>OLGE01000122.1_pt1 | contig 89977 bp, 90 predicted proteins | sample 1605151 | NCBI WGS metagenome assembly OLGE01 (sample SAMEA3888912, study PRJEB22519) | human gut metagenome | biome: human gut; feature: human-associated habitat; material: faeces | place: Denmark | collected 2010
AAAAAAGGCCGCCCTTTTTGAAGTCTGTTAATAACTTCTAGGACAGCCCCTTTTTTATTTCTACTTATTATCAGCAAGACTTCTTGCAATCCCGATTGTTTTTGCGATTGTTGTTTCCCAGTTAAATTTTGCCGACCATTCAATTCCTTTTTTAACAAGTTTTTCGCGCAATTTTTTATCGGCAGCGAGTTTTTCAAGAGTGCAGGCAATATCTATAATATTATCCGCATCGAAATAAAGTGCCGCATCGCCTCCGATTTCCGGAAGAGCGCACGCATTTGAACAGCCGACAGGAATTCCTGTCGCCATAGCCTCCAAGACAGGCAGCCCCACTCCTTCGCAGACAGAAGGAAAAACAAGGGCTTCAGCACCCGCATAAAGCTGAGAAAAACTTTCATGCGGAAAATATCCGGTCAAAAAAATGTCCGAGGCAAATTCTGAATTAAACGCCTCTTTGTGCACATCCGAAGAAAAAGGTCCGTCGCTTCCGGCAAGAACCAGCCTGTGTGGAAGTCCTGTCCGCTTTTTAAAAAGCGAAAACGCCTTTATAAGCTCAATGTGCTTTTTTTCAGGTCCAGACAGCCTTGAATCATAAATAAAATAAGGCTTCTTTATTGCAAAAGGCTTTATATCAACAACATCATCGGTAACATCAATCTGCGGATAGAAAAGCTTATGGTCAATTCCGTTGTAGACAACCTCGATTTTTTCCCTGTCGATTCCGTGGGAAACAAGGTCATCCCGGATATAGCAGCTGGCGGCAATGATTTTCTGAACTTTCAGAAGGCCCCGTTTTATCTGGAGCTTTTGAATCCAGTCTTTTTTTCCTTCAATAAGATTGGAAAGAACCGTATTTACAACAGCAATTCCCGGAACTTTAAAACTAATCGGCAACACTTTTTCCGGCGCCTCATAAAACACAACATCATATTTTCTTGAGGCCACAAATTTTCCGGAATTAGTAAAATGCCAAAGACGTTCGGCGCTTAAAGAATTGCCGATGGAAACCGACTCAAAAGGAATATCTTTTCCTGAATTATACGTAAACCTGTCAAGTTCGGATCCAAAAAGCTCAATTTCGATGCCTTCAATTTTTGAAAGGTTCGCCACAAAAGAGAGAAGATAAGTTCCCAAACCAGACCTTGCATGGTCACAACCAAAGGTGTCTATACCAATCTTCATAATTTCCAGATTATAGCATAAAAAAGTCTTATATGCTATATTTTAACTATGACTGAAAATATTTTTAACTTGCTTCCGGCAAATCTTTTAGAAAAACTCGACACACAGAACATAACAGAACCTACAAAAGTTCAGCAAAAAGTTATTCCGATTCTTATGGAAGGAAAAAATCTTATTTTTCAGTCTGAAACTGGAACTGGAAAAACATTTGCATATCTGCTGCCGCTCATCGCAAGGCTACAGAAAGCAAAGGAAACTGAAAATCCGAATGAAAAACATCCAAGGATTATAGTTTGCGCGCCGACTTTTGAGCTTTCATCGCAGATTAAAATGGCGGCGCAAAGCATAACCGGACTAAAAACAGCGCTTTTTATCGGCGGAGCGCCAATAAAACGACAGACAGAAGTTTTAAAAGAAAAACCGGAAATTGTCATCGGAACGCCGGCAAGGCTTGTTGAACTTATCCGGCTAAAAAAACTTAAAACCCAGCATATAAATGCGATTGTTTTTGATGAAGCCGACCGTCTTGTAAAAAAAGAACTCGCAGATGAATGCGCGGAGCTTAAAAATCTTGTTCCTGAGAACGCCCAGATTATCGCCTGCACGGCGACAGTTGACGCTGGAACTAAAAAATTCTTTTCCGGCGCAGAGATTGAGATTCTTCCAAAAGAGAATGTGCTTTCTAAAAACATAACGCACTGGGCGATTTATGCGGAATCAAGGGACAAAATCAACGTCCTAAGAAAATTCATTGCGGCAGAAAATCCGGAAAAAGCGCTTATTTTTGCAAGCCGCGCCGACCAGGTTGAAAATATCTGGTCAAAACTGAAGTTTAAAAAGGTTCAGTGCGCCTGCCTTTATGCAAAAGCTGAAAAGCAGGCAAGAAAAATGGCAATAGACAGATTCCGAAGCGGAAAAGAACGGATTCTTATAACAAGCGACCTTGGAGCGCGCGGACTTGACATAAACGGAATAACGCACGTAATCCAGATGGATTTGCCTTCTGACTCAGATTTTTTTATCCACAGGGCAGGAAGAACCGCAAGAGCCGGAAAAACCGGAATAAATCTGGTGATTGGCGACGAATACGAGATGAACGCGTTTGCCGCGCTTGAAAAAAAGCTTGGAATAAAAGTTTTTCCTAAAGAAATAAGAAACGGAAAAGTTCAGGCTCCGGAACTTTAATGAACAACAAATGAATAAGTAAAATAGCCTTTTTCATTCTTTTCCAGAAGCCCCTTAAAATCTCCTGAAAGAGTAAAAACAGCGGCGTTTTTTTCTTTTATTTCAAATGGAGATGTCGTGAACATATCGCTGTGAAGTTTTGCGCCGTTTTCAAAAAGGACGCTTTTTCCTTCCGCAAGAACAAGGCTACCGAAACCACACAGAGAAGCGAACTCTTTTGTCATTGGAACTGATTTTTTTACACATTGATTTTCAAGCTCAAGCTCCGATTCGTCAGGCTCAGCTTTTATGCGGATATTATTTTTTTTATTTTCGATGGAAACCTGCTCTATCCGCCTTGTTTTTTCCGCGGCAATAAATGCATTTTCAATGTTAAATTCTTCCAGGTCTGAAAAGCCCGCGGCATCTTCAAGGCAAAAATTTCCAACTTTTGTGCGGAGAAGTCCTACCAGATGCCCTGCGCTTCCACATTCGATGGCAATATCCCTGGCAAGGGAACGGATATATGTTCCTTTTGAAACTGAAAATTCTATGCAGCAGGCAAGAACACGTTTTTTATCATTTTCTGAATCTGAATCCGAAGTTCCGGCGAACATAATCTCCTGAATTTCCGAGGAAAAAACCTCTACCTGGCGGAAAGGAATCTCAGCAGACTTACCGCTGCGAGCCAAATCGCTAGAGCGCTTTCCGTCAATATGGATTGCGCTGAAAGTCGGCGGCTGCTGCATTATTTTTCCAGTATATTTTTTTACAGCCGCGGCAAGCTGCGCTTCTGTGGGAAGAAGCGCAGTGCGCACAACATTTCCGGTACATTCAAGGGTATCTGTCTCCTCTCCGAATTTTATTACAGCCCTGTAAGTCTTTCCAAACTCAGTTATTCTTCCTGCAAGGCGCGTCAATGAACCTACGCACACAACAAGAAGTCCGGCGGCAAAACTGTCAAGAGTTCCTGTGTGTCCGACTTTTGAAGTCTTAAAAGCGTGCTTGACCGTAAAAAGACTTGAAAAACTTGTAAGCCCCGGCTTTTTTGCAAGAAGAACAATTCTATTCTGATTCATCAGGATTCTGCGCTTCGCGGGCTTTTGACTCCGCTTCCAGCTCGTTCAATTTTTGAACCATGTGGAAGCCTTCTTTCATGCCGGAATCAACAAAGAAAGTCAGCTTTGGAAATTTTCTTATGCGCATTTTCTTTGCAATTGATGACTGGATAAATCCGGCCGCATTATTTAATCCTGCAACGCCGTCTTCAAGCATATCATCGCTTGCAAAACTTGAAACGAAAACCTTCGCATAGCTCAAATCCTGGCTTACTTCAACGCGGTTTACAGAAAGGAACGGAGCAACGTCCATTCTGGCTTCTTTCAAGCCTTTTTTTCCGATTACACGCGGATCCCTTATCTCGCCTTCAAGAATCAGCTTGGAGATTTCCTCCCTAAGCTGGGCATTAAGCCGTTCCATTCGATACTGACCCATTATTCAGCAGCTCCTTTTCCAGCTTCTTCAGGAAACTGAGTTCCATTGTCTTTTGGCTTGCCGGCTTTTTTAGCTTTTCCTGCCGCTTTTTCAGCCGCAAGAACTTCAGCTTCGTGAACTTTTTCCGCTTCGGCAGCAGCCATCGCCTTTTCGGCAGCCTCTTTGGCCTTCTTTTCATTTTCCGCGCGGTCATCGTGAAGCTCGTCTCCAAGCTTTCGGGCAACTTCAATGTATTCAAACACTTCCATTGTATCGTCAACCTGAATATCCTGCCAGTTTTCAAGGCTTAAACCGCACTCAAAACCGGTTGTAACTTCTTTCGCATCATCCTTAAAGCGTTTAAGGGAAGCGATTTTTCCTGTATATTTTACGATTCCGTCACGAACAAGGTGAACCATGGAATTTCTTCTTACAACACCGTCGATTACATAACATCCGGCAATTGTTCCGACCTTAGGAACTTTGAACGTATTTCTAACTTCAACATTACCGATAACCTGCTCTTTTGTATCCGGAGCAAGCATACCTTCCATTGCGGCCTGAATTTCTTCAACGCACTTGTAGATAATGCTGTATTTTCTGATGTCGACTTTTTCCGCATCAGCCAATGCCTTTGCCTTTGGTGTAGGCCGAACATTGAATCCGATAATAATCGCATTAGAATCCGCCGCGGCAAGAGTAACATCAGACTCATTAATCGCGCCGGCAGAACTGTGGATTACAACAAGACGAATATCTTTTGTTGAAAGTTTTTCAAGGGAAGCTTTAAGGGCTTCCGCAGAACCCTGAAGGTCAGCCTTGATGATAACCTTAAATTCCTTGACTTCGCTGGCTGCAATATCGCTGTAAAGAGATTCAAGTGTAGTTTTCTTAACCGCTTTAGCCGCCTCAAAACGCTTCAATTCCTGGCGCTTTGTTGAAATCGCGCGGGCTTCCTTATCGTCTTCTGTCACCTGGAAAGGATCACCTGCATTAGGCATTTCCTCCATTCCAAGAACTTCCACCGGAACAGACGGTCCTGCCTCCTGAATTCTGTGTCCTCTGTCATCAAACATAGCCCTTACGCGGCCAGAATAGATTCCAGCGACAAAAGGATCGCCCTGCTTCAAGGTTCCGCGCTGTATGATTACAGAAGAAACAACACCGCGCCCCTGGTCAATTCTTGACTCAAGGATTTTTCCTTCAGCACGGCAGTCGTAAGTCGCCTTAAGCTCAAGCATTTCCGCCTGAAGAAGAATCGCGTCAAGCAGCTCGTCAATTCCAATCTTCTGTTTTGCGGAAATATTTACGTACTGTGTGTCTCCGCCCCATTCTTCCGGTGTAAGGCCCTGCTCAGAAAGCTGAGTCTTTACCTTATCCGGGTTTGCTTCCGGCTTATCAATTTTGTTTACGGCGACAATAATCGGAATTTTCGCATCCTTAGCATGCGCAATAGCTTCCAGTGTCTGAGGCATAACGCCGTCATCAGCCGCAACAACAAGAACAACAATATCAGTAACCTGAGCTCCGCGGGCGCGCATCATCGTAAACGCCTCGTGTCCCGGAGTATCAAGGAATGTAATCTTACCCTTCGGCGTAGTTACAGAATAAGCGCCGATTGACTGCGTGATTCCGCCAGCCTCGCCTTCCGCGACATGGGCATTGCGAATCGCATCAAGAGTTTTTGTCTTACCATGATCAACGTGGCCCATTACAGTAACAATAGGAGGACGAGGACGCATATTTTCAGCAATATCATCATCACCCTTGATTACAGTCTCATCATACAAAGAAGCAACTTTCACTTCGCAGCCATATTCTCCGCAAATGAGTTCCGCGGTATCCTTGTCTATAGACTCGTTGATTGTGACCATCTGGCCATAAGTTGAAAAAAGTTTTCCGATAATTTCAGAAGCCTTAAGATTCATTTTCTTTGCAAGGTCTGAAATTGAAACAGTTTCCATGATTTCAATCGATTTTGGAACAACAGAAGCCGGTGTCTCAACCTTCTTCTTTGTTTCAAAAAGATTATCGTCGTACTGTTCCTGGTCTTTTCGGTTATAAACCTGTTTTTTGCCTTTAAATGCTTTTTTTGCAGGAGCTTTTCCCTGCATCATAGCAGGAACTGGAGCGCCTGCGCCGCCGCCCATGCGGAATCCGCCCGGCTGACCGCCACCGAATCTTGGTCCACGGTTAAATCCTCCGCCCTGACCATTGCGGTTCTGGAATCCACCGCCCTGACGGTTTCCCTGGAAGCCTCCGCCCTGACCGTTGCGGTTCTGGAATCCGCCGCCCTGTCGGTTTCCGTCCTGATTGCGGTTCTGGTAGCCCTGACGAGCCTGTGTTCCGGTAAATCCGCCGCCTTCACGGTTCTGATAGCCGCCCTGACGGTTTCCATAACCACCGTTACCGTATCCGTTGCGGCCATAACCATTCCTGTTGCGGTCGCGGTTTCCAAAATCCGAAAGATTTCCGGCCTTTACATTAGGACGCGCTGTGTTCAGCTCATAAGTCCTGTGCTGCGAACGGTTATCAGACTGGGAACGATTCTCATTACGAGAATACTGGTTTCCATTCTGCGCCGAAGCGGACTGTCTCTGCGCAGCAGGTTTTTGAGCCTGCTGCTGGGCATTTCTATTTCCAGCAGCTGCCGGCGCTCCGCCATCCGCTTTTTTTACAACTACCCTTACGCCGTCTTTTTTGGCGTTCTCAGGCTTTGGCGCAGAATTTTCCGGTCCTGCAGGACGTTTTTTTACTACAACAACTTTTTTCTTTGCAACTCCGGCATTATTCGCATTTGAAGCCGCTACCGTACGAGGCGTGTTGTCAGCCTGCTTTTTATGAACAACAAATGTCTGTTTTTTTTCTGATTCTTCAGCCATTCTGTATCCTTATTCCTCATCTTCTGTAAATTCAAATTCAATGCCACATTTTGGACAGTGATCCATATCGAGCGTAATTTCCGCTCCACATTCCGGGCAATAATATTTTTCTTCTTCGTGATGTTCTGGCTCAGTTTCTTCCGGAGCAACAGGAGCAACTTCCTTTCCATCCTCATCAACAAATTCAACGTTTTCTTTAATAAGATTGTAAACCGCATCAATCTCTTCTTTTTTGAGACCTTCAATCTTTTCCAAAGAACCGTTGTCATAAGTTTCAATAAATTGAACAATATCTTCTATGCCATTTGACTTCAGAATATCAACGACGCGTTCATCAACACCGGAAAGCTCGGCGATTGTCGTAATATCATCATCTTCCGCCTCATCATTCTTAAAGAGATTAAGGGCAGCCTGAGTCGTAGCCTTTTCAGAAAGATCCATTCCCTCGCACTGTTCCTGAGTCTTCACATCGATTGACCAGTCGCAAAGGCGGTTCGCAAGACGCACGTTCTGTCCCTGTTTTCCGATTGCAAGGCTAAACTGAGATTCTTCAACAATAGCAAGCGCCTGACGCTTCGCCTCATCAAGAATCACAACGCGGTCAACCTGAGCCGGAGAAAGCGCGTTCTTAATAAATTCAGCAGGATTAGGGTCGTAACGAAGCACATCGATTTTTTCGCCAAGAAGCTCGCGGATAACAGTCTGGATTCTGGCGCCTTTTGTTCCTACGCAGGCTCCAACCGGATCAACATCCTCACGCGTTGTAGATACAGCCATTTTAGTTCTGTAGCCTGCATCGCGCACGCATTTTTCAATTTTTACAGTTCCATCGGCAATTTCAGGAATCTCAAGCTCCATTGTGATTTCAACAAGGCGCGGATCAGAGCGTGAAAGAACAAGCTGAAGTCCTGTCTGAGTTTTTTTAAGCTCCACGATAACAGCCTTGATTCTGTCATTCTGCTCATAAGTTTCGCGCGGAGACTGGTATTTTGAAGGAAGAAAACCTTCAAGACGGCCTCCGTTTCCAAGGTCTACAAAAAGATTTCCGTTTTTCTCGCGCTGTATGTATCCGTTTATAAGCTCGCCAACCTTATCCTTGTACTGGTTATAAAGAGAATCTTTTATAGTTTCGTTCAGACCTGCATGCGCCGTCTGCTTTCCGGTGGAAACCGCCGAACGCGCAAACGACTTAGGATCCTCAAGAATATCAATTTCATCGCCAAGCTCAACTTCATCGCTAAGCCGCTTTGCTTCCTCAAGCTCAATTTCAGTAACAGGATCGTAAACACCGTCTACAACTGTTTTTCGTGAATAAATCGAAACATCCGACATATCATCTGCAAATTTTACAATCGCATTGTCCGAAGTTCCATAAGTTCTTTTGTAAGCTGCTTTGAGCGCATTTTCGATCGTCTGTTTAACTGACGCTTCTGAATATCCTTTTTCGTCAATCAGAGCACGAATTGCTTCTGCCATTTCTGACATTTTAAGCCCCCGTAATTTTATAAGTGTATAAATTTTGCTTTTGCTATATTTTCAAAGGAAATAGTCTGGTTTTCGCCATCCTTTTCCAAAGTAACCGATTTTTCATCCGCGGAAACTATTTTTCCGCCAACCCAGTCAGTGACAGTTTTATCCCACACGCGGACTTCCCTTCCCTTAAAAACCGAGAATTCCGCGGCATTCTTAAAATTTCTTTCCATTCCAGGCGACGTAAGCTCCATATAGGTATCTTCCGTTCCAAGAATCGCCTCCAGCCGCGGAAGAAGAGCGTGATGAACCTTAGAACAGTCGTTTACGCCAATATCAACAGAAGGATCTTTTGAAGCGATAACCGCCGTGATTTTTGTGACAGTTTTCGCAGGCGAAATATGAAGTTCTACAAGGGTGTAACCAAGGCCTTCCACCAATGGCGCACATTCTGAATAATGCGGCATTTTTTCCAATGGTTCGTATTCCAATTTTACCTCTTTGAAACATTTTATCAGCATAAAAAAAGACCCGTCGCTTTGACGAGTCCACTTTAAAGATTATTAAAATGTACAAGGTAACTATAATTCTAATTTTAAATAATGTCAATAAATAGTCGAATTTTTCATGCAGGGATTCCGCTTTATTTTTGTTTCCACCAATTCAATTTACGGATTAAGTAAAAAAAAACAGCATCCGGGCGATTCTGCTAAATCTCAAAAACACACTCACGCCCTTCCAGCGGAACAGAAAGACGGCTTGAAGTCAGCTGAAGAGTTTTTATTCCGGCGGCCTTCCTTAAGATTTTATTCATTTTAAAATTTCCGTGCTTGTCATCGCCCGCAATAGGACATCCCTGTTTTGCCAGATGGATTCGAATCTGGTGCATGCGCCCGGTTTCAAGCTGAAGTTTCACAGTTGAAAGCACAATCTTCTGATCCTCATAAAAAATTTCTTTTTCATCAACAACCTGAAAATGCGTCACAGCCGGTTTTTCATCTCCATGCTGAACCACCGCAGTCCTGATTGTTCCCTTTTTCGCATTCAATTTTCCAACGCACAGCGCGGTGTATTCCTTCCGCACCAGTTTTCCGCCGATAAGCTTAGTCCATTTAGAAGCCGCCGCGGCGGATTTTGCAACCAGCATAAGTCCGTTCGTATCGCGGTCAAGCCGGTGTACAAGAAAAACCGGATAGCCGGCCTGAACCGCAAGCTCTTTATCCAAAGGATGCAAGATTCCCTGTCCGCCCTGAACAGGAACTCCTGAAGGTTTATTAATCACAAGAATTTCGTCATTTTCAAATAAGATTGGTATATTTTTCATCCGACAATAAATATAAGACAGGAGAACAAAAATGACAAGAAGCAGAATTCTTACAATCTTTTCAGCGGCGGCGATATTTCTTTTATGCACATTGATTCCTGCATACCTAAACGCAGAGGAAGTGACAGACAGCGACTTCGGATACTCGCTAGACATTCCGGAAGGATTCAATGTCTCAGGCTACACACCGGACGGAATGTCCTACCACTTTAAGCACAGTTTTGTTCCGGTTGACTTTGTGCTGAAGCTTTACGAAAAAGACGTTTTTCCTGATTCAAATTCAGCGCTTAAAGGCGCGTTAAAAAAACTCAACGCAGACTACGAAGGAACTGACACATTCACATGGGACAACACGGACTGCTCCATTTCAAATTTCAGATCAAATGCAATAGCAGCGGAAGGCGTGTCCGGCTGGGCGGTCGCGGCAACCCTTCCGGACAACGGAGCGAACCTTGTCCTTCTTTGCTACGCAGACTCAAGCAAGGCAAAAAACTGCGAGCAGTTCATTCTTTCAACATTGAATTCGCTGTGCATAAGCAAAAAAAGCAGGTTTTCGCCGGGAATAATAACTTCATACGCATACCAGCAAGGCGAAATGAACAAAATCCGGCTGAACATAGGCGGAAGGCAGATTACAACAGAAATCGACTCTTCTGATTCAGAGGCGAACAATTTTGTAATTGAATGTGAGTTCGAAATCCTTAAGCTTTACGCAAACCACGAAAAATGGAAGGAAGCGTGGATTCGCTACTACAGGGCAATTTTCCGCGACAGCTATTCAAGACTTTCAAAAGCGGCGTTCGACATAAACTCCGCAATATATCAGGCGGCGGTAAAAAGAAACCCTGAATCGCCGGAAAATGCAATGAACGAAATGCTTCTGAACTGGGTGCAAAGCTTTGAATACCGACGCGGAGATAAAAAAAGCACTGACTTCACAAGCGTAATCGACGCCCTTTCCGGAACAGGAAGCGACTGCGACAGCCGGAGTATGCTGATGTGCATTCTTTTAAAGCAAAACGGAATAAACGCAACCCTTTTTATAAGCCGGGAATATTCGCACGCTGTGTACGGAGCGCAGCTCAATGCAGAGGGAGCAAAAATCAACGTAAACGGAAAAGATTTTCTACTTGGAGAGACAACCGTTAAAAACCTTAAGCCGGGACTTATAGCCCAAGAACAGAATGACACTGAAAAATGGATTCCGGTCACCTTTGAATAACTAGGCGTAAACCGCGGCAATGCAAACCCGGACGGACTGGAAAGGCATCCGGGCTTGTATTCTAAAAAATCAGTCTTTTACAAGAGCGTCATAAGCCTCGCGCGGAGAAGACGCGTTTTTCAACAGTCCGCGAAGCTCAGGATTCATAAGTTTTGCAGTAAGATACGAAATTGTCTTTAAATAATATGTATGCTGATTATGAGCCGCCGCAATCATAATAAGGAGATTAACCGGCACACCGTCAACAGCCTGATAATCCTCTATGTTGTTTTTACAAATTCCAACAGCCATAACAAGGTCTGTAACAGAAGAAAGTCGCACATGAGGAATTGCAATGCCGCGGCCAACAGCAGTCGACATCAAGTCCTCACGCTTTAAGATTTCAGAAACAAGCTCTTCCTTGTTTTTTACCTGAGGAGCAACCGCAAGAATATCCGCAAGTTCAACAATGGCATCTCTTTTTGAAGAATTTTTTATAAATACAACTCTGTCTGGCGAAAGAAAATTCTTTATCTGAACTTCGCTTTCAGATTTTTTCACAGATGAAGAAGAAAGCCGTTCATTAACCCATTTTTCCAGTTCTGACTTTTTAAATCGCCATACGGTGCCGATCTTTCCCGCCGGAATTTCGCCCTTCTGCGCCCAATCATAAACTGTCCTGTCTGAAACACGAAGATATTTTGCAACTTCTTCTATTGTAAGAATGTCATCTTCCATGATGAAAAAAGCTCCACATTTATTTGAAATATCTTGAAAAAGATTGCAATATTTACGGTTTTTTGTCAAGTTCTCCAAAAGGTCCATAAAATTGCGCATTGAATTATTAGTCTGTTTTTTGTAAAATGGAATTTATGAATTCAAAAAAACATTTTTCCGGATATATAATTTTTGCGGCTGTTTTCTGCCTCCTTTACATTCTGCTTGCAATAAAACCTTTGGGAAAAGAATATCAGTTCGAGCCTGAATGGAAAATCGACGTAACAAACCCCGCTCTTTCTGAAAATTCAGAAAACGAGCCTCTCCTGCCTTTTAAGCTCGGGCAGACAATGGGATATTTTACGCCAGACGGAAAAGTTGTAAATTTCATCACGTTTCCGCAGAAATCTTCAATTTCAAAGTTCGGATACACTTTTTACAGTTTTAACAACAGCTCCGCCACATTTTTTTATCCTGACGGAAAAAAAATATTCACATCAGACATAAGCGGCTTCCCGATGTTAAACGAAAACCGGATATTCACATTTCTTCCGGGCGGAAGCTCTTTTTCAATGTGCGATGAAAATGGAAAATCAAAATGGGAATACAGCGGCGCAGTTCCGATAACAGCATTCGAATCCTCAGAATCGGGAATCGTGGCGGGATTTGCAGACGGAAACATCTGCCAGTTTAATATGGACGGAACGCTGATTCAAAGATTCGCCCCGGGCGGAAGCGAAATTCCGGTGATTCTTGGAATCGCGATTTCTTCTGACGGAAAATACATCGCCTCTGTTTGCGGACAAAACAAGCAGCGTTTTATACTGGCTCAAAAGGACGGAGCGCAGACAAAAATAACCGCGCACGAATTTCTTGACTCAAAAAACACAAATCAAATGCTGGTAAAATTCAGCGCCGACGACAAAACGGTCTACTTCAATTCAGGAAATACGCTTGGAATCGTTGACGTAAAAACCGGAAAAAAACGGCATCTGAAAATAGAAGGACAGGCTATTTCCATCCAGGAATCTGAAAAATGTTTTTTTGTCCTTACAAAAGACGGAAAAAAATATACCGTCTATGCGATAGAACCGTTTGCAACATTCATCGGGCGGTTCAGCTTTGAAGCCTCGGCGGCATTCATTCAGGTTTACAAAAACAGGCTGTACGTTGGAAAAAATTCAACAATCTCTTGCATTGAAATAAAATAGGACATAAAAATGAAAAAACTTATAACTTTTGCCGTAGCTTTTTTTTGTTTAAGCATCTGCGCCTTTCCTTTTGACTGGCCGCAGACAGAAATAGTCCAGTCAGACAAATTCTATTCGTATTTCGGGCAGCTCCGCGGAGGAACAATAAGCAACTCCCTGATTTTTTCCGACCCTTCGGAAATCAAGGCCGCCGACAGCGGAAAAGTCTCTGTTGTAATCACAGATTTTCAGGATGACTCAAACTTTTTTCCTTCAACTTTGGGGAACAGCATAATTCTTGCCCACAAGGACAGCCTTTTAACAGTTTACGGAAACATTGACAGCGACTCAATAAATGAAGCGCTAAAAGAAACATCCGAAATTGAAACAGGAACACGCCTTGGCTTCTCCGGAAACACAGCATGGCAGCAGGGGCACAGCTCGCTTGAATTTCAGGTAATCGACATAAAAAACAATGCGTCAATAAACCCAAGAATCCTTATGCCGCGCGTTGGAAAAGAACTTCCGCTTTATTACGGAGAAGTCATGCTTCAAAACAGAAACGGAAAACGGTTTAAAATTGCCACGCAAAACATGGTTCCGGCAGGAATTTACAAGGTCTACAGAAAAAGACAAAAAATCGCCGCTCCATACAAGACACGCGTTTCAATAAACGGAACTTTAGTAGACCAGATTTATTACAACGTGCTGATTCAGAGCGACACACAGCTTTGCGCAATGGGAAAAAAGAACTATCCAAAATCAGTCTTATACCCTGACGAAGAGCTTCAGCTTATGGGAGAGACATCTCTTTCGCCGGGCAAAAACTCCATCCAGCTTTCATTGGACGACATCCTTGGAGTAGAAACACCGGCGACATACATCGTTACGGTTTACTAGATTCCGATACAAAAATTATAACGTCCGGGAGATAATTCCGCCGCCAATGCAGACGCCATCGCTATACAAGACTGCGCTCTGCCCCGGCGCAACCGCGCGCTGCGGTTCTGCAAACATGATTTTCCATGGATTTCCCACAAAGTTCTCACCTTCTTCCGGCTTGTAACGTTCAACCGTACATTCAACAGGTTTTGAGGCAAGGCGAATTTTCACGCAGGCAGTAATTTTTTTATCAGGCTCAATATTTCCGGGCCACACAAAATCATCAGCAATCAGTCCGCCGGAAAACAAATCGTCATTTGAAGCAAGCACAACCAGATTATTAACCGCATCAATTGAATGAACGTAAAGCGGCTTTGAGGAACTTACGCCAAGTCCGCGTCGCTGACCGACCGTGTAATGCTCGATTCCGCGGTGCTTTCCAAGAACATGACCGTCCAAGTCGATAATATCACCGGGAACTCCAGGCTTATCGCTGAAAAGAAGGTCGAAATATTCTTCCGGAATAAAATCCTGGCTTTCCTCGCGCTCCGCCGCGGCAAGATTGTATTCGCGCGCAAGCCTGAAAACTTCTTTTTTTGGAGTATTCGCAAGCGGAAACCTTACTTTTTCCAGAATTGAACTTGGAACGCGGTAAATAAAATAAGTCTGGTCTTTTGACTGGTCCATCGCGGTATGAATCATGCAGGGTTTTTGATCTGTGCCTAAAAGACCTTCTTCCGGGCGCACAATTTTCGCGTAATGACCTGTGCAAAAATAATCGTATTCAATGTTAAGCTGCTGGATTCCAAGCTGGAGCGCGCCGAATTTTATGTAGCGGTTGCAGCGTATGCACGGATTCGGCGTACGGCCGGCACGGTATTCCGCCTTAAAATAGTCAAGAACTTCTTTTCTATACGTGTCCTTCACATCAATAACGTGATATTCAATTCCCTGCTCTTTGCAAAATTTTTTACATTCCTCAATATCTTCAACTTCGCCAGGACCGTAACAGGAATCATGGAGCGTTTTTCCGGCAGGAAGCTCAGGAAGCTTTCCGTCCCACAAGGACATTGTAACACCAATAACTTTACAGCCTTTCTGCTTTAAAAGAAGAGCCGTCAACGTTGAATCAACTCCACCAGAAAGACCTACAACAACTGTATCGCCAGCCTGCGGCATATTTTGCTCAATGAATTTCATACAAAAAAATATTATCAGATAATTTGTTTATTAACAATTCCCTTGGAAAACTGTAAGATATAGTGATTTTGAGTTTAATTATTGTGAAAGAAATTGAATGAGCCGCCGGAAAAAGCGAGGACTCAACTATCTGCGGCAAATTGCAAATCCGGCGAAAGCCTTCTTTCATAATTTATTAAAAACGTTAAGAATCAGAACAACTAAACAGGATAACTAAAATGGAAACAAATATGATACTTTCCGCTTCGGGCTGGAGAAAGGTTTTTGCCATAAGCGGAAACGAGCAGGACAAAACCGCGATGATCGGCGAGGACAACATTGCGATTTCAATTTATTCAGCGGCGGTTTTTGCGGAATATATAAAAAATCAGTCTAAAAAAGAAAATCCGGCTGTGGTTGTCGGAATGGACGCACGCCCGACAGGACCTGCAATTTCAGAGGCCGCGGTAAAGACATTCATTGCAAAGGGAATAAATGTAAAATTCGTTGGAATTACAGCCGCGCCGGAAATCATGGCTTATTCAAAAAAGGCTGATGGATTCATGTATATTTCGGCAAGCCACAACCCTGTCGGACACAACGGAATAAAATTCGGAGTAAACACAGGCGGAGTCTTGAACGGAACAGAAAACGCCAAACTGACGGTTGAATTCAACAGGCTTTGCGCTCAGGATGAGGCGCAGAAAAAAGCGTTCGAAATTATCCGGAATGTAAAAGAATCTGATGTTGACTCAGTTTACAAAGAACAAAAAAATGTAAAAAAAGAAGCTCTTTCCGCGTACAACGAGTTTCTTTACTGGACAATTTCCGGCACAGACAAAAAAGATGAGCAGGAAAAAATATTTTCTATAATAAGAGACACCTGCGCGCAGAAAAAAATAAGCGTTGTGGCGGACATGAACGGTTCGGCGCGTGCGGATTCTGTTGACAAGGATTTTTTTGAAAAAAACAATATCGGTTTTTACGCGCTCCACAACAAAGCCGGCGACATTGCGCATGAAATCATCCCGGAATCAGAAAATCTTGTCTACGTTGCCGCAGAAATGGAAAAACTTCAAAAGCAGGGGCACAAGGACGCAGTTCTGGGATATATGCCTGACTGCGACGGCGACCGGGGAAACATTGTTTTCTGGGATGAAAAAACTGAAAAACCTGTAATATTAAAAGCCCAGGAAGTTTTCAGCCTTTCAGTTTTAGCCGAAGTTGCGTACCAGGAATTTACAGGCAAAAAAAACATTGCGGTTGCGGTAAACTGCCCTACTTCAATGAGGATAGAAGAAATCGCCGGAAAATTTAACGCAAAGGTATTCAGGGCTGAAGTTGGAGAAGCAAACGTTGTAAATCTTGCGGCGGAAAAAAGACAGGAAGGATTCGATGTGCGAATCTGCGGCGAAGGAAGCAACGGCGGAACAATAACATATCCAAGCGCGGTGCGCGACCCGCTCAACACAATTTTCGCAATAATCAAACTTTTGAGCATAAAAGAACTTTTTGAAGAATGGTGCAAACGCTCAGGAAACGATTTTTCAGAAAACTACTCGCTTTCTGACGTTCTAAGCACACTGCCGGCCTACACAACAACCGGAGTAAGCGAAAAGCGCGCAGTCCTTCACATAAAGACAAAAAATCATTCAGCGTTAAAAGCCGAATTCCAGAAGATTTTTGAGGAGCAATGGAAAACGCAGAAATGTTTTCTGGAGCAATACGGAATTTTCGGCTGGGAATGCGACATTACAAACGGAACAAAAGAAATCTGCGGCGAAAAAGATTTTTCCAAGAGCGGAAAAGGCGGCCTTAAAATACGATTTTTCGGCAAAAACCTGAAGCCGCTCGCGTTCATCTGGATGCGCGGAAGCGGAACAGAGCCAGTATTCAGAATCATGTGCGACGTAAAAGGCAATGCCCCGGAACTTGAAAAAGCGCTGCTCTCCTGGGAAACCGAAATGCTTGAAAAAGCGGATGAAGCCGCGGCGGATGAATAGGGATTTTAGGAAAATAGAAAATGGTACAAATTTAAAGTTGCAGTTGAAATTTGTACCAGAAAAAAATCAGATATATTTTACTCCAAAATAATCTAAAATCTGTTTCATTGAATCTTGAGCTGTAAGACAAGTATCGCGCAAAAAACCTTTTTCGTCACTCCAGTTCTTTATGCCACGGTAGTAATACATTTTCAATTCATCAGAAATGATAAACGGAACAATATTGTTTTTAAGACATTCCTTGAACATAATCAGCCTTCCAACACGACCGTTTCCATCCTGAAAAGGATGAATCTTTTCAAAACGCACATGAAAATCCAGAATATCATCAAATGTAATTTTAGCTTTTGAGTTATATTCATCAAGTAAGGCTTTTATGCAAGATTCGACTTTAGAAGGATTTGCAGTTTCCTGCCCACCAACCTCATTTTCCAGAATCTTGTACTCTCCTACACGAAACCATGATTTCTGACTGTCAGCCGTTCCTGATTTTAATATAAAATGAAGCTGTTTTATGAAACTTTCAGAAAGTTTTGTACGGGCAGAATCAATCACAAGATCAATACAGTGAAAATGATTGACAGTTTCGATAATGTCGTCAACATTCACGACCTTATCCGTAACTCCTAATGTTTTTGTTTCAAATATAAAACGAGTCTGCTCGTGGCTAAGCCTAGAACCTTCAATATGATTTGAATTATATGTAAGTTCAACCTGAATTTTATGATAGATTCCACCTTTTAGCCCAGCTTCCTTTTCTCGCTCAAGAAATGCTAATAATGACTTTTCTGTAATGGAGCGACGAATTTTCCGCTCTGGCTTATATGCGGAACTTGGAATTTTCCACGTTTTTCCCTCTAAAACAGCACCGGGAATTCTGCCCTGTGCGCAATAATTTCTTACGCTACGCTCGCTGATTTTCCAGACAGAAGCAGCCTTTTCAACAGAAATATATTCAAAATTACTCATCGGCAATATTATAGCACATTATCGGCAAAATAAATAGGCACAAACAAAGTAAAAAAAAGACGTATATTTTGCCGATAAAATCGTAAACTTTCAGTTAGTCTTCATTGCGAACAAGACGGAAGCCTATTATATTGTATTGACCGATATAATCAACAGTGTACTTTTCATCAGGCGACCAGCATCCCCCTTTTACATCGAGACCGTCATAATCTATACACCATTCCCCAACATTTCCGCTCATATCATACAGACCATAGCCGTTGGCTTTTTTGGTTGCAACAGGATGAGTTGTATTTTTGCTGTTGCTGCCACACCAACCAACTTCTTCAAGATTATCACTACCTGCATATTTAAAATCTTGGCCGCCTTTTGCTGCATAAACCCATTCTTCTGAAGTTGGAAGTCTAAAACCATTAGCTGCTCCATTAAAATGAACATTATCTTCATAATATGGAGTCTCGCCTTTATTAGGTGTATAATTCCATTTATTTATATCAGTGTCCTCATCCAAAGCGTAAACACATTCAAAACCGTACATCATGCTTAACTTGTTGCAGAAATAAATTGTATCAAAGAAACTTACATTTTCAACAGGATTATTTTTTCCTTTGAATTCACTTGGGTTTTCGCCCATAATTGATTCATACAGTTTTTGCGTTACTTCTGTTTTGCCGATTGAATAATCTTTGTCAGGAATTTTTACCATGTCTAAACTGCCGTAATTTGAGCGTACAAGGCGGAAGCCTATGTCATCGTTCCTGTCGTCAGCATTTTTGCTGTACTTGTTATCCACCTTGCAGTGATTGTCATAACCGTACCAACTGCCGCCGCAATAATACCTGTAGCGGTGGTTGCCGAAGAAATCCCAACACCACTCACTTACATTACCGCTCATATCATACAAGCCATAACCATTGGAGTTTTTCTGTGCAACCGGATGTACCACATCGTTACTGTTACCTTCATACCAAGCAACTTTATCAATATCATAGCTTCCTGAATACCTATAATTCTTTCCACCTTTTGCTGCATACAGCCATTCTTCCACTGTAGGCAAACGGTAACCATCCGCAAAAATATCCTGCGTTATCTCGCCATAAATTTCATCGTCATTGTACGGCTCGTAATCCCACTTACGGACATTAGTTTCTCCGTCCACCGCATAGACAGGCTGCAATCCATTTTTTTTACTTAACTTGTTGCAGAAATAAATTGCATCATACCAGCTTACATTTTCAACCGGATAATTTGATGTATTTCTTTTTAGATTTTTCACTTCATCTTCATCAAGGTCTTCATTGTCACGGCAGAAATAGCTTGGATTTTCACCCATTACTGATTCATACAATTTTTGCGTTACTTCTGTTCTGCTGATTGAATAGTCTCTGCCCGGAACTTTTACCATGACCAGACTTGATTTGCGAACCTGTTTTACACCAAAGAAAATTCCGCCAGCCAACAAAACTCCACAAACTGAACCTGACACAATCGCAATTATCTTTTTTGCTTTTGCGCTGAGCGGTTTGCGCGGCTTTTTCTCTTTTATGATGTTTTCTGAAGATTTTTCTGTATTCGAAGCAACTTCCTTACTGAAATTGTCTTTATAGAATTTTTCTGGCAACATCAAGTTCCACAATGGCGCAACAAAAATATTCCAAATCATCGCAACAACAGAAAGAATATAAGACACAGCAACCATTCCATTCAGACCTACTTGTATACCGCACATATACAATCTATTGGAAAAAATATTTATAAAAATAGCAAGCCCAAAATATAAAACAAAATTTTTAAAGAACTCCCATTTTCTGCCTTCTATCATATCCTTTGAGTTATTTATGGCTTCCCTCGCAGTTATATTAGGATTGTCCGCAAGAATGAAGAACGTCATTGAATATCTGATTGCGGCAATAATTCCAGGAACAATCAAAAGCAAAGACCACAGGAATATTCTTATTCCAAATAACCAACCGACACGGAACGCAACCCCAAAATCCTTAAACCCAGAAAAAAGCGTTGAAAATTTTACTTTTTTTGTTCTTGCAAGCTGCAGAATCGCACGATGAAATCCCAAATACATCGGTCCAAATATGATGAACGGACCGACAAGCGTCACACACGACACCAACATAATCAGAATAAAAAGTACCCCGATTCCAAACATCTTCCAGTAACAGCCCTTCATTTTTTCTTTAGCTTCAGTTAATTCATCGATAAAATTCATAAGATTCTCCATTTTTTGATTTTTTGAAAATTGAATAAAACGATTCGTTTTATTTTTTTACTATAATTTCTCCCCACTACTATTGATTCCATAAAAAAATTGAAGTGACACAATTTTTTTATGGAGTTGGAATAAGCACAATAAAAGCCTAAATTTGCATATCTCTTGATTCTGATTTTAGTGCATTGTAAAAATTTTCAAGATATTTGCTTAAACCTTTTGTTTTTGGCATCTTATCGTGTTTAATACTTGAAATATCTTTAAATAGCTCCGCATCATTATCCACTGCGTTGTTCATGCAAATAAGAATTTTTACAATCCATGCTTCGCTTGTAGTCCAGTCTTTACTAATTATTCTACGCAAAATCCAGCTTGACTCACGGCACATTTCAAGTTCCAGAAAATAATCATTCAGATGTCTACGTTGATAATGCAAAACATCCGCAAGCTGAAAATTTTCATTTTTTAATTTTTCAAAATCAGATTCAAATCGTTTTTTGTATTCTGCAGGAATTCTTTCCACAGAACATTCACAATCATCATAAAAAAAATTTATTACACTCTGAAAAGCGTGGGCAAATTCAAAACTGCAATAGATTGAAGTTAAATTTGTATAATTTTGAAATTTCATTATCTGAATTGGAATAATGATTGTAAAAAACAATGTAACAACCGAAAGCAGAATAGTAAAAAAATCTATTAAACTTATTTGCATTTAAATCTCCAGAATTGAATCTATATATTTTTTTACCATGTCCGCCAGCAGGTCTTTTTTCTTTGTTGTAATATGTTCTTTTACATCTTTATCTGTAGAAGGATTTTTTCCATCTATTTTTTCAGTAACTATTTCTATTTCGTTTAAGCCAGACTCAATAAATGAGAATTTGCCTCCAAAATTTTCAGCATCTTTAAGAAGATTAAATTTTCTATGCCTAAGTCCTACATCGCTTTTCAAAATAATCTGCAACAAACATATAATACCAGTAACAAGAATAATTACCGCACCGATTAATCTTATATAAATATTAACATCTGAAGAAAACGGTTTAATTTTAGAAACTCCTTTGTTTTTAGACTCAGAAATTTTTACATCTAAATTTTCAGATTTATAAGAAAGATTTTGACTGTTGACTGACTCTACTTTTTCATCATTTTTTTCAACAACAGCTGGTTCAGGAACTTGTTTGTCTGCATTTTTAGCAACAGTCACATGCATTATTAACAATGCAGATAAAAGTACAAAAGCACCAAAACCAATAAAATTACAACACCCACTATATTCTTTTACTTTACTTTCTTTCATTTTTTTTACTCCTAATTATCAACTTATAACCTCTCTTCAACAATTTTGATTTTACTTGTACCTCATCTCCTTTTAATTTTTTCCTACACAGCCACAACTTGTTAATTACTTGCCTGTAGAGCGGACAAGGCGGAAACCTATATCGTAGAACCGGTTGTCAGCGTCGTAGTAGCGCCTACTATCCACCTTGCAGTAGCGGTCGTCGCTGTCGCAGCTGCCGCCACAGAAACAGCTGGAGTCGTCGGTGAAGGAACCCCAACACCACTCTTCAACATTTCCGTTCATATCATACAAGCCATAGCCATTAGGCTTTTTCTGTGCAACAGGATGTGTCACAGTCACATAATTACTGTTACCAAAATACCAAGCAACTTTATCAATATCATCGCTTCCTGAATACATATAATTCTCTCCACCTTTTGCCGCATACTGCCACTCTTCAACAGTAGGCAAACGGTAACCGTCCGCAAAAATATTTTGCGTTATCTCAGCAAAAATTTTATCGTCATTGTGCGGCTTGTAACCCCACTTACGGACATCAATTTTACCGTTCACCGCATAGACAGGCTGCAATCCTTTTTTTTCACTCAGTTTGTTGCAGAAATAAATTGCATCATACCAGCTTATATTTTCAACAGGATAGTTTGATGTATTTTTTTCCAGATTTTTTAGGTCATCTTCATCAAATTCTGTATTATCACAACGAAACCAACTTGGATTCTCCCCCATTACAGCCTCATACAACTCCTGCGTAACTTCCGTCCTAAGCATCTCAAAATTTTTTCCTGGAATTTTAACCATATCTAAATCAATCTTTTCATCCGCCATAACACAAGGACAAGCAATAAGAGCAGCAAAACATATAGCCGCAATTTTTTTCAACTGATTTTTCATAGAACACACCTTTCCTTTATTATTTCAAATTAATTTTTTCGTTGATTTCATTGGCGACATTATCCATATCTGGATATACAAAATCCTCTGTAATATTTAATAATGCCAACTCTCTTAAAATTACCGGTTTTGCATCAGGTGGAATCAAAACAACCTGTTGAATACCATTTTTTTTATAAAAGAGTCTTTTCAGATTAAAAGGATCTGTTTTAAATATTTCGATTTCAGAACCATTTGAATAAGGCATTATTTTTTTCAAACTTTAAATTCCAAGTTCCAATTTCGTCTAAATTTCTGCCCAATCTTTCATTCATCAATCCGTTATATGAAAAATACCCATTCTGTTTTAATATCAGTTCTGTCAAATCTTTCTTTTTAGACTCTTCACCATAAACATAGGCAAAATTAGCATTTGTCATAATAAATGCACCTTGCTGATTTTTTATTCTTGGATTGTTTTGAGGAACTCGAACAATGTAAGAACTGCGGACAATGCTTTGTAAATCAATATATTTTTCATCATGCCCAACATCAACATCTTTTTTCCATCTTGCGCCCAAGTGCCATAAAGAAAATTCTTTTTCCATATATGCAGTATTAGCAATGATACTTATGTTTGAACTTTCTATTGATTTTAGTTTTTCAGGTCTTTTTTCTTCAACTTCAGGTTCTCTGAATAGGATGATTTCTCCCCAACTTTCTTCCTTTTGAGTAATAATTTTTTTTCGAAATTTCTTCATGTGAGAGCAGGCAAAATACAATGCCATCAAAGGACTTTCTGAAATATCTAGACAACGTGTCGGCAACAGGAAGTGCTGCATTAACATAAGTTTTTCCATTGATGTATAACATTTATTCAATTCATCAAAAAATCTCCGAGAAAAAGCCTCTATCATCAAATGTTCATTTTCAGGATTTTCTCTTAAACTATTAGGAATTAAAAGATAATCTGCATTTGTCTGCCCACGAAAAAAAACAGGATTTGTATATGAAGGTTCTATATCATCAATATAATCAATAAATTCCTTTAAGTTCCTAATTATTTTAGGCTGAACTTTTAAAGAAACATCACCTTTTACAGTTTTTATCCTTTGAATCTCTTCATCAGAAACTGAATTATCATAAGACCCATAGCCTTTTATTCTTTCTGCGATTTTAAAATTATCTTTATTGAACATTTATAAACCCATAACCATTTTCACGTGCAAATCTTTCTAATCCAGAACCTTTGACTCCAATAAAAACTAAGTCTTCTGAACAACCTTCAAATGGATTTTCTGTAAAAGAAATTAAATCAGATGGGCAAACGAATGTTCTTAGTCCGCAACAGTCCTCAAAAGCATTTTTTTCTATAGTCAATTTATCGCAATTTGGAAAAATCACGGTATGCAATTTTTCACAACCAGAAAAAGCCCTTGTTTCAATTGTAAAAGTTGTAGCTGCAGAAGTTTTGCCTTTATCAGGCTGTGTCACGCTTTTTGAAAGCTTCAAATCATGAATCGAAATATTTTCTATTCCAAAATTTCCATTAGTGTCATTCTTTCCACAGCAAAATACTTCCAGATTCTCACAATTCTTAAAAGCCTCTTTTTCTATGCGTTGTAACTTCGCATCAAAATATATCTGTTTAAAATCATATACAGGATCAAAGGCTCCTGAAGAAATGGATTCTATATCTTTAAATTGATATACATCATCCAAATCTTGAATATTATTTTTATAACCAAAAATAAAACGTTCTAAACTATTTTTAATTTTCATATAAACAGGTTTCATTTGTTTTTATAACTCCGTTATTATTTGCTTTTCTAATTATTCGTTTAAAAAAAATCTTCTATTTTATGGTACGGACAATGCGGAAGCCTACGTGGATAAACCTTCCGAAAGCACCGTTTTCGTTTATGCTATTCACCTTACAGTAGTTGCCGTAGTTGAAGCAACTGCCGCCGCAGAAAAAGCGGAAGTAGATGGCATCGGAATCCCAACACCACTCTTCAACATTGCCACTCATATCATACAGTCCGTAGCCATTAGGCTTTTTCTGTGCAACCGGATGAGTTACGGCTCCACTGTTATCAGAATACCATACGACAGAATCAAGCTTATCGCTGCCACTGTAACGGTAATCCTGCCCTCCTTTTGCAGCGTATAGCCATTCTTCAACCGTAGGCAAACGATAACCGTCTGCGGAAATAGATTGTGCTATATCACCAAAAATTTTATTTTGCTTATGAGGTTTATAATCCCATTTACGAACATCCGTTTCTCCGTCCACCGCATAAACAGGTTGCAATCCTTTTTTCACACTCAGTTTATTGCAGAAATAAATGGCATCATACCAACTTATCTGCTCAACTGGATAATCAGATGTGCTTTTGTTCAATTTTTTTAAAACATCTTTATCAACCTTTTTATTATCATGACAGAAATAACTTGGATTCACTCCCATTACAGACTCATACAACTCCTGCGTAACTTCCGTCCTTAACATTGAAAAGTTTTTTCCTGGAATTTTCACCATATCTAAATCAAACTTTTCATCCGCTGTAACACAAGGGCAAATAATAACTGCCATAAAACACATAAAAACAATTTTCATAAGTAATTTTTTCATAAAAACCTCTCAAAATATTTATTTGTTCCTCGCATAGAAAAATCGAAAATTTCTATACTCGAATTTGTATATGTAAAATTTTACAATTTTCAAATCAGACATAAAAAATTAAAAACCATAAAAAAAACAATATTGTTTTAGTGTCATACCATCAACCAATTCTATATCTTCAAATTCATCCGATATATCTTCAATTTCATCCAACTCAAATTTTGTCTGATCTAATTCAGGTGCAAGAAAATGAAAAATAGGATACATAAATTCAGTATTTGCTAATAAATCTCCAATATTCAAAAATTTTTCCTCAGGAGACAAATCTTCTACTATCTGTAGATAATTCCAATCATTGCTGTTACAAAAAGTTTCCAATGACGTTAGGATACATTTTTCAAATAATTTCGTTTCGTCAAGATTGGTAAATATAATTGTTACCACTGAATATTGATTATAAAGCTTATTAAAATTTTCAAAATTGGGTATAATATCAATGCTTGAAAAATCAGTTCCTTTAACTTTATGAATTGTTAATATACCAAGTCCATCTGCAAATTCTCTCTGTTCAATTTGCATCAATTTTTCTTTTGCAAACATTAAAGTTATTGTAAACATCACCGCAATAAACATAAAAAACTTTTTCACACTAAATATCTCCTTTTTATTATCTCAGATTAATCCTTTCATTTATTTCATTGGCGACATTATCCATATCTGGATATACAAAATCTTCTGTAATATTTAATAATGCAACTCTCTTAAAGTCAGTGATTTTACATCAGGTGGAATCAAAACAACCTGTTGAATACCATTTTTTATAAAAGAGTCTTTTCAGATTAAAAGAATCTGTTTTAAATATTTCAGTTTTACAATCATTTGAATAAGTCATTATTTTTTCAAACTTTAAATTCCAAGTTACAATTTCGTCTAAATTTCTGCCCAATCTTTCATTCATCAATCCGTTATATGAAAAATACCCATTCTGCTTTAATATCAGCTCTGTCAAATTCTTTTTAGATTCTTCACCATAAACATAGGCAAAATTTACATTTAGCATAATAAATATACCTTGCTGATTTTTTATTCTTGGATTATTTTGTGGTGCGAACAATGCGAAAGCCTATGATGCTGATTCCGATACTAGCGTACCAGCGATTTTTCTCATCCACCTTGCAGGATTCAGCATCATATTCCCAGCAGCCACCGCAAAAACTGCGATACTCATCGCCGTCAGAATCCCAACACCACTCGCACGCATTACCACTCATATCATATAGCTTGTAGCCATTATTTTTTTTCTGTGCAACCGGATGAGTTTTGCTTTTACTATTACTGAGATACCATCCAACAGAATCTAGGTTATCACTACCACTATAACAGAAATTCTGCCCTCCCTTTGCAGCGAATTGCCATTCTTCAACTGTAGGTAAACGGAATCCGTTTGCATTTACATTTTGAGCAACAGAATTTCCGGACTTCGTGTACACAAGTTCGTATCCAAGTTTTTTACTCAATTCATTGCAAAATTCAATCGCATCATACCAACTAACACATTCAACAGGAAACACATCTCCTTTGAGTATACTTGGATTCTCTCCCATTACAGACTCATACAACTCCTGCGTAACTTCCGTCCTAAGCATCTCAAAGTTTTTTCCTGGAATTTTCACCATATCTAAACCAATCTTTTCATCCGCCATAACACAAGGACAAGCAACAATTGCCATAAAACACATGGCGGCAATTTTAATACTTAAATTTTTCACAAAACCTCCTATTTTTTATACACTAACAACACATAAAAAATAACTTAATCATCATTTTAATATGCTAAAAGCGAATTGTAAAGCAATTTTATTTGCCATTAGCATATCAATATGGATTTGAGAAATGTTTTTATCTCCAATATAAAAGAATATAGAAAACAAAGAAAATTATCCCAAATGGCGCTTGCTGAAAAATGCGGAACTTCAACAAGCTATATCGGTGAAATTGAAATAGGAAAGAAATTTCCTTCAATAGAAATGATTCAAAAAATCGCGGACTCACTGGAAATCCAACCTTTCAAACTTTTTATGACACAAGATGATAAATACCAAAAACGACTTTCTAAAGAATTGGCAAAAAATTTAGCGACAAAACTTATTGAAGACATAAATGAATTTACGGATTTTAATTAAACAAGATATAAAAAAAAGTTATCAGAAATATTTAGAGATTATCCGGTTATAACCGGGTTAATAAAAAACAAGAAAAAAAACATTAAGTCCGCTTAACAATATCAACACAATAATCACAAAATTCCAACGATATTTAGCCCGAAACTCACATTTTTCCACACAAACAATGCGAGTTTATCGCATTTATTCTATTAAACTGTTAGGAAGCACAAGACACATTTAGCCGATGGGCTGTTTTCTATCAACAGCGGAATGTGTGCTTTTATGCGTTAGCGCTGGGAATGGCGAGGATGTCCAATAAGTATCTTTTATGTCATTTTCGGGCTTGACCCGAAAATCTGAATGTATATATTACAATCATTTCGAGATTGTTGCTCAAGATGCCAATGACATTTGGAACTTATTGGACATCACCGTTCCGGAGCAAGGCGGAGGAATGAGCGTAGCGAACCATGGACATAGCGACCCGAGCCCGGCTGCCGCATGGCAGGCGGAGCGAGGGGAACGCCCGGCTTCTGCAAGTATTACAGTCGAACTTTGGAGTTTTTATAAATGCGGTTATTTTATCTCCACGCAAACAGGATATACAACTCCGCCAAAAGTGTAGGTTTTGTCCCACAGACTGCAGTAGTCTTTGTAGGCCGAAGTGCCAATGCGGTTTGAAAGTTCAAGGCCCAGGTTTTGCTGATTCGGGTCAGAGAACTTGATTATATCAGAACCGGTGGAAGTGCCTTTGAATGCCGCGTCTGCTGTTCCTTCCTTAAAATAGCAATAATGATAAAAATCAGTGTTTGTTCCTGCGACATTCGCAATTGCCGCGGCAGAAGAAGCGCCGTCCGAAGGAGAGATAGAGATTTTGCCGACATTATAGCAGAGGGAAACGTCTTTTTCTGCGTATCCGGCGATTCCCGCAACATTGCTTATTCCCGAAACCGCTCCAAAATTTGCGCAGTTATAGACTATTCCCGGATTTCCAGAAATTCCCCCGGTTTTATCCGAATCTGATTTTACTTCCCCAATGTTTACGCAGTTTCTTATTACGGAATCCACATCATTCACAAAGCCGCAGATTCCTCCTGTATTTTTGCAACTGCTTGAAACATTCACATTTGAAACACAATTTTCTATGACTATTTGAGAAGTGCTGAAACCGACAATTCCGCCAACTCCTGTAAGATCTTTGCCATCGTAACTAGAACCGACAACAGTCCCTTCCACTGTAAGATTTTTTATGCTTGCTCCAAAAATGCTTGCAAAGAGTCCGGCCCTGCCGGCGCGCTCTACATACAGATTTGAAATCTTATGCCCCTTGCCGTCAAAAGTTCCCTTGAAAGATGAATTGATTCCAATCGGCGTAAAGCTGTTGTCTTTATTGCAGCTTAAAGCGATATCCTTTTCAAGGACAAGCGTTATATCATTAAAATCATTGCCATAGCCACTAGTCCATTCCGCAATTTTATTCAGCTCAGATTCTGTTGAAATTGAAAATGTTTTTTGACCTGCCGTAGCCACATCAGAAACATCCGAATAGTTTTCGTACGAACTTATTTTATAAACTTTTCCAACAACCGCTTTTGTTCTTGTTGAATCAAGAACCAGACCAAGCCCTTTAGGACTTTTTAAATCCGTTTTATAAAGAGCAAAAAAGTCCATACAGCCAGAAAGGTCAACAGAGGAATCCCCCGCTTCAAGAATTTCAGTTCCTTCTGAAGTTTGTGCGTAAACAGCGCATTTTTTTGCATCAGAAAAACCTGTAAGAACGCTTAGAATTTTTATACATGTTCCAGGAGAATAAATTGATTCAATATATGCGTCTCCTGAAATACTTACAACAGGCTTTTGTATGTAAGCAGTATAACCAACATCACAGCTGCTTTTATCATCTTTTACAGAGGAATTATTATTAACAGAACCGCCGTAAAAAGTTACAGAAGAAGCGGCGTCGCCTATAAATACGCCAGAGCCAAAATTTGACTCAGAACAATAATTGTCGCGGATTTCTCCGCCATACATATCAAAACTTGTGTTAGATAAATAGATTCCAGGAACATTTGCAAAAGCATTTGAAAAATGATGACGGACAGTTCCTTTATTAAAATATACACTTGAGTTTTTTGCGCAGATTGCCGCTCCGCTGGGACCAGCCGCTCCATTCGCGTAGATTTCAGAGCCGTCATTTATTTCCAGAAAAGAATTATTTGAAACATAAATTCCACCGCCACCGCCAGTAGAAGAGTCTGCATAACAGTTCAGAATTTTTGAAGCGCTCAATGTAAGGCTTCCGCCGTTCGTTACATAAATTCCGCCGCCTTCCGCAGCTTTATTTGAACAGTTTGTTCCGTTCGTCAAATAAGTTGTATTCTGCACTCCGTCTTTTAAGCTGTCAATATCAGCATTTGTCTTTCCGACTATGCAATTTTCAAGCGTAAGCTCAGCGCCATCCGTTCCATCCAGATAAATCGCGCCGCCATTTTTTGAAGCTACGCTTCCACCGTAAAGACTTAAGTTTTTCAGAACAATTTTTACATTTCCGCTTATATGAAAAATTCTGGAAGCCATGGTGGCATCGATTTCCACAGCGGAAGAGGAAGAGGAAGAGCCTGCAACAGTCAGAGTGAGTTTTTTTGCGCCGGGGTCAGTGGAGATTGAGCACAAGGACTCATTCTGCAATGCGGAAGCAGAGCCATCTGAAACAATGTTATTATTTATAAAAATAAACAGCTCATTTTTGTCGCCGGGCAGACTCTCATTGGTTTCTTTTGCCTTTTTAACAGCAGCATCCAAGGTTTTATAAGGTTCAGCCAATGTTCCGGAATTACTGTCTGAGCCTGACACAGGGTCGACATAGAACGAATTCGGTTTTTCCTGATTCTGATTCTGAGCCAAGCATCCGTTATCATCAATCTGCCAGCCTGTTTCCAGAATAGTAAAGTTCTGCCGGTTTTGCGAAATGTTTTTTCCAGACAGAACTCGTAGCCCCGACCTAAGCTTTGTGCTGTCCATAGAAATAATGACGGCATTTGAAGTAGATGAATTCTTATAGTTTTCTTCAAAATTTACGCAAATATCGCTTGTACCGGTAAAATCAAAATAAAAGATGTCATCCAAGGTGCAAGTACCGGAAAGCGTGAATGTTCCGCAAGTTTTTATTCCATAGCTAGAATTATTTTTAAGCGTAATGCCCGAAAGTTCAAGCGAAGCAAATTTACTTGCCTTTATCGCAACATCGTTTCCGGAAAGCTCTGAACCGCTCACAACGGCATTAGTTTTTTCAGCTTCCAGACAAATGCCTTCCGCATAGTTTTTTATCGCGCAGCCTTGAATTTTTAAAGATGTTTCCGCATCAGATAAATGAATCGCCTTGGAACCGGTCTTCTTTGAACCTTGAAATTCAACGTTTTCAAAGCAAATGGAAGAAGATTTTCCTTTTACGCAGGCAAAATAGTCATCCGTTATATGGCAGTTTAAAACATTAAGCTCCGCGCTGCTAAGATAAAGAAAAGAAGGAATAACCGCGCTATCCGAAGTAAGAGGCTCGCCTTCTATATTAATATTTTCAAATCTTACTGAACTTCCGGCAATTTCTTTGTCATCAATTTGAGCCGAATTATCAGGACGCCTTAAAGTTCCGCGCTTGTCTTTTTCAAGCGCCGTCGGACTGATTGTTCCGTCCGCCAAGTACGTTGTTACTGAAATATTTTTTACATTCTCAGAAAGGCTTATGCCGCGTGTAAAATCCGCGGAAGTTCCCTCAAGTATGCAGACCGTAACATCGCTCATAGAAAAATTAAAAATCAGGTCAAACGCAGAGTCTAAAGAATTTAATGGCTCGCTAGGTTTAATTCCAAGTCCGTTTCCAGAAGCCGAGGCAGAAACATACAGTTTTTTTGCTTTTGAGATTCTTATACAATCTTCAGACAGAACAATTTTTCCGCTTCCGCCTGAAACAAATATGCCGTCATCGCTCCATGAATCCGTAGCAAGGGAGGAAAGAATATTTACAGTCTTTACAGTTGCGCAGACTATTTTTACGGTCGAACTTACCGCCCCGTCATAAAAAGAAAATTTTACAGTGTATGCGCCGGCAGGAACATTGCTTCCGCCGAAGTTAAAGAAATCATAATATCCTATACCATCTTTTCTGCTTGAATCAGAAAAATCAAGAATCTGGCTGCCGGTGATTCCGCCGGGATCAGTCCATTCCGCCCTTGCGCATTTTACAGCCGGAACAGAAGAGCAGATTCTAAGGTTTGCCGAACCTTTTGCATTTTCAGAAGAAACGATTTCCGTAACGATTCTAAAGTCCGCAATATCGCCGCTGGAATCCGCAAGGGAAAGCGTTGAGCTTCCTGAAAAAATTTTTGCTCCGGTCCGGAACGTCCCAGAAGTCAGCTCAGAACCGTAATAAACATCGCCGTAAATCAGCCACTCGCCGTTTTCCAGAAGAAAAGAAAAAGAATTTTTTGCGCCTGTGGATTCCGCTATCTCGCCGGAAGATTTTTTCGCATAAAAGTGATAAAAAAGCTTGCTATCGTCGTACGAAGGAAAGGCATTTCTGACTTTTCCTTCTGTAACTTCTGTAAAGCCTGAAACAGAGTGAATTCCTTTGCCAAAGACTTCAGAGCCGTCATCCCCAAGCGGAGAAAAACCGCACCCGAAAAAGCATAGAAAAAATAAAACAGTCAGAGAGAAAACACAAATTCTTTTCATCGTAATTCTTTCAAATACTGAAAATTATATCATTCACAGCGTTATACATCAATAAAAATCTATAAAATTCGCCGCGCATACGCACATTGAAAAGACATTCCTTATTCGCTATAATTGAAAGATACAAATACAGTTCATTGTGGCATTTATTATGTATTCAGCCACATCTATACGGAGTTTTTTGTGTTTTTAAAAAGTCTGGACATTTTTGGTTTTAAATCTTTTGCTGACCGAACACATATTGATTTTGCAGACGGAATCACCGCCCTGCTTGGACCTAACGGATGCGGAAAAAGCAATGTTGTGGATGCGATAAAATGGGTTCTTGCGGAAAACAAGGCAAAGAACCTGCGTGCCCAGGAAAAAACAGACGTAATTTTTAACGGAACAGAACGACGTCCGGCTCTTAACGTCGCGGAAGTAACGCTCACAATGAGCAATGAAAAAGGACTTCTTCCGCTTGAAGAGTCAGAAATCGCAATAAAGCGCCGCCTGTACAGAAACGGCGAGCAGGAATATTTTATCAACGGACGGCAGGCTTCTTCGCGCGACATAGTTAAACTTTTCATGGACACCGGAGTCGGAAAATCTTCCTATTCAATTATGGAACAGGGACAGGTAAGCCAGATTCTTTCATCCAAGCCGGAAGACCGGCGTTACATTTTTGAAGAAGCGGCCGGAATCAGCCGTTCAAAAGCAGAATGCGCAATTGCCGAACGCGAGCTTGAACAGACTCGCCAGAACATGATTCAGATTGAAATGGCGATGGCAGAAATAAAGCGTTCTTACGACACTTTAAAGGTTCAGGCTGAAAAAACAAAAAAATACCGCGACTTAAAAGACAAGATTTTTAACCTTGAGCTTGACATCGCCCTTTTAAAGCTAAGGACTTTTATCACAGACAAGGACAGGCATGAAAAGGAGCTTGCGGAAACCACAAAACGCCGCGACGAAGTCCGCAAGGAAATCGAGGAAATCAACAACACGATTTCCGAAAACATGGACAAAGTAAAGGAAATGCAGGAACAGGTTTATTCCATGCAGTCTGAGCTTATCGGAATCGGAAAAGAAAAGAACGGCAAACTGGATATGGAAAAGCAGCTTGCCTCGCAGGAACGCGGAATAAAAGAAAAAATCGCCACGCTTGAAGTAAGGGTTTCTTCCGTTGAAGAAAATATTTCCAGCCTTCAGGAAGAAATTGACGAACAGGAAGCCGAGCTCCACAAAAAAGAAAAGGAAATTGCGGAAGTTGAAAAAAATATCTCGGACTTTGAGGAAAACATCGCAACAGCCGGAACTCAGATTACCGAGAACAACAGAAAATCAGACGAAAACCGCACAAAAATCGCGGAACTTGAAGAAAACCGCCGGGAAATACAAAAAGAGCTTACGTCTATCACCGAAGATATTGTCGGAATGCTTGACGCAAAGCTGAAAGCCGCCGGTTTTTCAGAAAAAAATCTTGCAGACGCAAAAGAAAAAGTTCAGGACATACTTGAAAAATTCAAGATTTTTGCGGAAGGCCGTAAAAATGTATATTCAGATTTTGCAAAGGCGCCTCATCCGGCGGAAGATTCGCTGAGCACAGTAAGCGAAGCCGCGCGTGATTTTGAAAAAACAGAAGAGCTCATCGCAGAACTGAAGAAAGCGGTCGCTGAATACGAAGACGCGACTCCTGCATTTATTACAGAATTCCTTTCTCCGGAAGGAATCATGACAAAAAAACGCGAGCTGGACAAAAAAAATCAGGAAAACCTGAATCAGACAGAAGCCCTGAACATTCAGATAGAAGAATTAAGGAACGCCAACGCAGAACTTGCGGAAAAAATTGACCGGTACAAGGAAACCTGCAGCAAGCTCCGCGTGAACAAGGCTCAGATGGAAACCCAGATTCAGGCCGCAATGCAGCAGGCAAGCCTCTTAAGAAGAAATCTTGTTTCAGAGCAGAACACCCTGCGCGCGGCGACCGAAGAGCTTGAATCGGAAACAAGAAAATCGGACGACCTTAAAGAGCAGATTGAGGAAATTCAGCAGGACCTTGCGGAACTTGAGCACAGGGGAACAAAACTTGCGGAACAGCTGAAGGAGCTGGACTCTAAAATCGCCGAGAACAATTCAAACGTAACCGGAAAAAAAGACATACTTATAAAAAAACAGGAAGAACAGAACCGCTGCCAGGCGCAGTACGAGCGGCTCACACTTTCACTGAACTCTTCCGACACAGAAATCAGAAACCTTAAGCAGAATTTCCAGGAGCAGCATTCCCGCGACCTTATGGAATTTGAGGAAAAGATGTTCAAAATCACAAAACCTTCCGCGGAATTAAGGGAGCAGCTGATTTCAACACGGGAAGAACTCAAGGCGTGCGGACAGGTAAACCTTATGGCGGTAGAAGAATTTGCAGAAGTAAAGGACCGCTACGAAAAACAGAAGATAAACTACGACGACACGCAGAAATCTTTGGACAACCTTATCCGCGTAAGCGAAGAGATAAAATCAAAGTCTTCAGAAATGTTCCTTGAGACATACAATAAAATCAAGAAAAATTTCCACAATATGTTCCGCAGGCTTTTTAACGGCGGACGGGCGGAACTTCGCCTTGAAGATCCGCAGAATATCCTTACATCCGGAATTGACATACTTGCCCAGCCGCCTGGAAAAAAACTTGAAAGCATAGGACTTCTTTCCGGTGGAGAAAAGACGATGACCGCTGTCGCGCTTCTGTTTGCGACCTATCAGGTTCGCCCAAGTCCGTTCTGCCTTCTGGACGAAATCGACGCGGCGCTTGACGACAAGAACGTTTCAAGCTTTGTAACTACGCTGGAATCATTTGCAAATGTCTCGCAATACATTGTAATAACCCACAACAAAAAAACCGTAATGGGCGCAAGCACAATGCTTGGAATTACAATGGAAGAATCCGGCGTAAGCAAAATCATCGCGCTTCGTCTTGATGAAGATATAAAAGTCGGCGCTGCGATTGATTCTGGCGACGACAACTTTGAAGAGGAAGAAGTTCAGCCGGAGACAGATGTATACATTCCGCCACGGCCGCCAAAAAGAATCCACAATCCGGACGGAACAATAACCGACCCGGAAATTATACGCGTCCACAAGGAACGTGAGGAAAAAGCCGCGGAAGAACGCAGAAAAATAAAGGAAGCAAAGCTTGCCGCGAAAGAAGCGGAAGAGGCAGAAAAGGCAAATTCCGCAGAAAATGAAAATGGCGTTTCTGACTCAGAAACAGCGGAAAATACAGCGGATACGGAGGCGTGATAAAAATCAATGGTTGATTTCCGGCAGTTTTTCAGAAAAATTCAAGATTTTCTGCAAGATAATGCAAAAAAAACAATCATTTTTTGCACCCTTTTGATTTTTATGCTTTTTAGCGCGATTATTGCGCTGGTCGCAGGAAGCTCAAAGGCAAAAAACAGCGCAAAAAAACCGCCGGAAGAAAAGAAACTTGTGCTGGACCAGCCGCTTATGATACCGCCTTCTCCTTCAATTCCAGACGGATACATTACGACCAGAAAAACTGAAAAAAAATGGCCGGAAAAAGAAATTGAAAAATGGTTCACACTGCCGGACGAAAACGAAGTTGAAAAACTTGGCGACTCTAACGACAGGATTATAAACGATATTATTGGAGCTGCACCATGAAATTTTTCAGAAAAATTACATCATTACAGTTTTTTCACATATTGTTGCTGACATTGTTTTCATTTGCATTATTCTCGTGCGCATCAACGCCAAAACAGGAAGAAAAACTTCCCGAAGATTCCGTTTCTGCCGTAGAAATTCCAGAAACCGAAAGTTCTGAAAAAAACAACCTTATAAAAGAGGATTCAGAAAGCACACCGGAATCGGCGGAAGAAAATTCAATTATTACGGAAGAAACTGATTCCGAAGACGGAAAAGACGCCGCGGGCGAAAACCAGGATTTTTCTGACCTTACAGAACCTTTGACAAAAGAACAGAACCCGGAGCTGCCGGAACTTCCGGAACTTTCAGAGAAAACTGAAGAAAACCCTGAAAATGCGGCCGTTCCTTCCGTTATTCAGGAGCCGCAGGTAAAGGACGAGCCTTCCCCGGAAACAACCGAAAACAATAATCAGAAAGAAAACACATTGCCGGAGCAGAATATTTCCACTCCGGAAGAAAAGAACCAGAACGCACTTGATGACGAGACCGCAGGCGCAGACACTGATACAACCAATACAATAGAAGAAACTGAAAATTCCTCAGAAACAGAGGAGCAAGAATCAGAACCGGCAGGCACCGATATTCAGAAACCTTCCCGCTCCGTTAAAATCAAGAAAAATCAGAATATAGACATTGTATATCCTGGAAAAGGCTGGATTTACCAGGGAAATATCGACGAAAACGGAAATGTTGACGCAAGAAACAGAAATTTTATTTTCGGCGGAAGAAAACTCGGCGGAAAGGACACTTCATTTACGCTGCGCTCAAGGAATGCCGGAACATATCTCCTTCATTTCTTTAAAAATGATATGCTGACCGGCAAGTATATAGACGATTTTCTTGAAGTTATCGTGGAAAATGAATCGACCAGCTCCACCGAACACATAACTGTTCCGGATTATGCGGAAGTTGTTCCGCCAAAGTTTTCAATTACCGCGGAAAATGCAGAAAAACTGAGGGAACAGAAAAAAACTTCCGAAAGGACAGAAAATTCAAAGCCCGCTGAAAAAAACAGCGCGGCAAAGGCAAAAAGCGTACAGAAAAACCCGGAAAATGAAGCCGCGGAAATTTCAAAGACTTCCAATCTTGACACAATAATTCAGACAACAGAATCCGCTCCTTCTGATTCTGCGCCTGCCATAAAATCAAAAGCGGACGCCTCATCTTCCAAAAACGAAGTTGATTCAGACTCGTCTTCTGGCTTAAAACCGGACTCTTCCAGTGATTCTTCAGACACGCTGGAAAACCTGAGCCAGGACGGACTTCTTGAGCTGGCGCAAAAATATTACGATGAAAAAAAATACCAGCAGGCATTCTCGGTAATTTCAAAATTCTTTGACACTGCCACAGAACGGCTTGACGAAGGACTTTTTCTTCAGGCGCAGATTCTTGAAGAAAAATCACCTGTACAGAATATAAAAAGCGCAATTGAATCATACGATCTGGTTGTAAACAATTATCCTTCAAGTTCACTGTGGGATAAGGCAAACAGACGCAGCATATTCTTAAAACGCTTTTATATAAATATAAGATAACAAACTTTTTGAATAATTTTGGAGGATTCCATGAAAAAAGGAATAAAATTAATCTGTTCCGCAGCCGCAATGGCTCTTGTCTTTTCTTCGTGCTATATAACACGAGAAAGCGAAGTAAAAAAAACAATAACCGTCAGCGGCGCAGGAACAATAACTTCATCACCTGATATTGCAGAAATCAATTTTTCAGTAGTAACCGCAGGCTGGAGCGCAAAACAGATTGTCGCGGACAACGACACTCTTTCAAAAAGACTTACCGATGCAGTAAAAAACTTGGGTGTAAACGAAAACGACATTGTCCTTTCAGACTGCCTGATTTCAAATCCTTCAAACCAATATGAAGCAAGAAGAAATATACGCATAACTGTAAGGAACATTTCCCTTGTTCCGGCGGTCATCGACTGCAAGGCCGGCGCTTCAACACGGCTAAAGTCAGTAACCTATGGACTCAACGATTCTGTAGCGACAATGCGCCGCGCCCGTTCAGCAGCGGTTCAGCAGACACAGGACGCAGCCTCTTTACTTGCAGGGGCAAGCGGCAGTAAAATCAGCAATGTGGTTGATATAATTGAAGAAAAAACCGAAACCGGCACAACTCCGGACGGAAAAATCAATGTCACATCGGAAGTAAAAGTTACCTATTCAATTCAATAAAAGAGGAAAAAAAATGCTTGACTATAAATTTATTAAAGACAATCTTGACGCTGTAAAAGAAAACATTAAAAACAGGAATATGACGGCTGATGCAGACAAAGTTGTTGAACTTTACGACAAAAGAACGGCTCTTGTAACAAAGCAGCAGGATTTGCAGCAGCAGAGAAATGAAAACGCAAAGGCAATGAAGCAGAAGCTTGACGATGAAAAAAGACAGGAACTGATTCAGGCCGGCAAAAAAATTAAGGAAGACATTGCGGAAGTAGAGAAAGAACTTTCCCAGATTGAAATAGACCTGGACACTGCGGCACGGCAGATTCCTAACATGATTCACCCGGACGCTCCGATTGGAAAACTTGACACAGAAAATCTTGAGATAAAAAAAGTCGGAACTCCAAGAAAATTTGATTTTGAGCCGAAAGACCATGTTCAGCTTGCGGAAGAGCTTGACCTGCTTGATTTTGACCGGGGAACAAAAGTTTCAGGACCGAAATTTTATTATCTTAAGAATGAGGCTGTTTTCCTTGAACAGGCTTTGATTCAGTACGCACTGAACATTCTTAGAAAGCATGGATTCGAGATTTTCATCACTCCGGACATTGCGCGCGAGGAAATTCTAAAAGGAATCGGTTTTAATCCGCGAGGAAACGAATCCAACGTATATTCTATAGAAGGCGAAGGAACCTGCCTTGTCGCAACTGCGGAAATCACTTTAGGCGGTTACCATTCAGGAGAAATTCTTGACAAGGCAAAGCTTCCTTTGATGTACGGCGGTCTTTCCCACTGCTTCAGACGCGAGGCAGGAGCGGCAGGACAGTTCTCAAAGGGCCTGTACCGAGTTCACCAGTTTGACAAGGTTGAAATGTTCGTTTATTCAACACCGGAACAGTCTGACAGGCTTCACCATAAGCTCCGTGAAATTGAAGAGGAAATTTTTACAGGCCTCGGACTTCCGTTCCATGTTGTAGACACCTGTTCCGGCGACCTTGGCGCTCCGGCGTACCGAAAATGGGATCTTGAAGCATGGATGCCTGGAAGAAACGGCGGCGAATACGGAGAAGTAACCTCAACTTCAAACTGCACAGATTACCAGGCGCGCAGACTTAACATAAAATACAAGGACGACGACGGAAAAAACAAGTATGTACACACATTGAACGGAACTGCAATTGCCGTAGGACGCGCTATGCTTGCAATTCTTGAAAACTACCAGAACGAAGACGGTTCAGTGACAATTCCGCCGGCGCTTGTTCCGTTATGCGGATTTGACAAAATAGCTCCTAAAGCAAAGGAAGCATTATAAAAATTACATCCGTGTAATTTTTATCATTACAGTTTGCTCAAGCCTTGCTTTCGCAAACTGCGATTCTCGCCATCCATGGCTCGCCGCTAACGCGGAGTTTTATAAGGAGGCATTATAAAAATTACATCCGTGTAATTTTTATCATTACAGTTTGCTCAAGCGTCGCTTTCGCAAACTGCGATTCTCGCCATCCATGGCTCGCCGCAAGTTTTGTAAAAACTTGGCAGTTTTACGTACTAACGCGGAGTTTTATAAGGAGTAATCATGCACAAAAACGAACACATAAAAGGCATTTATTATATTCTTATGATGTTTGCAATTGTCACGCTGGGAGTTTTTATGAAACTTTCAGCAAGTTTCACATTGCCGGTAACAGTTGCCGTCTTGATTTCATGCGTCTTTTACCCTATCGTAAAGAACTTGAACCAGAAAATAAAAATGCCCTGGGTGTTCGGGACAATTATAACAGCCTTTATTTTTTTGATAATCATTTCGCTGCTTTTAACGATTATCGGAACAAGCCTTACAACAATCCTAGGACAATTTTCGCAGTACGAAGACAGGTTTCAGTCAATCTATAAGATTTTTGCTGAAACTTTCCACATTCAGTTCAATGAAGATCTTACTGTTTTTGAAAACCTGTGGAATCAGCTTAAAGTCCGGGAATTCGTGCAGTCAGCGGCAATAGCATTTTCTGGAAATCTTATTTCCGTAACAAAAAGTCTTTTTATTGTCCTTCTTTTGAGCATATTCCTTTTAATTGAAATGAGAACCGGACACGAAAAAGTAGACGCGATGTTCAAGGGCAAAGTTCAGGGAAGAGTCGTTACAATCGTAAAAAAAACAATCGCGGAAGTAATGCGCTACCTTTCCATAAAATTTTTTATATCGCTCGCGACAGGAATTCTTGTTTATTTTTCAATAAAAATCGTAGGCCTGGATTTTGCAATCATGTGGGCATTCATTGCGTTCATAATGAATTTTATCCCGACGTTCGGCTCAATATTTTCGGTCGGACTGACATCGCTTTTTGCGCTTATCCAGTTCTATCCGCATCCATTCCCGATTCTCTTTGTGCTTATATCAATGACTTTAATAAATTTCATTCTTGGAAACATTGTGGAGCCTAGAATCGAAGGCAAAAACCTTGATATTTCCCCTTTTGTAATCCTTGTAAGCTTAAGTTTCTGGGGATGGATGTGGGGCTTTATCGGAATGATTATCGCCGTTCCGCTTATGGTGATGATAAAAATAATATGCGAAAATGTTTCGTATCTTCATCCGCTTGCAATCCTTATCGGTAACAAACCGCTCGACACGCAGAAAGAACTTTCGGACGTTGAGCCGGATTCCGAAGAAAACGATGAGGAAAATCAGAATTCGTAAAAACTATATGAACAGGAAGCTTGTCGCTTTTTCGTAAAGGAAGCGGCAGTCTTCCTCCTGAAGCATTGTATAGACGCAGTCCGCCGCAAATTTCGTTTCATCCTCGTTCTTAAAAATCTTGTCAACCTTGCATGTAACAAATATTTTCCTGACTACAGAAGGTGAATCTTTAAGCACAAACTGCATTTCAACAGGATATTCCGCGCCTTCAGAAAGTTCAAAGGCCGCGTTTTTTTCAAAGCCAAAAACAATCCGCTCATGATTCACAAAAAGAATGTCAAAAGGCTTTACCCTGCCCTGCACGGCTTCAATTTTTTCTATTTTTGGAGCAACCATATAGCGGCATATATTTATCAGCCTTAAGCCGTTTCCCGGTTTCCGCTTGATGTCCGCATCTTTTACATATTCTTCAAGAAGTTTTTTTGCCTGCTTCTGACGCTCCAGTTCAATCGAGCTCCATACAGGCCTTGTAAAAAGTTCAAAACCGTCAGCCGGAACGCACAGAAATTTAGAATTTCCTTCATTGCTCACAGAAAAAATCAGCTGCGCGGTAAAATCGTATTTTTTATTCACAGGAATATCAGGAATACGGTTAATTTCCGCAGGAATCACAAGCGCAAGCCCGGAGCTTACAGTTTTCAGGGCAGTAATAAAATAAAGCCCCACGCGGTTAAAATAAAATTCAACCTTAACAGGCTTGTCCGCATATTTTGCAATTGACTCAGGAGCATCTTTTAAAAGTACAATTCCTTCCTTTAAGACAGAAATATCTTCCGGCTTGAATGCGACAGGAACAACAGCCGAATTAACGAAATCCGGCTCGGAAAGATGTTCATTTTCTTTACAGTTTTCACCACTAAAAACAGGCGTTATTGTCACAGGAACATTTCCGTCAAGCAAATATCTAAGAACCAGTTCCCTTTCAATTCCAGTGAGCGGCTTTTTTTCCATATTTTACTTTCCCCATTTTTTTACAAGAATCTGAGTTATCTTAAAATCTTCTGTTTTATCAATAAAAATCTGGACATCAATAAATTTCTTTGGAGTCTTAAATCTTAAAGGAACAGAAAGAAAGTCCTCATCCACAAAAGGTTCTCCGCAATAATACGAAGAGAAAAGTTTTTTTTCTGCCGTCAATGGAAAATCCTCATTGAAATTATTTTTCCAGCCGCTCTCAACATCGTACTTAAACATGGCAAGCGAAAAAATTGAATTTTTCTGAATCAAACTCTCATCAAAATTCCAGGAAATCACATTCTGCGCAAAACTATCTACTATTTTTTTTACTTCCGGGCTAATCTTGGTTGAATCAAGACTTCCAAATCCATCAAGAGAAGGATAAACCGGCTCTTCATCCGTGGAAGAAATCATATAGACTTCCGGGTCAAGCTTTAAATTAGAAGAAACATACGATGAAGTATTTATCTTTTTTGAAAGGAGCGAACTTTCAATTTCCCTTGACCAGATTACTTCCGAATTTCTGGATGAAAAAGTCATGCGCAATGTTTCATCAGAGCCGGAATTCAAGTCAATCTGGCTTTCAGAAGAACATGAGAAAAATAATAAACCGGCGGCAATGATTAAAACCGCAGAAAAAAACAAATTCTTTTTACACATTTAATATTCATTCATTATAGCACATTCTGCATTTTTTTAAAGTTTTGCCTTAAACGCATTTGCAATAACTTCCTCAATCCTTGATACAGGAATAAAGGTGATGCCGGCTTTTACAATTTCCGGTATTTCGTCAAGGTCGCGCTCGTTGGCTTTAGGAATAATAATTGTTTTTATCCTGTTTCTTTTTGCCGCGACAGTTTTTTCACGCAGGCCGCCAATAGGAAGCACATTTCCTGTAAGGGAAAGCTCGCCTGTCATCGCAAGGTTCGGTTTAATTGTCTTTCCGGCAAACAGCGACAAAAATGTAGTCGCCATAGTGATTCCAGCGCTAGGACCATCTTTTGGAGTCGCTCCCTCCGGAATGTGCAGATGGATTGTATTATGCTCAAACCACGTTGGTTTCTTTATTTTCCGTTCAATAACATAACGTTTTATCCAGTCCATTGCAATCTGAGCGGATTCCTTCATTACATCGCCCATCTGGCCGGTTATAACAAAATCCGGTTTGCCCGGAAACGACATACACTCAATAAGCAGAGTATCGCCGCCCATGCTTGTCCATGCAAGTCCGATTGCAGTTCCGGGGATATTCGCTTTTTTTATTTCCGCTTCGTCAAACACAGGTTTTCCAAGATATTTTTCAAGATCCTGCGCATTTATGACAAACTGTTTTTTTTCGTCAAAATATTTATCCGCAGAAATCTGAGCTATTTCTTCCGCAGAACAACCGTTCTTTTTAGCCTGTTTTTTTGCATCGGCGGCAAGCTTATCCGCATTCAAGAATTCCTCGGCCACAAGTTTTCTGTGGATTTTATCCAGATATTTTTCATAATTTCTTACGCCGGCCTCCCGCGCGTACTCCTGGGCAATCCTTAGTAGCGCTTCCTTGGTATACTTGACCTGATTTTTTGAAAGACCGTTTTTCTTAAGGTTTTTTGGAATCAGGTACTTTCGGGCAATTTCCAGTTTTTCCTGGTCAATGTAACCGGCAAGCTGAATAATTTCCGCGCGGTCCAGCAGCGGCTCAGGAATTGAATCCAGCGTATTAGCCGTAAGGATAAAAAATACGTTTGAAACATCGAACGGAAGGTCAAGATAGTCATCCCGGAATGAAACGTTCTGCTCAGGGTCAAGAACTTCAAGCAGCGCGGCAGCCGGATCGCCATGGACTCCATTTGAAGACATCTTGTCAACCTCATCAATCATAAATACCGGAGATTTTGTGTGCGTAAGTTTTATTCCGCTTATTATTTTTCCGCACATAGAACCAATATAAGTCCGCCTGTGTCCTTTTATCTCAGAAGGGTCGCTCATACCGCCAACGCTGAACCGGTAAAACGGCTTTCCCATTGCGTTTGCAATTGATTTTCCTACGCTGGTTTTTCCGCAGCCAGGAGGTCCTACAAGAATCAGAATAGAACCCTTTCCATCTTTCTTTAATTTACGGACAGCAAGATATTCAAGGATTCGTTTTTTTACGTCCTCAAGTCCGTAATGGTCACCGTCAAGAAGCTTTTTTGCGCCTTCAAGGCTGTAGTTTTCAACTTTTATCTCTTCATTCCACGGAAGCTGGCAGACAAGCTCAAGATAATTGCGCGAAACGGTATATTCCGGCGACTGTATATCAAGAATCTTAAATTTTTCAAGCTCGCTTTCCAGAGTTTCCTTTATCTCGCCTGAAAAATTAAATTTTTCAATTTCTTTTTTGTATTTCTGGTAATCGCTTAAATTTCCTTCCGCGTCTGTGCCAAGCTCTTCCTGAATTGACTTTAATTCTTCCCTTAAAAAATAATCGCGCTGATTTTTTTCAACCTTTTCATTTATGTCGTTCTGAATTTTTTTCTGCACGCGAAGAAGCTCCTGCTCTTTTTTTATAAACACAAGAACCTGTTCCATTCGCTGGCGGACATTAAGAGTTTCAAGAACCCGCTGCTGGTCTTCTTTTTCTACATTTAAAATCGAAGCGATAAAATCCGCTATTTTTCCGGGATTATCGATATTAACCATATTAAGACGCATTTCTTCCGTAAAAAGCGGATTGTTCTCTGCGACTTCCTTCATTTCGCTGATTAAAGCGCGGGTCAACGCCTTCACTTCAAAAGTATCGTCCTCAACCTCTTCCAGATAGTCAACGGCGGCCACAATCGGCGCAGAAGAGCTAAGGCATTTTTTCATTCTGAAACGCTTTACTGTAGAAATAAATACATTTATTCCGCCATCGGGCAGATTTATTTTCTTGATTATTTTTGCGGCGGTTCCGACTTTGTGCAAATCTTCGTAGCGGGCCTCAGGAACTTCATCTTTAAGCATGACAATACCAAGGTATCCGTCGCCTTCGTAAGCTTCCTCAGCAGCCTTTATATCTCCCGGACTATTTATCATTAAAGGCGTAAAAATTCCTGGAAAAACAGGATGTCCAAGAAGAGGAATCACAGGGAGCTTTGCCGGCAAAAAATCCTCGGCAGGCAGAAGAACGGATTTTTTCTCTTTCCCCTTTTTTCCGTTCTTCTTGCTATTTTTTGAATCAGGCTGAATTTCAACCTCAAGCTCTACGTCGCTGTTAAGGATTTCAGCCGCTTTATTTTTCAACTCGCCAAGAATCTGCGCAAAGTCTTTTTCATTTTTTTTATTTTCAATATCGCTGTTTTCTTTTTCGTTACTGCTGTCATTATTATTTTCGTTTTCAACCATAATAATAAATTTAAGCACATAAGACAGAAAAGGCAATACTTATTTTTCATAATCTCCATGCTCCGAAGCGGATTCTGAGCAGGAATTATTTTTTAACCCGCCTTATTTTTCCGGAACAAGGTTTGCGGAAATGTACAGAACGTCCTGAAGCCATTCCAGCCGCAGGGAAAATATTTCCGGTCCGTAACCTTCACATTCTATCTTGAATTTCCAGACGTTTCCGGAAACAAGTTTTTCAGCGGGAATTTGTTCAAGCGGAATCCAGTTTTTGTTGTAAAGAACTGAAAAAACCGCTTTTGAAGTAATTTCTTTTCCTGTAGAAGAATCGTACGCGTTAGGCTGGACAGTAATATTACGGCGCATATTTTTCAAGAAATCAGCCTTTATCAGAACTTTTTCTTTTGTAACGCAGAAGGATTTCCACCAGACATAAGGACCGGCCACAACTTTTATGCGGTAATCACCGTGCGGAAGATACACTTTTTTTGTTGAATAAGTCCTGTTCCGCGCATTTTTTTCCTCAGGATGTTTTTTTTCAGAGACTTGCGTCAAAACCCGGCGCGTATTCATTATCTCGGGAATCTGGTCGCCATCGTTTTCAAAAAAGAACGCACGGACAGGCAAATCAGAACCAGAGGTGCTTGTCGCAGGCATTTTCATTTCAATTTCAACAGGCGTGAACCACGAACGCAAAATAGTAGCATGAAAAAAACCTTCAAACCAGCCAAAAACGCAAAGAAAGGCAAAAACCGCGCAGCCGGCAATAATAGCCATTATCTGATTGCGTTTTCTGTCTTTTGGAATATATTCAATTTCCTTTAATACATTTTTTGAAAGAATGATTTTTGCAAGCTGAACGCGTATGCTGTGCACGTCATAATGCCTCAAATATCTTTTTATCACCTTGATAATCGGCAGAATAGACTGATAGCGGCTTTTTGCTTTCGGACGCATCATTTTATGGATAAGCCGGCATACGCTGCGTGGAATTTTTTTGTCAATCTTTCTTGGAGAAATGTACTTTCCCTTTTTTATAGTATTCAGGGTTTCTATCGTGAGCGTTCCGGGATAAGGCTTTGTTCCTGTCACCATTTCATAAAGCATTACGCCAAGAGCATAGATGTCCGCGCGGCAGTCAACCTTCGCGCTGTCCTCAAACTGTTCCGGCGGCATATACGCAGGCGTTCCAAGCGCAACTCCGCTCTGAGTAAGGGTATCTTCCCCGGAAGTTTCAGAAGCAATTCCAAAGTCTGTGATTTTTATTTCCGCACGCTTTGAAATAAGAATGTTGCCCGGCTTTATGTCGCGGTGGACAATATTTTTAGTATGCGCAAATTTCAACCCGTAACACGCATCCTGAATAATAAGCATCGCAATCTGCGGACTGACCGAAGTCTGTTTCTGAAGGATTTTATCAACAGCCAGTCCGTCCACAAATTCTTCAACAATATAATATGCGTTTCCTTCCGTAAAAATATCGTAAAAATTTACGATATTCGGATTCTGCAGCTCTCCAAGAATCTTTGCTTCCAGAATAAATCTTTTTATATTTGTAGAATTCTTTTTTGCCGTGAGTTTCTTGATTATAACAGGCCGTTTCAGCGTAGGATGCGTAGAACGGTAGACAACTCCCATTCCGCCTTTCGCAATGATTCCTTCGATTTTATATTTTCCAATTTTTTCAGGAAAAACTTCTGGCATTTTGTCCCCCAAAAGAATTTTATTTTTCAAATGATTGCTTTATCAACTTGAACTATATTGGCATCTAAGTCAATAGGTCTGTCTTTATAGACAAGAACGATATTCTGCCTGTCTGGATTATGAATCTGCACGTATTTTCCATTCTGACGCAGGGAATAATTGCCCTGAATCGGGCGGTGGCCGCCAAAATAGAGCGAATCCGGGTTTTCTGTAAGGGATTCCAGCATTTTTTTTACGCTGCCGTCCTTCGCGGCGTTGTTTTCAGTCCATGTAAGCCCAAGAATAACCTCGTCAGAATCCATTCCGTTGATCAGTTCCTGCCGTGAAAAAGCGCGCGCAGGCTCAGCGTGGCTAACAACACATTCCGGAAAAACCGCGGCAAGCGGAAGATTTTTTTCAAAGCACGAAATCACCATAAGGACATCGTCGCCGTAAACCGAAACCATAAAATCCTTCACCATCTCGCCTTCATTTGCAAATTTCCTGAACGGAAAATCGCCAGGTCCGCGCACGTTCATAATATTTTCATGGTTTCCCTTTAAAATATGCACATTCGCTGGAAAAGCAATCTTCAGCTCCATAATCATAGAAAGCAAGGTCAATCCTTCAGACATCTCCGCCGTCATTGATTCTCCGTTGTAATTTCCGCGGTCAAAATCCTTTAGCGCCTCCATCCAGCGCAGACGTCCGCGAAGCTCGGAATGCAAAAGGTCTCCCACAAAAACAAGACGGATTTTATCCTCTTCCAGCGCCTGAAAGACAGAAATACCTGTTTTTCCGCCGTTAATTTCCGAACAGGCAAAAGATTCAGGCAGAGTAAAATTCAAGATATTCCGCAAAAAATAAGAACGCGCGTGCAAATCCGGCACAATCACCAAAGGAAGTTTTTCGCCGCCGGAAAAATCAAGAAGCCCGCCCAGAGTGTTAAAATCAGATGCCGGCCTGTACGAGCAAATCTCGTTTTCAAGCACAGATGCCGCAGAATCCGCCACAGAAAAAAGATAATCATGGTCCGGCAGGCCGACCGGGGCAGTGTCGTTTTCCAAAAACAATTTCAGTTTATCGCTCAACTAAGACTTCCATCCGATGAATTAAGAAATCACAAGATTCATTGTGCCAATCGTAATTTTATCGCCCTTGTTAAGGCGGAAATATTTGTCTTCCGGGATTCTTCTTCCGTTCACAAAAGTTCCGTTCGTGCTTTTTTCATCTTTTATAAAATACGCATCGCGAATTTTCTGGATAACCGCATGGTGCCGGCTTGCAAGCTTGTTGTCTATAACAATATCGTTGTCGTATTCACGTCCAAGCGTAATCTTTGCCACAAGCTCGATTCTTTTTTTGTTAAACATCAGATATTCAGCAGGAGATGATTCTGAAATCTGCTCCAAATGCCGGCCAACCGGCGACTCATTAATAATTGTTGTGTTTTCCATTTTTTCTTTCCTGATTAATTATCTACCACCTGAGCCGGAATGTCAAAAAGAATTGACGTTCCTTGCGGCGTTTTTTTATTCTTCCTGTTTTTTTCTGAAAATTTTCCCGGTTATTTTTTTCAGAACGTTCTTTGTATGCTTTGTCGATTCTTCCAGTTTCTGCTTGATGACTGTATCTGCCTTTGTAAGCTGGGAATGTCCCGCCTTGAAAAATTCAATCACAGTTTCCCTGCAGACCTTCCGCATTTCCGGATCAAGTTTATTTATTGTCTTCAGGACTTTTACAGAGTTCCTTGCGAAATTTTCCTCAAGCTCCGTATTTGTCTTTGCATCGGTGGATTCAATTATTTTAAAGACTGTGTCAACAAAAATTCCACGCTTCTCAGGCGCAAGATTTGAAATCCATTCATTGAAAGTGTTGTGAAAAAATTTGCTTCCGTAGTCATTGTTTTCAAGAACCACAAAATTATTTCCCATAATGTGCCACGAAAAAGGATCGTGCTGCATAATGCCGATTTCATCGCTTTCAACAAAAGTCTGCTTTCCTATATGCTGAAAAAGCATTCCTACAATCGAAAACCGGGGATAAAAAGACTCAACCTTGTCTGCAATCCGCAAAAATTCTGGAGACTGCACGCGGGCCTCATAAAATCCCGGTCCGTCATTGTTGTAAATGCAAAGAATTCTGTCGCTGATTTTTTTGTCAACAACAGCGCTCGCATACATCGAAAGGTTTCCTCCTTTTGAATGTCCGCCAAGGCGCAACTTTCCTTTCAGGCTTTTCGCAGCTTTTTCAAGATATTCCACGGCATCTTTTTGCGCAGGAACTTCTTCTTCCGTCGCAAGATTAAAGTCTTCCTTCCATCCCACAATCGAATCATCTGTTCCACGGAAGCAGATAAAATTTGTTCCATCCGGCAATTTATAGGAAATGGCGGCAAACTGCTCTTCTATAGACAAGTCAATCTTTGAGACATATCCTGTCGCAAGAATATTTTCAAAGCGTCTGCATTTTGCAAGACTTAAAAAGAACGGAGCGGTTTTTTTATTGATTAAAAGGCCTGCCTCCGACCTTTTTTTAAAATCCTTTGCGCTCTCAAAAACCACGGCAAGTTCAGAAAGTTTTTGCGAATAATTAAAATCGTAATCTGGTAAAAGCCTGTCAAAATTCAAATAAGAAATTTGGCAAAGAATAAGCGCGTCAACATTGCAAAACGGCGTTTGTTCAAACGACAAATCACCGCGCCATTCAATATAATCCTGAATATTCGCCATAATTTTGTGTCCTTAAATGAAAATATTTGTTATATTTAATATAACAACATGGAGGATTTATGACAAATTCTAATTCAACACAAATTTCTTTGGTAAAGGAACAGAACAAATTTCTTGCCAGGACTTACGGCTGGATGACGCTGGCATTAATCATAAGCGGTCTTACTGCGTTCGGCACAGCCTCATATTTAGCCTCAATAGGCGAGAAGGCCCTGAGTTTTCTTCAGATTGGCATGCCTGTCCTTGCGATTGCGGAAATAGTTCTTGTATGGTGGCTGTCTGCCTCTATTTCAAAAATTTCAGCAGCCGGTGCTTCCATCGCATTTGTCATTTACTCGGCTTTAAATGGCGCGACACTTTCTACAATCTTTTTTGCCTACCAGATGTCCTCTATTGTAACGATTTTTCTTACAACCGCGGGAATGTTCGCCGCAATGGCTCTTTATGGAACTTTTACAAAACAGAACATTCTTTCGCTCGGAAGATATTTCTTTATGGCTTTAATCGGCGTTGTAATCGCTTCAATAATAAATATTTTTGTGCGCTCAAGCAGGTTTGACTGGATTCTCTCTATCATTACCGTTGTTCTTTTTACAGGACTAACAGCGTATGATGCCCAGAAAATGGTTCGTGTAAGTGAACGCGCAGAAAATTCAGACATATTCAGGAAAGCCTCAATAATCGGCGCGCTTGAACTGTACCTTGATTTTGTAAATATCTTCCTTGCAATGCTAAGACTTTTTGGAAAAAGAAAAAACTAGATTTCAAAATGTCCGTCAGCAAAGATTATCTTAAAGGCGTTTTTTATATTCTTGTTTCAGCCTTCAGTTTTGCGCTTATGGCGCTTTTTGTAAGGCTGAGCGGAAACGTTTCTTTTGTTCAAAAAACTTTCTTCAGAAATATAGTGGCTCTTGGAATCACAATTGTTTCTATTGCGGCAGGAATTCTAAAAGGTGGAATTGAACAGTACAAAATCCCCAAAGAAAGCTGGGTGTTTTTACTGCTGCGTTCCCTGGGCGGCTCGCTTGGAATTTTTGGAAATTTTTATGCAATCGACCACCTTATTCTTGCCGACGCAAGCATTTTGAACAAGATGGCGCCTTTTTACACTGTTCTGTTCAGTTTTCTGCTGTTAAAAGAAAAGATAAAACCTGTTCCGCTTGCCGCAATCACAACAGCATTTTGCGGAGCGCTGCTCGTGGCGAAGCCGTCATTTGATTTTTCAAAAACCTTGCCTTCCCTTGCGGGCGTTGCAAGCGGCTTTGGAGCGGGATTTGCCTATGCCTGCGTACGAAAGCTCGGACAGCAGAAATGCTCCGGAAAAATCGTAATCCTGTTTTTCAGCGCGTTCTCAACTCTGCTTGCAGTTCCATACATGATTTTTAATTTTGAACCTATGACAGCAATGCAGACAACGTATCTTATTCTTGCAGGAATTTCCGCCGCAGCCGGGCAATTTACAATAACAGCGGCATACTACCATGCGCCGGCTTCAAAAATCTCAATATTCGATTTCTGCCAGATAATTTTTTCCGCAAGCCTTGGATTTTTTATACTGGGGCAAAAGCCGGACATCCTAAGCATTCTTGGCTACATAATAATACTTTCAATGGCGATTTTGAACTTTGTCTACAACAACAGAAGCATTAAAAACAAAATCCTTTAAAACCGGACGGTGATTTTTCACCGCCTCTCATTTTTCAGCCTGCGCCTTAGCTTCGTCCTCGCGCCTCATTTCCGCCTGAAATTCCGATTTGGCGCAATATTCTATTTCAATATGGCCTTCAATTTCATCCACTTTAAAAATTGCATTTTCAGAATAATTTTTTACAAGCCAGTCATCGTATTCCGTCCAGTTCGGAAAAGACATTTTTTTTACATCGTTCATAAAACCACTTCCTGAGAAAGAACTGAAATCCGCGAATCCGCAAAATCATTTTTTTGAACAAGATTCTTTATTTCTTCCGCAGAATATTTTTCACCAGGATAAAGCGCGACAACAGACCTGTCGCCTTTTAAAAGAAAATTGCGCTCGCCAAAATCTGTATAACGGGTCGCTCCTATTGAAACCATTATTTTTTCAGGAAAACCGGCTTGGCTCAGGTAAAAATTAACATTTTCAGCAGGACCTTCATCTTTTTGAAAATTGATTTTTTCTATCAGCCATGATTCCAGTTTTTCATAAATATACGAATAATCCCGGACCGCGCTGTTTTCTCCGTATTCAAAGATATTTTCACCGCGGACCATAAATGAAGCGATTCTGTAATTATTCAGCACACTTTTTTCGTCAAAAGAATCCAGAGGAATCAGGTTTTCAGAAATTCCCTTGCTTGATTTTCCCCAGTTTTTCTTAAGACTGATTTTTTTTTCGCCGGCTTTTCTAATCGAAACATCATTTGAAGCGGCAAAACATACCGGTTTAAGGGAAACAATTTTTTCGTCATTCCATTCAGCAGAAAAAACAACAGCGCATTCCGGTTCTATTTGAATTTTCTGCTCGTTTTCAGGGAAAACTATTTTTTTTGAGTCGAACGGAAAGACTTCCAGAAATTCAGGAATTCCGCAATTTTTCCTTAGATTCGGAATGTAAGTAGGAAACAATGCCTTGGGAGCATTTTTTTCCAGTGTTTTTACATCCTTAAAATCAGTTGCTTCGCCCGCCTGCTCAAGATGACCGGTAAAATTTCCGGCGACACCAAAGCAGGCGCAGTTTTTCAGGTCAAGCCATTTCATTTTCACTGTTCAGTTTTGTGAAAATCAAGAATTTTTCCAGCGTGCCACAATTTTTCAAGGTCATAAAAATTCCTGGCCGTCTCTGACATAAGGTGAACAACAACCGATCCAATATCAATAAGATTCCAGTCATCTCCATCAGGGCTTTTTCTATTTGTAACATGAATTTCCATGTCGTTAGCCTTAACATATTCTTTTATCTGTTTGTAAAGTCCCTGCCAGTGCGCAGATGAAGTGATAGTCGCAATAACAAAATAATCTGTCCAGCTGTTCAGCTCCGCAACATCGATTACCGTTACGTCCTTTCCTTTTCCATCTTCAAGAATACGCGCAATCTCCAGGGCTTTCTGCTCTGTTGTCTTTTCCATTTTTTCTCCCGTTCAATCTGCATAAAACTATTCATTGCGCGAGGCACGAACATAGCGGCCGTCAAAATCTTTACCCAGAATAATCGTAAAGTCAACGTCCGCAGAAGTATCGCTTTCTGAGAGCGAAAGGTCAACCTCTTCTTCCTGAATGTTTGTGCAATGAATAAAATTTCCTACCATTGAAGCAATTTCTTTATTTCCAATGTGATCGATGATCACAGTTCTTTCATAGTCGTTTCTGTCGGCGTTCACTGCGCTTAAAACATCGTAGCTTGCATTCTGGAACAAAATTGAAGTGTTATGGGCAAGCCCCTGAACCGTAGTTCCATTTTTTATCTCAAGCACGTAAACCCGGCTGGCGTATGTTCCGCTGTTGGAAATCAGCATATTGGTGCTCTGCTTTACAGCCTCTTTTATAAACTCGCCGTTGTTCAAAGGAAACATAAGCCTCTGGTCATCCATAATTCTGATTCTTCCAGTAACAGTCTGACGCGCGATAGTTTCTGAATCCATATTTGAAATCTGAAAAAGAAGCCGTCGGGCATCCTCGTCCTTCAGATTAAAATTTATAAATTTTTTAAGCTGCTTAAAATTATTTTTCTTTGCAAAAAGAACGTTTTTCCTGTCATGAAGCATAGAATAAAAGGCAGAAACAACATTCTGATAACGTTCCTGAACATCCGAGTCGGTTTCATCTTCATTCCTGTACTTTATGTAAGTTGAAATTTTATCACCGTCCAGAGTAACCGCTCCGGAAGGCAAAAGCCAGCGTTCACCGTCTGAAGAGACAGAATCTACAGGAGCCGGAATAAAAACCCTCATTCCGCCAAGCATATCCGTAATCTTTATAAAATCAGAAAATTTCATCGACATATAAAACGGAATTTTGCATGCAAGAAGTTTTTCTATTTCGTTTCTATAAACGTCGCAGCCTTTTTCCTTGTAAACCTGGTCAATGCGGTCAACTCGTCCCAAAGACTGAAAGATTGCGGCGGTATTTCCCGGAATATTGACCGCGGCGGCTTTTCCGGAAACCGGATAATATATCAGGACATTCGTAAATATAACGCTTCCGTCATCATCTTCAAGAATATTCAGAACCCGGACAACCTGATCATCAGAAAGCATTTCAGCGACATTGTCTTTTTTTAGCGAAACAGCCATTACAACCGAAACGACGGCAATTATAAGGATAATAATTCCAAGAAGTATCGCACCTTTCTGCTCGTCCCTTAATCTTATTCTGTTCATAGACCACCTTCTCCAAGATATTTTAAAAGCTCCTCAGTCTGCGGAGCAATCCTTTTTCCTTTTTTTAACAGATATTCCTTGCTGCCTGAGACAACTTTATAGAACAATTCATCCAGCGTAAGGTTTTTAATGCTTTTCATGTAAGCGTCGTCGACAAATTCGCGGCCAGGCTCAATCTTATCAGAAATATAAAGAATCTTTCCAAGAGGACACAGCCCTTTTTTTCCAAAAGTATGATTCGCGACCGCCTCAATCACATCCGGCTCATAAAGATTGAATTCTTCCTGAAGTTTTACAGCCGCAGCCCGTCCATGCAGCAAGGAAGGGTTTTCCATCTCCAGCTCAGAAATTTCCTTTCCGTCTTTTGCCGCCAGAGCAAGTATTTCTTCCGGCTGACTTTTTTTGCACATATCATGCGCAATTCCGGCAAGATAACCTTTTTTTTCATCAAAACCGTATTTTTTACACAACTTTCTACAGGTTTCCGCCGTCCTTAAAGAATGCTCATAACGCGACTGCCCTACAGATTTTTTTACATATTTTCTGATTTTTTCAGTAATAGCCTCAATATCTTCAATCATTTTTGTTTACCGTACAGATTATTAGAAATAATATACTGAAAAACCTCTTCAGGAACAAGGTAACGCCACGCCTTGCCAAGAGCAATCCTTGCCCTTATTTCCGTAGAAGAAACCGGAAGAACCGGATTTTCAATCATTGAGTATTTGTATGAAAAATTTTCCAGAGAACATTCGTCCTTGTAGTCCTCAGAATAATTTCCGCACGGTCTGTTCCTTGTCTCATCCGTCCTGATTCCGTTGTTGTCAGGATGTCGGCGCGCAATCAGAATATCAGCAAGGCTTGCAATTTCCTCAGGATTTTTCCATTTGCAGAACTGCGCGGCAACCTCCTGGCCCATTATAAAACCGGGTTTTTCGCCGGCAAGCTCGTCTTTATATTTTTCAGAGATAAAACGCAGTGTATCAACCGTATACGAAGTTCCTCCGCGCGCAATCTCGCAGTCTTCGGCAAAGAATTTCTGCCTGCCATTAAAAACGGAAGAAGCGCAGAATCGTCTGACCATCTCAAGCCGCTGCTCCGGCGAAACAGAAGAGCTCATCAATTTATGGGGAGGAACGCAAGTCGGAACAAAAAGAATTTTATCGCATCCATATTCGTTAAGAACAGAATCGGCAAGCATCGCGTGTCCTACATGAAGCGGATTAAAACTTCCGCCAAGAACTGCAATCTTCATTATCGTTCGCTTCCCGGATACTGGACATTTTCTTCATCAAAATCATCAGACTGCATAAAGTCAGGACTTTTCAGAATACCGGACTCCGTTTTTTCGCCGGAACTATTTCCTTCAAGGCGGTTCACAAGCTCAATTATCGCTTTTTTTGCCGTTCCCATTCCAATACCGTTTTGAACAGAAACCGGAATGACTTTAGTTCCAGGCTCTTTTTCATTTATTGAAGAAACAACTTGCGCCGCATTGCATTCCGCGCCTTCAACATCAATTTTATTGGCAAGAACAATACGCGGCTTTGAAACAAGCCCGGCAGAATAATTTCCAAGCTCTTCGAGCAATGTGTCATAAGCCGTAAGATAATTTTCGTCCGAACAGTCAATCATAAAAAGAAGACAGGCAGTTCTTGAAATATGCTTTAAGAAGTCAAAGCCAAGCCCTACTCCTTCTGAAGCCCCTTCGATTATTCCCGGAATATCCGCAATAATGATGTCCTGCTCATCATCAACCCTAAGAACACCAAGGTTAGGAATTTTTGTAGTAAAAGGATACGGAGCGATTTTTGGACGCGCATTTGTAAACGCCGTAAGAAGGGAAGATTTTCCCGCATTCGGAAAACCAACCAAACCGACGTCGGCAATTATGGTAAGCTCAAGCTTTACGGTACGTTCCTCGCCCGGCGCGCCCGGATGAGCGTAACGCGGCGCCTGGTTTGTCGATGTCTTAAAGTGGACATTGCCCCAGCCGCCTTTTCCGCCTTCCAGAAAAAGAAACTCCTTATTTTCGTCTTCACCAGTAAAATCATGGATAAGCTCGTTTGTACAGACATCCCGTATGGATGTTCCCGGAGGAACAGGGATAACCACATCCTCTCCGTCTTTTCCGAACCTGTTCCAGCCCTGGCCGTCCGCGCCATTGCGGGCCTTGAAAATATGATGATGACGGAGTTTTGAAAGCGTCCTCATATTTCTTTTTACAACAAAAATAACATTACCGCCCTTTCCGCCGTCTCCGCCGTTAGGACCACCATGAGGAATATATTTTTCCCGGCGGAACGCAATACAGCCGTTTCCGCCCTTTCCAGAATGAACTTCTATCACCGCTTCATCAGCAAACTGAAACATTTTTTACTCCGCAAAATGAACAACACCCGACGCAGAGCCTCAGGAATAATTGTCCGCTAAATTATCGCAGCCGGTCGCAATCCTTATTTCGAGGATGCCCCTGCGCTAAAATCAACTGAAAAACAAAAAAAATACCCGGCGCAGAATAACAACTCCGAACCGGGTAGCAACAAAATATTCAGACCAGACTATTCAGCCTTTGAAGGTGTTACAGAAATGAACTTTCTGTTCATTCTTTCATGGAAAACAACATTTCCATCTGCCGTAGCAAACAAACTGTCATCACCAGCTCTCTGAACATTATCTCCAGGGAAGAATTTTGTTCCGCGCTGACGAACAATAATTGAACCAGCTGTTACAAATTCTCCACTATATTTTTTTACACCCAGGTTTTTAGGATTAGAATCACGGCCGTTTTTTGCGCCGCTACCGCCTCTAGTTCTTCCCATTTTATAGCTCCTATCTTATAAACTATTTATTACAAGTTTCAGATTATCCGGAAATTCCGCCGCAAGAGTCTCAAGACCAGTCTGCAGGAAATCCCCAGCATATTTTAGTTTTTCTTCCGCTTCAGAAGGAAAACCTTTTAAAACCTTAAAACCGATAAGACCTCGCCTTGAAGTATCGGATTCAAGATTTACAGCATGCAATCCAGAAAGCACCTGTAGCGTTGTACGTATAAGAACCGTAATCGCGCTACAAACTATATCTGAACCACGCTCAGCATATCCGGCGTGTCCTTCTGCCGTACAACTCAGCAGCACACCGGTTTTACTGCGCTCAATCAGCACAGATGTCATTACGCATTAATTGATTCAACGCGAACGTTTGTATAATGCTGTCTGTGTCCAATCAAACGGTGATAATCTTTCTTTGATTTATATTTTAAAACAAGAACTTTTTTGTCTCGGAAAGATTCCTCAACAACTACAGTAACTTTTGCGCCTTTTACGTATGGACTTCCAACAGAAATCTTGTCTCCATCACTTACAAGCAATACTGTATCAATTTCAATTTTAGCACCTTTTTCAGCATCGATAGAATCAACTGTCAATACAGCGTCCTTTTCTGCTTTGTACTGTTTGCCCTTATATTCAACAAGTGCGTACATATTTTCAACCTCTAAATTAAAAATCTGGTACAAAACAGCCGCAGTATTTAACGGGTGATACTACAACTTTTGTAACCATAGTGTTCTGATATTTTATCAGATTGAATGATTAAGGTCAATAAACAGAATCCCTAAAAAACTGTTTTAAGGATTCTGAAGGCTCTTTACGCCTTAAAATTTATATGTTCCTGTAGTTATTGTTCCGCCGTTACTGTAAACATCAAAATTGACTGACTTTTCAACCTTGCTCAGCTCTGCGTAAAATTCCTTCAAGGTCTTTACGGATTTTCCGTTCACAGCCGTAATCACATCGCCCTGCTGAAGCCTTAGGGTCGAAGCCGGAGATTTCGCAAGGACATTGGTCACAAGAACGCCCTTGTCCGTATCAAGCTCAAACTGCTTTTTCAAATCTTCTGTTATTGGCGCGGCGATAAAGCCCGGCCAGAGCTTGCCGTTATCTGAAGAAACTTTTTCAGTCCTTTCTTCTATTTTTACAGGCAAAGAAACTTCCTTTCCGTCGCGGATTACAACAAAGTCAACGGTCTTTCCGGCTTCAAGGCGCGCAACTTCACGCTGAACCTGATCAACATCCTTGATTTTATGTCCGCCAACAGAAATTATAAAATCGCCCGGACGCATTCCGCCCTTTTGAGCAGGAGAACCTATAAACACCTGCGCAGCAAGGGCGCCGTCCTTGTCTTTTACGCCAAGAGCGTCCTTATAGTCATTTGTCGCAGGCATAAGGGAAACACCAAGCCAGCCGTACACAACCTTTCCATTGCTGATAAAGGAATCAATAGCATTTTTTATGTTATTAATCGGAATTGAAAATCCGAGTCCCTGGGAACCGCCTGACTGAGAAGCAATCCATGTGTTGATTCCAATTATCTCGCCGTAAATATTCACAAGCGGACCGCCTGAATTTCCCTGGTTTATCGCAGCGTCAGTCTGAATAAAATCGTTTATATTTCCGATTCCAGAACCTGAACGGCCCTTCGCGCTTACAATACCCTGGGTTACAGACTGGCTGTACCCAAGCGGCGCTCCCATGGCAAGACAAATGTCTCCGGTTTTTACAGAATCAGAATCTCCAAGAATCGCCACAGGAATACTCTTGTCCTTTGATTCAAACGAAACAAGGGCGACATCCATCCGCGCATCCGAACCGACAAGTTTTCCGTCGAATTCACGTCCGTCGTTCAGCTTTACAGAAATCTTAGTCGCCTCGCCTGCGACATGGTTATTCGTAAGCACGTAAAGCGTGTCGCCGGTTCTGCGCACAATAACACCAGAGCCAAGACCTTTCTGCTCGTACTCGCGGGTTCTGCCTTTTTTACCGCCGTCATCGTCCGGAACACCAAAGAAATATCTTCTTATATCATCAAACGGATCTATTGTCTGCACGGTTTTTGTTTCCGTAACATCAACTTCAACAACAGAAGGAAGAACTCCGTCGCTTATCGCCCGGAAAGAATTCTGCAGCGCTTCCACAATTTTCAATGATTCAGACGGAACAATCGCCGAAGTTTCGGCATACGCCGTGCCGGCATTTCCAACAACAGGAGTTTTGGTGCATGAAAAGGAAATCGCCCCAAAAGAAAGGACAGCCGCTCCAGCAACTCCAACCAAACATTTTGTCCAAGTTTTCATTTATGCCTCCGTAAAAGTCAACAGGCTTTTTTTTAAAATAAACACAAAAATTAAAAATAGTTACAAAAATCGCTTTTTCAGCGGAAAATCATGCTACTTCTTGTAGTTCAAATCCGTAAGAATTTCAGTATGGTCCTCAAAAACCGCCACAGTATGCTCTTCGTGCGCGGAAGGCTTTCCATCCCCTGTAAGCACAGTCCAGCCATCTTTATCAGAATAAACATCGGCCGTACCCATATTTATCATAGGTTCAATCGCAAGAACCATTCCAGGCTGAATTCTTGGATTCGGGCCGTGGCTAGGGCAATTAGGAATGCTTGGGTCCTCGTGGACATCAAGTCCTACGCCATGTCCGCAGTAGTCGTACACAACTCCATAGCCGTGCTTTTCTGCAATATTGTAGACAGCATTTGAAATATCGCTTATGCGGTTTCCGGCCTTGCACGCCTCTATCCCGGCGGCAAGACACTCAAGAGTCACCTCGTCCAGCTTGCGCACGGCGGGCTTTACATTTCCAACAAGAACAGAATGGCATGAATCGCTTATAAAACCGTTCAGGTCAATTCCCGCATCTATTGAAACTATATCACCGTCCCTGATAATTTTTTTTGCGGAGGGAACTCCGTGTATAACCTGCTCGTTTATGCTTATGCACAATGCTCCGGGAAAATCCTCATGATACCACGCGGGAGTTCCGCCATGCGACTTTATAAATTTAAGCGCAATGTTGTCGAGCTCTTTTGTAGACATTCCAGGCTTTACCTGCGGAATAATAAAATTAAACATATCTGCAAGAAGATGGCAGGATTTTCTAATGCCTTCAATTTCCTCAGTGTTCTTCAAACGAATCATAACTATAACCTCTTTCTTCAAAATCTTTTTTAGCGGAAGAAGAAATTTTCACCGCCTCTTCCTCGCAGATTGCGGCAGTCTGATAATCTCCCATTTTTTTATATAATCCAGCCATCTGACGCAAAAAGAAGGCGTCATCCTTGGCAGAAAAGCCTAAATCAAGAGCGCGCTCAAAAATATCAAGCGCAAGCTCGTCGTTTATCGTTCCCACGACATTATGCTTCAGAAGGCTCAGAGTAAATTCCATCACCTCCGGAAAAAACAACCTGAAATACGAATAACTGTATTCCATACGTATAATCTGCTCAAGAAGTATAAGGGCATCGTAAAATTCCGAGCGCAGCGCAAGCTCCTCCGCAAGAATGTAACCGTAATCCATAAAATCCTCGCGGGTAAACCAATGCTTCAGGCTAAAATCCGCGTGGTTCATCGACATTCTCTTGAATTCCTCGACCGCCTCGTCCTCGCGGTTGTGCATAAGATTAAAAAATATAAGCTTCGCGCGGCTTTCCTCATCCGTGCGGGCAGAAAGCCATGTGTAATAATCAAAAGAAGTCCTTGTGTTCTTTGTATAAGCATTCCGGGTACACAATGACTCGTCAAAAAGGGAGCGCTGGCGCACATCAGAAAGGATTTCATAAGCCTTTACAAGTTCCTGAAATTTTTCAGAATCAGAAACCTGCGCCGAATCCGGATGAAAAAGCTTTGCCTTGGCCCTGAAGGCTTTTTTTATTTCAGCGGCAGTCGCATCCTGCCTTATTCCCAAAATTTTATAGCAGTTAATCACTTTTTTACTCTAGTTACACTGAAAGTCTAAAATATCTTGAAAAGCGCTTCTATCTGCGGTTTATGGATTACAAGAACCGGACAGTGCGCATAGTTCACAATCTCGCTTCTTGCGGTCGCCGCGGCAGAACGATGCGGCTGAGATTCAATAATCTTAAGCTTATCCTTAGTCTCGTGTCCGCCCAGCAGAATCATATCGGCGGAAAAATCATCCGCCGCCTTTATTATTTCAGCCCAGACAGAACCTTCCCTAAGCTCTGTCTCAATCTCCATTCCCTTTGATTTTGCAAGATTCTTTACATATTCAAGATAAGTTTTTCCATCGCGCCGCAAGTCCGTTTCGTAAGAGTCTTTTTCCTCGGAAACAAGGAATTTTGAGCTTGTAAGAAATTTTATCGTAGCAGTATCAACAACGTAAACCGCCCTTAAAGCAAGAGAATACTGCTTTGCCAGCATAACAGCGTACATCGCAGCCTGAACGGAAGATTCAGAACCATTGATTGCGACTATGATTTTTTTTAACAACGGATTTTTATTCATTTTCTGCCTCGCTGACCTTCCGGTCATTTCTACGTTTCAGGGCTTTCAGAACAAAAACGTTCTCACGTTCTTTTTCTTCAAGGGAATTTTCAATATATTTCATTGTTTCCCGCGTCTGCGGAATAACCATCTTATCAAGGGAATTTACGCGGCGCTGGGTTTTCTTTACTTCCTCCGCAAGACGCCAGACAATTGTCCGGATTGAAGCCATCTGTGTAAGCAGGGATATAAGCCTGAAAAACTTATTGATTACATCATCGGTGTTCGCATAAGTTCCAATCATCGTGTAAAAAAGCCGGCGTTTCGGAAGCTTCACATCGATTGTAGAAAAAGACATTCCGCCGATAACAACCTGCTTTTCCCTCATTTCAAAATCGTAATGAACGTTATGGGCAATGCGCCGGACCTGGTCAGAACCATCCGCCATAAGCATCCGCCTAAAAGCAGGATAAGCCTGTTTTACCGCATCGTCAATTTCTTTTTCAAGAAGTTTTACCTTGTCAACCATGTGCATAAGCTCCTGCACAAGAAGCTCGCGTTTCTGCTCAAGCAAATCATAGCCATTTACAGAAATGGCAAGCTGCTCTTTCATCGCGAGAAGGTTTGATTTTGTTGGTGCAATATTTAATTTCGCCATTCAACACCGCCTTTAATCACTTCATTCTGTTTCCGGCAGATATTTTTCAATAAATTCAGGCTTAATTCTGAACAGCTCCTCTTTCGGAAGAACTGAAAGGCATTTCCAGCCGATTTCCAGTGTCTGTTCAATCGTACGCTCTTCATATTCACCCTGGGTAAGGAATTCTGATTCAAACCTGTTTCCAAATTCAAGATATTTTTTGTCCAGCGCAGAAAGCTCCTCCTCACCAATAATCGAAGCGAGATTCCTGATTGACTTTACCTTTGAGTAAGCCGCAAAGAGCTGGGAAGAAACGTTCGCATGGTCCTCGCGCGTCATATCCTTTCCGATTCCGTCCTTCATAAGGCGCGAAAGCGAAGGCAAGCCCGCTACCGGCGGATAAATTCCCTTGGAATCCATCTCGCGGTCAAGAACAATCTGTCCTTCCGTAATGTAGCCGGTAAGATCCGGAATTGGATGGGAAATATCATCGTTAGGCATTGTTAGAATCGGAATCTGGGTGATAGAACCTTCGGAATCATTTATTTTTCCGGCGCGCTCATAAAGCTCCGCCAAATCCGAGTACAAATATCCAGGATAGCCTTTTCGTCCAGGAACTTCTCCGCGGGTTGTGGAAATCTCGCGCAAAGCCTCGCAATAGTTTGTCATGTCTGTAAGAACAACAAGAACGTGCATTCCCTTTTTGAACGCAAGATACTCGGCGGCTGTAAGGGCGCAGCGCGGCGTCATGATTCGTTCGATCGAAGGCGCGTCAGCCAAAGACTGGAACATTACAACCTTTGAAAGAACGCCGGATTCCTCAAAAGTGTTTACAAAGAACCGCGCAACATCGTATTTAATTCCCATTCCGGCAAAAACCATAACGAACTGCTCGTCTGCGCCGCGAAGCTTTGCCTGGCGGATAATCTGGGCCGCAAGCTTATTGTGCGGAAGTCCGTTTCCTGAAAAAATCGGAAGCTTTTGTCCGCGCACAAGAGAGTTCATTCCGTCAATCGCAGAAATTCCTGTCTGGATAAAATCCCTTGGATACGAGCGCGAATACGGATTTATTGGATTTCCGTTTACATTTACGAATTCAGAGGAAATAATTTCCGGAAAACCGTCAATCGGCTCGCCAAGACCGTTAAACACGCGTCCGAGCAATTCCTCGCCGACGCGAAGCTCAAGCGGCTTGTCAAGGAATTCAAAAGAGCTTTCCTCCAAGTCAATTCCCGTTGTAGAGCCGAAAATCTGAACCACAGCGGCTTTTTCATTCATGTCTATCACACGGCCAAGGCGTTTTGCGCCGGTGCGGTCGCGGACACTTACAGTTTCATTGTAAAAAATATTTTCAGTTCGGCGTACAACAACAATAGGACCGTCTACAGAAGTTACGCCCCGATATTCAAATCCTTTCATTCTACCTCTAAAATGCCGAAGCCTTGCTATAAATTGACTCAAGTTCCGCAAACTGACTGTTCATCCTGCCTCGGATTTCGGCAATCTGCTCAAGCCTGTCGTTCGGAACAACCATCTTTATTCGCACAATCTCGTCAGCAGCAGCCATGGAATTTATTTTCACGAGCGGACACCCTGATTTCACAAGGGCAAGCGCGCGTTTATAAAAATCCATAATCAGCTGGATAATCATTATCTGCTTTTCTGAAGAACAGTACATATCAACATCGTCAAAAGCATTCTGCTGCAAAAAACCGTTTTTTATCATATCGGAAACTTTCAGAACCAGCTGGTCGGAAGAAGCAAGAGAGTCAGGTCCGATAAGCCTTACGATAGACTGAAGCCTGTCTTCCCTTTTCAAAAGCTCAAGAGCCTCGGTTCTAACAGTCCACCACACAGGATTATGCTTTTCCCACCATTCACGGACTTCCGCGGCATACTCAGAATACGAATTTATCCAGCCAATGGCAGGATAATGGCGAGCATTCGCAAGGTCGCGGTCCAGCGCCCAGAAACAGCGGATAAAACGCTTGGTATGCTGCGTAACAGGCTCTGAGAAATCTCCGCCAGGAGGCGAAACAGCGCCGATTACAGAGACAGAGCCTTCCTCGCCTTCAAGAGAAATAACCCGCCCGGCGCGCTCATAGAACGAAGCAAGCCTTGTAGGCAGATAAGCCGGGAATCCTTCTTCCGCCGGCATTTCTTCCATTCGGCCCGAAAGCTCCCGCAGGGCTTCTGCCCAGCGGCTGGTTGAGTCCGCCATAATAGCGACGTGAAGCCCCATGTCGCGGTAATATTCCGCAAGTGTGATTCCTGAATAAAGGGAAACTTCCCGCGCGGCAACAGGCATATTCGAAGTATTCGCAATAAGAATAGTCCTTTCCATAATGGAACGGCCTGTCCGTGGGTCAACAAGCTCAGGAAATTCTGTAAGAACCTCTGTCATTTCGTTTCCGCGCTCGCCGCAGCCTATGTAAACAATCAAATCCGCATCGCACCATTTTGCAATCGCGTGCTGGGTCATAGTCTTTCCAGTTCCAAAGCCGCCCGGAATCGCGGCAGTTCCGCCTTTTGAAAGCGGAAAGAAAACATCTATTACGCGCTGACCGGTTATAAGCGGCTCGGAAACTTCAAGCTTGTCGGCATAAGGTCTTGGCTGACGAACCGGCCAGTATTGAGAAAGCCTTATTTCCTCGTCAAATTCCGTAGTGCCAATAACATCATCAACCGTATAATCACCGGAACCTTTAAAAGTTTTTAATACCCGGCCGCGCACAGCCGGAGAAACCATAATTTTTTGGGTAATGGACTCCGTTTCTTTTACAGTTCCCAGCACAAGCCCCGGCTTTAAAGGGCAGCCGGCTTTTATTTCTGCAAGCGAATCAAAATGCCAGATTTTTTTTGTATCAAGCGGCTCTGTGCGTTCACCAGGAAGAAGAAACGCTCCTGAATGTTCAGCCATCGCTTTCAAAGGCCTTTGGATTCCGTCATAAATCGTTCCTACAAGGCCAGGGCCAAGGCGCAGGGACAAAGGACGCTGCTGGCATACAACTTTTTCGCCGATATGCATTCCAGTATCTTCCTCGTAAACCTGAATCGTGGCATTTCCCTTGTTCTGGCGGATTATCTCACCAATAAGTTTTTTTTCACCTACGTCAACAACATCGTAAAGACCGCAGCCGTCCAAACCTTCGGCAAAAACAATCGGTCCTGAAATGCGGGTAATCTTTCCTTCAATCATTTTATCTTAGAGCCTCCCGCCAAAAAGAGCGTCGCAAAGCTCCGCCCTGTATTTATATTGCATCTGCGAAACAGCCTCTGAAAGAGTAAAGCGGCATCTTACGGCTTTGTCGCAGGATTCAACAATCACACCTTCAAGGCGTGTAAGTCCGCAGTCATTTTCAACAATCATTTTATTAAATTCTGTCTGTGAATACGAATCCACATCAAGTCTTTTATCCAGTTTTTCCTGAACCATCTTTGGGTCAAAACCATAAACGCTTACACGCACTTTTTTTGACTTTAAAATGCCCTCGTTTTTTTCAAGCGGCTTAAGAACAAGCTCAAGGCGTTCCTTTTCCGTAAGCTTTTGCAGGAATTCATCCGTAGCCCTGTTTATGGCAGTCTGGATAAAATTAACAAGAAAGCGTTTCTTTTCAAGAGGAAGAGCCGCATTCTTCTGCTTTTCGTATGCAGCGAGTTTTTTTTCATCTTTATCCAAAATTTCTTTTTTTGCATTTTCAACGCGGTCATCAACTTCCGCAAGAATCATCTGGCAGTCAACTTCCGCCTTAGACAGGATTCTTTCCGCTTTTTTGCGTGCATCAGAGCGAATTTCTTTGTCCAGTATTTCCGTAGAACGTAATTCTTCCATGCGTTTTCCTCTTTGAACAGGAACTTCTATTTCTGGAAGTCCGCACATTTTTTTGCTGCTGAATTTTGCCAGCAAACAACTAAATCAGTTTAAATTCATCAAATCAAATTTATCAAACCTGAACGCCAATCGCTTCCCTTATGGCATCTGTAAGAGTTTTTTTGCCGGAAACATGACCGTCCAGGCCAGGAATTTCCACAATAAGCGGAAATTTCCCGGTTTTTTGCCATTCAATCTCTTCTTCTTCGATAGTGGAAGCAGCGCCTTCCGTAAGGATAAGGATATGCGGAACTTCTTCAACAGGCGCTGAAACCGCCCCGCCCTTTCCAGTCATACGGTTAAACGCATCCAGAACTTCCTGGCGGGTTTCGGCAACAGTACCGTCAATACCAGTAAGCTTGAACGCAAGAACCATTTCCCTATCACCGATAATATAAAACTTCAATTTTTATCTCTTCAGTTAAAGAACAATAATAAGAAGTCCTACAAGGAAGCCCCACAAACAAATACCTTCTGCAAGACCTACAAACGGAAGTGCTTTTCCGGAAAGCTCGGCGTTTTCACTCATTGCGCCCATTGCGGCAGAACCGATTTTTGCAACAGCCATACCGCCGGCAATACAAGAAAGGCCTACCGCCAGAGCAGCGGAAATATATTTCCATGCAGAAGAAGGAACCGGAGATTTCTGTTCAGCGGAAGCCTCGACAGCTGTTTCAGCCTCAGGCTCATAAGACTGGGCAGAAAGACCGAAAAGCGAAGCGCAAAGAAGAATTGCAGCAATTACAAAAATTTTCTTGTTCATAATAAAACCTCTTTTATTTTTATTTCAATAATTTATTTATTTTCATAATGAAATTTCAGCGGCTTGAATTCCGCCCCGGTTTCATTAAAAAATTTGCTAAAGAATTCGTAGTATTGAAGCCTGATTACCTGAATCGCGACAATCATTCCCTCAAGAACAACAACAATCGCATTTCCCACTACAAGAACAAAAATTCCACCTACAGGACCGCATTTTTCGCTCATAAGGGAAATGATAAAGCCAAGAACGGCATGCGCCAGAGCGAACGCCCCGACACGGACAAAACTTATTGTGCTGGAAAGATAGCTTGAGACTACCTCGATAAGCTCCACGATTCCGCCTATGACAAGCGAGCCGAAACCGTTTTCCACAACAGGCCGCTCGCCATCAAAAAGACGCTCGAAAGGCTCGCCGAAAGCCGCGAAGAACAGCGAGATTCCAATGATAATCCAGTCATAAAGAGCCGGAACATGATGAAAAGCCGCAATCCTTACCGCAAAGGCGACAACGTACCAGTAGAACAGGATTCCAAAAAATCCGCTTTTTCCAAACAGAACGGAGCCAATTTTTTTGCGGATCGCATTGTTGCACATATTCACAATAAGACCGATTGAATTGATAAGGAAACCAAAGGCAATCGTAACGGCAAAGATTCCGAAAATCACAAAAATTGAATTAGGATTCGAAGACGGCATTACCTTTAAAATAGGCGCGCGCGGAGTTCCAAACAGCCCTGTAACAAAAAGCGCGAACGGCTCAAGGATTTTTTCAGTTCCAAAAAATTCGCCGGTCACAAGCCCCATGACGCAGGAAGAACATCCTACTCCCATAAAAATCGGGGCAAATTTATTCCACGCGCCGACCTTCACAACTTTTTTTGCCATCAGAAGCCCTGCAAGAAAAATCACAAGCCCCTGGCCAAAGTCGCCGAACATGATTCCAAAAAGGAACGTAAAGAAAATAGCGACAAACGGAGTCGGGTCAATTGTTCCATACAAAGGCGAACCGTAACTGAAAATCATACGCTCGAACGCCGAAATAAATTTTCCATGAGTAAGTTTTACCGGAACTTTTTCCTCGCCGCGCAGAACAGACGGAACTTCAGTCGGAAGATACTCACGGATTGCAATCCTTCCTTCTGTCAAATCATCAAGCTCTTTCATAAAGTTACGCGAATCCGACGCAGGAATCCATCCGGTAAGCCTGTAAACCATGGAAGTCGACTCAAGGCTGTTCTGAATATCCTTTACCTGCCTTGAAATGCTGAATACTCCCAGAAGCCGGCGGATTTCCTCAGAATGAGTGTCCGCATAATTCTTTTTTTCTTCGTTGATTTTTGCAACTTCACGCTCCGCAGAAATTCTTTCCTGCCGCATTCCTTCAAGAACCTCGTCCGGGATTCCGTTAAAATTCTCAGGAATATCCATATTTACAAAACCAAATTTCTTAAGCTCAGTATCAAGCGCAAAACGCCCTTTCTTAGAAGCGGCCGCAAGAATTTTTGACTTATCGTTTCCAAGCGGAATTATAACGGCATGAAAATCAACCGCCTCACGCAGACTTTCAAAATTTTCAGCAGGAATACGCCCTATCCGCAAAGAAAGAAAAGAAAGGTGCTCCAGCTGCGAGTATGGAATTTTCAGGTTTGAAAAAGATTCCGCCTCCTTCAAAGTTTCCGAAATCTTCTTAAGCTTTTCGGTTTTTTCCCCGGCGTTTTTTTCAAATTCATCGGTCGAAGCGATTATTTTATTAGCCTTATCGCGGTCTTCGTCCGTTGCCGCGGAAAATTTCAAGTCGGAATCAGAAATATCCGGTATGCTAAAAAAAGCGCGGGCTTTCTGCATGCAGTCAAAAAAATGGGCGTCGATATTCATGAATTTTTTATCATCACTTTTTTGAACAGAACGTTTTTTTCTTTGAAACTGGAAATTTCCATTTTTTCCAAGATACAGAATCACGTTCTGAACATCCTGTTTTAACGCCATAAGTTCCACAAGACGCATTTCTGTCGTTTTCGCCATTATTGACCTCCGTTCAACATAGAAGCTGAAATTCCGGCCACATACATAGCCTCTGATTTTTCCGCATTAAGCCGCAACGCTTCCGTAGCCGCACGAATGGAATTAAGTTCCTGAAGTTTTATCCTGAAATACATAACTAAAGACGCATAGGTCAGCGGATTCTGGTGAAGCAGCTTTTTAATTTTCTTTACCTCTCCAATCCTAAGTTTCTGCTCAATCCACATAGGATCTACAGACCACAGATGGCCTTCCTCATAAGGATTCAGATACGAAGCATAACGCCACCTTTTCCAGTCGGAATAATTATCCGGAGCTTTGTCCAGAATTTCAACCGCGGAGCTGCAAAGCGGGTCATCAATGGAAGGTTCATCTGAAATATAAAAAAGATTCTTGACGATTTCGTCGTTCGGCATCTGATAATAGATTTTAAGCCGAAGCGCCCAAAGCATATTCTTTATCCTGTAGTCCTCGGTAAAATACCCGACAAGGGCATTTCTGGACGAATCAGAAACTTTTATAACATACTTCCACAAAGTGCGGATTTCCTGAAGGTCAAGCCTGTAGTCCATCTGCTGGCGTTCTTCCGGAGTCGGAACATGGTCGTACCACGGAAAGTTTGAATTCTCGGTGATTTTTTTCATGTCCGGCCATGCGGAATAATTTAAAAGCTCGTATTTTCCCAAATTTACAGTACGCGGAATTTCCTGCTCGCCAAGACTTAACGCCGCAGACATTACCTTGATGTTGGTAACCTCATACCTGCGCAGAAGCTCCACTAAAAACGGGTCAGGCTTTGAATAAAGCTGAAGAAGAGCGGTATAGTCTGAAATAAACGTATCTACAGCCTGATTTTCAATTCTGTTTGCAAGAATCTGTTCCGGAACCTGCGGACAAGGAACGCTGAACAGAACATCCCAAAGTTCGGAGAGAGATTTTGCATTAAAAAGCCGGACTGCATTTTCGCCCACATACGCCTTTGAAACAAGGCTACAGACTTTTGCATAAATATAAGCGGAAGCTCCAGAGTAATCCACGGGTGCCCCCTACTGTCCAATCAGCACTTGCTTTAAGAAGAGATTGAAATCGTCTTTATTTTGTTCAGTATTTATAACGGAAGACTTATATTCTTCCAGCATTTTATTATGATTTTCGTCTATAGAAGAGAGCCTGGCGCTGTAGTTTTTTTCAAGCTCTGCGACAGCCTTGCTAAATTTTTCTTTAAATTCCGCATCAGCCTTTGCGTGCGCAGAGGAAAGACGCTTGTCAGCCTCGTCCTGCGCTTCCTTTACAAGATCAGAAGCCTGCGCTTCCACGTTCAAAAGATGAGAAATCACATTCGCTTCGTTTTCTGCCATTTCCTACCCCCTGAAAAAAAGAAAAATAAAAAACTCCGCCGCTAAAATTCACATTCAAAATCACGTATCACATCACAGACTTCCTGCGATGTTTTTGCGCTCATTACAGCCTTGTAAAAACCTGGAATATGCAGAAGACGCGCACAGTCTGCCAGAACATGCAGATGATGCTCTGCGTTGCCCTGCTCAAAGAGAAGCATAAAAACCATGTGAACCAATGAGTCAGAATAGTTTTTTGTTCCAGTACCTTCTACTTCGTAATCAATGCCAGAAGCGCTAAGACCAAGCGCAACCAAAGGTTTTTCCACACAGGAACAGCAGGCATGCGGAACGGCAATGCCTTTCATAATACAGGTATTCATCTGCTCTTCCCTTGCAGAAAGAGCCCTGAATATTTCCTCACGGTCAAGAGTTGCGTTAGCACGAACAAGATTTTCCGCAAGCTCAGCAAAAAGACTGTCCTTATCGGTGCTTTCAAGTTCAATAATAACATTTTCAGGCTTAATCAAATCACTAAGCATAAAACCTCAACCTGATTACAGTTCTTTATTTAAAATCCGGTCAGTTGCTCTGATACCATTTGTCTTCGGCAGCAGGAGCAGCTTCCTCTGCGTTTTCTTCTGAAGCGGCAGACTCAACAGTATTTTCGATTCTTGACGAAGTATCGCTCATCTCCGCAGGCGCCTTATCTTTTTTGTTCAATACGGCAAGCGCCAAAGTAATGATGAAAAACAGCGCAACAAAAACTCCCGTCGCCTTTGTAAGGACACTGGCAGAATGAGAACCAAAAGCCGCGGTTCCGCGTCCGCCAAGAAGACCGCCCATTCCGCTCTGTCCATCATCCTGAACAAGAACAAGGCAAACAATCAATATGCAAACAATTACAAATGCAACAAGAAGCACAGTCTGAATAACGTTCATTTATAAAAACTCCAGTAAGGCCATAAGCCTATAATTTTTCTATATAAAGAAAATATTAATGGAATAAGATATTTTGGTCAACGAAAAGAATAAAATTTCGGGATTTTGTTCATGCGCAAAATCCCGAAAATAATTCAATTACAGCTCGCAAATAGGAACAAAAGTTTCAGCCTTAAGCGATGCGCCGCCAATAAGACCGCCATCGATATCCGGCTGAGCCAAAAGCTCCGCGGCATTAGAAGCCTTCATAGAACCGCCGTACTGGATGATAATCTCATCAGCGACTTTCTGGTTGTAAAGCTTTGCAATATAACCGCGGATAAATTTATGAATCGCCTCCGCATCGGCAGGAGTAGCAGTTTTTCCAGTTCCGATGGCCCATACAGGCTCGTAGGCAATAGTAACGTTTTTCATCTGTTCTTCAGTTACTCCCGCCAGACCGGCAGAAAGCTGGAACGCGCAAACCTGCTCCGCCTCGCCAGCCTCGCGCTCAGCAAGAAGCTCGCCTATGCACAAGTCAACTTCAAGACCGTCTTTTAAAGCCTTGCGGACTTTTTTATTGATAAGCTCATCTGACTCACCGATTTCGTGGCGGCGTTCAGAGTGTCCCAAAATAACGCACTGGCAGCCAATATCCTTAAGCATTTCTGTAGAAACTTCGCCAGTATGAGCGCCGTTTGAAGTAGCAGCACAGTCCTGTGCCGCAAGAATGATATTTGATCCCTTTACAACCTGGCTAACAGCGTCAAGATATACAAAAGGAACTCCAATCATGAATTTGTTGTTTTTTCCCTTTAACTGTTCAACAAGGTCTTTTGCAAGCGCAACAGCCTCCGCTTTTGTAGTGTTCATTTTCCAGTTGCCGGCAATGTAATGTGTACGAGCCATAATTATTACTCCTGTAAAACCAAGGGACAGCGCCCCTTGTATTTTTCTATATACATAAAATATTAATGAAATGCCACCGTTTTTTCAATAAGAGGAATTTATTCTAAAAAAGACGCGGCAAAACAAAAGGGAAAAACAAAGTTCATTGAGCAGGCTGGAATGTATGTTGTAAATATACGGTGGCTTTGGTATGTTCAATATTATCTTACGTGATTACAAAAAAAATTATGCGTTTGATGGCTGTACAAATTTGGTAAATACAGGAATTCCTGCAAATGTCACGACTATTGAGTTTGATGCATTTTTTAGATGTTCAAACCTTACGACAGTAAACTATATGGGTACAATAGAGCAATGGAATTCAATATCTTTTGGCAACCACAATGAAAACTTGACTTCCGCTAAAATCATCTGCACGGACGGCGTAATAAACGGCGAGTAAACTTGTCATTATCGGGCTTGACCCATAATCTTTTGGAAAGATTGCCAAACGAGTTTGCCATGCAAACATCGCCGTGTCAAAATCACAAATATGCACAGTGCTCATTTCGACACGCTCAATGAGCACTGATGTTTTTGTCTTCAAAAGCAGTTTTCATTAATTCTATTTCGGATTTTGTGCAGCCGTTTTGTTTTGCGATTTTTTGCCAGTTGCCTTCTATTATTTTGGTGATTCCAGTAACATTGTCTTTTGCTTTTGAACTGGAAAGATTGTAGTATTTTGCCGTGTCTAAAGCCAAAGAAATTCTTTTTAGGTTGTTGTTTTCCGTGATGTTCAAGGAAAGTTGTTTTCCTCTTGGATTCGGATTTACATCAAATAATGGGGATAGCTTCCAGCCGTTTTCTGTAAGTATAAAATCGTGATTTCTTAAATGGTCATCTGTATTTGAAACCAATATAGAAAATACAATTCTGTTCCAAAGTTCCTCTAAATCTTTGTCCGGCTGTATGCTGTATGATTTTATAAAATCAGCCATTTCTAAATAACTTGAACCATCCTCGTAGTTTGCTCCGTCTGTTTTGCCCAACAAGGTTAGGGCTGAGGCGCAATGTATCCTTTTGCAATTTTTATTGTTGTATTGACGGTCAAACCGTTTTGTAAGAAATGTGCCGCCTTTTGCAGAAAAATCTTTTAACATTGTTTCCGGTGTATCAAGTCCAGCAAGTTTTGCAAGGTCAATTGCCGTTTTTTCCCATGCACCAATGTTGTAGTCATCGTGGTTTGAAGGAAATTTTGCAATCCATAGCTGCCCCAGTTCATCTTTTACTGTAGCCTTGGGTCTGGCTCCACCTAATGAAGAGCCTGGTTCTAAAAGTATTTGAAGCCATTTGTCATCTTGCAAGTGTGATTTTTCAAATTCTATTGATGCCTGCTCCAGCTTTCGCAAAGTTTCTAAAGGCGGAACATTATACAATTCTGTCTCAGAGATAAAGTTTTGGGAATCAGCATATTTGAACCGCAGCCCTCCCATTCTTGACTCATCGTTTACGCCAATCAAGAAATCCAGCTCGGTTAAATCCCGTGCATCCCGGTTTTCTTTTATTGCGAGTATTTCTTCTTTTCTTTTCAAGAGTTTTCTTCCCCATCGGTCAGGAAGACAGTCTGACAGGAATCCCCAGATTTTTTTGTCGGCCGGTACAAATTGCCGTCCTTTTGTGCTGTATAAATCCGGATCTAACATGATATGTGAAAAATTGTATAGCCAATTTTCTGTGTATTCAAATGAATAAATATTTTTTCCTCTCATCGAGGATACGTAAAGAGTTCCAATTTGATTTTCGCTTTCAATCCAGTCGGCATATATGTTTATTTTATTTTCTTCTTTCACTGGTTTTTCCCCTTTGTTTTTGGAGCGCGTTTTTTAGGAAGCAGTTCTAAATCCTGATAGGTTTTACCCAGCACGTCATCTTTTGCAAGAAGAGTCACATCATCCTTTAAGCCTAAAGCGCATAAAACAGACACATACGCCCCGAAAGAAACGGAAGGCTCGCCGTTTTCAATTGCCCACAATGTCGCCCGGCTTATGCCCGCTCTTTCTGAGACAAGCTGAACGGAAAGTTTTCTGCGCAGGCGTGCAAGCTTTATCTGTTCGCCGACGGTTATTAGCGTTTTTAATATAAGAGGAGATAACGTTACTGTTCTTTTTGCCATAACGTTTAATATTATAAACAGCATTTGATAATTGTCAAATATATTAAACATTATGCTATTACTGTTATAAAGCAAATGTTTTTGATTGAGTGTTGATTTTTTATATTGCAAGGTTCTATGCCGTTATAGACTAGAACCTGTTATTTTATAAAAGTTGCTTTAAGAACTTTCAAAATTTCCAAACCGCAAGTTTTGACGGTTTGGAAAAGCGAATTGCAAAGAAAATTGCTTATTAGTACACAAAAGACGGCTTGCCGTCCACAATGCCCCATTTGAGATATTGTTCAGTATCATTGGAATTGGCTGTAACCCATGCGTTCAAAAGTTCAATAAGACTGTTTGAAGTTGTATTACCTACAGTCAATTCTTCTGTAGTTGTAAATACATCATTATTATTTGTGAAGAAATTCATTTTAACATTTGTCATATTCTGACCTATACCACTGAACGCAGTATCTTTAAAACAATATGTTTCTGAAATATATATGCATTTTAGATTATTAAACTCAGTTGAATTACAACCACCTATACTGGCTGATTGACTACTGGTGCGGCAAGGATTTCCGCGGTCTTGTTCAGATGCCGTTCTCGCGCCACTGGATAATGCACATAGAGGCGGCACTGCGGATTGCGTGGAAACTGAGGAAGTGATGGAAAATTAGTTGACAACTACCAGCTTGTGTAGTATTTTCTACTAAGAGGTATTACTTATGACTACGATTTCGGCAAAAATAGACAATACTGACAAAAATCTTTTTGAGACAATCTGCACTTCCATGGGAATCAACATTTCGGCGGCAATCAACGCGTTCGTAAAGGCGACAATCCGCGAAAACGGCCTGCCATTTGCGATGAAGGCGGCGGACGATCCGTACATTTATTCCGAAGAAAACATGAAAATCCTGCGGAAAAGCATAAATCAGATTGAAAACGGAAACGGTCAAGTCCACGAACTCAAGGAAATCCCTCAATGATAAAAATCTGGTCAGATCAGGCTTGGAACGATTACTGCGAATTTTTCGACAAACACCAGAAGGCCCTGATAAAAAGCACGCACGAATTATTGAAAGACATTGAGCGGAACGGATTCGACAAAGGCAAAGGTCAGCCAGAAGCACTAAAGCATGAACTTTCAGGTTACTGGAGCAGACGAATTGATTTGGCAAACCGGCTTGTCTACAAAGTTGAAGATGACAAAATTTACATTGTCCAATGCGGAACACACTACCGGCAGAAAAGACAGAGACAAAACTAAAAAAACACCTAAAAAAAATTGACAACAAAAATGATTATGCTATACTTTTTAAAGTATGTTGAGTGAAATCGTTGTTTTTGCGCCCGCAAAGATAAATCTTGGTCTTAAGGTTTTGCCAAAAAGGCAGGATGGATTTCATAATCTGGAAAGCATTTTTCAGACAGTTTCGATTGCAGACAAACTAACGGTTTCGGAATTTTCCGGTTCCGGCTGCACGGTTACCTGCGAGGATATGGAACTGCCGGAAAACAATACCATTTCAAATACATACAAGGCTTTTTGCTCCGTTACAGGGATTTCTGGATTCGCAGTAAACGTGATTCTTGAAAAACACATTCCTGCAGGTGGCGGGCTGGGCGGCGGATCTTCAGATGCCGCTGCGTTCATAAGGGCTTTAGAAAAACTAAAAGGCATAAGACTTTCTGAAAAGCAGCTTGACTCAATTGCTTCTGAAGTCGGAAGCGATGTTTTTTTCTTTACCCATTGTGATTCAGCCGGAACTTGCTGCGCCGTTGTTACCGGACGCGGAGAATTTGTCAGGGTTATAAAAAAGCGCAGGGATTTATACTTTGTTATGATATTTCCTGAAATTCACAGTTCCACAAAGGAAGCATATATTCTTGTGGACAAACTTCTTGCCAACAATGGAAAAATAAAGTATCCTTTGCTCGGTGATTTGGAAAAAATGTATTTTTCTCCGGTTTCCGAATGGAAATTCAAGAATACTTTCACAGAGGCATTGAAGTTAAAATATCCTGAAATAGATATTGCCTTACAGAAACTAAGGGAAACAAACGCCCTTTATTCTGAGATGTCTGGTTCAGGTTCTACTGTTTTTGGCATTTACGCTTCATGGGAAGAAGCTAAAATAGCTGCAAAAATACTTAATGATGAAGGCTTAAAATGTGTAGTTACGCAATAGTCTTTGCAGTGTTTTTTTGCAATAATAAGGAGAAAGGCTTATGCAAATCACAGAATTGCGCATTCGTAAAGTCGAAAATGAAGGTAAACTTCGAGCCTATGTTACAGTAACATTTGACAACTGCTTTGTTGTTCATAATGTTAAAATCATTGAAGGTCAGAATGGTCTTTTTATTGCAATGCCAAGCAGAAAAACTGCGAACGGCGAATATAAAGATGTCGCTCACCCGATTAGCCCGGAATTCAGAACGGACTTGCAAAACAAGATAATTAGTGAGTATAATGCTGGTCATGTAGAGGCTGCTGGTTCAGAAGATTAGTCAGCTTTTTGCATATATTTTGGGACGTCGTCAAGGGGTAAGACAACGGCTTTTGGTGCCGTCATTCCACAGGTTCGAATCCTGTCGTCCCAGGAAGGATTGCCATAACAGGCAGTCCTTTTTTTTATTCAACAGAATATTTAGAAACTAAAAAAATCAGGATTCGAAGCGAAGCGAGCGCCGACCGATCAGGGAGGAAAAGGTGATGTCCAATAAGTTCCAAATGTCATTGGCGTACTTGATGCAACAATCTCAAAATGATTTTAACATATACATTCAGATTTTCGGGTCAAGCCCGAAAATGACATAAAAGATACTTATTGGACATCTTCGACAGCGAGCGGAGACGCCGCGGATTGAGCTTACAGGACGTAAGCGAAAGCAGCGGCGGATTCAATTTTTGCGCTGAATTCACAAAAGTTAAAAAATTTATGTTGCCTAAACCGCGGAGTTACTTTATAGTTTCTGAATGGGGATTGTTTAATTTCTTTGGAGATTATATATGTCTGCGCGCAACAATTTGAATCTTTTTAACGGTCCTTTTTCTTTTGATGATGAATTCGAGGATGATTTTAACGATAAATATCCCGATGACACTCTGGATGACATGGACGAAGACTACGAAAGCTATGAAGAAGCATTTGACGATGCAGACGACGACATCTACGAGCCTTTTGACGACGTAGAGCCAGAAGACGGCTATACAAATCCATACAAATACAACGACGATTTTGGCGACGAAGAAGAATTTGACGAAGAGGACGACTAAACAGTCAGTTCAGAACAGAAAGTTCTTCCGGAAGATTTTCTTTTGAAAAACTGAAAGAACGGCGTTCTCCCTCAGAAAGGACTTCCGCTCTGTAGCAATTTTCCTCAATTTTTACAGCAACGGAAGAAATGTCTTTACGGAATTTTTTCATAAGAACCGCTTTTATAAGCTCAATAGAAATTTTTGCCTGAATTTCATCAACCCGACCGATTTTTTTCTCATTCTGCAAGCCGGCGACGTATTTTTCACGGTTTGACAGCAAGAGCTCCACTTCCGGAAACGGATTGTTCGGAAATTTCGCATCGGCGATTTTTGTCCATTCGCCGGCGTTTTCCTGCAAAAGGCTTGCTTTTATCTGGTTTTGAATAAAAAGACGAAATTTTATTGTTTCTGTAATTTCTGTTTCCCACGTTATATACGATTTTTTGTCTTCAACGCGGAAAATTATATCTGGGTGCCGCTTGCTGAAATTTTCAATTTCATTCATCGCATCCGAAAGCGGCAAACGCCTTGCTTCAATCCGGCTCATATTCCTGTGCTGAAGATGGCGTAAAATCTCCTTCCAAAAATCGCTTTCAATATCCTTTTGAGCTTCCTGCATAAAAAATCCTTAAAACGGCATATAAGTTGACTTATTTCCCGGCAATAAATTTATCCACGGTCTGGAATTTTCATAGTCAAGGCGGGTTGTTAAAATCCACAGAACATTCTGGCTAGAACGCATAACCGGCGGATTCCCCTGCCCGTCTGTAAAAATTATAAGACCATTGTATTCCTTGTGTGAAGTGAAAAAATCCACCGCACACTGAAAATTTGTTCCACCGCGCCCCTGAATTTCCTTCAGGCCAATCTTTTTTTTGATAGAAACAGGCGTTGAAAATTTCAATGTTGTATCAAAAAAAATCACATCGATTTTTTCTATAATTCCAAGAAAAAAAATATTGTTTATCGCGTGGAAAAATCTGTTAAAACTTTCATCCGTAATTGAACCGGAAACATCGACTGCAACAAGAACATTTGCCTTGCGCTGATAACGGCTTCCCATCGCCTTAAAACCGAACCGCCTGCTGGGCTTCATCCGGGTAAGATTCCTTGAAGCAGAAACAATGTTTTGCCTGAACTGAGAAAGCGCGCGCCTATAATCCATTGAAAAATCTGCCTGATCCTGAATTTCACGCTTAAGTCCGCCGCCAAGCTCGCCCCAGCCGCCGTCTATCTCAACTTTCTGGATATTTTTCTGAATATTTTCCTGCGCCTCTTCGTTTTCTTCCCACAAATCCGCGGCATCGGAAACAAACGCGTCTTTTTCAGCATAGACAGAATTTCCCGCGCTCTGCCCTTCCGTGGAAATATGCTTTACAAGAAAAAAAATCCACTTGTACCAGTCCTCAAAGGAAAGATTGTCCTCCGCATAAAAACGCCCGGTCCTGCGGTCAATGTTCAGATTCCGCATAAAGAATTTTTCTTCTTCTGTCCCAGCCCATTCTTCGCCCAAAGGATTTTCAAGCTCCTTGAATCGCTTTGCAAGGCTTTTTAGATATTCAACGCCTTCAAGGCGAACCTCCGTCTTGTAAAATTGATTTATAGTCGCATCGCTTGCAAGCAGCAGGATATTTTTATTCGCGGAGTAAGGTTCCCGCCTGTACGGATGCTGCAAAAGAATGCGGTAAACTTCGATTTTCAAGTATTCTGAAAGATTGCGGTCTGAACAGTTTTCCAACAGGGATGGATTAAATTCTATACGCAAACAGCCGGAACGAACAGGAACGTTCATCTGCGAATTTTCCATCAGTACATGAGAACAGGCTGTAGCAAACAGAAGAGGCTCCGAATAAAACCATTCGTTTATTATGTTTTTCAGGCGGTTTTCGACATTCATCTGCTATTCTTCAAAGGCCGCCATAAGTTTTTTATACAAATCAATGCAATGCATGCCGATAAACGCCAAGGTCAGCGGATATTCATTAGCAGACCACAAACTGGCAAAGTACGAAACAGATTCCCTTGAAGTTTTTTCAAGATATTCAAAGTAAGATACAAGGTTTTCAGAAATTTTCGCTGTTTTTTCCGGAGAAACTTCGATTTCAGAGGATTTTGCCTCAATAAAATTAAACAAAGAAGAAGAAACTTGTGAAACAAGAGGAACATTGAGCTTTTCAAGTTTTGGCACAGCTGATTTAAAATCGCCAAAAAGAATTTCTTTTGCAGAAGGAACGGTATTTTCATTTATAAAATGAAAAAAAACTGACGCCGCTTTATTTCCTACAATTCCCGACACAAGAGTTTTGTAGCAATCAGAAAGTTCCGGAGATTTTTTTATTATGGAAGAAACCCGCTCCCAGCTTCTGCGGTCTGGAGTGCGCTCAAGGTTCTGTAATTCGGCGTTCTGCTCGTTTCCGTCAAGATATTCAGGATTTTCTTTTATGAACGAACATATTCTTTCGTCAACACCGGCAGTCTCAGCCCATTTAAGCCAGTCGCCTACAGTCGGAGAAAATTCATAAATATTAAACCTGGAGACAAGCGCGGGATCCAAATCTGTAAGCTGATATTCACCGCCGTTATTTACCGCGCTTATAATCCGGCTGCCTTCAGGAAGTGTCTTTCCAGCAAGCTTACGGTTCAAGGCAAGATCCATAATCGTCTGAAGGACCTCCGGTCGCGCCCTGTTCAATTCATCCAGAAAAAGAACAACCGGCGTTTTATCAAGAGGAAACCAGTACGGCAGCATAAAATCGGTTTTTCCGGTTTTTTCATTTTTTTCAGGAAGCCCGATAAGGTCGCCGGGGTCGCTCATCTGCCCCAAAAACAAAGTGACAACTTTACATTTTTTTTCAGAGTAATATTCTTCAAGAATACGGCTTTTTCCGATTCCGTGTTTTCCAACCAGCATAATATTCTGTTCTGGAGGAGTATTATCAAGAATAAAATAAAGTTGTTCTGCATTAATAGTCATGTTTTTCCTGTGGCCTTGTTTTAAAGCTTTTGCTTTCTTTTATTGCCTGTCCTTCACCCACCTTTTGTCTCGCCGGCGGGGCGGCTCGCGCAATCGGTGGACGGGTGCTGCGCCACCGTTCATATTCTATAATTATTAAAATAGTGCCACGGATGGCACGTCATAAAGAAAGCACAAGAATTTCAAGAAAATCTTTTAAGATTTTCTTGAGTTATAAAATCGACAGGAAGTCGATTTTATATACTATTCTGTTGGTCGCTTCTTAAGACTTTTGCTTTCTTTTATTGCCTGTCCTTCTCCCACCTTTTGTCTCGCCGACGGGGCGGCTCGCGCAATCGGTGGACGGGTGCTGCGCCACTCGCACCCTATTGAGTAAAATTTTATTCCGTTGGCCTTGTTTTAAAGCTCTTGCTTTCTTTTATTGCCTGTCCTTCTCCTACCTTTTGTCTCGCCGGCGGGGCGGCTCGCGCAATCGGTGGACGGGTGCTGCGCCACTCGCACCCTATTGAGTAAAATTTTATTCTGTTGGTCGCTTCTTAAGACTTTTGCTTTCTGCTATTGCCTGTCCTTCACCCACCGATTGCTCCATCATAGCGCGGACTTTGAGGGGGAGGCCGAAGAGGGTTATGAAGCCCTGGGCATCTTTGTGGTTGTAAAGTTCACCTGTTGTGAACGAAGCGATTGATTCGTTGTACAAGCTGTATTTTGAACCTGAGCCTGCGCCGCGGATTGCGCCTTTTACAACTTTTACTTTTGCCCAGCCGGTTACAGTTTCTTCTGTCTTATCCATAAAAGCAATGCATGAATCCATCAGGGTTGTGAACCACTTTCCATCGTAAATAAGCTCAGCCATTTTTAAAGAAACGTGCTGCTTAAAGTGGTAAGTATCGCGGTCAAGGCAGATATGATCCATCATTCTGTGCGCAAAATAAAGTATTGCTCCACCAGGAGTTTCATAGACACCGCGGCTCTTCATTCCTACGCAGCGGTTTTCGCAAATATCTACAAGACCGACTCCGTTTCTTCCGCCGATTACGTTAAGCTCGTTCAAAAGATCAAGGGCATTCATCTTTTTTCCGTTCAAACCTACAGGAATTCCTTTTTCAAAATCGATTGTTACGTACTCACCTTCATCAGAGGCTTCTTCCGGAACAGTTGTATTTTTAAGCATGTGCTTGTAGTTAGGCTCATTTTCTGTTTTTTCAAGCTCAAGACCTTCGTGAGAAAGATGCCATACATTTTCATCGCGGGAATAAGACTGGTCTTTCTTCATAGGAACTTCCAGTCCGCGGTCTTCAAGGAATTTAATTTCTGCCTCGCGGCTGTCCATATTCCATTTGTCATCGCGCCAAGCGGCAATAACCTTAATATCAGGAGCAAAAGCCTTTATTGCAAGCTCAAAACGAACCTGGTCGTTTCCTTTTCCAGTCGCACCGTGACAAATTGCAACCGCTTTTTCCTGGCGCGCATATTCAACAAGTATTTTTCCGATAAGAGGACGCGCTGTTGAAGTTCCCAAAAGATATTCATCTTCATAAACCGCATTCGCCTTTAACGCAGTCCATACATACTCTTCAATATATTCCTGCCTTGCATCCACAACATAGCAAGCAGAAGCACCAGTCTTCAGCGCACGGTTTTTAATCGTTTCCCAGTCATCACCCTGTCCTACATCAATGCAGACAGCAATTACATCATAATCATAATTTTCTTTTAACCAGGGAATGATAACAGTTGTATCAAGTCCGCCAGAATACGCAAGAATAACTTTGTCTTTTGCCATTTTATAGCCTCGTAAAAAAATTCGTTTTGTACAATCTACCACTTTAAGAACAATTTAACAATGGAAGAAGAATAATTATCGGGGCTGACACATTGCAAAACAACCGTTCAACAACGCCCGGTCTTTCAGCATAAAAACAAGGCTGACTGCCGCGTCAGTCTTTATGACAAACCCCGAGCGTTTTATTCATGACAATTCCGTTTTCCGGCTGACCTTCATCATTTTCAAAGACACCATCAATTAAAAAACATTCAGAAAATCCATTTTTTTTGTAGATATGCCTTGCGGCGGACCAGTTTTCATTCACCAGAAGAGCAACCTCTTTAAGCCCCCGCTGACTTTTTTCTATAAATTCAAGGGCATCGCAAAAAAACTTTCCGCCCAGTCCTCCGCCCCGGAATTCAGGCAGAACGGCAAACGAAGAAATGTACAGCACAGGACCGTCGGAACAATGAGTTTTAGAAATATCATGCCCGACTGAAAAAATATCAGACCCGCGCGAGATTTCCTTCCATCTTTCCGTACAAAAATATCCGCAAACCTTTTCGCCCTCAGAACCGCCGCCTTTTACACCGGAACTTTCATCAACTAAAAGGATAAAACCTCCAGAAAAAACATTCAGCCTTTCCAAAAAGAGCCCGCGCTTTTCCCGGACCTGAGGCAAAAATGAACGGTTTTCAATCTCCATGATAGAGTCAATGTCCAAAATATTTGCTGTCCTTATCTTCATTTAGTCCGCAACTCCCTCGCCGGAGCACAAAGCCCTTTCTTCCGCGGGGTGAGCCACTTCAAAACCGCAGTTTGCCGCCATGTTCAAATCCTTAAGATCAACTTTTCCTTCGATATAAAGAGCGTAGTCAATTCCTGCAGAGCCAGTTCCGCAGCCTACATCCCAGCCGCAACCCAACGATTCCTGAACAATTTTTTCGCGCTCATCCCGCGTAGTATCTTTTATCAAAATGCTTTTCATGGTTTTATTTTATAGGAAATAACGGAAGTTCGGCAATGATTTTTTAATTCATGTGGTCATTGAGCATGCTGAATGTTGAGTTGTGTCTAAACACGAAATGACCTTGATACTAAAAAAAACGGACGGTAACAAAAAATTACCGCCCGGATGGAATAATATTTGTTATCTTGCGTTGCAGACTACACGGAAGCCAGAGTTGTCGTCGCGGTTGCTCAGGTCGTAGCCGTACCGGTAGGCAACCTGCGTGCGGCTAGCGCTGCTGAGCCAAGAACCACCGCGTTGACAGCGGCCAGAGCCCGACGCCGAGCCCGTATCTGGCGTTCCGCTTGATATGCTACCATACCAGTCCCAGCACCATTCCCATACGTTTCCGCTCATGTCGTAAAGTCCGTAAGCGTTTGCCTTTTTGGTCTTTACATCCCTTGTTCCGTTCATATTGCTATAATACCACGCCACCTCATCTATGGTGTCGCTTCCGGCATAGGTGTAGCTTTCGCCGCCGCGCGCAGCCCATTCCCACTCTGCCTCTGTCGGCAGACGGAAGCCGTTTGCTTTAGAGTCGCATGTTGCGGCATCCCATGTGCTGTCGTTTGCTGTCGGAACAGCACCCCATTCATTTGGGTTCGTTTTTCCGCCGATTGCATAGCAAGGAGTTAAGCCGTTTTTAATAGAAAGCGTATTGCAGTATACAAGCGCGTCATACCAGCTGATATAGTTTACAGGGTTGTTTTTTACAGCATCATCACCTGTAAGCTCATTTCCGTCCTTGTCATAAGCCTTGGCGGTGCTTGGGTCGATACCCATGACAGCCTTGTATTCTCCGCGTGTTACCTCATGGTCGCTTATGTAGAACGATGCGATTTCAAGTTTACGTCCGCTTACAAATACATCTGACGCTGGAGTCCAAGGTTCGCCTCCTTTAATTGAAACGGCAGGAATTTCCACAAATCCTTCCGGAATTTTTAAAACCGCAGCAACATACACTTTTTTTGAAATCCCAGAACTTTTATTTCCAAGCGTATCAACGGTAACAATATAATACTCGTAATAAGCCATGCTTGGCTCAACTGTAAAAACTTTTTTCTCAACACCTTTTGCAACTGGGTCGATACCCGACTTTGCAGAATCCGATGTTCCGTCGTTTGAAACAAAACAGATTTCCACATGGTCAAAGTCTTCGTCATCCGGGTCTTTCCAAGTCAGCGTAACAGAAGTTTTTTCGGGTGAAAGTTCAGCCTTTAATTCCGACGCAACTTTTGGCGCAGTAAAATCAAAGTTTGATATTGCAATCTGCGCTGTCTCTTCGCGTCCGTCCGAGTCGATTGCGGCAACCGTATAAGTTCCGTTCGCAGTTTCGTCTGTGGCTGTTATTTTAAAAGTCCATGTTCTATCAGTGCTGCCCTTTACGGCAGGTGTCGCGGAAGAATCCGCAAGAAGCTTTGAGGCAACCTCGCTTCCGTCTTTTTTATACACAACTCTATCCACGCTTTGCGCCGCTGTTGTAATATTCGCAGTTATAGTAATAGCCGTGTTGCTCTTTTCCGGCGGAACGCTCAAGTCAATCTTCAGAGGTTCTTTTGAATCCACCGCAACCGGCGTTGCTTTTTCAGTAACACCGGCACTTTTGTTTCCGCTTGTGTCCATTGTTTTTACGGTGAACGTGTATTCTGTGCCTTTTGCAAGATTTGGAACTTCTATATACTGCAAGCCCGGCGCCGCAAACACGCTTTTTTCTTCCATTTTTGCAAGCGAGCGTGTCATTGCAGACGATTCATTGTAGGTAATCTCGATTCCGAACAGGTCTTCATCCTTAGGATCATTCCAGCTAAGCCCTATCCTTCCAGCCGTCGCAACAGACTTCAGGCCGGTAACTTCCGCCGGAGGACTCATGTCAGATGAGTCAACCGGAGCGGCTTTAAGCTCAACTTTTTGAGCCTCATTGTGAGTTTTATCCAGCGCAAAAAGACTGAATGTGTATTCAGTTCCGTTATTAAGACCACGTATCAGCGCTGAAGAGTCTTTTGATTTTTCGCCAAGAATCACAAGCGGTTGCGTAACGCCTTCTGCCGCCGGGACGAATGTAATTTTCGTTCCGTAAAAATCTTCATCGGCGGGATTTTTCCAGCTTAAAAGAACACAGGCATTTCCAGCCTTTGCGGCATTTTCACCGGCAATAATTTTCTGCGGCGGAGTTGAATCAGGCTTTTTTTCCACCTCAACAATTTTTTCCACCTCAACATACTCAGTGTCTGTTTCTGCCTTGCAAGCAAACAACGCAAGTGTAAAAACCGGCACCATCAAAAACAGAATAGCTTTCAAAGTTTTTTTCATAGCTTTCTCCTATAAAAAGTCTGCAATGCAAACTTTCTTAAATAAAATAAAAAGACCGCTGAGCCTAAGCGTAATCTTTTACGTTTAGACACAACGGTCTTTTAATAACTGAATAAATTGTATTTAAGAGAGAATTATCTACTGTTCTGTTCTGTTCTGTTCTGTTCTGTTCTGTTCTGACAAGATTGTGTTTCTCCCTTATTTTTTGTCAAGCAGTATTTCATTTTTTCTTTATAACATGGTTTTTAAACTAAGTAAAGGAAAAAATCTCCATTTTGATTTTGCTCCATCCAATCTAATTCAACCTTAAAAGAATTATCTTGTTCCAAGCTTGTAAACACGCGTTTCGTAAGGCGCAAGGGATTCAACTTTCAAAGCACCCTCTTCAAACGAAAGCTTGTTTGCGCCATCACCAATCAGAACTGAATAATTTGAAACATCAACAAGAGAAGAATTTTCAAACCAAAAAGGATAATCTCCATAATTAATCAAACTCTGCACGCAGAGCAAACTGTCTTTTCCATCAGAAATTGTGTAGGCGACAACTGTATTCAAGGATTCTTTTGTTTTTTCAATAGCCGTGCAGCTTTTCAAAAATTGAACATCGCCATCTGCAAAAAGGTTCGGATACGTCTTACGCAATGTCAAAATCGTTTTGTTCAAACTCAAAATTGAGCTAGGATTTGTCTTTTGCTTTTCAACTTCCTTCCAATCAAGGTCTGTCCTGTGCCGGATGTCGCCAGTTCCATAGGAAGTGTCATCCTTCATCCCGATTTCCTGCCCATAATATATAAAAGGAACTGTCGGCCGCAAAAGAGACAAGGCGGTCGCCGCTTTTATACTAGCCTCATGCCCGGAATAAACAGATCCAAGCCGGTCAATATAGTTGTCGTGGTTTCCAATAAATGTTCCGTAAGACTTTGTCTCACTTGGATTTTCCTTTAATGTAGAAGAAAGATAACTAGACTCGCCATCCCAAACACTGTCTACAATTCCATAACCTTGATCAAAATCAAAAACCATGTTGAATTCCGGTTTTTCGTCCGTGCCAAAATATTTTTCAAGTCGGCTTCTGTCGCCTGTAATCCAAGCCTCGCAAGTCATAAACTTTGGTGAAATATCTTCGTACGCGTCAATAACTTCTGTTCTCAGCTCACGAAACCATCCGTGCGTTTCATCCGTGTCGTATTTTGAACCATCTGTTTCTATTAAATAACGGACAGCGTCAACTCGTAATCCGTCAAAACCTTTGTTCAGCCAATAGCGTACAACATTTTTCATCTCCTCGCGGACTTCCCAATTCCTAAAGTTCAAATCAGGCTGACCTTCCCAAAATGCCGCGTAATAATAGTCGTTTCCGACAGGATTTTTGTGCCAAGTGTCCGTGCTTCCCATTCCCGGATTCCAGGAAAGCTTCGTGTCGCTCCACAAATACCAGTCTTTTTTGCCGTTCTTTCCAGCGCAGGAATCTGTAAACCATTTATTTCCTTTTCCACTATGATTTGGCACAAAGTCAAAGATGATTTTTATATTTTTTTCGTGGCAGGCGTTTATAAGGCTGACTAAGTCAGCTTCTGTGCCAAAACAGCTGTTCACGGCGTAGTAATCCTTCACATCGTAGCCGTGCATATTTTCTTTTTTAGCTTTTGATTTATAATCGCACTCAAAAATCGGCGAAAGCCAGATTCCAGAACAGCCCAAATAGTCTTGAATGTAGCCGAGCTTGCTTTCAATTCCCTTAAAATCACCGCAGCCGTCGCCATCCGAATCAGCAAAACTTTTTACCCAAATGTGATAGAACGAAGTTTCCCGCCACCAGTCGTCTTTCAATCCATCAGACTGATTTTCCGTCGCCTCCGCACTGATTTCCACATTTTTTGGACTTTTATAATTTTCGTTCCCAACGTATTCATACAGATTTCCTGAAGAATCTGAACCCATTTTGCACGAAACAAGCAAAGCCGCCAAAACCAAAACCGAGCAAACAAAAAACTTAAAATTTTTCATAGTACGAAAAGGGCTCTCGCCCCCCCCCGTCAAAAATATAGATAAAAAAACAATTAAATTCTATTGCAACTTATTCAAAAGTTTCTTATCAAATGAAAAAACATCAACTTTTAAAATATTATGGTATGAAATAATCAAACAATCAACAAAATCAAGTTTATACTCTGCAAATAACTTTAAAGAATTAATAATTACATCAAGATTTTCTATATGAATCAAATCCAAAAGTGAAAGTATTAATGAAGAAACTTGTCTTCTTTCAATCTTATAAACTCCAATCAGAACATAAATAACTTCTGCAAGAACTACTTCATTCGTATAAGCACCACTGTAAATTATATCCGAAGCAATATCAGTTTGTTCTGGAATATCATTTAATAAAAAACGAATAATTACATTTGCATCTATCAATTTATTCATCAAGATGTTTCTCCACAGCACCTTTTGCCCATGCACTTTTCTCTTGCTCTCTAAGTCTTGGATTTGCATACTTAGACAAAGAACCTTTCAAAGAATCAATTTTCTTTGATTTTTTCAAAAGTTCATCTACATAGTCATTCACAAGTGTTATATAATATTCAGGTAATTGCTTTATTTTTTGTTCAACAATTGTGCTTGTCATAAAAACCTCCCTTTCTTAAATACAGTATATTGTAACTTCTTGATTTTTTCCATAAAAACTTGGGCGGCTTTTTGTCAGTTCGCCTGCGGCAAACCGTCAAAAACCAGGCTATTCGCCCTTCCGGCTTTCGCCTCCATTCCTGCGCTGCGCTACTATCCTTGCCGCAAAAAAAAAGGCCTTGCCATAAGGACAAGACCTTTTTATAAAATCATAAGCTAAACTAGAAACTTCCGGCTACCGCTACGGCACAAGCAACGGTACAGGTATTCATCTGTCGTTTCTCTCCAGATGAAACTCAAGTTTTTGACTGTTCGCAATGCTCACATTCAAAAACTTGCCGGCTGCAACAAGTTTAGTCTAATTGCAGTTTCTTCTGGAAACTAGAAACTTCCGGCAACTGCTACGGCACATGCTACTGTGCAGGTCGCAACCTTCGGTTGCTTATCTAGTTTCTACTTGCTCGCAATACTCGCATTTTCCGCAAGCGGAAAAACGCAGAAACTAGACGGCTGCAACTAATTTAGTCTAATAGAAGTTTTCTTCTTAGTATTAGAATGAACCAGCAACTGCTACGGCACATGCCACAGTGCAGCCGACCATTGGGTTGTTGCCCATGCCCATGAAGCCCATCATCTCTACGTGCGCTGGAACTGAAGAAGAACCTGCGAACTGAGCGTCTGAGTGCATACGGCCCAAAGTATCTGTAAATCCGTAAGAAGCAGGACCTGCAGCCATGTTATCCGGGTGCAAAGTGCGTCCTGTACCGCCGCCACTAGCTACAGAGAAGTATTTTTTGCCTGCGAGCAAGCGTTCCTTCTTGTAAGTACCTGCAACCGGGTGCTGGAAACGAGTCGGGTTTGTAGAGTTTCCTGTGATAGAAACATCAACATCCTCGTGCCACATGATTGCAACACCTTCGCGAACATCATCAGCACCGTAGCACTTTACGATAAGGCGCTCAGGATTGTTTCCATAAGGAATTTCTTTAACAACTTTCAAAGCCTTGTCAGTTCCTTCGCCGTTAAAGTAGTCAAACTTAGTCTGAACATAAGTAAAACCATTGATGCGGCTGATAATCTGGGCAGCGTCTTTTCCAAGACCGTTCAAGATAACGCGGAGCTTGTTCTTGCGAACTTTGTTTGCGTTTGCAGCGATTTTAATCGCACCTTCAGCAGCAGCGAAAGATTCGTGGCCTGCCAAAAAAGCAAAACACTGAGTTTCTTCAGAAAGAAGGCGGGCACCAAGATTTCCGTGTCCAAGACCAACTTTTCGGTCATCAGCTACAGAACCTGGCAGACAGAATGCCTGAAGTCCTTTTCCGATATTTGCAGCAGCGGTAGAACCAGTCTTGTCGCCAGTTTTTTCAGCTTCTTTAATTGCAATCGCAGAGCCCAATACGTAAGCCCATTTTGCATCTTCAAAACAAATCTGCTGTGTAGACTGACAGATTTCATAAGGGTCAAAACCGCGTGCCTTGCAAAGTTCGCGAGCCTGGTTCAATCCTTTTTCGCCTTCTGCGAAACCATATTCTTTAAGAGCCTTGTTTACCTGTGGGATACGGCCTTCAAAATCTTCAAATAATGCCATTTTATTTCCTCCGTTCCTACAATTAGTTTTTGCGAGGGTCGATAAGTTTTACCATACCCTGATCTTCTGTTACACGACCATAGTGTGTGCGCGCACCTTCGATAGCTTCGTTGGCAGGTTTTCCAGCCTTAAGAGCATCCATCAATTTACCAAAGTTAATACAGTTGTAGCCGATAACCTGATTGTCCTTGTCAACAGCCATAGTTTCAACATATCCTTCTGTCATTTCAAGGTAGCGAGGACCAGTCTTGCGGGTTGCAAACATAGTTCCAACCTGAGAACGAAGGTTCTTTCCAAGATCTTCCAAAGAAGCGCCGACTTTCAAGCCGCCTTTTGAATAGGCAGACTGAGAACGACCGTAAACAATCTGCATAAAGAGCTCGCGCATAGCAGTATTGATAGCATCACAAACAAGGTCTGTGTTCAAAGCCTCGAGCAATGTTTTTCCAATAAGAATTTCAGAAGCCATTGCAGCCGAGTGAGTCATACCAGAACAACCAATTGTTTCAACCAAAGCCTCTTCAATAATACCGTCCTTGATATTTAAAGAAAGCTTGCATGCACCCTGCTGTGGCGCACACCAGCCGACACCGTGTGTAAAGCCAGAAACATCTTTAATTTCTTTAACCTGAACCCATTTTCCTTCTTCCGGAATTGGAGCCGGTCCATGATATGCGCCTTTTGCCAAAGGACACATGTGTTCTACTTCTGCAGTGTAGATCATTTAATCCCCCAAACTGCCGCCAAAACGGCAAAGAATTTCCATATTTTTTCCTAAAGAATATTACCACTAACTTTTTTTTATAACAATAATAGGTTAGCAAAGGATAACTATTTTTTATGTCAGTCCATCTTTCAAGTTTTTTACTGAATCACTAAATTGGATGGGCGGGAAAAAACTTCAAGCAGCGACAGCCTCATTCTGAACGATAGCGTTGAAAGACAAAAGAACTAAACTTTCCCCTCAGCCCTAATATTTCAAACAAAGCGTAAACAAAAAGAACGAAAATATAATATGAGATCATGATAGCGTTCGATTGTGCAAAATATCCCGGATACATTCCTTACTTCGGCACAAGAGTTCCGTCCGGATCTTCTGGGAGGGGTTAAGCTAATCTTTCAATCTTTTCACTTCTTCCAATGAAAGCCCTGTGCATTCAGCGATTATTTCCGCCGATATGTTTTTCTCAAGCATCTTTTTTGCGGTTTCAATAGCTTTCTTACGTTCCCCGGCCAAACGTCCTTTTTTTTCGCCTTTTGCTTCGCCTAGAGCCATTCCTTCCCTTAGACCGGCTTTTCTTGCGTCGTGAAGTGGCAGTGCATCCATCATATAGTCGCTCCTGA
>OLGE01000124.1_pt1 | contig 89296 bp, 53 predicted proteins | sample 1605151 | NCBI WGS metagenome assembly OLGE01 (sample SAMEA3888912, study PRJEB22519) | human gut metagenome | biome: human gut; feature: human-associated habitat; material: faeces | place: Denmark | collected 2010
AACCGTCGTTGTTCCAGTCGATCCATACCTTGATGTAGTCGCCCTTCTGTGCGCGTCCCTTCACTTCAAGCTGTACAGTCTGTCCGGGTGCGAGGTCGGTAGATTTGTCTCTGAAGTCGGAGTACTTCGACCAGTCGCTTGTGTTGTTGATGCTGCCGCACACCACGCTTGTGATGTACTTGTAGGCTGCGCCGTAGGTGCTGCCCGACTTGCAGAGCGTACCCTTTGTGTTGCTTGTCGTAAACGAAACGGTGCGCGGAGTGAGTAAGCCGTCGCCCGGAGTGTCGTTGCGCACGGTGAATGTGTGTGTGCCTTCGCCGGAGCAGTCGATGCGCTTCTTGAATGTATATTGGAACTTTTCGCCGTTGGGGATGGTGGCACCTATTTCCTCGGTAGCGAGTTCCGTCTCACCGTCGAGGAGTGTGAGCTTGGCGTCGCTGACGGGAGTCTTGCCGTAGTTGCGGAGCTCTATCTGCACCTTGGCGTATCTGCCCTTCTCGTCGGGGTCGGGACCGAGCACGCGCATGAACTTCAAGCCTTTCTCCACGAGAGTCTCCGAAAGGTCGCCGGTGAAGCAGAAGTTGTAAGCACCGCCCGATGCCACAATCTCGTTAAGAGAGCCTTCCTCCGACATGTAGATGATGGCGCCGTCCTTCGGCGTGGCGTCGCTGACGATGGCGAAGGCCGTCTCCTGCTTCTCGCCGGTGTCCTCGGCATAGACGCTGAACCATGCCGACTCGATACGCAGCTTCTCGCCAAGCTCTATGTCGAAGCAATAGATGGGTGACTGGACTTCACCGCGGTCGGGGTCGCCCACGACGCCTTCCGATTTCTTTCCATATACTTCAAAGGTCTTTTTATATAACACGGTGCCTGGATAGCCGTTGGCATCGTCGCAGAAAGTCACGGTGAGCTTCATAGGGGTCTTCATCTTGCCGTTCTCGTCGAGATTGAAACGCTTTGTGAGCTCTTCGACATTGCTGAACGAATAGTCGGCGTTCACGAAGAAGGCGTATATGCGGATACCGTCGATGGGACACTGGTTGTTGGAGAAGTGCGAGAAGGCTCTCGAACGATAGTACTTGCCGCGGTAAGCGCAGAGGCTTCTGTCTGACTTCACGAAGCCTTTGTTGCCGCCGTAGTAAACGTCGATACCCTGGTCGTAAACCGTTCTCGAGTCGTCGCAGGGCATCTCGCCGTCGAACAACGAGCCTTTTACGGGAGCTCCCGATACTTTACTGTCAGCCGAATAGCCGACCCAACCAAAACATGGATTGTCGTTATCGGCGAAAGCACCGGCAGGCATAACCGCCAAGGCCGCCGTAACAAGGATTTGTAGAAACTTTTTCATAAGTGTCAATTTTTTTAGGTGATTGCTTTTGGATTTATAAAAAAGTGATATAGATTTTTACAAATTTATTGGTTTTATGCGATACAGACAAAAAAAATAAAAGAAATATGCGTGTTTTGGTGAAATATTTTTATTTCACCGTGGGTTTGCGATGGAAGAAGGGGGAAATATGCCTATTAGAAGTTAGGAATTAGGAGTTAGGAATTAGGAATTAGGAGGTCGAGCGTCTCGCTCGACAACACCATCCAAGCAATTTCTAACTTCTAATTCGTAATTCCTAATTAGCATATTTGCTTTGTGTTGTCGAGCGAGACGCTCGACCTCCTATCCTTTTACTTTTTTACTCTTTTACCTTTTTACTCTTAACTCTCCCCCATCGGGTTCACGCCCATTTTGTGGTGTTTGAGATACCTTGTCCAGAACTTGCGGCGGCACTCCAGTGTCAGCTCCACGCATCTGTCGGCATCCATGTTGCGGGCGGCGGCGTAGCTGCGGGCGAGGGTTTCAAAGAAAGGGGTGGGTCCCCAAAGGCGTGCGAAGTTGGCGCAGCCCGCCTCGAGCGACACCTCGCCGAAGAACATACGGTTGATATCGACGATGGAGAATCGGTAAGTACCGTCGATGATGTCCCAGAGGATGTTGCCGGGAGAGAAGTCGCGGTGCAGCAGATGGGAGTTGTGCATCCGTGCCGCCATGCGTCCGAGAGCTTCGGCGAGGGGCGTGTATTGTTCGGGGGTGAGGTCGAGCACATCGTAGAAGCGGTGGCGGTAGGGGCATTGTATGCTTATGAAATAGGAATAGCATATAAGTCCGAACCTCCGCTCCTCGATGTATGCCACAGCCTCAGGCGTCTCTATGCCGGCAGCGTTGAGCAGCGACGGATAGACGAAGGCACGCTTGCCCTTTGCCATGCGCATTCCGGTGGAATAGATGATGGCGTTAGGGAGCGACGGACGGTGGTAGCGTTTCACGTTGAGGAGTGTGCCGTCGGGAGCCCGCAACACCTTGATGAGGTTGCGGGCGGCATATACGGTCTCGCCCTCGGTGAGCATGAGCCGGGGTATGGTGACGATGAAGTCGCGCAGATGGGAGTATTCGGGGGAGAGAAGCATGGGAGTTAGGAGTTAGGAGTTAGGAGTTAGAAATTACGAGTTAGAAATTGGGAGTTAGAAATTGGGAGTTGAGAAAATTATGAATTATGAATTGGGAGTTACGAATTAGGAATTGTGATTTGGGAAAATTATGAATTATGAATTATGAATTTTCCCATACACTTCCATTACTTTCTGTGCGGCTGCGGTATTCTCGAAGCGGGCGACATATTCGCGGCTGCGGGCGATGCGGGCGTCGCGGAATTCGGCTCCGCGGAGCATCTGAGTAACGGCGGCGGCGAGTTCGTCGGGGCGGTCGGCATCGACATAAAGGTTGTCGGGTCCGCCCGCTTCCTCCAGACACGAGCCTTTGGCAGCCACTACGGGCAGTCCGCTCTGCACGGCTTCGATGATGGGAATGCCGAAACCTTCGTAGCGCGAGGGATAGACAAACGCTTCCGCCATCTGATAGACGGCGGGCAGGGCGTCGTTGCCGAGGTTGCTTATGATGTGCAGGCGTGAGGTGAGCGAGTGCTTATGGGCATAGTCGGTCACTATTTTAGTGTAAGGAGTGGTGCGTCCCACGAGCACGAGATGCAGGTCGTCGGGCAGATGTTCGAGGGCTTGCAGCGCGAGCAGGGCGTTCTTGCGCATCTCAATGGTGCCTACGGAGAGTATGTAGCGCGGCGGAAGTTGGTAGCGGTGGCGTATGTCGGCACGCAGTTCGTCGCTGACGAGTGTCTTGAAGCGTGTGCCGCAGCTCTGATACACCACGTCGATGCGGTCCTCCGGCACGCCGGCAAACTCCATTATGTCGAGTTTCGTACACTCGCTTATGGCTATGAAGCGTGTGGCTTCACGGCAGGTATGGCGCAGCTTCCACTTGTATATCATCACATCGAGAGGGTTGTAGAACTCCGGATGCCGCCAGAAGATGACATCGTGTATGGTCACGACGGACGGAATGCCGGCCTTGGCTATGCCCATGGGAAGCTCGCCGGAGAGTCCGTGGAAGAGGCTTACGGCATCGGCACGGAGGTCGGCGATGATGCCATGCGAACGCCAGAGAGCCTTGGTGAAGGCGTTGCCGGCACGACGCGGATAGGCGAAAGCGACATTGTCGCGCTTCATTACCTGCGCCCGGAGGTCGTCGCGGCCTTGGTCGGGAGCGTAGAGGCGCAAGCGTGTGTCGGCATCGCAGAGCGGTGCGAGGTCGTTGATGAGGGTGCGGGCGTAGCTGCCCAGTCCGGTGGCATTGCGGACAACGCGTTTGGCGTCGAAACCGATTGTTGGCATATTGGTGGTTTTTTTGGGGGGTCTTGGGGAGAGGGGATTTTACTACTAAGCCTTGCTGGGCCTTACAAAGCCTTACTAAGCCTTTGGGGAGATGGGCTTTGGCTGGATGGCTAAGCCTTTCTGAGCCTTTGGGGAGATGGGGAATGGGGGCTTTTGTGAGCTTTCCCTTATTTCCTTGGCAGGACTTTGCCATCTACCACAATGAATTTGCGGTCGAACTCTTCGTGGGTGCGTTTCCAGCGGTTGTGGCTCCAGAGGTAGAAGCGTGGGTCGCGGCGGATGGTCTGTTCGAGGAGTTGGAAGAAGCGGCGTGTCACCTCATATTCGGGGAGGTCCTGCGGGGTGCGTGTGATGAGGTGGAAGCGGCAGGTGTAATAGCCGCGGCGGGGGCGTGTCATATCGATATAGAAGACGGCGTCGTGCATCTTGCGCATTATCCGTTCGGCGCCGGTGAACACGGGCGTGTCGTGATTGAGGAAAGGGAGCCACAGGTGTATGTTCTCCCACTTGGGACCCTGGTCGGCGATGTAGCCGAAAAGACTGCGTGTGCCTTCGCGCCGGAGTGTGAGGAGGCTGCGCAGGATGTCCTTCTTGGGCATCACTATACTCGACGGCTGCGACGAACGGAGTCTCTGGAAGAGTATGTCGAAGGCTTGCGAACGCAGGGGATGATAGATGAGTCCGCACTTGCGCTCCGGCTTCAGGGCTATGCCCACGCATGAGAGCCACTCCCAGTTGCAGTAGTGTCCGAGTATTGCGGCGGCGTCCTGCCCTTCGCTGAAGCACTTCTCCACCTCGTCGGCACCCTCTACGGTGAAGCGTCGGCGCAGTTGGCGGTCGCTGATGGTGAGGAGTTTCACCGCCTCCATGAAGTAGTCGCAGAACCATCGGTAGAATCCGCGTTCGGTCTTCGTCACCCAAGCGTCGTCCTTTTCGGGGAACGCCGAACATATATTCTGCCTCACTATGCGGCGACGGTAGCCCACCACATAATACATCAGCACGAAACCGATGTCGCTGATGCAGTAGAGCAAGCGCAACGGCAGCAGCGAAAGGAGGCTGAAGGCAGCCACGAGGAGGCGTGTTGAGAGAGTCATAATCTTTTTGTTTTGTGATTGTCGGAGGCGTGTTGTCATGCCTGCATGTCGTGCAGCTTGCGATAGTAGCCACCAAGTGCGAGCAACTGGTCGTGCGTGCCGCGTTCCACGATGCGTCCTTCGTGCAGCACGCATATCTCGTCGGCGTTCTTGATGGTCGATAGTCGGTGCGCGATGGCTACGGTGGTGCGTGTCTTCATGAGGCGTTCGAGGGCGTCCTGCACGAGGCGTTCGCTCTCGGTGTCGAGTGCCGAGGTGGCCTCATCGAGTATGAGTATTGGCGGATTCTTGAGTATCGCCCGTGCAATGCTCACTCGCTGCCGCTGCCCTCCGGAGAGTCTGCCGCCGCGGTCGCCTATGCATGTGTCGTAGCCTTCATCGCTCTGCATGATGAAGTCGTGCGCGTTGGCTATGCGTGCCGCCTGCTCCACCTGCTCCTGCGTCGCGCTGTCCACGCCGAAGGTGATGTTGTTGCGGAACGAGTCGTTGAAGAGTATCGCCTCCTGGTTTACGTTTCCTATGAGCTGCCGCAGGTCGTGTATGCCGAGGCGTCGCACGTCGATGCCGTCGATGAGCACCTCTCCTTCCTGCACATCGTAGTAGCGCGGTATCAGATCGACGAGCGTCGATTTGCCGCTGCCGCTCTGTCCCACGAGTGCTATGGTCTTTCCCTTCTCTATCTTGAGGCAGATGTCGCGCAGTACCCACTGTTCGCCGTAGCGGAAGGAGACATGGCGGAACTCTATCTCGTGGCTGAACTCAGCTATATGTACGGGGTTTTCGGGTTCGTGTATGGGGTTTTCGGCTTTCAGTACCTTATCGACACGCTCCATCGAAGCGAGTCCCTTGGGTATGTTGTATGCCGCCTTCGACACGTCTTTGAGCGGATTGATGATGCTGTAGAGCATGACGAGGTAATATATAAATGTGGGTCCGGAGAGCATCTGGCTGTTAAGGACGAGTATTCCGCCCACCCATAGCACGATGACAATCATGAGTGTGCCGAGGAACTCGCTCATGGGGTGCGCCATCTGCTGGCGTATGGTGACGCGCTGCACTGCCGACCTGTAGGCGGAGTTGATGGTGTCGAACTTCGTGTTCATCTTTTCTTCGGCGCAGAACGCCTTGATGATGCGCAGTCCGCCGAGTGTTTCCTCCACGATGCTCATGGTGTCGCTCCACAATGTCTGTGCATAGACGGAGTTGCGCTTGAGTTTTCTGCCCACCTGCCCCATGAGCCAGCCGAACACCGGCACGAAGAGCAGCGTGAAGAGTGTGAGCTGCCATGATATGACGATGAGCGCCGTGAAGTAGCACACGATGAGTATGGGGTTCTTGAAGAGCATGTCGAGCGACGCCATGATGCTGTTCTCCACCTCCTGCACATCGCCCGTCATGCGTGCGATGATGTCGCCTTTGCGCTCTTCGGAGAAGAATCCGAGCGGCAATGATGTTATCTTGCGGTAGAGCTGGTTGCGTATGTCGCGCACGATGCCGGTGCGGATAGGTGTGAGCGATGCCGACGAGACGAAGTTGGCACCGGTCTTCAGCAGCGTCATGAAGGCAAGGAAGAGTCCTATCACGAGCAGGGTCGTGGCAGGGTCGAGCGTGTCGATGAGCAGCCTGACATAGTAGTCGGCGTTGTTCGACGCCACTTCCTTTATGTTGTTCCAGTCCCACGGCATGAGTGTCGTCACAGTAGCCGTGCCTTGTGTGCGGAAGAGTATCTGCAGGATGGGTATGAGTGCGGCGAAAGAGAACACGTTGAGCAGTGCCGCAAGGAGGTTGAACACCACGGCAAGCACTATGTAACGCTTGTAGGGCGGTACGAAACGGCGGAATATGAGGAGAAATTCTTTCATTTATTCTTTTTTTTGTTCGGATGGGTTTATGCTTGGAGAGGTGTCAAAAACGGGAGTTAGCCGAAGTTATCGGGAGTTAATCCGCCTGCGGCGGATGGAAGATAACGGACATTACCATTAGTTTTTCAACGGGTTTTGCTATTGTCCGTTATCTTCCTTTAACTTCCGGCGAAGCCTAACTTCCGATAACTTCCTTCCATTTAACCTACAAGCATTCTCCCAGCAGTGTTGCGCTTGTGCTGTCCACAATCTTCACCATCACACGCTCGCCTATGTGGTGTCCGTTCTTCGTGAACACCACTGCCTTGTTCTGCTCGGTGCGTCCCATGAGCTGTTCGCGCGAACGCTTGGAGAATCCTTCCACGAGCACCTCGAATGTCTTGCCCACATCCTTGGCGTTTTGTTCAGCAGAGACTTCCGTCTGGAGGCGTATCAGCTCGTTGAGGCGTTCTATCTTCACCTCCTCCGGCACGTTGTCGGGCAGGTGTTTGGCGGCGTATGTGCCCGGACGCTCGCTGTACTTGAACATGAACGCCGAGTCGAAGCGGCACTCACGCACGAGCGAGAGTGTCTCGGCGTGGTCTTCGGGAGTCTCGTCGTGATAGCCCACGAAGATGTCGGTGGAGAGTCCGCAGCCCGGAATGATGCGCCTTATGGCTTCAACCTTTTCTATGTATTGCTCGCGTGTGTATTTGCGGTTCATTAGTTTCAGAATCTTGTTGCTTCCGCTTTGTGCCGGGAAGTGTATGTGCTTGCAGAGGTTCGGCTCCTCGGCGATGGCGTGCAGTATGTCCTCCGTCATGTCTTCGGGGTTGGATGTGGTGAAGCGCACACGCATGTCGGGCACACTCTGCGCCACTTTTCTGAGCAGTTCGGCGAACGACACGCCGCCTTCCATGCGCTGTCCCGACGGTGTGAGTCCGTAGCTGTTCACGTTCTGTCCCAAGAGTGTCACCTCCTTGAATCCGCGTCCGTGCAGGTCGGCCACCTCACGGAGTATGCTCTCCACGTCGCGTGAGCGTTCTCTTCCGCGTGTGTAGGGCACAATGCAGTAGTGGCAGAAGTTGTTGCAACCGCGCATGATGCTGACGAATCCGCTCACACGCCCCGTGCCGAGCCTCTGCGGCACGATGTCGCGGTAGGTCTCCGTGGTGCTCAGTTCTATGTTTATGGCGTTGTTGCCGTTCTCGCACTGCGCAATCATGTCGGGCAGGTTGAGATAGGAGTCGGGTCCGCACACGAGGTTGGCGTAGTGGTTCTGTATGAGGTCGTCCTTCACACGCTCCGCCATGCAGCCGAGCACGCCGAGAATAAGGCTTCTGCCCTTCTTCTGCTCGGCGTGGAGCATGTCGAGGCGGTTGTAGATCTTTGTCTCGGCATTCTCGCGTATGGAACAGGTGTTGAGGAAAATGGCGTCGGCCTCATCCTCGTTTCCGCACACTTCGTAGCCCGCCATCTGCATGATTGAGGCCACCACTTCCGAGTCTGCCACGTTCATCTGGCATCCGTATGTCTCTATGAATAATTTTTTCATTCCTTTTATTATAGTTTGCGAGTGACTGGTTTACGAACGATAAGGAGCTGCCCTCCGTCTGCCTGCCTTTTGCTTATAACAAGGCTATTTCACCGCCTTACCGTCACTCGTCTTCCTGATTACTTTCAATGCAAAGATAGCTGATTTCGCCCGAATTACAAAGCAATATAAAGATGATGTTAAAAAAAACAGACATTTTTTTGGTTTGAAAAAAATAAATCGTATTTTTGTGACCATATAACCCTAAAAAATAAAAGCTTATGAGAAAAACAATCTACTCAGCAATTCTTTTTTCCCTTTTCTCATCTGCCGCAATGGCACAGTCTGGTAACGACAGCAAGGACGCATGGCTCTACGAGCATTCGCACAGCTACACAAAACTGGGCAATATAGAGACGCCGATTGAAAGTGACACCTACTACACTTACGACGAGGAAAACATCCTGCGACAGACGCACGAAGTGTCGGTAAACGAGGACGGAAAGTACGAGCACACCTATACAATGTGGATGATAGTGTTCGACGAGATGTGGCCAGCATCCACCATCACATCCACAAACAGCTACCCCGACTACTTCATGTCGGGCGTGAAATCGGAGACACGACTCGAAAGAAACCGCACTACAGGCGGCGAAAGCAGTCTATACACCCTCGTGGAGAAACGCTACAAGAACGGCAACCAGGCCCCATACCAAATATGGACAAGGGAATACAAATACAACAATTATGGACGCGTCATTTCGTACAAGGAGACAATACAGAACCTCAAACTCTCCGGCGATGTGAAGGAAGAGTGGGTTCCCGTGGAGAAAACATACGAATACGAAAAAGGCCGCATAAAATCATACACGACAAAGAACCTGCTCTACTTCTCGAAGGACTCTAAAAACAACAAGATCACCACAACCACCTATTCTGACTTCAAATACGGCAGCGCAGAACTCACGGAAACTCCGCTCAACGCGGCATCGACTGAATGGGAGACATGGATGAAGAAGAATTCAAGCGACCACGTCTCATACACCGTGACACAGACCGTCGATGAAGGCGCCGACGGAACAGTGGACGAGACATACGTTTACACAGAGGACAACAACAATACTATCGACGGCGACGTGAAGACATACAGGAGAGTAACAGATTCACGCGACGCATTCAACTCATACAAGGTGTATGAGGAGAAAGTTACCGACAAACTTGGAAGCTACACTGTCCACTCACGCGAATATACCCTCGCACCGGGCGAAGAACCTACCGACGAAAAGATAAGGACCGGATACATGACCACCCGCACATACACGACGGAGTACGACTACGAGGAGAACACGAAGAGATATGCCGACGGCAAGCTCAAAGAAAGCCCAAGCAGCATATACAGCCAGAAGAGCGAATGCAGTCCGGAATACGGCTACCTCACACGACTGCAGCTCGACAACACTACTTATGCTGGCGACCAGTCGGTGACAAACACCTTCATCAACACATACGACTCCTACCGCCGTGCCAACGAATCTGTAGGCATCAACGCCATCAACGCCGACACCGACGCACCCGTACTCATCTACAACACCCAGGGCATCTGCCTCGGCTCACAGCTCAGCACGCTGCCGAAGGGTCTGTATATAGTGAAGCAGGATGGAAAGACCACGAAGGTAAGGAAGTAAGGTTTATTGCTCGCTGCGCGAGTTAGAAGTTAAAGAAGTTAGAGGAGTTAAAGAAGTTAAAGCCAATTGTATGTTTAGCAATAAAGCTAATGGCTCTAACTTCTTTAACTCCTCTAACTTCTTTAACTCCTATTATATTTCATTGAAATTGCGTATATTATGTGGATCCGCTCCATACCTGTTATCCCCGTCACTTGGCAATAACGTAAAAATGAATATTACCAAAAAGCATGGAGGTGGCAATAACAACAACAGCAACCAGTATCCGGAATTTGAAGAGTCGTGTAAACGCCGTACAAGAATTGTAAAGTTCGGAATTACATTAAGTAGTACGAATAGAATTAAGGGAGTAAAAAAATACTCACTTTTAAAAAAATCAGACGCAAAAACGCAAACAGATACGAGAAAAATATATACCAACCATTGGTACAGCAAAAACCACCAATAGTCAGAACGGGTTGCTCTGCCTTGCAAAGTGGAATAATTGCTGTAAGCTCTTCTGACTGCATTTATCATTCCCATAGTTATTGTTTCATATTTAACCCTTTATCTCATACCCCACCGCATAGGCCTTTATCCGCTTCACCATTGCGAGCAGACCGTTGGCGCGTGTGGGTGAGAGGTGGTCGCCCAGACCGATGGCGTCGATGAAGTAGAGGTCGGCGTCGAGGATTTCCTTGGGTGTGTGGTTGCTTAGAATCTGGATGAGCAGGGCTATGATGCCTTTCACGATGAGTGCGTCGCTGTCGGCGGTGAAGACGAGGCGGCCGTCGGCGGTGATGTCGCACTGTATCCATACGCGGCTCTGGCAGCCGTCGATGAGGTTCTGCTCGGTCTTGTATTTGTCGTCGAGGGGTTCGAGGTCGGAACCGAGGTCGATGAGGAGCTGGTACTTGTCCATCCAGTCGGTGAAGTCCTGGAACTGGGATATTATTTCGTCTTGTGATTCGTTGATGGTCATGATAATTTTCTTTCTTTTTTGAGTGGGCATAGCTAAGCCTTTCTGGGCATACTAAGCCTTTGATAAAATATTTTTTGGGGAGGCTTACTGAACTTACTAAACCTACTAAACCTACTAAGCCTTACTGGGCCTTTCTAAGCCCTACTGAGCCTTTCTGAACCTGCCCCCTGTTTCAGTTTTCCTTTGAGGGTTCTTCCTTCACTATCTTGAAGAGTTTGTCGCTCGGCCGTATCTTTCCAGGCACCGCGAACGATATGTGCTGTCCCTTGTGTGCTGTCTGGACGGGCTGGAGTTCGTAGCGTATCTCGGCGACGTCGATGTACATCACGCCGGTCGTGGGACCGGTTATGAGCAGACGGTCGCCCACGCTGAACTCGGCGGCTTCGCAGGTGAACTCCGCCACACCTATCTTCGAGAAGTACTTCACGCCGCGCCCCACATACACCTTGCGCTCGGTGGCGTTCGACCCGTAGTTGCTGTTCCATTCGCCGAGGGTCTGTCCCTGGTAGTAGCCGTCCCAGAAGCCGCGGTTGAAGACGGCGGCGAGTCTTTCGTCCCATTCGTCCTTGCGCTCTTCGGTGAATGTGCCGTCGATGACAGCCTGTATCGCCTCGCGGTAGCATTTCACCACGTTATAGACATACTCCGGTCCGCGCGCACGGCCTTCTATCTTGAACACGCGCACGCCGGAGCGCATCATGCGGTCGATGAAACGTATGGTCTTCAGGTCCTTCGGACTCATTATGTATTTGTTGTCTATCTCCATCTGTGTGCCCGTCTCGTTGTCGGTGACGGTGTACGAGCGGCGGCAGAGCTGCATGCATGCGCCGCGGTTGGCGGAGCGTCCGGTGTTCATCAGACTCATGTAACACTTACCGCTTACAGCCATGCAGAGTGCGCCGTGGCAGAACATCTCTATGCGCACGAGTTCGCCGCGCGGACCGCAGATGTGCTGGCGTTCGATCTCTTCGTGTATGTGCGCCACCTGCTCCATGTTGAGTTCGCGTGCGAGCACGACGACGTCGGCAAACTGTGCGTAGAACTTCAACGCCTCCACGTTGCTTATGTTGAGCTGTGTGCTGAGGTGCACTTCCACGCCACGCTCACGGCAATAGTTCATCACCGCCACGTCGCTGGCTATCACCGCCGATATTCCGGCTTCCGCCGCCGCGTCGATTATCCGGCGCATCATGTCGGTGTCCTCGTCGTAGATGATGGTGTTCACGGTGAGGTAGCTCTTCATGCCGTTCTCGGTGCATGTGGCGGCTATCTCGCGGAGGTCGTCGATGGTGAAGTGGTTGGCGGAGTGCGAGCGCATGTTGAGCTGCTCAACGCCGAAATATATGGAGTCGGCACCGGCCTGTATGGCTGCCACGAGACTTTCGCGGGAGCCGACGGGAGCCATTATTTCGTAGTCTTGGATCATGATTTTTTTTCTTCTTTTCTTTTTTTTGAGTGGGCCTTACTGGGCCTTTCTAAGCCTTACTAAGCCCTACTGAACCTACTAAAGCCCTACTGAACCCTCAGCTCAGTTCCAGCATTCTTTCTATCGGCTTCACGGCCTGCCGTGCCACATCTTCGGGCACTGTCACTTCGGGCCATTCGTGCTTCAGGGTGTTGTATATCTTGAGCAGGGTGTTCTTCTTCATGTATTCGCACTCGTTGCATGAGCAGCCGACGGAGCCTTCCGACACTTCCGGCGGCACGGGGTAGAACTTCACGCCGGGGCAGGAGCGTTGCAGCTCGTGGAGTATGCCCGCTTCGGTGGCTATGATGTACTCCTTCGTCTCGGGGTGCTGCTGTGCGTAGTGCAGCATGGTGGCTGTCGAGCCTTTTATGTCGGCGGCGGCGAGCACGGGTGCCTTGCATTCCAGATGCGCCATGACCACGGCTCCGGGGTGTTCGCGCTTGAGCTTCACGATGGCATCTACGGAGAACTTCTCATGCACATGGCAGCCTCCGTTCCATAGCAGCATGTCGCGGCCCGAGACGCTGTTGATGTAGTTGCCGAGGTTGTAGTCGGGACCGAATATTATCTTCTCGTCCTTGGGGAACGACGCCATCACCTTCTCGGCGTTGCCCGATGTCACCACAACATCGGTGAGAGCCTTCACCGCCGCCGTGGTGTTCACATAGCTCACCACCTTGTAGCCCGGATGCTCGGCCTTGAACTTCGCGAGGTCTTCGGCGCGGCATGAGTCGGCAAGCGAGCATCCCGCCGTGAGGTCGGGGCAGAGCACCTTCTTGTCCGGCGACAGCAGCTTGCAGGTCTCCGCCATGAAGTGCACGCCGCACATCACTATCATGTCGGCGTCGGTCTCGGCGGCCTTGCGTGCCAACGCAAGCGAGTCGCCAATGAAGTCGGCCACCTCCTGCACCTCGCCCACGGTGTAGTAGTGAGCCAGGAGCACGGCGTTCTTCTGCCGGCACAGTTCGCGTATTTCCTTCTTCAAATCCACACCTTCGGCCACGGGCTCGTCGATGCATCCTTTTTCTGTCCACTCTTGTTTCATAGCGTCATTGTATTTTTGTTGTTTCTTTGCTCTGTCATTATGGCGGGGCGTAAGCCTTTCCGGCTTCACCCCTACTCTCCCCCAACACTCATTATTCATTATATTTTTTATTCTTTAAAGAAAAGAAAAAATAATAGTATGATAATGTAACGTTAGTAAGTGGAAAACTTTCTGCCTGTTTTTTTGGCTTTTCCGTTGTTCACATTAGAGGGTTGCGTTGTACACAGGTCATCGGAATATCTTCTTACTGATACAGAGTGTGTAATGCAAGTTATACCTATATTTTGTTAAACAGGTGCAAAGTTAATAAGTTTCCGATAATTTTTTACATCAAAGCGTGGAAAACTTCTTGACAACTCCTTTAATAACCCGTGAGTTATTAGTATTCCCCTGTCGTCGGGAGTGTGGGTGTTGGTAACCTGTGAGTTATTAGGCGGATTACTAACACGTTCTCCACAGGTTGTGTGGATAAGTGGGTTTTGATGAGTGGTAAGAGGTCTTTGAGGTTACAGGAGTTGTGTTTTAGGAGTTAAGGAGTTAAGAATTCAGAAGTTAAGCCATTAGTATCAGGAGTTAAAGGAGTTAGAGAATTTAGCACTCGCTGCGCTCGTTAGAAGTTCTTGCGAGGCAAGCGGCAGAGCCGAGCGAAAGCCGAATGCTTTAAATTAGCAAAGCATTCGGCTTAACTTCTGAATTTTTAACTTCTGCATTCTTAACTCTTGCATTCCCAAGAGAAACTCCCCGCTATCCCTATACTTATACACATAAACCTGTAAAAAGAAGTTCTTCTGTCACAGAGCATTTGGCGAGTTATCCACAGTTATATACATATACCCCTGTTTTCCGTGCTTTCCGTCCGCAAAAAGAAGCCTTGTTTGCGAGGTAAAGAAGGCTTCTTTGCAACACAAACAAGCCTTGTTCGCAGTGCAGGGAAGCCTTCTTTTGAGAGCGGGCGAAGCTGGTGGCGGCAACACTCACGTTCCCTTGCCCTTGCGACAGACAGGCGCACTGTCCACAGGCATCCCCTCCACAATGCCATGAAAGCACCTTTATACCTGCCTTATACACATATTTCTCCACCATTACAGGTGATAACTGCCTGTTGATAATCAGCGTTTTGCAATACTTATCCACACTTATACACATACAACAGGCAAAACATCGCTTCCTGTTCACCACCCAGTATTCACAGGATATGTGGATAACTCCACGACAGGCACGCCTTTGGCAGACGGCTGGCACGGTCTGCCAAAGCTGCGAAAAAGACCTTTATACACACCTTTATACACACCTTATAAACATATTTATACACACCTGTCGTTGATAACAGTCTCTTGTGCATTAAGCGGTTATGATTGGTATCAACTGAGGAGTTAGGAATTAGGAGGTGTGGCAAAACGGAAGTTAGCCGAAGTTAGGCTTCGCCGGAAGTTAAAGGAAGATAGCGGACAATAGCATAACTCATTGAAAAGAATAGTAATGTCCGTTAACTTCCATCCGCCTTGGCGGATTAACTTCCGATAACTTCGGCTAACTTCCGATTTGACACACCGCCAACTCCTGACTTTTAATCTATTTTTGCAATACTATTACAATCATGTTTCACAATCAAAAAAACATTAAAAAATTTCATCGTTCCTCATTCTTTTTATTATTTTGCACTCCGAAACAAAATCTGTGCATAAATGAAAAAGAAGATCCACTATACCGGACTTACAGAAGCCCAAGTGACGGAGAGCCGCAGCAAGCATGGCGCAAACATACTCACACCGCCTGAAAAGGAACCTCTCTGGCGGCAGTTTCTCGAAAAGTTCCGCGACCCGCTCATCGTAATCCTCCTCATAGCCGGCGCACTGTCGGTGCTCATAGCGTGCTACGAATACTACGGTCTGCACGAAGGCGCGAAGGTGTTCTTCGAGCCCGTGGGCATCTTCGTGGCGATAATTCTCGCCACCGGACTGGCGTTCCACTTCGAGCAGAAGGCCGACCGTGAGTTCACCGTGCTCAACCGTGTGAACGACGACGAGGCGGTGGAGGTGATACGCTCAGGCAACACCACGAAGGTGCCGCGCCGGGACATCGTCGTGGGCGACATCGTCATCATAAACACCGGCGACGAAGTGCCTGCCGATGCCGTGCTGCTGGAGTCGGCACACCTGCACATCGACGAATCGACACTCACGGGCGAACCCATCTGCTACAAGACCACACGGCGTGAGGAGTTCGACGACGCAGCCACCTACCCCACCGACCACCTCATGAAAGGCACCAAGGTGATGGAGGGACACGGCGTGGCGCAGGTGACTGCCGTGGGCGACCGCACGGAGCAGGGCAAGGTGTTCAAGGCGGCGCAGATAGACGACAGCGTGAAGACACCGCTCAACGAACAGCTCGCACGCCTCGGACGCAAGATCACCATAATGAGCTACACCGTGGCCTCACTCATCGTCGTGGGCAGGATGGTGATGTACTTCGTGGAGAATGGCGACGACATCTTCGACGGCATGGAGCACATAACGGCCTTCGTGGCTTACCTCTTGCAGACATTCATGATAGCCGTCACGCTCATCGTCGTGTCGGTGCCGGAGGGATTGCCCATGGCAGTGACGCTGAGTCTGGCATACAGCATGCGCCGTATGCTCAAGACCAACAACCTCGTGCGCCGCATGCACGCCTGTGAGACGATGGGAGCCGCCACCGTAATCTGCACCGACAAGACGGGAACACTCACGCAGAACCTCATGTCGGTGGAGGAGATGGTGACCTTCGGCGCCACCGACGACGCCGTACTCAAGGAGAGCATCGCCGTGAACTCCACGGCATCGCTCGACTTCTCGACACCCTCCCACCCCACAGTACTCGGCAATCCCACGGAAGGCGCACTGCTGCTCTGGCTCAACGCCGGCGGCACCGATTACCGGCCCTTGCGCGAGGGCGTGGAGACACTGAGTGAAGTGCCCTTCTCCACCGAACGCAAGTACATGGCGACACTCGTGCGGTCGGCAGCGGCAGGAGGTCGGAAGATGCTCTATGTGAAGGGTGCGCCGGAGATACTTCTCGACCTCTGCAACGCCGAAGGCTTTTCGCGCGACGAGGTAATGCAGCGCCTTGCAGGGTTCCAGAACCGCGCCATGCGCACACTTGCCTTCGCCTGCCAGACCGTAGAGGAGGGCGAAGAGGTGATAGCCGCCGACCGAATAACCCCTACCCGACTCCGCCTCATGGCCATCGCAGCCATCGCCGACCCCGTGCGCGGGGATGTGCCGGCAGCCGTGCGCGAGTGCATGGACGCAGGAATAAAGGTGAAGATAGTGACGGGCGACACATCAGGGACGGCGCGTGAGATAGCACGCCAGATAGGACTCTGGGACGACGCGCACGACACCGACACCAACATGATAACCGGACCCGAACTCGCGGCACTCAGCGACGACGAACTGCGCAGCCGCATCGGTGACATAAAGATAATATCACGCGCACGACCGATGGACAAGAAACGACTCGTGGAGACGCTTCAGGCCAAAGGCGAGGTGGTGGCAGTGACGGGCGACGGCACCAACGACGCACCAGCACTGCGTGCCGCACACGTGGGACTCTCCATGGGCGACGGCACGAGTGTGGCAAAGGAAGCATCGGACATCACCATCATCGACAATTCGTTCACAAGCATCTGCAAGGCAGTGATGTGGGGACGCTCGCTCTTCCGCAACATACAACGCTTCCTGCTCTTCCAGCTCACCGTGAACGTGACGGCGTGCCTGCTTGTGCTCTCCGGCGCGTTCATGGGCACCGACTCGCCACTCACCGTGACACAGATGCTCTGGATAAACCTCATCATGGACACCTTCGCCGCCACGGCACTCGCCTCGTTGCCGCCATCGGAGAGCGTCATGCGCGACCGTCCGCGCAAGCGCACGGCATTCATCATAACACGCAGCATGGCGAAGGAGATAATAGGCGTGGGAACAGTGTTCTACCTCATACTCGTGGCACTGCTCTACATCTTCAAGCACGCCGACATAACGCAGCTCACCGACCTGCTCAGCATGCAACGCTGCGCCGCACACCACCTCACACCCTACGAACTGACACTGCTCTTCACCATCTTCGTGATGACGCACTTCTTCTATCTGTTCAACGCACGCGCCTACGCCACACACCGGAGCGCACTGCACTTCCGTGGCTGCAAAGGTCTGCTCACCGTCGCACTCATAATATTCGTGGGGCAGGTGGCTATGGTGGAACTGCCCGGAATACAGCAGTTCTTCAACGTGACAAGCCTTAAACCCCTCGACTGGCTCATCATCATCGCCGCCTCGTCGCTGGTGCTCTGGGTGAGAGAAGGATGGAGAGCTGTTTGGGGAGTTAGGAATTGAGAATTAGGAGTTAGAAATTAGATTAGAAATTAGGAGTTAGAAATTAGAAATTAGGAGGTCGAGCGTCCCGCTCGACAACACCATCCAAACAATTCCTAATTCCTAACTCCTAATTAGCATACTTGCTTTGTGTTGTCGAGCGGGACGCTCGACCTCCTATGATTAGCAAAGCATACGGCTTTAACTTCTCTAACTCCTTTAACTTCTTTAAATTCTAAAAAAAAACTTCTTTCAAAAAGATAAGAACAGCAACTTGTGACTGTTGTTACAATGTTTGTATGCTGACACAACAGGCGGCTATCGGCATGTTTTGAGACAAAAAGAAAGGAGAGTGCTATAATGACCTATTGGATTCAACTTCCGAAAACTCCTTTCATTTTATCATTTATTTCTTGTTCAAAAAAATAAAATGAGAGGGAAAACAAATCTTTTGTAAAAAATGTGCTATAAATATTTGGAGGTAAAAATTAAATAATATATCTTTGCAAATGTAAAGACCTAAAATAAGAGCAAGAGGCTCTGAAACCTTAACTTAATAATTAAAAGACCAATAACAATTGAAGAGCTACTTTTTCATTTTGACTGCCTGCGAGGCAAATCAATAAACTTTAATGTGTGAATATAAGTCTTTAATAAGATTGTCATTGGTACTATCCTTACAAAAACTGAGAGGTAAAAAAGGATATGTGGACAGGACCAATAACGCGAATAGCGATTTCTATTTTTATTTAAGCGAGGCCTCGCTCCCTGTGTAGGGCGCGAGTTTTTTTTTTAAAGAAGTTAGAGAAGTTAAAGGAGTTAGAGAAGTTAAAGGAGTTAGAGAAGTTAAAGAAGTTAGAGCCAAATGCTTTGCTAATTATAAATATAGGTAACTGTAGGAGGTCGAGCGTCCCGCTCGACAACATCATCCAAAGAATTCCTAACTCCTAATTCCTAATTGGCAGACTTGCTTTGTGTTGTCGAGCGGGACGCTCGACCTCCTATTATTAGCAAAGCATTTGGCTTTAACTTCTAATGAGCGCAGCGAGTGATAACTTCTTTAACTTCTTACTTCTTAAAAGAACTTCTTACTTCTAAAAAAACCTTCTTACTTCTTAAAATACTCCATCAGCCTCACCACGCTGTTTGCAAGCCGGTCGGGTTCTTCGGTGCGGAAGCGTTGCCAGACGGTGCGGCAGGCTTCGCTTAGCGGACTGTCGGGTGCGGCGGCACGATGGAGGATGGGGTCGAAGGCCTGATAGATGCAGAGCACTTCCACTACCTTTTGAGGCTTTATGCCGAGCAGACTGGCACACTCCCCTACTTCGGGCGTCTCGCAGACCATTGTTATGGGAGTGAGGCGGAAGTAAAGGTCGAGGATGATGATGAGCATCACACGGGTGACTTTCGTGTCGTCGGCAATCGGACGGAAGTCGTCGGCGAAGTCGTCGTCGATGCTTACGCCGTCGTAGAATGTGCTCTCTGCGCCGAAACCGCTCATCTGTCGGAGGCGGCGCACATCGCGGTTCAGACGGCTTGTATTGCCGGCGTAGGTGTCCCAGAGGCGTTGCAGGAATGGTGTGGCGTGCTCGCGTAGAAGGTGCATCTGTGCGAATATGAACTTGGGAGGTATGTGCAGGCGTATGCCCAAATCGACGACGGGACGCGAGTAGAGGGGCTTTATGCCGGTGGGCTTGGACATGTAGAGTTGCATGATGAGCGGCCAGTAATCGTCTGACCAGAGGGGATGGGTTGGCATGGGGATGGGATTTAGAGGGTTGGTGATGATTTCTTTTGTGGGGGGATGAGGCTGACTAAGCCTTTCTAAGCCTGACTGGCCCTTTCTAAGCCTTTGGGGAATGACTGGACTCTAAGCCTTTCTGGGGGATGGCTAAGCCTTTCTGGGGCTTATTGGGGCTGGGCTTATTGTGCTTCGCGCTCTTCTTCCACCAGATATACGGGTCTGTGTTTTGTCTCATGGAAGACGCGGCCGAGGTATTCGCCGAGGATTCCGAGGGAGAGGAGTTGTAGGCCGCCGAGGAAGAGTATCACGATGATGAGTGTGGGATAGCCCTGCACGGGGTCGCCCACGACGAGTGTCTTCACGAGTACATAGAGCATGTAGAGCAATGCCACTGCCGAGACGATGATGCCCATTACCGTGCTTATGCGCAGCGGGGCTGTGGTGTAGGAGGTGATGCCTTCGATGGCGAGGTCGAGCAGACGCATGTAGCTGAACGACGAGCGTCCTGCCGTGCGCCCCTGCTGACTGAATTCTATGCTTTTCTTGCGGAAACCTATCCAGCAGTAGAGTCCCTTGGTGTAGCGTTGTGTCTCGCGCAGCATACGCATGGAGTGTATGCACTTGGCGTCGAGGAGGCGGAAGTCGCCCACATCGGGCAGCACGTCGATGCGTGCCATGCGTTGCAGCAGACGGTAATATGCCATCGACAGACGGCGGCGCAGCCACGGTTCCTTGCCTCTTGTGGCGCGTTTGGCATACACGTCGTCGTAGCCCTGCTCCCATATCTCCACCATTTCGGGGATGAGCGTTGGCGGATGCTGCAGGTCGGCGTCCATGATTACGGCGCAGTCGGTGTCGGCACGGTCGAAGCCGGCGAGCATGGCGTTCTCCTTTCCGAAGTTGCGCGACAGACTCACATAGCCGAATCGTGTGTCGTTGTCGGCGGCACGGCGCAGTTCATGCAGCGTGCCGTCGGTGCTTCCGTCGTCGATGAGAATCACCTTCCAGATGTATTGCGTGTTGTCGTCGAACATCTTGCGCAGTTCGCGGCATAGTCTTTCTATGTTGTCCTGCTCGTTGTAGCAGGGGATTATAATGCTGATGGAGTTCATTTTTTCTTTAGAAGTTAGAGAATTTATCACTCGCTTCGTTCGTTAGAAGTTAAAGAAGTTAAAGCCAAATGTTCTTTAGAAGTTAGAGAATTTGTCACTTTTAATTATCGTTTCTTATTTGTACTGCATTTGTCTTTAACTTCTATAGTTAGAGAATTTGTCACTTTTAATTATCTTTTCTCATTTGTACTGCATTTGTCTTTAACTTCTCTAACTTCTTTAACTTCTTTAAATCCTTCTCAATAACCTTCACTTTCCACTTATCCACCACCCATGCATACCGGTATCCGCCGTTGTTCACGGCTTCCTGTGCGAGTCGGATGGCTTTGTCGTATTCGCCGGGTTCCACATATTCCTCATGTATGCGCATGGGCCAGCGGTTGTTGTTGAGCCAGAGCACGGCCTGACCGTTGCTGAACGCATCGACGGGCAGGACATGGAACGACGAGTATTTGCGCTCCGTGTCCTTGACGCTCACGCAGAACACCTCGTCGTAGGGTTGCCGTTCGCGGCATTCGTCGTTCACCATACTTGCCATCATGATGCCGTCCTGCGATGTCTGCTGTGCTTCATTTATGTGGTGGAAGTCCACTGTTATGGCGGCGAGGATGTAGCACACGACGGCTTTTCGCAACCGGGAGTCGGCGGCTTCGCTTTTCTCCACGAGCATTGCCATGAGCATTGCGGCGAAGCAGAGGCCGGCGTAGGCGTTCATCATGCTCAGCGTTATGAGCAGATTGGGCGACAGCACGACACCGAACACCACTGCCAGCACCCATGTGCGGCGGTCGGTGAGAGCGGCTTTAATACTTGGCAGGAGTATGTAGAACATGGTGGCGGCGAAGCACAGGCTGAGAAACAGCGTGGCATACTCCCTTGCCTTGGCGCAGAGTATGCTCATCCAGTCGATGGGAACGAAACTGTATCCCATGAGCATTGCCACCTCACGCAGCTTCTTCAGTGCCGAGAAGGTGGAGTATTCGGGGTTGGGTATGACGGTGTATGGCAGCGATACCCTCACGGCGGCATAGACGATGGCTATGGCTACGCCGAATGCCAGACGCCGTGCCACGCTGCGTTGTGTGGCTTTCTCGGTGAGGAGTGCGAGCAGTGGCGGCACCACTGCCCATGCTATGCCGTTGTCCTTGGCGAGTGCGGCGAACCAGACGAGCAGTGCCCAGAGCAGGTAGCGCACCTTGTGGCGCATGCTGACGAAGGCGAGCGATGCCGCCATGCCGAACATAAGACTCAGCGACTGGTTGATGGCGTCGCACGCAAACACCGTGGCAAGCATGCAGGGCGAGATGCAGAACACTGTTGTCGCCATGTTTACGGCGGCGTCGTTGCTGAACAGACGGCGTGCCAGGGCAAACACCATGAGTGTGCTCAGCAGATGGGCGGTGACGGTGATGATGTGGTTGTAGAGCGGGAATGCGTGTGCATCCTGCGCCACATAGCCCATGAGGGCGTCGATGGGACGCCAAACGCTGCCGTAGGGCAGGAAGAACTTGAACCAGTCGGGGTCGCGGTTGGGCGACGAAAGGGTGTACCAGTCGTCGTAGGTGGGCATCACATCGAGCGACTCGATGAAGAAGCACACGCACATAAGTATGCAGAAAGGCACTGCCCAGTAGCGTAGGAGCCACTTGATGACGGGTGATTGGGTTGTTGTTGCGTGTATTGGCATATTGTGTGATTGGGTGAATTCTTGCTTTTCCGGACTTTTCCGGGACTTTCAGAGCCTTTCCTTCTTCCATACGCCCAACGCTCCTGCGGCTGCGAGTATGGTGAGATAGGGCATGTACGGGGCTTTGAAGCGGGTCTCGCCCTGCACCATGAACACTGTGGCAAAGGTGACAAACACCACGGTGAAGGCAGTTAGGAAGAGTGCTTTCCATTGCTTTTGCCTTACCATTACCGTGCCTCCGAGTGCGGCGAGATGCAGAAGGAGGTAGTAGGCGAGGGTGCTGGTGAATGCCATGTGCTGTGCGAACGACATGTTGCGCCATTCGGAGAACACCGAACGGTAGGGTACGGTGAGCGGTTCGGCGCCGTCGGGGCGTTGTTTCAGGTCTTTGGCTATGAATGCCGTTGCGTTGTCGTTGTCGTTGTTGAGCATGTACCAGAGCCGCCACGGTATTTTCTTCATGTACTCCCACTTGTGTGTCATGAGCCATGCCATGCACCGTTCGCGCCATATATCGCTGCATTCAAAGCAGTTGAGCTTGTCCATGTTCTCTATATAGCGCGGCGTTCCGCGCTTGAACAGGGGTTCGCCGAAGTGTGCATCGGGTGTAGCCCCGTCGTAGGCATCGTCGGCCATGTTGTACCAGAACGAGTCGCACTGGTAGATGAAGTAGCCCGTGCGGCTCCATGTCTCCGTGCCTATGATGCAGATGGTGACGGCGTAGCCTGCGGCGAGCAGCAGTGTGCGCCTTATCGCGTCGCGACGGAAGAAGATGAAGTAGTAGGCTGCGATGATGATGACGAAGAGAATGGCGATGGGTCGGAACCAGTTGGCTATGCATAGCAGCACACCCGCGCTGACTATGGTTGTTGCCGATTGCTTCTTTACAGCCAGATACACTGCTGCCGTGGTGAAGAACACCATAGGCAGTTCGCTGAGCAGCGTCGTGCTCTGTCCCCAGTTGTTGGGGTAGAGCATGTAGATTAGCATTGTCGCAAGAGCTGTTCTGTCGCCAATGATTGTCTGTGCGGTCTTCGCCGTGAACAGTGCTGTGGCTGCTTTCATGAAGCAGAACACCACGAGGAGCGGCGTTATGCTTCCTGTGAGTGCGAGCGACGCCTCTATGAGGTTTATGCTTCCTATGTTCCAGAGGAAGGGTGTGCCTTCGATGGTGGCGGTGCATGGGTACGGTTCTCCCTCGGCGAGGCATTTCCGCGCTATTGCAATGTAGCCGTCGGTGTCGGGACCGGGCGTGTAACCGAAGACGGCGAGTATCATGAGCAGCCACGCAAGGTAGATGAGCGTGAGCAGGTACAGTCTTTTGTCGGTCTTTTCCATGCGTTGTTGTTATGTTTTCGTGAAGCAGGTTCTGTCTGTTGCCGTCATCTTATGACGCCTATCTTGCAGACGGTGCCCTTCTTTCCGTCGGCTGTCGCCGTCTCCACCATGTATATACCGCTTACCACGGGATTGCCGTGCAGGTCGGTTCCGTCCCATGTGAATGTTCCGCCGTTGCTCCGTCCGCTCTTTACGAGTGTTCCGGCCGGTCCCACAATCTTTATGTCGGCGTTGAGTGTGAGTCCCACGACGGTTATGAGTCCCGTGTATCCCGGTTCCACCGGGTTGGGGTAGGCATACACGTTGTCCTTTGTCATCTCCTCTGACGGCTCTGTTGCGTCGCCGATGTATGAGCAGAGTCCGTTCGATGTTCCGAAGAACACCTCGCCGGTCCTGTCGTTCACGCTCACCGACTCGATGATGTTTGAGAGCAGTGCGCTGTTGCTTGTTGTGAAGTGCTCTATCTGCTGCAGGTTGTCTGCGCTGATGAGATAGACTCCGTTGCCCGATGTTCCGAACCATTTGCGTCCTGCGCCGTCGATGCATATTGATGTGATATATACGTTGCTGAGCAGATAGTCGGCGAGGTTGGTGCCGTCGTTACGCGGCACTTTCACCTGCACGAAGGTGCTGCTGCCGCTTGCTATCGCCTCGGCTGTGAGCATGAGTGGTCCGCCGTCGGTGCCTATCCAGATGTTTCCGCTGCGGTCCTCCACCACGCACGACACCTGTCCGGCGTTCACTGCCGTGCCGTCCTCATTGACGAACGAGGTGTATGTGCGGCTTTCGCCCGTCTTCATGTTGTAGCACACGAGTGCGGGCAGTCGCCATTCGTCGTTCACGAACCACAGTAGTCCGCGGCTGTCGGTCATCATGCTGCGTGCGTATCGCATTGATGCGCCCTTGCTATCGACGAAAGCCGTGTTGTGATGGCTTGTCCACTTTCCGTCCTTGAGCTGCAGGAGCGATGCCGAGCCGTCCTTGGCGTTGCTGTTGAAGCACCACAGGCTGCCGTCGGGTGTGGCTTTGAGTGTGGTTATGAGGGTGTAGCTGTAGGGGTCGGTGTCGCTTGCCGGCACGAAGGGTGCGTTGTCGATGGAGTAGTGCTGCGTCATTTTTCCGTTGCGGAACTCGAACAGTCCTGCCTGTGTCCCGGCGTAGATGTGTGTGGGGTCGGAGGGGTCGAGGTCGATGCAGTAGGTGGAATGGTAGTTGCCTTTGAGCGAGGCGGCGAATGAGTCGTCGTAGATTTCCCAGTCGTCGCCGTCAAGAATCTGTATGCACGCCTCACGCTCGGGCGACGACTGTCCGCCGCCGGTATATAGTTTCTGGTTCATGTAGCGTATGAATCCGAAGTAGTTGTACTTCGGTCCGTCGGTGGCTATGCCGCTGCTTATGGGTGTCGCAGTGCCTTCTATGCCGTTTGTGCGTTCTATCTTCATGTTGCACAGCAGGTCGTCGGTGCCTGGTCCCCAGTAGGTGTCGGTCTGTGCGTCGTAGGCGAGTCCGGTGAATGTGGTGCGCACGAGTGTGTAGTCGGTGGGAGTGTTGTAGATGTAGGTGAGGTTTTTCGCTCCGGTGCATATAATTTTGCCTCCGCTTAGGCAGGCGTTGGTGAGCCACACCTTCGTCACGAAGTCCGTCTTGCCGTCCTTTGCGCTTATGTTGCAGAGTTCGCCGTTGTTTATTCCCTCTATGTGTCCGCCTCTCCAGAATATCCATTTGAATGCCTTGTCGGCCACTTTTGTCCAGCATGCCTTGTCGGTGAGGTTGTCCTTTTGGCTTCCTTTTATTATGCCTTCCGTCGTTGCGGCGTAGATGTCGCCTCCTCCGAGTGTCACTGCCGCCACTTTCTGTCCCAGGTTGTAGGTGTCGATGATGGTGGCGTTCTGCACGTTTATCACCACAATGCCGAAGTTTGTGGCGAGGTAGGCGCGGTTTCCGCTGACGCTCAGCTGGTTAATTGTCTTATCTACGGTGAGCATCTTGTTGGCGTAGTCGGGCAGGTTGGTGCAGTTGAGTTTCTCGTCTATTATGTCGATGTTTCCGTTTTTGTAGATCACGACGAGCCGTTTCGCTCCGTCGCACCATTCCATGTCGGCTATTCCGCAGTCGCTGAGCAGGTTGGTTGTGTCGTAGGTGCTGATGCTGTTGTCGGCGGTGTTGTATGTGTAGAGGTCGCCGGAGGCGAGCACATAGAGCATTCCGGCGTGCTTCACCACCTTTGTCACGGTGTGGTACGACATGTAGGCTTTCCATGTCCCCACGCCTGTCTGTGCCTTCACTGTGGCTGTCGGCAGGGCGGTGAATAGTGCTGCGATGATGAGTGTGATGGTGATGATGCGTTTCATGAGCGTTGTTGTTTATTTGTTGTCGTTGGAGTGGAGGTAGCGCACGAGTTTCTCCACGGCACGGGCGCGGTGTGAGATGCCGTTCTTTATGGCTGTTCCGAGTTGTGCGAACGACTCGTCGTAGCCTTCGGGTACGAATATCGGGTCGTAGCCGAAGCCTTCCGTTCCCTGTTTCCGTGTGGCTATGGTGCCGCGGACGATGCCTTCGAAGAGTGTGAAGTCGGCTTCGTCGTCGTGGCGTGCGAGTGCTATGACGGTGCGGAACTGTGCCTTGCGGTTGTCGTTGCCGTCGAGCCGTTGCAGCAGTTTGCGCATGTTTGCCTCGGAGTCGTGGTCGGTGCCTTCGGCGTAGCGTGCCGAGTGCACTCCGGGTTCGCCGCCGAGTGCTTCCACTTCAAGTCCGGTGTCGTCGGCGAAGCAGTCGATGGAGTAGTGGTCGGTGATGTAGCGTGCTTTCTGTATGGCGTTGCCTTCGAGTGTGTTGGCTGTCTCCGGGATGTCGGTGTGGCAGCCTATGTCGGCGAGCGAGAGCACGGTGTAGCGCGAACCGAGTATGGCGCGTATCTCGTCGAGCTTGTGACTGTTGTTGGTGGCGAATACTATTGAGTTCATTGTTTGTTGTTTTTTTTATTGGGGGAGTAGGCCTTCCTAAGCCTTTCTAAGCCTTCCTAAGTATTTTTACTTTTCTAAGACTTTCTAAGCCCTAAGTATTTCCAGGACTTTCTAAGCCTTCCTTTGACGCTTCTTCCTCTTCCGGCTGTATGTTGTGCTTTGCCTTGTCGCTTTCTGACACTTTTACCTTTATCTGGTCGAATCCTTCGCCATAGACGCCTATGACGCTGCTTTGTGAGACGAAGGCGCGTGGGTCGATGATTTTGATGAGGCGGAATATCTGTACGCTCTCACGTTTCTTGGCGAGCAGGCAGAGCACCTTCATGTCGCGGCCTGAGTACCATCCGTGTCCGTCGAGTATGGTGAGGGTGTGGTCGGTGTGCTTGGTTATGGCTTCGGCTATCTCGCGGTGTTTGTGCGAGAAGATGAGGAACTGCACCGATTCGCGTCTTACGTTCATCACATAGTCGAGCATGAAGCACTCTATTGCCATTGTGCACAGACCGAACACCACCTTGTGGCAGCGGTGCAGCTCGTCGCCAAATGCCGGTATGAAGAGGCATGAGCCGATAATGCAGAGGTCGATCATGATGAGGACGGTGCCGAGCGAGAAGTCGTGGAACTTGTTCACCACGGCAGCCACGATGTCGGTGCCGCCCGTCGAACCGTTGTTGAGGAACACTATTGCGAGCGATGTGCCGGTGAGGAGACATCCCACGACGAGCGACATGAACTCCTGTCCGGGTCCGAGCACCTGCATGAATTCGCCGTTGGGACCCATCATCACCTTCTGTGCAGCCCACAGCATGACGGAGAGGGCGCAGATGGCGTAGATGGTCTTCATCATAAACTTCAGTCCGAGCACTTTCAGTGCCACGGCGAGGAGTGCGGCGTTGATGAAGAAGTAACTGTATTCAATGGGCAGTCCGGTGGCGTAGAAGATGATGGCTGAGATACCTGTCACACCGCCCGTGACTATCTGGTAGGGCAGCAGGAACACTGTCCATCCGAAGGTGTAGAGCATCAGTCCGAGAGTGATGAAGATGTAGTCCTTCGTTTCGTTCCAAATTAGTTTGTGATCAATGGTCATAGTCGTTTGATTTTAATTGTTTTTTTGAGGGAAGGGGAGGGAGGAGGAATTAGGAGTTACGAGTTAGGAATTACGAATTACGAGTTGGGAGTTTGGAGTTGGGAATTATGAAAAAGCATTTGGCTTAACTTCTTAACTCCTTAACTCCTGAATTCTCCAAGCTAATGGCTTAACTCCTTAACTTCTTAACTCCTGACTCCTCCTCAAAATCACTTCACCACAATGTTCACTATTCGTTTCGGCACGACGATTACCTTCACCACCTGCTTGCCGTCGAGATACTTCTTGCTCTGTTCGTCGGCGAGTGTTGTGGCCTGTATTTCGTCGTTGGTGGCGTTGACGGGGAACTTCTTCTGGAAGCGTGCCTTGCCGTTGAACGAGACGGTGAGCTGCATTTCGTCTTCCACGAGATACTTTTCGTCGTACTTGGGCCATGCCGCGTCGCACACGGTGGTGTCGTGTCCGAGTGTGTGCCACAGTTCTTCGGCGATGTGCGGCGCGAAGGGTGCGATGAGCACCACGAGCTGTTCGAGCACTGCCTTTGAGCGGCATTTCTGCTGTTGCAGTTCGCCCACGGCTATCATGAATGCCGATATGGAGGTGTTGTATGAGAATTTCTCTATGTCGTCGCTCACTTTTTTGATGAGCTTGTGCAGACTCTTCATGCTCTCCGCCGACGCTTCTGCTCCTTCCTGCGGCAGGAATTCGCCCGTGCGGTTCTCATAGAAGAGTGCCCAGAACTTCTTCAGGAAGCGGTGGCAGCCGTCGATGCCGTTGGTGTCCCAGGGCTTGCTTGCCTCTACGGGGCCGAGGAACATCTCGTAGAGGCGCAGCGTGTCGGCTCCGTACTTCTCCACTATCATGTCGGGGTTCACCACATTGAACATCGACTTCGACATTTTCTCCACTGCCCATCCGCACACATACTTGCCGTCCTCGAGCATGAATTCGGCGTTGGCGTATTCCGGTCGCCATGCCTTGAAGGCTTCAATGTCGAGGATGTCGGCAGAGACGATGTTCACATCGACGTGTATCGGAGTTACGTCGTAGTCCTTCTTCAGTCCTGCGCTCACGAAGACGGGTGCCTTGTCGTGGTCGTCGGAGTTGATGCGATAGACGAAGTTGCTTCGTCCCTGAATCATTCCCTGGTTGATGAGCTTGCTGAACGGTTCTTCCTTATGCGACACTCCGAGGTCGAAGAGGAACTTGTTCCAGAAGCGTGAGTAGATGAGGTGACCCGTGGCGTGTTCGCATCCGCCCACATAGAGATCCACGTTCTGCCAGTATTCCGCTGCTTCTGCTGACACGAGGCAGATGTCGTCGTGCGGGTCCATGTAGCGGAGGTAGTATGCCGACGAGCCTGCGAAGCCCGGCATGGTGTTGAGTTCGAGTGGGAAGACGGTCTTGCCGTCAATGAGTGCCTTGTCCACAACCTTGCGTTCAGCCTCGTTCCATGCCCACATCTTGGCGCGTCCGAGTGGCGGTTCGCCCGTCTCTGTGGGTTTGTAGGTCTCTATTTCGGGCAGGCAGAGGGGCAGGCACTCCTCCGGCACCATCTGCGGCATTCCGTCTTTGTAATATACGGGGAACGGCTCGCCCCAATAACGCTGGCGCGAGAAGATGGCGTCGCGCAGACGGTAGTTCACCTTTACGCGTCCCATGCCCTTTTCCGTGACAAACTCCTTGGTCTTGGCTATGGCCTCTTTCACGGTGAGTCCGTTGAGCGAGAAGCCGTCGAGAGTCTCCTTTCCTGCTGCCGGCGAGTTGCATACGATGCCTTCCTTGGCGTCGAAGCTCTCTTCGCTCACATCGGCACCCTCGATGAGTGGTATTATATCTAGCCCTTTAGCTTTTGCGAAAGCATAGTCGCGCGAGTCGTGTGCCGGCACTGCCATGATGGCTCCCGTGCCGTATCCGGCGAGCACATACTCCGAAATCCAAATAGGAATCTCTGTCCCTGTGAACGGATTGATGGCGTATGAGCCGGTGAAGACGCCCGTGACGGTGTGGTTTGCCATGCGGTCGAGTTCGGTGCGCTTCTTCACGTAGGCGAGGTAGTCGTCCACTTCCTGCTTCTGCGCGTCGGTGGTGAGTTGGCCCACGAGTTCGCTTTCAGGTGCGAGCACCATGAATGTCACTCCGAAGATGGTGTCGGCGCGTGTGGTGAAGATGGTGAAGTCCATGTCGCTGTCTTTCACCTTGAACTGCATCTCCGTTCCTTCCGAGCGTCCTATCCAGTTTTTCTGTGTCTCCTTGATGCTGTCGCTCCACTCCACGGTGTCGAGTCCTTCGAGCAGACGCTGCGAGTATGCCGACGTACGGAGGCACCACTGCTGCATCTTCTTCTGCACCACGGGGTAGCCGCCGCGTTCGCTCACGCCGTTCACCACCTCGTCGTTGGCGAGCACCGTGCCGAGTCCGGCACACCAGTTCACCATGGTCTCGCCGAGGTAGGCGATGCGGTAGTTCATGAGCACCTGCTGCTTCTTCACCTCGTCGTAGGCGTTCCACTCGTCGGCGGTGAACTCCAGGTGTTCGCTTTCAGCCACGTCGAGTCCCTCGGTGCCTTTCTGTTCGAAGTGCTTCACGAGTTTTTCTACGGGCTGTGCCTTCTGGCATGAGTTGCAGAAGAACGACTGGAACATCTTCTCGAACGCCCACTGTGTCCAATGGTAATACTTGGGGTCGCAGGTGCGTATCTCGCGGTCCCAGTCGAAGGAGAAGCCTATGTTGTCGAGCTGCTGGCGATAGCGTGCTATGTTGGCAATGGTTGTCACCTCGGGGTGCTGTCCTGTCTGTATGGCATACTGCTCGGCAGGGAGTCCGTAGGCGTCGTAGCCCATGGGGTTGAGCACGTTGTAGCCGTTCTGGCGCTTGTAGCGCGCGTAGATGTCGCTGGCTATGTAGCCCAAGGGGTGGCCCACATGGAGTCCCGCACCGGACGGGTAGGGGAACATGTTGAGCACATAGAACTTCTTCTTTGCGGCGTCCTCGGTGACGTGGTAGGTCTTGTCCTTCACCCACTGGCTCTGCCACTTCTTCTCGATTTCTCTGAAATTGTATTCCATTGTCGTATTTTTATTTTTGTTTTTTTCGTTTCACGATGCACGGAGTGCGTCTGTGGAAACTGAAAATCAAGATTATAGGAAAATTTTTCGCTTCTCTTTTTCAGAAAAAGCCTTTGCTTGATTTTCAGTATTCGCCATTATATGCAAAGTTACTAAATTTGCGTCATAAGATGAAAAAAACTTTGGTCAAAAAGGCAAAAAACCGTGTGTGCGAAAGTCTTTTTCGTTGTTCCGGTTGCGAAGGAGGCTTGTTTGGTGACAAAAGAAGGCTTGCTTGCGGTGTGAATAAGGCTTCTTCGGCGTGCAAACGGGGCTTGTTTGCTGGATGGGGCGTGCTGTGTTGTGTTTCAGAGGGTTGCGCGGTTGTCATTTCATTATTTTTAGGTATTGCACCATTCGTGCAAAGCGGCTAACTTTGCAAGCGTAAACTCTTGAACAGGTTACCGGCTACGGCCTGTAATCTTGATTGTAGTGAATGGTAAGTATTGGCGTGTTTTGTCAGAATTTTAATTAGCCAAAGCCAGAAAAATTTTATTCATAATGTTATTGTATAAATCAGAAAAGAGCCGGCTGTGAAGTCGGCTCTTTTGCTGATGGTGTAGGGGTAGGGTGGAAGGGGGAGCTGTTTTCAGCCGGCGTGCTGCTTGCGGTCGTTCTCGATGAAGCGCAGGAGGTGCTCCACGGCTTCCTCTTCGGGAATGGCTTTTTCCACGCATTCCTTCTGTTTGTAGAGCGATATTCTGCCCGGTCCGGCTCCCACATATCCGTAGTCGGCGTCTGCCATTTCGCCGGGACCGTTCACTATGCAGCCCATGATGCCTATCTTGAGGCCTTTGAGGTGGGCTGTCGCCGCCTTTATGCGTGCTATGGTGGAGCGCAGGTCGTAGAGCGTGCGTCCGCAGCCGGGGCATGATATGTACTCCGTCTTCGATGTTCTGAGGCGTGCTGCCTGCAATATGGCGAATGCAGTGTCGGCAATGTCGGCGGTAGCGATGTCGCCGTCGTTCATGAGCCAGAGTCCGTCGGTGAGTCCGTCTATCATGAGTGCGCCCATGTCGGCGGCGGCTTCGAGTTGGAAGTCGGGCTTTTCGGCTGCATTGTGGCGGTACATCTGCGCGAAGACGACGGGGTTGAAGAGTCCGCCTCTCCACATCTCGTGTGTGAGGGCACGCTGCTCTCCGAGCCGGTTCTGGTGGTTGCTCACGGCCACTACCACCACTTCGGGGTGCGCCTTGAGGCATGTCATGTATTCTTCCGAGGGTACTCCCATCTGCAGCACGAGGAACTTCATGTCGGCCTTGACGCCTGCTATGAATGGCATGGCGTTGTACGGGAAGATGGGGTAAGTGTCCTTCTCGCCCGTGTAGGCGTTGAAATCCACGATGTAACGCTGTCCCTCACGGCGGTTTTCGGGCAGGTGTGTGCCGCAGTATATGTAGTCGGGGGTGGTGTCGGCTCCGAATTGTGGCGTGTCGTCGCCTTTGCCGGCGGCGGGCAGCGATGTTATCACCACCGGCACGTTGCTGCCTCCTATGTTGGCGACGGCTCGTGTGGGGCGGCGTGTGGGGCGCAGATAGTCGAAATCGTCGGCCTGTGTTGCCGGAATCATGAGGTGTCCGCTGCGGCGTGTCATGTAGTCGGCAAGGTGTCGCGCCACGGGTATCTCGGCTTCCGGGGCTTCGCTGAGGCTCACTCTTATGGTGTCGCCTATGCCGTCGGCAAGGAGTGCGCCTATGCCTACGGCACTCTTTATGCGTCCGTCCTCTCCTTCGCCGGCTTCGGTGACGCCGAGGTGGAGCGGATAGTGCATGTCCTCCTTGTCCATCTCGCTGACAAGGAGGCGCACGGAGCGCACCATGACGACGGTGTTGGAGGCCTTTATGGAGATTACCACGTTGTCGAACTTCTCCTTCTTGCATATTCTGAGAAACTCCATGCAGCTTTCCACGATGCCTTCGGGTGTGTCGCCGTAGCGCGACATGATGCGGTCGGAGAGCGAACCGTGGTTCACGCCGATGCGTACCGCCGTGTTGTGCTCGCGGCAGATGTTGAGGAAGGGGATGAAACGGGCTTCGAGTTTGCGCAGTTCTTCGGCGTATTCGGCGTCGGTATATTCTATTTTCTTGAACACACGAGCCGGATCGACATAGTTGCCGGGGTTCACACGCACCTTTTCGGCGTAGAGTGCTGCCACATCAGCCACGTTGGCATTGAAGTGAACATCGGCTACAAGCGGTGTGGTGAAGCCTTGACGGCGCAGTTCTTCGTTGATGTTCTTGAGGTTTTCAGCCTCGCGCCGCCCTTGGGTGGTGAGCCGCACGAGTTCGCCTCCGGCTTCTATTATGAGTCGTGCCTGCTCCACACACGCTTCGGTGTCGTTGGTGTTGGTGGTCGTCATCGACTGTATTCGCACGGGGGCGTCGCCTCCTATCTGTATGTCGCCCACCTGTGTGGGGGTGGATGGGCGTCGGGTGTAATTGAAAATATCGGTCATAGGACTTAAAAGTAAAAAAGTGAACTGGTAAAGAAGTAAAGGGCCGGGGTGGGAAGGGTAAAAGGGCAGAAGGGTAAAAAAAGCAGAAAGGGCGTGGCTGTGTGACGTGGTTGCGGAGCAGCCACGCCTTTTTACTTTTTTACTTTTTTACTTTTCTACTCTTAATTCGTCTTGTATTCGTACTTCACCTCTGCCAGGTCGCGGTTGGCCTTCTCTATCTTTTCGCCGAGTGTGGCTTTGTAAGCCGCCACTTTCCGTGCCGTTTCTTCGTCGGCAAGTGCTATCATTTCGCAGGCAAGGATTGCTGCATTCATCGCGCCGTTCACTCCTACGGTGGCTACGGGTATTCCCGGCGGCATCTGTATGATGGAGAGCATGGCGTCGAGTCCGTCGAGCATTCCCTTGATGGGTACTCCGATGACGGGCAGAGTGGTGCTTGCGGCTATCACTCCGGGCAGTGCCGCCGCCATTCCTGCGGCTGCGATGATGACTTTCACGCCGCGGTCCTTGGCTCCGCGGGCAAACTGTTCCACTGCGTCGGGGGTGCGGTGGGCTGAGAGTGCGTTCACTTCAAATGGGATTTGCATGTCGTTAAGAAACTTGCATGCCTTTTCCATGACGGGCAGATCGCTTGTGCTGCCCATGATGATGCTTACTAATGGTGTCATATAATGTGTTTTTTTAAGTGAGCTTTTTGTGTGATTTGGGGTGTATGCGGTGCTGTGGCGGAGTGTGTTCTTACAGGAACAGTATCACGGAATAGCTGCTTGCCAGTCCCACACCGAAGCCGGCGACCACCTGCGTGAGTGTGTGCTGGCGCAGAATCATGCGGCTGCTGCCCACCATTCCTGCGAGTATGAGCACGAAGCTGAGCCACGACACGGGGTTGAACATGAAGATGATGGAGAATGCTATGAGTGCGCCTGCCACGCCGCCGATGGCTGCCGTGTGGGTGGATATCTTCCACCACACGTTTATCAGTGCGCAGAGTATCTGTATGACGAGTGCCGCCATGAGTATGTTGCTCATAAAGTGGGGAATGTTGAAGCGGTGCATCACATAGTAGCCGGTGAAGTAGCAGAGTATGGAGATGATGTAGGGCACCATGCGGCGTTCCTTCTTTCCGAGCTCTATGAGTGTCCATCCCTGGTGGTGGCGGTAGAAGTGTATGATGAGAGTGGGCATGAGTATGGTGAAGAGATACACCATTGCGAGCACGGCTATCTTGTAGGGCCACGGCATCAGACTGAGATAGCTGAACGTGAAGAGGGCTATCAGTCCTACAAGCGACAGATAGAATGGTGTGAACACCATGCTGAGTATGCGTGCGGCGAGGATAATGTTCTTTTCTTTCATATTCTTTGCAAGATTATTTCAGGGCAGGGGGAGTGGTGTAAGGGGCTTGGAGGAGTGGGCCTTTCTAAGCCTTTCTGGGCCTTTCTGAGCCTTTGGGGCGGGGCTTTTTGGCCTTTTTGGGGATTCTTTCAGGCTTATTTTCGGAGCCTTGCTACGGGTATTCCGAGCTGTTCGCGGTACTTTGCCACGGTGCGGCGTGCGATGGGGAAGCCGTGTTGTGCCATTGCTTTTGTGAGGGCGTCGTCGCTCATGGGCTTCTTTTTGTCCTCGTTGTCGATGATTTCCTTCAGTGCGAGCTTCATCTTCCGGGTGGAAAGCTCTTCGCCTCCGCTTGTGGTGTAGCCGTCGCTGAAGAAGAATCGCAGCGGGAAGGTGCCCCAGTTGGTCTGCGCGTACTTCACGTTGCTCACACGGGAGACGGTGCTTATGTCGAGTCCGGTGCGGTCGGCGATGTTCTTCAGTATCATGGGCTTGAGGTCGGCTTCGTCGCCGTCGAGGAAGAACTTGCGCTGCCAGTCGATTATCGCCTGCATGGTGATGGTAAGTGTGCGCTGCCGTTGCTTCACGGCGTCGATGTAGTTCTGTGCCCGTTCCACCTTCTCCTTGGCGTAGAGGAGTGCTTCCTTGTCGCGTCGCGACATCGACTGGCGGTTGTTCCTGTATGCCTCCACCATGTCGGCGAATGTCGGCGAGACGCTCAGTGTGGGTATGTTGCCGGTGTTGAGTGTGAATGTTATGTTGCCGTTGTCGTCGGTGTCGATGATGAAGTCGGGTGTTATCTGCTGCACGTTGCGTCCTTCCGTCTCTCCGAGCGATGCTCCCGGCTTCGGGTTCAGTTTGCGCAGCTCGTCGTGCAGGCGTTGTGCCGTGTCCTCGCCGATGCCGAGCGAGGAGCGTATCTTGTCCCAGTGTTTCTTTGTGAACTCGTCGAAAAGGTCGGTGACGACGCGCTTCATGAGTCGGCGCATGTCGTCGTCGGGTCGGCGTTGTATCTGCAACAGGAGGCATTCCTGCAGCGTGTGTGCCCCGATGCCGGGCGGGTCGAAGGTCTGCAGTATGTGCAGCACGTCGTCCACTTGCTTTTCTGTGATGTCGAGCCCGTGGTAGATGGCGAGTTCGTCGGCTATGGTCATGCTGTCCTTGCGCAGTAGTCCGTCGTCGTCGAGCGACCCGATGATGTACTCCATTATCTCTTCCTGCTGCGGTGTGAGCGTGGTTTCGCCCATCTGCTCCTTCAGACGGTCGTAGAAGGAGACGGTGTCGCCATACACCATCTCTTCGTAATCGGCGGAGTCGGTGGCGGAGTCGGTGCGGTAGGATGCCACGGGCATGTCGTCGTCGCGCCCTATTCCTTCGAGGGCGTCGTTGAGTGCCGACTCGCGTTCCTCGCGTTCCTGGTCGCTGTCAAACTGCTCGTCGTATGTCTTTTCGTCGTTGTCGTTGTCTGCCGATGCCGGTGTGTCGGGCATGTCGTTGTGTTCTGCGGCGAGGGCGTCGTCGGGCGACGAGGCTTCGAGTGCCGGATTGTCGTCGAGTTCGGCGTTGATGTTCTCCTCAAGTTCGGTCAGCGGCATCTCCAACAGGTGCACCTGAAGCATCTGCTGTGCCGACAGACGCTGCACTTGCTGCAACTTCTGTTCCTGCGTCTGTATGAGTTTCTGAGCCATTATGCAATCTTTCTTTACTGCAAAGATAGTGCATTTTCACGATATAAGTAATAAAAGGGAGAGGAAATGATGGTTTGGAATTTTGATTTTAGAATACAGGAGTTAAGAATTCAGGAGTTAAGCCATTAGCTTTTTCATAACTTTTAACTCCTATAGGAGGTTGAGCGTCCCGCTCGACAACACTGAGCAAGCCTGCCAATTATGAATTCTTGATTGTGAATTGTCCGGATGGTGTTGTCGAGCGGGACGCTCGACCTCCTATGGCAAGCAAAGCATACGGCTTAACTTCTTAACTCCTTAACTTCTTAACTCCTTCCCCCAACCCCTTCCCCCTCCCTCAACTCTAAAAAAATCTTAATTCCTTTCTCTTTTTGTCCAGAAATCCCTGCTTTGTGCGTTTGTCTTTTACAGGTGTGCAGAAGGCGCACTGTCGGACTAGTATAAATCAGAAAAAGCAAGAGAATATGAAGAATCTGGTATTGTCGGCACTGCTGGTGCTGTTTTCATTGGGATGTATGGCGGCTGATCGCGAGATTCCTGTCGGCCGCACGGTGGACATAACGGGTGTGGAGCGCATTGAGGCTTTCAGCTCGGTAAAGGTGCATTACACGCAGGGAAAGGGCAGCACCGTGCTCGTGAAGGAGAACGGGACGGCGAACAGCGAAGTGACGGTGAATGGCAAGACGCTCTGCATAAAGCTTCCGGCTCTCGAGAAAAGTCCTGCCGGCGTGTCGCGCAGCGTGGGCGGCCGTGTGGTTGTCGTGGGCAACAATTCCTACGATGTGCGTACGGAGGTGTTTGTCACGCTCCCGGCCCTGCGTATGGTGCGCAATTCGAGAAGCCTCAACTTCGAGGCGGAACGGCCCATCGACACTGCCGGCGGCACTCTGACACTGGAAAATTCGGGCAGTATGCAAGCATCTTTTTCCGCTATTAACGACAGCAACGGCAGCCGGATTGATCTCCACAACAGCGGTTCGCTGCGCATCGGCATGGACCGTACTGCCGTGAACGAGTTCGCCATGAACAACTCCGGCTCGCTCACTGCCGAAATGAAGAGTCTGGCTGCGGACGGAAAGGTGGGGCTGCACAACTCCGGGAGTCTGCGTCTGGCGCTGCCGGAGGTGACTGCCAGCCGTTTCGAATGCGGCAACAACGGTTCCATACATGTGGGCAACATGACGGTGAAGTCGTCCGTCTTCAAGTATTCCAACAGCGGCAGCGACAGCGAACAGACTCTTATGCGTGTCGTGAGCGGCGAGTGCAGCATATCCAACTTCGGCGTGATGAACCGCAGTTTCGAGGTGGGCAGGGGTGCCGGCGACAACAGTGCGCGGCTCGACTTCACCAGCAAGGGCGTCGCCAAAGGCAGTCTGAAGTTTACGGGCGGCACTGCGACGATGGACATCGACGGCGTGTGCAGAACCGATATCGTGGTGGACTGCTCCGTGCTTAACCTCACCGCCAGCGAAGGAAGCAAGGTGAACGTGTCGGGGCATGCCGCCAACTTCGCCTACAACGGCAGTGAAAAGTCTCTGAAAGCCTCCTCGCTGAAGTACGACAGCTCAACGAAAAAGCGGGGCAAGAGCGGCGATGTGCTCTGGCAGAACAATGGTGGAGGAGAGGTGAACCAGTTTAATCCGTAAGGAAGGAGGGGGACTCAAAGCGGGAGTTATCGGGAGTTATCGGAAGTTAATCCGCCTGCGGCGGATGGAAGGTAACGGACATTACCATTAGTTTTCAATGGGTTCTGCTATTGTCCGTTATCTTCCTTTAACTTCCGGCGAAGCCTAACTTCCGATAACTCCCACCTTGCCCCTTCCAACTGACTTTCTGCCCGTCTCAAAAACAAGGCTTCTTTGCCTCGCAAACAAGGCTTGCTTACATATAAAACAAGGCTTCTTTGTAGTGCAAAGAAGCCTTGTTTTTTTTGGTAATGTTTTCTGTCTTGCGAGGTGACGCGACGACTGATAGGAGGTCGGGCGTATCGTTATGAATCGCTTTTCAGCTTTTCCCCGTGAGAATTTTCTTTATGTCGTTGAGCTTGTTGAGTGCTTCCATGGGCGTGAGGTTGTCGATGTCGAGTCCGGTAATCTCGTCGCGCACCTGGCACAGCACGGGGTCGTCGAGCTGGAAGAAGCTGAGTTGCATTCCTCCCTGGGGCGTCTGTATGTGCTCGGCGTGCGGTTTCGGTTTGTGGCAGGAGTCGGTTCCCACCTGCGACCCCTCCTCTTCGAGCTGCTTCAGTATGTCGGTGGCACGCCTTACTATCTGTTTCGGCATTCCGGCAATCTCGGCTACATGTATGCCGAACGAGTGTTCGGAGCCGCCGGGCATCAGCTTTCGCAGGAATATCACCTTGCCGTTCACCTCGCGCACCGACACGTTGAAGTTCTTTATGCGTGCGAAGTTCTTCTCCATCTCGTTGAGTTCGTGGTAGTGTGTGGCGAAGAGCGTGCGTGCACGGGTCTTCGCGTGCTCGTGCAGATACTCCACTATGGCCCACGCTATGGATATGCCGTCGTAGGTGCTGGTGCCGCGTCCGAGTTCGTCGAAGAGCACGAGCGAGCGCGGTGTGGCGTTGTTGAGTATGTTGGCGGCTTCGGTCATCTCCACCATGAAGGTGCTCTCGCCGAGCGAGATGTTGTCCGATGCGCCCACACGGGTGAATATCTTGTCCACGAGTCCTATGCTTGCGCTGTCGGCAGGGACGAAACTTCCCATCTGAGCCATCAGTACTATGAGGGCCGTCTGGCGCAGGAGTGCCGATTTTCCCGCCATGTTGGGACCCGTGATTATCATTATCTGCTGCGTGTCGGTGTCGAGCCGTATGTCGTTTGGCACATAGCTCTCGCCCGGCGGCAGCTGCGTCTCTATCACGGGGTGGCGTCCCTGGCGTATGTCGAGCACGTCGTCGTCGGCAGAAATGACGGGGCGCACATAGCGGTGCTCCTCCGCCGCATAGGCGAACGAGAGCAGGCAGTCGATGCGTGCGACGAGATTGGCGTCGGTCTGTATCTGCGGTATGTAGTCCTGGAGTGCCGTCACGAGTTCGTTGAAGAGTCGTGTCTCGAGTGAGAGTATCTTCTCGTCGGCTCCCATGATTTTCTCTTCATACTCCTTCAGTTCCTGTGTGATGTAGCGTTCGGCGTTGGCGAGCGTCTGCTTGCGCACCCATTCGGGCGGTACGCAGTCCTTGTAGGTGTTGCGCACTTCGAGATAGTAGCCGAAGACATTGTTGTAGCCCACCTTCAGCGACTGTATGCCGGTGCGTTCGGCCTCGCGTTGCTGTATCTCCATGAGGAAGTCCTTGCCTCCGCGCGATATGCGTCGCAGCTCGTCGAGCTCCGGCGAGAAACCGTCGGCTATCACTCCGCCCTTGTTCACGAGCTGCGGCGGGTCGGGCTGTATCTCCCTTGCTATGCGTTCACGCACGCTTTCGCAGGGGTTCAGGCGTTCGCCGATGCTGGCGAGTGCTTCGTTGCCGGTGTCGAGGCATGCCTTCTTCAGTGGGGCGATGGCTTCGAGGGCGTTGCGCAGCTGCACTATTTCGCGCGGTGAGACGCGCCCTACCGCCACTTTCGATGTGATGCGCTCCATGTCGCCCATGCGGTGGAGCAGCTCGTCGGTGGTGTTGCGGAACGAGGGGGAGCGGAAGAAGTGCTCCACGACATCGAGACGGCTGCCTATCGTGGCGGCGTCGAGCAGCGGGAACACCATCCATCGCTTCAGCATACGGCCGCCCATGGGGGTGATGGTGCGGTCGATTACGTCGAGGAGCGACGCTCCGTCGCTCTGCATCGCCTGCGTGAGTTCGAGTGAGCGTATGGTGAAGTTGTCCAGGCGCACATAGCGGTCCTCCTCGATGCGTGAGAGTGCCGTTATGTGTGATATGTGCGTGTGCTGCGTGAGTTCAAGGTATTGCAGTACGGCTCCCGACGCTATCACGCCCAGTTGCAGGTGTTCCACGCCGAAGCCTTTTAGCGACTTGGTGCCGAAGTGGCGCAGAAGCTTCTGCCGTGCGCTCTGGTCGGTGAACATCCAGTCGTCGAGTTCGAACACGCACCAGCGTGCTCCGAAGTGCTCCTCGAACTGCTTCTTCATGGAACGGTCGTACAGCACCTCCTTGGGCTGCATCGTTCCGAGCAGCTTGTCGATGTAGTCGAACGAGCCTTCGCCCGTGAGGAACTCGCCCGTGGAGATGTCGAGGAACGCCACGCCGCACTTCTTCTGGTTGAAACAGACGGCGGCGAGGAAGTTGTTCTCCTTGTAGTTGAGCACGTTGTCGCCCATCGCCACGCCCGGAGTGACGAGTTCCGTGATGCCGCGCTTGACGAGAGTCTTGGTGAGTTTGGGGTCTTCCAGCTGGTCGCAGATGGCCACACGCCGTCCGGCGCGTATGAGTTTCGGCAGGTAAGTGTCGAGGGCGTGGTGCGGGAATCCCGCCATTTCTGTGGCGTCCTTCTGTCTGCCGTTGTTGCGCCGTGTGAGAGTTATGCCCAGAATCCTTGCCGCTGCGACGGCGTCGGCGGCGTAGGTCTCGTAGAAGTCGCCGCAGCGGAAGAGCAGCAGAGCATCGGGATGTTTCTCTTTTAGGGAGTAGAACTGGCGCATCATGGGCGTGAGTCCGTCGTCCTTTGTCTTTTGTGGCATGACAGTTTGGCTTGAAATGTTTTATGATTTATGATGAAAGGGGTTCTTGCAAAAGTCCGCTTTTTTTTCGGGTTGTGCAAGTTTTTAAAGTGAAAATTTTCACTTCACCACCACCTTCCTTACGCTTCCGTCGGCATAGCGCAGTATGTTTATGCCGCGTCGGGGTGTGTTCAGGCGTGTGCCGTCGGTTGCGTAGCGTGCGGCAGGGGCGGCGTTGTCGGCGTGTGTGGTGCCGACGGCTGTCGGACGGGGTCGTGGCGTGATGACGATGGGGTTGTCGTCGTAGCCAGGACGTAGGTGCAGATTCTCTATGTGGCACACTTCCGTCGATGTCTCCCCGGTCCATCCGCATTGTTGCAGTACGGCGGTCTGTATGCGTATGAAGTCGGCACGCTCCAGATGCACGGCGTTGCCATGTGCATCGACGGCCCAGTCGAGGTCGAAGGAGTTGCCTCGTTCGTCGCTGTTGGGGGCTGCGTCGGCATAACCGTAAGCGTCGTCGGCGTAGCGATAAGTCAGCCAATACTGTGGATTCTGTGGGTCTTCGCCCGTACCTCCGTAGTTCACTCCGTTGTCGGGGAGGCGCGATGCGCTGAAGGAGAGCATTTCGGCAGTCTCCCATGCGGGCCAGTAGGACTGCTGGTGGAACGTGTTCTTCATGAAGAATCCCGTTGTGTCGCGTGGCGTGCCGTCGTTTTCCGTCCATGAGTGTGTGAATGCTATGTAGCGGTCGAAGGTGGAGTAGGGCGTGTTGTGCTCTCCCGTCTCGCTCTGAGGTTTGGTGTAGGCTATGGTTGTGGCATGCCGTTCGGTTGTGAAGTATTCCGAACCGGCGAGCTCGTACCACTCCGCTGTCTCCGGCGAAGAACCCACTCCTGCCCATACCGTGCCCGGTTCGATGCTTCCGCCGATGGTTGCGGCTCCATAACGTGGGTCGTTGGCGGCGTAGTAGGCATTGCCTTTGATGCAGATGTCGCTGCCGCGGAGGTTCTCTATGGGTCTGTCGAATCCGAATGTAATGTATCCTCCGAATGCGCCGAGCGTCACCGGGTTGCCGTCGTGCAGCTGTTCCTCGCAGCGCCGGCACATGTCTTCGTGCGTGTCGCCCGCTTCGTAGCCCGGCAGCACATTGACAAACTGTCCCGGCGCAGGGTGGTATTCGAGTACGGTGAAGCCTCCCGTTGCCTCGTCGATAGTGGCTGACGGGGCGGAAAGCGATGCGAGTTGCATGAGTATGAAGAGTATTGTCTGTGTCATTTTCCTTTTTGTTTTTATTCGGGGGTTGTGTCGTTGGAGGGTTGTGCAGCCTCTGTTGCTTTGTATTTTTGGTATTACGGGGCGGTGATGCAGAATCCGGAGGGGTTCACTCCTCTTATGAGATGCTTGCGGAGGAGGGTGGCGTCGCTGCCGAATTCATAGACATAGCCGTTGGTGGCGTAGGCGCGTGCGTCGGAGACATAGAGGTGTCCAGACTGCGGCGAGATGCAGATGGCGTAGGGCGACTGCATCCCGCGTATGGCGTCTTCGGCTGCTGCGTAGGTGCCGAGGCCTTCTGTCGCTTCCAGTGACGGCAGGCTTATGGTGTGGAGTGAGGGTTGTGCGGTGCCGGCGGTGTAGGAGAAGGCTGAACCGATGAGGTAGAACCGGTTGCGGGCGGCGCAGCAGAGGGTGGCAGGGAAGTCGTAGATGCGGAACTCTTCGTTGTCCATGTTCAGTACGACGGTGCGTGGCGGCGTGCTGTAGAAGTCGCCGGCGGAGTTGATGCAGAGCCATTCGCCGCTCTGTGCGGGCTTGCCGAAGAGGTTGATGCACCCTGTGTCGATGCGTTTCAGCTCGCGCATGGTGGCTGCATCCACTACTGATATGGTGGATTCGTAGCCGTGTGTCTGTTCCTGTGCGGCGTAACCGCCTGAGTTTGCTATGTAGAGGCGTCCGTTGCGGTAGGCTATTCCTTCGGGTTCGTAGCCCACATGGCATGTGTCGGTGACCTGCTTTGTGACGATGTCTATCTTTGCCACATATCCGCCGTCGGCGTAGGATGTGGCGTAGATGTAGGATTTTCCGTCGGTGGCGAGGCGTCGGTTGTTCGGAATGTCCTCTGTTGCGGCTATTGCCGTGCCGTCGGGCCGGATGTATTGTATTATGTTCGACCAGTTGACGCTTATTGCGATGAGTGTGTCGTTCACCTGGATTATGTCGTTGCCGGTGTCGCCGAGGTGTTGTCCGGGGTTCTGCTTGCGGAACCATTGGCTTGTGAGCAGTCCGTGGTCGATGAGTGCGAGCGTCGAATTGTCCATGCCCCAGAGTCCTTCGCAGAGCACGATGAGGCGGTCGCCGTCGGCTGTCGGTCCGTCGCCTTCGCCGTAGTCGGCGGGCTGGAGTGTGCATGATGCGATGAGGAGTGATGCTGTCAGTGCGCACCACACGCGCAGCCTCTGCCTGAAATGGCGTGGCGTGCCTGTTGTCTTTTTCGTGCTTCGGTGTGGTTTCATTTGTCCTTTGGTGTGTGGTGCGTCGTGTTTTCAGCTTCTTTGCTTTTTCAGCCAGAGGTCGAAGAACTTGTCATAGACGGTGTAGGCATCGTCCTGCTGTGTGATGAAGTCCTTTTCGAGCAGGCCTTTCAGTGCCGAGTTCACCGAGCTTGGTGATGTGAGACGGTACTTTTTGGCGAATGCTCCGCTGTTCACGTTCCTTGCTTCGCCCTCTGTTGATATGGCGATGAAGACATTGCGCTGCTTTTCCGGCATCTGTCGCAGCAGTGTCTCGTAGGTGTCGGAAGCCATGTCGAGGTTGTAGTCTATGGCATCGTCCACCATGTCGGGTGTGCATCTGCCTCCCACGGGGGTCTTGAGGAAGAGCACGTTCATCACGCGTTGTATGTAGGATGTGACTCCGCTGAAGCGGCTGAACAGCATGTCTGCCACAGTCCCGTCGAGTTGTTTGCCGCGTTCCGTGAATTTCTCCACGGCGAACGTGCGGTATTTCTCCACGTCGAGCGGCTTGAGGTTCATCAGCGTGACGCTTTGGTAGAACGGCCGTGAGGGCGACGTGAACATCTCTGCCATTATGTGCCGGTGTGAACCGGAGAATATGAAGTGTGCGTTTGTGCACCGCTGTATGTGTGTGCGGAGCAGTGCTTCTATGCGTTTGTCGGCATAGTTGGTGATTTGCTGGAACTCGTCGATTGCCACGAGGCATGGTTTGTCGGCGTGGTTGAGGTAGGTGAATATCTCGTCGAGGGTGGTTTCGGGGTTGGCAAGTGTGCCTATCCCGATGCCCCAGACGGGTTGTCCGTTTATGTCGAACGATATTTCCGAGCGTAGCGATGATATTATCTGCAGGAATTTCTCCCATGCCGAGCGTCCTTTGGGGCGCAGTTCGTCGATGATGGCTTTGCCGAACATGTTTACAAGGTCGCTCACCGAACTTGTGGAGTAGATGTCGATGACGAACGTGTAGTAGCTCTTTTTGATGCAGGGCTGGCTGAAGCAGTGGTGTATGAGTTCTGTCTTGCCTATTCTGCGTGGTGAGATGAGTGCCATGTTGTTCTCGTTTGTCAGCAGTTCCATGATGCGCTGCGTCTCTTCCACACGGTCGCAGAAGTATTCGGCACCTGCATATCCGTTTGTGACGAATGGGTTGTTCATTGCCGTTTCTTTTGAATTGTGAAGCTCCGCCTGCCTGCCTGTCTGCCGAAGCATGTCGCAGAAACGCGGCGGCTCTGATAGGGTTCTCTTCTGCAAAGATAGCGTTTCTTTTCCGATTATCATTAAATGATTATCATTTTTTGATAATGGTGTCACATCTTCCACGCAAGGGTGAGTTTCCAGTTGCGTCCCGGCATGGGGTAGCGTTTCACCACTTCGTGCCGCGAGTTGGTGATGTTGTTGCATTCTATGGTGGCATGGAGGGTGCAGTGGCGCAGCCGCAGCTCGCGGTTGAGCTTCATGTCGAGTGTGTGCCATGCGCCGAGCATGTCGTCGCGGTTGTTGGATATGAGTGCGAAGCGGTTGCCGGTGTAGAGCCATGATGCGCCGAGCTGCCAGCCGTCGTATTCTACTGCCGCTATCGCCGATGCCGAATGCAGGGGTGAGTAGGGTATGTAGTTGCGGTATTCGGGGTCGGCCGGTGCCGAGTAGTCGCGGTCGCGCTGGCAGGTATAGTTTGTGCTTACTGAGAGGGCGAGCCTGTTCCAGCGTCGGTCGTAGCCGGCGGTGGCACTGAGTCCGAGCGACTTGACGAGTCCGAAGTTCACCATCGACCATCTGAACTGACTCTTCATGGGTATTGCCACTATCTTGTCGGTGATGCGGTTATGATAGAAATCGAGCGCGATATGCAGTCCGTGTGCGCGGTAGTCGGTGCCTATGTCCCACTGTGTGGCGTATTCCGGCTTGAGGTTTGTGCTTCCCACGAGCGTGTAGTAGAGGTCGTTGAGTGTGGGTGCGCGGAAGATGCGTTTGTGGAATGCCCGTACTGTCCATGCCGAGTGGTGCCATGATGCCGTGAACATGGGAGTAAAGCGACTCAACGATGGTGCGGCGTGGCGTTTGTGGTCGGTGATATGGGTGTAGAGCAGTGCGGCGTTGGCTTCGAAACCCTTGTAGGCGGCGATGGCGGAGAGCACTGATTTGGAGTCGATGCGCCACACATGGTCGAAACGATAGACGTCGCTTTCAAGGTCGTTCCATGTCATGTCGGTGCTTGCCGTGACCGACAGCCACCGTGTGTTCCATGCCGCTGCTGCCGAGGCGTAGATGCTTTGCTGTGTGTAGTGGTTGTCGCAGCGCATGACGGCGGCGTTGGTGGAGGGGTCTTGCAGGTAGTGCAGGTGGTCGAGGGAGTATTTAAGGTTGGTTTTCATGGCTATGTTCTGCCACGAATGTCGATATGACGACTGTATGAAGAAGTTGCGGTCCCACTGCCGGTCGGTGCTTGCCCATTGCTCGGAGAGCCGTCTTACGACGGGGCCAGGGAGTCCGCGGCGCGAACTGTAATAGTAGGCGTGTGCCGAAAAACCGCGATAGAATGCCGCGGCTTCGGTGCGCATGAAGGTGATGTCGGAGTTGGCTCGCCTCCCGACGGTGTCCTCCTGCTCGGAATGGAAGCGGAAGGGGTAGTCGCCGCGTGTGTGCTGCCACTCGGCATCGACGAAGAAAATGTTTCGGAACGAGTAGTAGGCTTTCGCCTTGTTGAGACCGAACGAACCGTTGCCGTACTCCAGCCGCACCTGTGTGGAGTCGGGTCGGCGTGTGCGCATGTATATCGTTGCTGCCGAGGCGTATTCCGAAGCCGATTGCAGGCGTTCGCTGCGGTTGGCATTGTAGAGCGACACTGCCTCCATGTTGTGCAGCGAGTAGCGTCCCAAATCCACCTGTCCGTTCTGCGCATTGGTGATTCTTATGCCGTCGAGATATACTCCCACATGCTGCGAACCCAGCGACCGCACGTTCACGGTCTTCAGTCCGCCCAGTCCGCCGTAGTCCTTTATCTGCACGCCGGAGAAGTATTTCAGCGCATCGGCGACGGAGGTGGTGCTCAGACTCTGCAACGCTGTGCCCGAAAGCTCCTGCGACGGCGTGAGATAGTGCGGCCGCACGCCCACCACCGCCACGTTGCCGATGGTGTGTATGGAGTCGGTCAAGCCCGCCGTCTGCTGTGCGCGGCAGGGCGCGAGATGTGTGCCGAGGGCGATGGCGAGGGTTGCGAGGAGAGTGTGTGGATGAATCATTGGGTGCAAAGGTAGATTTATTTTTTTGATTTTTGCTTCGCGAAGGCTTGCTTTCGCTAACTCCCTGTTTATCAAGAGGTTTCCGCCGTCTTGAAAAGAAGCCTTGTTTGCACGGCAAACAAGGCTTCTTTATGATGCGAACAAGGCTTCTTTGGCTTGCAAACAAGGCTTGTTTTTACTTCACCATAATCTTCTTCACTGTTCCGTCGGAGTACTTCACGATGTTGAGTCCGCGTTGTGCGCCGCTGATGCGCTTGCCGTCGATGCTGTAGCGTGCCACTTCGTGTGTGCCGGCCACGGCTTCAGTGGTTGTTATGGCGCTGGGTGTTCCTTGCAGTGCGAATACGGGCATCTCCGGGAACCAGAAGTGCTTCAGCATGGGGTAGGCCGACTTCAGTGTGCCGTCGGTGGCCGAGTAGATGCGCAGCTCGCTCTCGTCGCCCCATGCAGAACCCTTGGTGATGCTGAGGTAAAGGTCGCTGGTACCGGGTTTTATGCGGCATGCGGCGCCATAGACGTATGGCAGTGGATCTTCTTTAGAGGTGAAGTCGAGCAGCAGCGTGGTGGTGCCTTTGTCGATGTCGTACTTGTAGATGTGCTGTCCTGATGAGTACGCTCCTGTCGCGCCGTTCCAGAAGATGGCGTTTTCGGTGTCGGATGCGGTGAAACAGTCGGGGTTCCATGCTCCCCACGAGCTTGTAGGGGGATACACTCCGTCGGGGAGTGCCACGTTTTCGGTGCTTCCCGTGGAGGGGTCAAACCTTACGATGTGGTCGGAAGTGGTGCCGTCTGGTTTTCCGACGGTGAGCCATACGGAGCCGTCCTTGGCCTCTGCTATGGCGCAGTAGGTGTAGCCTTCCGCCTCGTTGTTCACTGTCATGACGAGCGTGTCGGTGCCGGCGTCGATGACAAGGAGTCCGCGGCGTGAATCAACGGCATACACCTTGCCACCGCGGTAGATCATGCCGCCGGTCTGGGTGTTGGTGAGTCCGTCGGTACCCTTGATTACTCCCTTCACCGAAAGGTCGCTGAGGCTGATGACATACACGCCGCCCGTGGTGCTGAGGTAGCCCTTGTCCTGGTCGGGGATGGCGAGGAACGAGCGTCCGTCCACGATGTATCCCTCGGCGTCGGTGATGATGTTTATCTGCTTTATCACCTCCATTGTGCGTGCGTCGCACACGGTGAGCGTGGGGTCGAAGGCTTCCTTGTCGGCCAGGCTCATCTTCTTGCACACGATGTACATGCGTTCGCCGCTGATGGTGGCGTAGCATCCGGTGGTGCCGAGGGTCATGGCAGAGGCGTCGGCATTGCTGCCTATGCGGTATTGCCAGTTGCCGCTGTGGTCGAGGAAGTTCACCGTGGCGGTCTCTTTGCCGTAGCTTCCTTCGTTGAGCATGAACACACCGTCGGTGTATTCGGTTTGTTGCGCTGAGGCACTGATTACCGACAGTCCGGCGAAGAGCACGGCTGCCAGTGAGCGTTGGATTGTAGAAATTTTCATACGCTGTTTGTTTTATATGATTGGTTAATTGCGGCAGCGCACAGTTGTGGCTGTCGGCATGATGAATATGCGCATTGATGGCATGGCAGTGTCGTTGCCGTTGCAGCCTAACCCACGAGGCGTGCCATTACGGCGATGCTTGCAAATGAAAGTTTCGGCAGGTCTTCTGACTCGCCGCCTGGTTGCGAACGCCTTCCCGGAAAGTCCTCTCCGATTGCGCTTCGGAAGCCAATCGAAGGACGGAATCCAGTGGCTCTGTTGTTCACACCCGACATTAAGGGCGGCTCACAGCTGCGGGACAGTAGAGGATTTGCACCCCTTTCCCTTTTAAGGAGAAGTGCCGCTGAACGAAAACAGTCCTTTTCGGCACGACTCCACCGTTGCTGTTGCAAAGTTACAACTTTTGACTGAACTTCTGTGTATATGGAAGTTAAAGAATTTAAACCCCAATCGGTCATTAAACCCAAACAGGCGTGCATAATAGAAATCGTCTTTCTTTCGTCATCTTGCCGCTGTCCGCGTTTCGACATAGCGTTCTTCTTCTTCCTCGCAGATAGTGTCTGTCGGCGATATGGCATGGATATTGTGAAACTTAAATAAATAATTTAAATTGAATGCGACATGAAAAAATAATCATTAACTTTGCAAAAGCATAACACTCACAGACTTTTACCGCTTATGAAAATATACTTCAATCACAAGGAAGAACTTTGGAACTCATGGTCGCACGGCGCGGGCATCATCCTGGGACTCGTCATTGGCGTGGCGTTTCTTGTGTGGTGCGGCTGGGCGCGCAACGGCTGGGCCACGGCAGGCATCATACTTTATCTCTTCGGCATGCTCAGTTCGTATGTCGCAAGCACTGTCTATCACGCCCTTTCGGCATGGTCGCCGTGGAAGCAGAAGCTGCGCCGGTGGGACCACGCCGCCATCTATTGGCACATAGCCGGCTCCTACTCGCCCATAACGCTTGTGGCTCTGCGCGAGTACGGCATGTGGGGTTGGGCGTTGTTCATATTCATCTGGGCGGCGGCGATAGCCGGAACGGTGAAGACCTTCTGCTCGCTCAAGGGCCACAGCATCGTCGAGACCGTGTGCTATGTGGCTATGGGACTTAGCGTTCTTGTGGCTTTCGGCCCGCTCCTGCATTGTGTCGGCGCGTCGGCCGTGGCATGGATTGTCGCAGAAGGCGTGTGCTACATCACGGGAGCTGTCTTCTACTGTCTCAACAAGCGGCGCTTCATGCACACCGTCTTCCACTTCTTTGTGCTCGCAGGAAGCGTCTGCCACATCGTGGCGGTGTGGGACATTCTTATGAAGTGGCTGTAGGACGCTGCCGGAAACGGGAACAGGCAGAGTCTGTCGGCAGCAGATAAGTCTGCGGCGGATGGAGGATAACGGACATTGGCATGATCTTTCAACGGGTTGTGCCAATGTCCGTTATCTTGTTTTTCAGCTACCGTCGAAGCCGGACTTTCGGTTGCTTCCGCTCTGCCACTCCTTCGCCTGACCGGCGGAAAACCGCCGGCAGCAGGGCACGGAACACCCCTTTCCCATGCCGCTGAAACCCGCCTGCCGCCTCATGAAAATGTGGTGAAAACATGAAAAGTCCCTCATAAAAGTGTAGCGAAGTGAGGAAAAGTGCCTCATAAAAATGTAGTGAAACCGTAAAAAGTCCCTCATAAAAATGTATTATGCTTTGTTTTCTTGCTGAAAATCAGTATCTTTGCATTGGTTAATCAAAACATTGGCTGAAGAATGGAAAGATTTATAATGAACGACCTTGTTGCCTGGAAGAACCGCACCGACCGTAAACCGCTTGTTCTGCTTGGTGCGCGGCAGGTGGGCAAGACGTTTATCCTGAAGGAATTCGGCAGACGTGAATACGAGAATGTGGCATACATAAATTGTGACAACAATGCCTTGGTGAGCGACCTTTTCGCTTCCGACTATAACATAAAGCGCATACTCTTCACGATGAGTGCCATAACGGGCGTTGAGATTCTGCCCGGCAAGACTCTCATAATAATGGATGAGGTGCAGGAACTGAAGCGCGGTCTGGCGTCGCTGAAATACTTTTGTGAGGATGCGGCGGAATATCATGTGGCGGTGGCAGGCTCGTTGCTCGGACTGGCGTTGCATGAAGGGGAGTCGTTCCCGGTGGGAAAGGTCAATATGCTGAACATGTTCCCGATGACTTTCGGCGAATTTCTGCTGGCTCAGGGCAGGAAGCAGATGGCCGACCTGCTTGCGTCGGGGCAATGGGGCATTGTCGGCGGACTGCGCACCATGTATGTGCAAAGCTTGCGCGAGTATTATCTTGTGGGTGGAATGCCGGAGGCTGTGGCCAAGTTCGTACAGACAAACGACGCGAATGCGGTGAGGGAGATACAGAACGACATTCTCGCTGCCTACGAGAAGGACATCTCCAAGCATGCGCCTGCCGACCAGGCCGTGCGCATAAGTCAGGTGTGGAACTCCATACCGTCGCAGCTTGCGAAGGAGAACCGCAAGTTTATCTATGGCGTTGTCAAGAAAGGTGCGCGTGCAAAGGATTACGAACTGGCGATACAATGGCTTCTGGATGCGGGGCTTGTGTATAAGGTGAACCGTGTAAACACGCTCGGCGTCCCTTTGAAGATACATGAGGACATCGCCGCATTCAAGCTCTTCATGCTCGATTGCGGACTGTTGGGGGCGATGAGCCAGACTCCTCCTGCCATGCTTCTGCTGCCAAGCAGGGACAATACGGGAAAGGGCGATTTCACGGAGAATTTCGTATGTTCGCAGATGAAGTCGATCAGTGGTCTGCCGGTGTTCTATTACAGCAAGGACAACAGTCAGCTGGAACTCGATTTCGTCATTCAGGCAGGTGTGGGCGTTTATCCCGTTGAGGTGAAGGCGGAGGAGAACCTTCAGTCGAAGTCTCTCAAGACGACGCTCTCTGCTAACCCGCAGATGCGTGGTCTGCGCTTCTCCATGAGCGATTACCGTGATGAGGAGCGGCTTGTAAATGTGCCGTTGTATGGGGTGAGGGAATTCGTTGTGAAGCTGATGTAAGGCGCAACGGCAGTCATCCCATTTCCGCCCATAAGCAAACAAGCCTTGCTTGCAGTGCAAACAAGGCTTGTTCGGATGGTAAAGAAGGCTTCTTTGCAGTGCAAGGAAGCCTTCTTTTGTGTGGGGTGGGGCGGTGCTTTCCGTGTTGTGATGTAAGCTTTTGTTTCTCAACGGGTTGCGCTGTTTCCGTCAATGCGCCTCCAGCCAGTTGGCACCCCATCCTGAGTCTGCCACGAGGGGTACGCTCAGGGGGTAGGCGTGCTGCATCTCTTCGAGCACGATGCGTTCCACACGCTCCTTCTCTTCGGGCAGAACGGAGAAGTTGAGTTCGTCGTGTACTTGCAGAATCATCTTTGAGCGAATGCCTTCTTCGGCGAACCGGCGGTGTATGCGCACCATCGCTATCTTGATGATGTCGGCTGCCGAGCCTTGTATGGGTGCGTTGATGGCGTTGCGTTCGGCGAAGTTGCGCACGGTGGCGTTGTGCGATGTGATGTCGGGCAGGTAGCGGCGGCGGTGGAAGAACGTCTCGGCGTAGCCGTGCTCGCGCGCCGTCTCCTTGGCGCGTTCCATGTAGTCGCGCACACGGGGGAAGGTGTCGAAGTAGCCGTCGATGAGCTGCCGTGCCTCGTCGCGGCTTATTTCGAGCCGTTCGGCGAGTCCGAAGACGGTGATGCCGTAGATTATGCCGAAGTTGGCACGCTTGGCCTTGGTGCGTTGGTCGCGCGACACGCTGTCGATGGGCTCTTTGTAGATGCGTGCCGCGGTGGCGGCGTGTATGTCGTGACCCTCGCGGAAGGCTTCGGTCATGTTCTCGTCGCCACTCAGATGTGCCATCACGCGCAGCTCTATCTGCGAGTAGTCGGCTGAGAAGAAGAGGCATCCCGGTTCGGGGATGAAGCAGCGGCGTATCTCTTTGCCGTCCTCGCCGCGCACGGGTATGTTCTGCAGGTTGGGATCGGAGCTTGAAAGGCGTCCCGTGGCGGTGACGGCCTGGTTGAACGAGGTGTGTATGTGTCCCGTGCGGGGATTGATGAGCTTGGGGAGGGCATCGACGTAGGTGCCGAGGAGCTTCTTCAGACCGCGGTGCTGGAGTATCTTGCCGACGATGGGCGACTTCGTGCGCAGCTGTTGCAGCACTTCCTCGGAGGTGACATACTGTCCCGTCTTCGTCTTCTTGGGCTTCTCCACTATCTTCATCTCGCCGAAGAGCACTTCGCCCACCTGCTTGGGCGAGGCGATGTTGAACTCGTGTCCGGCTTCGCGGTAGATGTCCTGCTCTATTTCGCGCATCCTTTCGGTGAAGGTGCGTGAGGTCTCTGCCAGCGCGTCGGTGTCGAGCAGCACGCCGTCGGTCTCCATCTGGGCGAGGACGGGGACGAGGGGCATCTCTATTTCGTAGAAGAGCTGTTCCATGCCGGCATCCTTCAGGCGTGGCTTCAGCACGTTGTGGAGGCGCATGGTCACGTCGGCATCCTCGGCGGCATAGTCGCACACGAGGGCGGGGGGCACTTCGCGCATGCTCTTCTGGCTCTTGCCGCGCGGCCCGATGAGCGTGTCGATGTGTATCGTCTCGTAGTCGAGGAGCGTCTCGGCGAGGTAGTCCATGCCGTGATGCTGTTCGGGCTGGAGCAGATAGTGGGCTATCATCGTGTCGAACATGGGGGCGGACAGATTCACGCCATAACGCATGAGCACCTCCATGTCGTACTTGATGTTCTGCCCTACTTTCATGATTTGGGGGCTTTCATAAAGTGGTTTGAATATATTAACAATCGTTTCGGATTTTTCACGATTGTCGGGAATTGGCACATAAAATGCCTTTCCTTCCTCGGCAGCGAAGCTCAAACCTACGAGTTCGGCATCAATCGGGTTGGTGGAAGTGGTCTCTGTGTCCAGACTGACAGTTGGATGTGTCAAAAAAAAGTCAAGTAATTTCCGCATTTCTTCCTCATTATCAACGAGTTTATATTCGTGCGGAGTGTTTTCTAATCGCCGAGAGTGCGTGTTTTTTGCGGAATCCGACTCATCGGGCGTATTTTCTGAAAATAAATCGAGTTGCTGATTAACTTTTTTTACGTTTTGTTTCTCTTTCTTCAAAATCTTGTCTGCAAGGCTCTTGAATTCGAGTTCGGCGAAGATTTCGTTGAGTCGGTCGGCATCAGGCTCCGTGATTTTGAGGTCGTCAAGATTCAGCTCCATCGGGACATCGGTGCGTATGGTGGCGAGGAATCGCGACATTCGTATGTCATCGACGGCAGCCTCCACCTTTTCGCGGAGTTTTCCTTTTATCCGGTCGGTGTTGGCAAGGAGTGAATCGATGCTTCCGAATTCGGCGATGAGCTTGGCGGCGGTCTTCGGACCCACGCCGGGGCAGCCGGGGAAGTTGTCTGCCGAGTCGCCCATGAGTGCGAGGAGGTCTATCACCTGCGACGGCGATGTGAGTCCGTACTTCTCGTTTACCTCGGCAGGTCCCATCGTTTCGTAGCCTCCTCCGTGCCTGGGTCGGAAGATGAAGACATTGTCCCGCACGAGCTGTCCGTAGTCCTTGTCGGGCGTAAGCATGTAGGTGGGTACGCCGGCAAGCCCCGCCTTGGTGGCGAGTGTGCCTATCACGTCGTCGGCTTCAAACCCGTCGGCCTGCAGCACGGGTATGTTCATGGCACTGATGATGTCCTTGATGATGGGCACCGAGGCGCGTATGTCCTCCGGAGTAGCTTCGCGCTGCGCCTTGTAGGCAGGGAAGGCCTCGTCGCGGAAGGTCTTGCCGTGGTCGAAGGCGACACCGATGTGTGTGGGATTCTCCTTGGTGAGAATCTCGTTAAGAGTGTTCACGAAGCCCATGACGGCTGATGTGTTGAGTCCTTTGGAGTTGATGCGCGGGTTCTTTATGAACGCATAATAGGCGCGATAGATGAGCGCGTAAGCATCGAGGAGAAATAGTTTTGCCATAATATGATGTTTGCCAACTGTCGTAATTCTATGAGTTTGGTTTGAGTTTCGTGTGTTGTGCGACATGCGAAACTTAACTATTTAGGTGTAAAATTACAAAAAAAATGTCACTAATAACGGCAAAAACACTAACTTTGTACGAAATATCAAGAAACAATGGATTATCTGTCAGTCATAAAGGCACCCATCAAGGCGGACCTCGCCGATTTCATCAACCTCTTCAACCAGTCGCTGTCGCATGAGGACGGTATGTTGGGCAGTGCGCTCGAACATATCCGCAAGCGTGCCGGCAAGCGTATGCGGCCTATGCTGATACTGCTGATGGCGAAGAATTTCGGGCAGATAAGCGCGGTGACGCAGAACGCTGCCGTGGGTCTGGAACTGCTGCATACGGCGTCGCTCGTGCATGACGATGTCGTGGACGAGAGCGAGGAGCGGCGCGGACAGGCTTCCGTGAACGCCACTTACGACAACAAAGTGGCGGTGCTCGTGGGCGATTACATCCTATCCACGGCTCTGCTGTATGTGGCGCGCACTCATTCGGAGCTTATCGTCACCTATCTTGCCGAACTGGGGCGCACGCTTTCCGACGGCGAGATACTGCAACTCTCCAACATCGGGCGCAAGGACATCTCCGAGGAAGTGTACTATGACGTGATAAAGCAGAAGACCGCCGCTCTGTTCGAGGCCTGTTCGGGCATCGGAGCACTCTCCTCTGGCGCAGGAGAAGCCGAGGTGGAGGCGGCGAAGCAGTTCGGTCAGGACCTCGGCATAATATTCCAGATACGCGACGACATCTTCGATTACTACGATTCTGCCGAGATAGGCAAACCCACGGGCAACGATATGGCGGAAGGCAAGCTCACCCTTCCCGTGATTTACGCCGTGAACAGCGGCGGCGACGACGCCATGCGGCAGCTCGCCCTCAAGGTGAAAGCACGCACGGTAAGCCCCGACGAGATAGCACGCCTTGTGGCTTACACGAAAGAGAAGGGTGGAATAGAGTACGCCGAAAAGCGCATGTGGGAGTTTCACAGCCGTGCCCAGGCGTTCCTGGACAACACTGTGAAGGACGAAGCGGTGAAGGCCGCCCTGCAGGCGTATCTTGACTATGTGATAAAGAGGAACAAGTGAGGGGCAAACTTGGCGGAGTGAGCCTTCAAGCTTAATGGAGTGAGCCTTCAAGCTTAATGGAGTGAGCCTTCCTAGGCCTTTCTAAGCCTCTCTAAGCCTTTGATGATTAAGGGCGTAGGAAGGCTCAGAAAGGCATAGGAAGGCTCACTCTTTCCGGCTTAGGGAGGCTCAGAAAGGCCCAGTGAGGCTCACTCCTTCAAGCCAGTGATCCTCCCTCCTTTCAGTATCCTCTATATTCTTTTCTTGCTTTTGTCATCAGTTCCCTCATTCCTCCGCTTTCCACAAACTTCTTTTCGAGTTTTTCTATGAGTCGTGAGAGGAGCCAGTCGGTCTGGTGGATGAGGGTGATGGCGATGTTGGCTATTGTCTCCGGCGATCGGGAGGGCATGGCGTTGCGGTAGAAGGCGCTGTCGTTGTGCTGTGAACAGGCGCGTTGTGCCTGCGAAAGGCGTACGTCGCCGGGTCCCCATTGTTGTAGGTCTCTCACACGGAGATAATCCTCATAGTCTGCGAGCAGTTCTTGCAGACTTGCTTTTGCCACGTTGGTGAGTTTTATTTCAGTTTCCTTTGAGGTGTTGCCTGCCGCTGCTCCTTCGGCTATATTCTGCTTGCCGGAGCGTGCTGCCTGCACCATTTGGTCGATGGTTCGGTCGTTTTTTTCGAGGAAGTGATGGGTGAAATAAAAGGTGATATCATAGATACACTCCGCTTTCTGGTAGGCAATGAGGTTCTTGTAGGAGCCGCCGTGAGGGAGAAATGTTTGTGGGGTGGGCATGGTGGTGATGCTTTTAAAGGGTTTTTGGAATGGGATTGGAGGGGGAGGCAGGCTTGGTGGAGGGGGCTTTAAGCTTGATGGAGTGAGCCTTTCTAAGCCTTTCTGGGCCTCTCTAAGCCCCTAATCATCGAGGGGAAGGATGGGCTAAGGCTTAGAGAGGCTTAGGAAGGCTTAGAAAGGCTCACTCTATTAGGCCAAGAGGCCCGCTCCATTGCGCCAATAGCCTCGCTCCATTGCGCCAATAGCCTCGCTCCATTGCGCCAATAGCCTCGCTCTTTCTTAGAAGAACTTCACCTGCTCTCCCTTGATTTCGCTCAGGAGCATGTTGGCGAGGCGGCTTGTGCCGAGGCGGAGCCACTTGTTGGTGAGCCATTTTTCGCCCAGAACCTCTTTCACGATGGTGTAGTAGATTATTGCATCCATCACGCTGTTTATGCCTCCTGCGGGCTTGAAACCTATCTGTATGCCCGTTTCATCGTAGTATTCCTTGATGGCCTGACACATGACGTATGCTGCTTCGGGTGTGGCGGTAGGTTCGAGTTTGCCTGTGGAGGTCTTGATATAGTCGGCTCCGGCGTACATGGCGAGGATGGAAGCCTTCTTGATGTTTGTTGCGGTCTTGAGTGCTCCGGTCTCAAGGATTACCTTCATCGGCACCTCTTCGCCGCATGCTGCCTTGAGTTCCTGAATCTCGTCGCACACGCCTTCATAGTCGCCTGACAGGAATTTTCCCACCGGCATGACGATGTCAATCTCTGTGGCTCCGTCGGCAACAGCGAGTGATGTCTCCGCTACCTTCACTTCGATGCGTGCCTGCGACGACGGGAACGAACCCGAAACGCAGGCTATCTCCACGCCATCTACTTCGAGCGACTCTGCCACGATGTCGGCAAAGCACGGATAAACGCATATCGTTGCGACGTGGGGCAGGTCGGGATAATGGCTGTCGAAGTCGTTCACACGCTCGGTGAAGGCGAGGATGCTCTCTTCCGAGTCGGTGGTCTTGAGCGAGGTGAGTTCGATGCTGCCGAAGAGGAAGCGTTTCACCTCCATTGTGTCGTTCTCGTGTACTTTCTCGGCGATGATCTTACGCACGGCGTCGCGCACGGCGTTGTCGTCGAGATTGGTGTCGTACTTGGCCAGAGCCTCGTCGTATTTGCTGGGCTGGATGGCGCTTTCCTGGGTGTTGAGGATGGTGTCTGTGATTATTCCCATAGTGTTTTGCTGATGTATTGTTTTATGATTTTTGCTGTTTTCTGGGGTGATGGCATGGCATGGACAAGCCGTCGTGCCGTCTTTCCGCTACGCCTTGAGTTTGGGATTGTTCCTGTGGCGGTCGTGGTCGCGTGCCGTCTTCTTTTCTATGCTTTTGCGGAACGCTTCGGTGAGGTCGGTGCCTGTCTGGTTGGCGAGGCAGAGCAGCACCCATAGTATGTCTGCCATTTCCTCCGACGGGTCGTCGTTCTCGCCGCTTTTGAAGCTCTGGTCGCCGTAGCGGCGTGCCATGATGCGTGCCAGTTCGCCCACCTCTTCGGTGAGGCAAGCCATGTTTGTGAGTTCGGAGAAGTAGCGCACGCCGTACTCCCTGATCCATTTGTCCACAGTCTCCTGTGCTTCTTTTATTGACATAACGAGTGAATTTTTTCGTATATTGCCACTGCTGACGCAAGTAGTGTGAGGACAATGAAGACATTGTCCCTTTTGCGTTTGCCCTCGCTGTCCTTTCTTGGGAATATGGCGAAGCCCGGCACGGCTACTACGAGTGTGACGAACAGCACTGTTTCAGCCACGCCGTTGCCCATGTCGATGAAATGGCCGGCCGTCGAGCCTGTCACGCCTATTACGAGGAGGACGGTGAAAAAGCTGTTCAGAAAATCTCTTTTCATTGCTATATGTTTTTACTTGTAGTGGTGGAGAATGTTTTACAGTCTTCTCTCCTTGCTCCTTATTCCTTGTTTTTCGTGTCCATGCAGATGGTGACGGGGCCGTCGTTGAGCAGTTCCACCTTCATGTCGGCGCCGAATTCGCCCGTTCCTACGGGTTTGCCGAGCGCGTCGGAGAGCTTGCGGCAGAAGTCCTCGTAGAGCGGAACCGAAATCTCGTGGCGTGCTGCGCGGAACCATGAGGGACGGTTCCCCTTCTTGTACGAGGCGTAGAGCGTGAACTGGCTCACCACCAACGCCTCGCCCCCGGTGTCGAGAATGGAGCGGTTCATCACGCCGTTCTCGTCGTCGAAGACGCGGAGTGCAGCCACTTTCTTCACCAGCCAATCTACATCCTCCGTCGTGTCCTCCTCTTCCACGCCGAGGAGGAGCAGGAAGCCGTGGCCTATACTCGATTTCACCGTGCCGTTGATGGTCACCGATGCGTGACTGACGCGCTGTATTACTGTTCTCATGCGATGTGTATTTCTTTTCTTGTTAGCGGAATACAAAATTACTCGAAAATTGTGATAAAAACAAGCCGACACCTGCATGATAAGTGAAAAAATGAAAAATAAACGCTTTTTTTCGCTGATTTTCTTTGCGTTATGGATTTTAATTGATAAATTTGCAACAACTATATGTGCGTAGTGTCGCACTGCTGCACTTTTAAGCAACCGATTCCTATAAAAGAGACGACATTTTTCATAAACGTAACACTTATTAGCATAAATCGTCTTGGTATGGAAAAGGTGCCGGAAGTGGGCATTCCATGCTGACAAGAAGCATTGAGCAAATATGGAATAATGTTTTTTCATGATGGCATTCTTCCGGTTTTTTTTACCGGAAATGTATGTCTGTCATTGAAAAGATGGTAATATGACTTTTAGTTTTTAGTATAATTTGATATAAGGATTGGCTTGTGATAACCCGTGATGGGGCCGACAAGTATTTTTTTGGGAGATTTTAATGAATCTTCTCTGTGTGTGCGCTTAGATCGTGAGGTCGTGGCGCATTTTTTTTTGCTGCTTCTGCATCGTTCTAAAAACAAGCCTTGTTTGCGATGAAAAGAAGCCTTGTTTGCACTGAAAAGAAGCCTTGTTTAGAGTGTAAATAAGCCTTGTTTTCAATGGCAGTGTAAAGGCGTTTGATAATTAGCGATTTGGGGTCTCACGCCTCTTTCTCGGCCGCCTTTTTCTCGAAGAAATCGTGCAAAATCGCCGCTCTTCTGCTTCCCACAACCTGTGCAAGTTCCTCTGCTGATGCCTCGCCGATGCGTTTCACGCTCTTGAAGTGCTTCATGAGGGCGTCGCGCGAGGCAGGCCCTATGCCGCTGATGTCGTCGAGCACGCTGTGGAGGGCGTGCTTGGAACGCTTGTCGCGGTGGAACGTGATGGCATAACGGTGCACCTCGTCCTGAATCTGCGTGAGGACGCGGAACAGTTCGCTCTGAGGGTCGATGCCTATCACCTGCGGCGGACAGCCGTAGAGCAGTTCGTTGGTGCGGTGACGGTCGTCCTTGGCGAGTCCGGCGATGGCAATGCCGAGGTGCAACTCGTCGTCCACCACCTGGCGTACCACCTCCATCTGACCCTTTCCGCCGTCGGTGATGATGAGGTCGGGCAGGGCTTCGCCCTCTTCTCTCATGCGCGTGTAGCGGCGGCGCACCACCTCCTGCATGGAAGCGTAGTCGTCGGGACCGCTGACGGTCTTGATGTTGTATTTGCGGTAGTCCTTCTTCGACGGCCGCATGCCCTTGAACACCACGCAGCCCGCCACGGCATCGGTGCCCGATATGTTGGAGTTGTCGAAGCATTCTATGTGGAACGGCATCTTTTCGAGTCGCAGTTTCTGTTGCAGTTCCTTCATCAGACGCGTCTTTTTCTGTTCCGGATTGAGTTTTTCCGTCTGTTTCAGGCGGTCGAAACGGTACTGGCGGCAGTTCATGAGCGACAGTTCCAGCAAGTGCTTCTTGTCGCCGCGCTGCGGCACGAAGAACTCCACGCCGCCCAGCTGCCACTCCATTGCGAACGGCACTATCACCTCCTTTGCCTCACTTCCGAACCTGCTGCGTATGTCGGGGATGGCAGAAATGAGCAGTTCCGGGTCGGTTTCATCGAGTTTCCGGCGGTATTCAAACGTGAAACTCTGGTTCACCGCCCCCTCCACAACGTGCATGTAGTTGATGAACACCATGCTGTCCGCCTCGTCGGAGAGTATGGTGAAGACATCTACATTGCTTATGGTGTGGCTCACCACCTCGCTCTTGGCGCAGAAATTCTGTATGAGCATGTACTTCTGCTTGAGTTCTTCCGCCTCCTCGAAGCGCAGTTCGGCGGCTTTCCGCTGCATTTCATCGTAGATGTGCCTGCTCAGTTCGCGCGTGTTGCCCTTCAGTATCTCGCGTGCCTGGGCTATGCACTCGCGGTAGTCCTCCACGCTCTGCCGCCCCGTGCAGGGTGCGTTGCAGTTGTGTATGTGGTATTCCAGGCACGGTTTGTACTTGCCTTGGGCGATGCCTTCGGGTGTAATCGGGATGTGGCACTTGCGCGGTTTGTAGAGTTTGCCTATCAGTTCAAGCACGGCATACATGCTTGCCGTGTGCGAATAGGGTCCGTAGTAGGTTCCCCATTTGCGGTTTATCTGGCGTGTCTTGAATATGCGCGGCAGATATTCGCCCGTGACACAGATGCTGGGGTAGGTCTTTCCGTCTTTAAGGAGTACGTTGTAGCGGGGGTTGTACTTCTTTATAAGACTGTTTTCGAGCAGCAGCGCGTCCTCTTCGGTGTTCACCACGGTGTAGCTTATGTCCTCAATCTTCGACACCAGAACCTTTGTCTTGAATCTATCTACCTCCTTGTGGAAGTAGCTCGACACTCGCTGCTTCAGCCGTTTGGCCTTGCCTACATATATAATGGTGTGGGTTTTGTCGTAGAACTGGTAGCTTCCGGGTTTGTCGGGCATACTCAAAACTATGCTTTTCAGCCGTTCTATCCGCTTCAGATCGTCTTCCTTCTTCATCTTTGAAAATGCTTTAATAGGGCAGTGTAAGTGCCTGTGGTTTAGGGCGATGTCTTCCTTATGTTTCATGTGAAACATTCTTACGTTTCACATGTTGCACCGTTTCATCCCGTTTCCGTCGTTAAAGAAACACTTTAACGCCGATGGATGCGTGCCAAAACGAAAAAAGCGGCATGATGCCGGGTGGCATCTGCCGCTTTGGGGTAGGGTGTTAGATCTTCAACAGTGAAGTAACCTCCACGTCATCGTCGAAAACTTCGCGTCCGTCGAGACCTTCGTGCACGAGTTCGATGATGAAGTTCACATAGATTTTCTTTACTCCGAACTTCTTCACGAGGTTGCATGCCGCCTTCATCGTGCCTCCGGTGGCGAGCAGGTCGTCGTGCAAAAGCACCACATCATCGGGACCTATGGCGTCCTTATGAATTTCGATGGTGTCCTTGCCGTACTCCTTGGCGTAGCTTTCCTGGATTGTCTCGCATGGAAGTTTGCCCGGCTTGCGGCACAACACTATTCCGGCGTGCAGACGCATGGCGAGGGTTGAGGTCATAATGAGACCTCGCGACTCTATGCCTACAATCTTTGTGATGCCTTTGTCCTTGTACATCTCATAGAGTTCGTCGCTCATTGTCTTCACGCATTCATAGTTTTTGAAGAGCGTGGATACGTCGCGGAAGTTGATTCCTTTCTTTGGCCAATCGGGTATGCAACGCAGATTGTCCACTAATAGTTTGTTGTTCATTGTCAGTTGCTTGTATTATGTTCGTTCTTTCAATTGTTTCATGTGAAACGTTCTTGCTGTCCTTTCCTTGCGGAGCAGCTTCTGCGCCTTCCGGCGGAGTGGGGATGCCGCCGTCGTGGGGTCAGCGGTGCATCATCACCAGCAGCACGTTGATGTCGCTCGGCGATACTCCCGGTATGCGTGAGGCTTGTGCCAGCGTTTCGGGGTCTATCTTCTGGAGCTTCTGGCGGCCTTCCGTCGAGATCTCATGTATGTCGGCGTAGCGGAAATGTCCCTTTATGCGTATGTTCTCGAGGCGGTGCATCTTGTCGGCAACGAGTCGTTCGCGCTCTATGTAGCCTTTGTACTTTATGCTTATCTCGGCTTCTTCCGTTATCTCTTCGCGGCGGTTGGGTGTGAGGGCGAGTGCCTCTTTCAGTGCCGGCACGGCTTCGGCGAGTGCTGCGATGCTTATCTGCGGCCGTGATATGAGGTCGGCGAGTGTGGTTCCGAAGCGGAGTGGGGTGGTTCCGAAGCTTTCGAGGGCTGCGTTTATGTCGCGCGGTTTCACCGAAGTGTTGTGGCAGAAGTTCACGATGCGTTCGCATTCGGCTTTCTTCTGCAACCACCAGTCCATGCGGTCGCGCTTTGCCAGTCCGAGGTCGTATGCCCGTTCGGTGAGTCGTTCGTCGGCGTTGTCCTGGCGCAGCAGTATTCTGTATTCGGCGCGTGAGGTGAACATTCGGTACGGTTCGTCCACGCCTTTTGTCGTGAGGTCGTCTATGAGTACGCCTATGTAGCTTTCGTCGCGTTTCATCACGAACGGTTCGCCACCCGAGCAGTGTATGGCTGCGTTGATTCCTGCCACCGTTCCCTGTCCGCCCGCCTCTTCGTAGCCCGTCGTTCCGTTCACCTGCCCGGCGAAGAAGAGACCTTTTACTATTTTCGATTCGAGCGAATTTTTGAGTTGGGTGGGGTCGAAGTAGTCGTATTCGATGGCGTAGCCGGGCCGATAGACCTTGATGTCGCGGAACGCCGGAATCTTCTTCAGTGCCTCAATCTGCACTTCCATGGGCATCGACGATGAGAATCCGTTGAGGTACATCTCGTTGGTGTCCTCGCCTTCGGGTTCGAGGAAGAGCGGGTGCTGCTGCTTGTCGGGGAATGTCACGAGCTTGGTCTCGATGGAAGGGCAGTAGCGCGGCCCGGTGGATTGTATCTGTCCGTTGTAGAGTGGGGAGTCGGCGATGGCTGCGCGCAGTGTCTCGTGCACTTCGGCGTTGGTGTTGCAGGTCCAGCAGGACAGCTGCTTCAGCGGTCGGGCGGTGCCCATATAGCTGAATTTGTGGAATGTCTGTTCGCCCGGCTGCTCCTCCATTTCGTCAAAGTGTACGCTCCGGCGGTCTATACGCACGGGTGTTCCCGTCTTCATTCTTGCCGCCGTTATGCCGTGTCGCGTTATGCTTTCGGTGAAATGCAGCACGGCGGGTTCGGCGCAACGCCCTCCCGGCACCTGCCTTCTGCCCACATGCATGAGTCCGTTGAGGAATGTCCCGGCGGTGATTATCGTTGCCTTGGCACGAAATTCCACGCCCCACACCGTTGCCACGCCCACGGCTTCGCCCTGCTCCACGAGCAGTTCGCAGGCTTCGTCCTGCCACACGTCGAGTCCTGGCGTGTCGTCGATTACCTTGCGCCATGCCCAGATGAACTTGCCGCGGTCGCATTGTGCCCTCGGACTCCACACTGCGGGACCCTTGCCTTGGTTGAGCATTCGGAACTGTATGGCTGTCTCGTCGGTGACGATGGCCATGTGTCCGCCCAGTGCGTCAATCTCGCGCACTATCTGTCCCTTGGCTATTCCGCCCACGGCGGGGTTGCAGCTCATCTGCGCCGTCTTGTTCATATCCATCGTTATGAGGCAGGTCTTGGCACCCATGGTGGCTGCGGCTACCGCCGCTTCGCATCCTGCATGTCCTCCGCCGATAACGATGACGTCGTAAAATAACTTCATTCTCTGATAAAAAATGTTCGTGTTCCGCGTGCCGGGAACTTGTGGTTGCGGAGCGGTCTGGCCGCTTTCCTGTCCCGTTTGTTTTCCTTTGTGCTGACAGCAGGTCGTGTGCCTGCCCGACTTCGGTTTTCATGTCCCGCAAATTCCCTTGTCGTGCGAAATTCTGTATTATGTCGCAAAATTAAGAATAAAAAATGATTTTATATCGAAAATAATTTGATTTATCATCAAAAATCACTATTTTTGCAAGCTGAAATCGGGGCGTTATTACCTATTAATAGGTAGGTGAGCATGCCCGCCATGACACATTTGGCTGCGACTATTATTTCGACAATCAATAATTTTAACAGTTAAATAATTTAATTTCAAACACTTATGTGGTTAATCAATTCATCAATCGGTAGAAAGGTGGTGATGGCTGTGACAGGCGTTGCCCTTGTTCTATTCCTGACATTCCACATGTCAATGAATGTTGCGGCACTCTTCTCTGGAGATGCGTACAACATGATCTGTGAATTCCTTGGCGCCAACTGGTATGCCGTAGTTGCAACTATGGGCCTTGCAGGCCTTGCAGTAATCCACATCGTGTATGCCTTCTGGCTCACGATGCAGAACCGCGCCGCCCGCGGCACCTCACGTTACGAGGTAGTGGCAAAGCCCGCGAAGGTGGAATGGGCTTCGCAGAACATGCTTGTGCTTGGCATCATCGTGCTTCTGGGCCTTGCTCTCCACTTCTGGAACTTCTGGTACAACATGATGTTCGCCGAGCTTGTAGGCTTTGAAGGCGTATGTGCACCCGCCGACGGTTTCGGATGGATTCAGGAGACATTCGCAAATCCCGTTTATGTAGTGCTCTACATTGTGTGGCTTGTTGCCCTCTGGTTCCACCTCACACACGGTTTTTGGAGCGCAATGCAGACATTCGGCTGGAACGGTAAGGTATGGTTCAACCGTTGGAAGGTCATCGGTCAGGTTTACTCCACCCTTCTCGTCCTCGGTTTCCTCGTGGTAGTAATCGCTTTCGCACTTGGCTGTGCGCCGAGCCTCTGCTGCTAATTCACAAATCATAATTTAGAATTCATAATTTGATTATGGCAAAGACTATTAATTCAAGAATCCCTGAAGGCCCAGTGGCCGAGAAGTGGACCAACTATAAAGCTCACCAGCGTCTGGTGAACCCCAAGAACAAACTCAAGCTCGACATCATCGTCGTAGGAACAGGTCTTGCCGGTGCTTCGGCAGCAGCCAGCCTCGGCGAAATGGGCTTCCGTGTTTTTAACTTCTGCATCCAGGACTCTCCCCGTCGCGCACACTCTATCGCAGCACAGGGAGGTATCAACGCAGCCAAGAACTACCAGAACGACGGCGACTCGGTTTACCGTCTGTTCTACGACACAGTGAAGGGCGGCGACTATCGTGCCCGCGAAGCCAACGTTTACCGCCTTGCCGAGGTGTCTAACGACATCATCGACCAGTGCGTTGCTCAGGGTGTTCCTTTCGCACGCGAGTACGGCGGCATGCTTGCCAACCGTTCTTTCGGCGGCGCCCAGGTTTCGCGTACATTCTATGCAAAGGGCCAGACAGGCCAGCAGCTGCTTCTCGGCGCCTACTCCGCGCTGTCAAAGCAGGTGAGCACAGGCCGCGTGCAGCTCTACACACGCTATGAAATGGAGGATGTGGTAATTGTTGATGGCCGCGCTCGTGGTATCATCGCCAAGAATCTCATCAGCGGTAAGCTCGAACGCTTCTCTGCAAACGCTGTCGTTATCGCTACCGGCGGTTACGGAAACGCTTACTTCCTCTCCACAAACGCTATGGGTTGCAACTGTACGGCAGCCGTTCAGTGCTACCGCAAGGGTGCATATTTCGCAAACCCCTGCTATGTTCAGATCCACCCGACATGTATCCCCGTTCACGGCGACAAGCAGTCAAAGCTCACACTTATGTCAGAGTCGTTGCGTAACGACGGCCGTATCTGGGTTCCGAAGAAGCTCGAAGACGCCAAGGCATTGCAGGCTGGCACAAAGAAGGGCTCCGACATCGCTGAGGAAGACCGCGACTACTACTTGGAGCGCCGCTATCCCGCCTTCGGTAACCTCGTTCCCCGCGACGTGGCTTCACGCGCTGCCAAGGAGCGTTGTGACAAGGGCTTCGGCGTGAACAACACCGGTCTGGCCGTGTTCCTCGACTTCTCTGAGTCAATCAACCGTCTCGGCATCGATGTTATCCGCCAGCGTTACGGCAACCTCTTCGACATGTACGAGGAGATTACCGACGTTAATCCGGGCGAGCTTGCCAACGAAATCAACGGCGTGAAGTACTACAACCCGATGATGATCTATCCTGCCATCCACTACACTATGGGTGGTATCTGGGTTGATTACGAGCTCCAGACATCCATTACCGGTCTGTTCGCCATCGGCGAGTGCAACTTCTCCGACCACGGTGCCAACCGTCTCGGTGCTTCAGCACTTATGCAGGGCTTGGCAGACGGCTACTTCGTGCTGCCTTACACCATCCAGAACTACCTCGCCGACCAGGCTATCTGGCCGCACCTCTCTACCGATCTGCCTGAGTTTGCAGAGGCCGAGAAGGGCGTTCAGGCTGAGATCGACCGCCTCATGGACATCAAGGGCAAGCGTTCTGTTGATTCTCTCCACAAGGAACTCGGCCACATCCTCTGGGAACATGTAGGTATGGGCCGTACAAAGGAGGGTCTCGAGAAAGGCATCGAGCTCATCAACAAGCTCCGCAAGGAGTTCAACACCAACCTCTTCATCCCCGGAAGCAAGGAAGGACTCAATGTCGAGCTCGACAAGGCTATCCACCTCCGCGACTTCATCCTCATGGGTGAGCTCATCGCACACGACGCCCTCTCACGCGAGGAGTCTTGCGGTGGACACTTCCGCGAGGAGTATCAGACAGAAGAGGGCGAGGCAAAGCGCGACGACGAGAACTTCTTCTATGTAGGCTGCTGGGAGTACAAGGGCAACGACGAGACTGCTCCTGAACTCATCAAGGAACCGCTCGAATACGAGGCAATCAAGGTACAGACACGTAACTATAAGAACTAATTTGATAGTGGACGAGTCGACGAGTTTACAAGTGGACGAGGAAGTTAGCTTGCGGGCATTCTTTGTCGCCACTTTCCTCTCGTTACCTATAAAAATATAATATTTAATCCGTTGGCAAGACGGAAGACGGGCAAAATGAAGAGTCATAAGGATTTGATAGTATGGCAGAAAAGCATGTTGCTTGTGAAGCGGCTCTACGAAGTGTCACAGACCTTCCCACAAGAAGAACTGTTTGGCATAACTTCACAAATGCGCCGTGCAGCAGTCTCTATACCTTCTAATATTGCCGAAGGTTATGGACGCATTTATGACAAAGACACCGTAAGGTTTCTGAGCATAGCGTTAGGTTCGGCGTCAGAGTTGGAGACACAATTGCTCATAAGCGGACAGTTAGGCTATATGTCAAAACCCGAACTCGACGAATTGCTTATGTTGAACACGGAGATAATACGTATGCTTGCGCAGTTGTTAAAGAAGATTGGCAGCATGGGTTGAGCAGATAGTACAAATCTCCTTGTTTACTCGTTTCCTCGTCACTTGTCGACTAAATTTAAGAAAAAATGGAGAAAAATATAAGCTTCACACTGAAATATTGGCGTCAGAACGGTCCTCAGGACAAGGGCCACTTCGACACCCGTGAGATGAAGGATATCCCTACGGATACCTCATTCCTTGAGATGCTCGACATCCTTAACGAGCAGCTCATCGAGGAAGGCAACGAGCCTTTCGTATTCGACCACGACTGCCGCGAGGGCATCTGCGGTATGTGTTCACTCTACATCAACGGTCATCCCCACGGACCTAACCAGGGTGCTACCACATGCCAGCTCTATATGCGCAAGTTCAACGACGGCGATGTAATCACAGTTGAGCCGTGGCGTTCGGCTGCATTCCCCGTAATCAAGGACTGTATGGTCGATCGCACCGCTTTCGACAAGATTATGCAGGCCGGCGGCTATGTTAGCGTTCGCACCGGACAGCCGCAGGATGCCAACGCCATCCTCATCCCGAAGGAAGACGCCGACGAGGCAATGGACTGCGCTACATGTATCGGCTGCGGTTGCTGCGTGGCTGCTTGCAAGAACGGTTCAGCAATGCTTTTCGTAAGCTCTAAGGTGAGCCAGCTCGCACTCCTGCCGCAGGGACGTCCTGAGGCAGCCAAGCGTGCCAAGGCAATGATTGCCAAGATGGAGGAGCTTGGATTCGGTAACTGTACAAACACCCGTGCGTGTGAGGCAGAATGCCCGAAGAACGAGTCTATCGCCAACATCGCTCGCCTCAACCGCGAGTTCATCAAGGCAAAGCTCGCCGATTAATTGTTCTGGAAAACAATATCGTATCTAAAAAATGATAGACGGATGTGTCGCATCGAAAGGTGCTTCACATCCGTTTTTTCTTTTTAGGAGTTAAAGAAGTCAGCACTCGCTGCGCTCGTTAGAAGTTAAAGAAGTTAAAGCCAAATGCTTTGCCAATTCCCGCTCGACAACACCATCCAAATAATTCATAATTAAGAATTCATAATTCATAATGAACTACGTTGCGCAGTGTTGTCGAGCGAGGACGCTCGACCTCCTACATTGCCAATTCATAATTAAGAATTCATAATTCATAATGAACTACGTTGCGCAGTGTCGTCAAGTGAGAATTAGCAAAGGTAATGGCTTTAACTTCTATAACTTCTTTAACTTCTATAACTCCTTAAAAAAAAACTCTTCAGCTCCCCCTGCCTTCCTGCTCTTTTTCACCTCTATTTCCCTGCTTTTCCAAACAAGGCTTCTTTACTCTCCAAACAAGGCTTCCTTGCAGCCAAAACAAGGCTTGTTTGAAGAGCAAAGAAGCCTTGTTTGCAAACGCGGGATATTGTGTCCCGAAATGCGCCAAAAACTGCATGGAGGTAAAAAAACGCGCACGTTTTTTGCAAGTTAGGCCGATTTTCCGTACTTTTGTAAAATTGGAGACAAACGCCCCGACGCCCCGGTGCGCCGAAAGTATGCCGCAGCGGGTGTTTATGCACGAGAAAACAAAACCATTATAAGAATGTCAGCAATAGAAATTAAGAAGGTGGAGACGCGTAGCGAACTCGACGCTTTCATCGAATTCCATTACGACCTTTACAAGGACAATCCCTACGATGTGCCCAACCTCTATTCCGACGAGGTGAAGAATTTCAGCAAGGACAAGAATCCCGCGTTCGAGTTCAGCGACGCCGAGTGCTACCTTGCCCTGCGCGACGGCAAGGTCGTGGGACGCGTGGCGGCCATCATCAACCACCGCGCCAACGAGCGTTGGGACCGCAGGAGCGTGCGCTTCGGCTGGCTCGACTTCATCGACGACCACGAAGTGTCCGAGGCCCTCTTCAAGGCTGTGGAGGACTACGGCCGCGCCAACGGCATGACGGAGATGGTGGGGCCTCTCGGCTTCACCGACATGGACCCCGAAGGCATGCTGACATGGGGATTCGACCAGCTCGGCACAATGCCCACCATATACAACTACCCCTACTACCCCGAGCACATGGAGCACATGGGCGGCTGGGAGAAGGACAACGACTATGTGGAGTACAAGCTCTATGTCCCCGAGCAGATGCCTGAGAAGTACAGCAAGGTGGCGCAGATGATACAGAAACGCTACAACCTGCACATCAAGAAGCTCCGCCGCAACGAGATTTTCGGTCCCGACGGCTACGGTCAGAAGATTTTCGGCGTCATCAACGCCACCTTCCACGACCTCTACGGCTACTCCGAGCTGTCGCAGCAGCAGATCGACCACTACATCAAGACATTCCTCCCGCTGCTCGACCTCAATCTCGTCACCCTCATCGAGGACTGGAACACGCCCGACCACAAGCTCGTCGGCGTGGGCATCACCATGCCGTCGCTCTCCCGCGCCCTGCAGAAGTGCCGCCGCGGACGCCTCTTCCCCTTCGGCTGGTGGCACCTGCTGCGTGCCTTGAAGATGCACCGTACGAAGATTGTCGACCTGCTCCTCGTCGGCGTCCTGCCCGAATACCGTGCCAAGGGTGCCAACGCGCTCCTCTTCTACGACCTCATCCCCTACTACCAGAAGTACAAGTTCGAATGGGGCGAGACCAATGTCGAGATGGAGACCAACGAGAAAGTGCAGGGACAGTGGCAGTACCTCGAGCGCGAGAACCACAAGCGCCGCCGCTGCTACCGCAAGGACATAAAAGCTTAGAAGCACGCCGCAACGCCCGTGAGGCCTTCGCGGAAAGCGCATGAAACGGAGAACCCCCATAACACAACCCATCACCACAATGTCAGAAGAAACCATCCAGCCCACCGTCCAATACACCGACGACAACATTCGCCACCTCTCCGACATGGAGCATGTGCGCACCCGACCCGGCATGTACATCGGACGCCTCGGCGACGGCAATCTCCCAGAGGACGGCATCTATGTCCTCCTCAAGGAAGTTGTCGATAACTCCATCGACGAATTTAAGATGAATGCCGGCAAGCGCATTGAAATCGACATCGAGGACAACCTCCGTGTCGGCGTGCGCGACTATGGACGCGGCATACCGCAAGGCAAACTCGTCGAGGCAGTGAGCGTGCTCAACACCGGAGGAAAGTATGACTCCAAGGCATTCAAGAAGAGTGTCGGACTCAACGGTGTGGGTGTCAAGGCCGTCAATGCTCTCAGCGCACACTTCACCGTCAGCTCCTACCGTGACGGGCAGGTGCGCACATTGCAGTTTGAGCGCGGTGAACTCAAGAGCGACACCACACAGCCGTCGGCCGACGAGACGGGTACCTACATCTTCTTCGAGCCCGACCCCACGCTCTTCACCGGCTACTCCTTCCACGACGACATCGTGGAGACGATGCTGCGCAACTACACCTACCTCAACTCCGGGCTCACCATCATGCACAACGGTCGCCGCATTGTGTCGCGCAACGGTCTCGCCGACCTCCTCACCGACACCATGACCACCGACCCTCTCTATCCCATCGTACACATAAAAGGCGACGACATAGAGATAGCCTTCACACACACCAACCAGTATGGCGAGGAGTATCACTCCTTCGTGAACGGACAGCACACCACACAGGGAGGCACACACCAGAGCGCGTTCAAGGAGCACATAGCCCGCACGGTGAAGGAATTCTTCTCGAAGAACTATGAATACACCGACATACGCAACGGACTCGTGGCGGCGATAGCCATCAACGTGGAGGAACCAATGTTCGAGAGCCAGACGAAAATCAAGCTCGGTTCACTGCAGATGGCACCCGGCGGGGAGAGCATCAACAAGTATGTGGGCGACTTCATCAAGCGCGAAGTCGATAACTTCCTGCACATCCACGCCGATGTGGCAGAGACAATGCAGCAGAAAATCACCGAGAGCGAGCGCGAACGCAAGGCCATGGCAGGAGTCACCAAGATAGCACGCGAGCGCGCCAAGAAGGCCAACCTCCACAACCGCAAGCTCCGCGACTGCCGCATACACTACTCCGACGCCAAGAACGACCGCAAGGAAGAGTCGAGCATATTCATCACCGAGGGCGACTCGGCAAGCGGTTCCATCACCAAGAGCCGCGATGTGAACACGCAGGCAGTCTTCTCGCTCCGCGGAAAACCACTCAACTGCTACGGACTCACGAAGAAAGTGGTGTATGAAAACGAGGAGTTCAACCTCCTTCAGGCAGCACTCGACATCGAGGACGGGCTCGACTCGCTCAGATACAACAAGGTGATAGTAGCCACCGATGCCGATGTCGATGGCATGCACATACGCCTTCTCATCATCACTTTCTTCCTGCAGTTCTTCCCCGACCTCATAAAGAAAGGTCATGTCTATGTCCTGCAGACACCACTCTTCCGTGTGCGCAACCGCCGCACGAAGATAAAGGACAAGAAAGTGGTGGCCGAAGCCGACGCACGCCTCACGGGAAAAGAGAAGAAGAGCGACTTCGTCGTGCGCTACTGCTACTCCGACGACGAGCGCGTCAAGGCCATACAGAGCCTCGGACCCGACCCCGAAATAACACGATTCAAAGGTCTCGGAGAGATTTCGCCCGACGAGTTCGTACACTTCATAGGCCCCGACATGCGCCTTGAGCAGGTCACCCTGCACAAGACCGACCAGGTGCAGAAACTCCTCGAATACTACATGGGAAAGAACACTATGGAGCGTCAGAACTTCATCATCGACAACCTCGTCGTGGAGGAAGACCTGCCCGACGACGAGACCCTCGACGACTGAACCGCCCCGCAGGCACCCCTGCCACAGACATAACACACAAAGGAAATGAAGAACAGCATCATCACACTGCTCGTCCTGACTGCTGTCGGGGCGGTTTTCGCGCAGAGCATCAACCCACTGCGCAAACTCCAGATAGCCGAAATGGCGATAAGCAACCTCTATGTCGACTCCGTCGATGAGCAAAAACTCTCCGAAGACGCCATAAGAGGAATGCTCGAAAATCTCGACCCACACTCCTCCTACACCACGGCAAAGGAGACAAAGGCAATGAACGAACCGCTGCAAGGCTCGTTCGACGGTATCGGCGTACAGTTTAATATGGTGGACGACACGCTCCTCGTGATACAGACCGTCACCAAAGGCCCGTCGGAAAAGGTGGGAATATGCGCCGGTGACCGCATCATCACCGTCAATGACACCACCATCGCAGGCGTGAAGATGAACCGCACCGACATCATGCGCCGCCTCAGAGGGCCGCGTGGCACCAGCGTCGATATAGGCATACGCCGCCGCGGAGTGCCCGAACTCATGCACTTCACCGTCGTGCGCAACCGCATACCCGTGAAATCGCTCGATGCTGCCTACATCATACGCCCTCATGTGGGCTACATACGCATAGGAAACTTCGGCGCAACCACCTACAAGGAGTTTATGACTGCCGTCGATTCGCTTGAGAAAAAAGGTATGCGCGACCTCATCCTCGACCTTCAGGACAACGGCGGAGGCTACCTTCAAGCCGCTGTCGAGATAGCCAATGAGTTCTTGCAGAAGAACGACCTCATTGTCTATACGCAGGGACGGCGTGCCGGCAGACACGAATATCGTGCTCGCGGCAACGGCCGTCTGCTCAAAGGCAAGGTCATGGTGCTCGTCAATGAATATACGGCATCGGCAGCCGAGATTGTCAGCGGAGCCATCCAGGACCAGGATCGAGGCACCGTCGTGGGGCGTCGCTCATTCGGAAAAGGCCTTGTGCAGCGTCCCATCGAGTTCGACGACGGCTCCATGATACGCCTCACCGTGGCGCATTACTACACGCCGGCAGGACGATGCATACAGAAACCCTACGAGAAAGGCGCACGCGAAGACTATGCTCAGGACATAGAGAAACGCTTCAAGCACGGCGAACTCTACTCCGCCGACAGCATACACTTCGCCGATTCGCTCAAATGCCAGACCCTTCGACGCCACCGCACGGTGTATGGAGGCGGCGGAATCATGCCCGACTACTTCGTACCACTCGATACAACGCAGTTCACCAAGTTCTACCGGCAGATAGTCGTGCGCAACATCTTGGTTACGACGACACTGAAATATGTCGACGACCACCGCGCAGAACTCAAAAACAACTACGCCTCCTTCGACGACTTCGTGCGCAGTTACCATGCACCCGAAGCCCGCATCGACTCCATGATAGCCGAGGCAGAACGCCAGAAAGTGAAACCTGCCGACGATGCCGAACTCAAAGCTACACGCTACCAGCTCGCACTCCACTTCAAGGCACTCGTCGCCCGCGACATCTGGGACATGGATGAGTACTTCTGCATAGTGAACGAAGAAAGCCATATCGTGCGGAAAGCCGTGCAGCTGATGACGGGAAAGGATTGATTCCGTTCTTCTTTAAGAATACAGGAGTTAAGAATTCAGAAGTTAAGCCATTAGCTTTGAGGAGTCAGGAGTTAAGAATACAGAAGTTAAGCCGTATGCTTTGAGGAGTCAGGAGTTAAGAATTCAGGAGTTAAGCCATTAGCTTTGCCAATCATAGGAGGTCGAGCGTCCCGCTCGACAACACCGTCCAAACAATTCATAATTAAGAATTCATAATTCATAATGTATTTGTTTGCGTTGTGTTGTCGAGCGGGACGCTCGACCTCCTATGGTTACTTGTCTCCATAAGAAGCAAAGGTAATGGCTTAACTTCTTAACTTCTGACTTCTTAACTCCTTCCTTCTGACTCCTTAACTTCTTCCTTCTGACTCCTTAACTCCTGACCCCCTGCCTTCCTACAAGCAAAAACATAACAGACATTTTGTAGGAAATTCAGAACAGCGAAGTCTTTAAATGTCTTAAAATAAGCGACAAATGGGAAATTTTTTGTTAAAAATCTCTTTTTTTATACAACTTTATGGAAAATTTCCTATCTTTGCATAAGATAGGCGGCACCTCAGCAATTTGAAGCAAGCTTCATTGCATTCGGTTTGCACTATCTTTGCCAAAGATAGGCTGCACTCGGCAATTTGAAAGCAAGCTTTCATTGCACTTGCCTTGCACCGCCACACTCAGAAACGAACTAAGCTTTACAGCTCTCTCCGTGCGCTTTGCCGCATATACAAACTGCTTGACCCGACCAAACCCCAACCCCAAAAACTGACATAAACCCCAACATAAAAACCCAGACACGACCCCCACAAACCCCAAAACAACAGACTCAAAAACCCGAACCCCAAATCCTCAAACCCGATACTACTCTCACCCCAAAACATAAAAACAAAATTTTTAAAAACCATAACAAAAACCTCTACACAATGAAAAGAACGCTTATTGCTATGGGCGTGTTCACAGCACTCTTGTGTACGCTCGCCTTTGCCGCAACCGGTCAAGGCCCTATCAGTCAAATCAAACGAGTATTCAGCTCTGCCGACAAGCAGGCAAGCAAGTTATCAACGACAAAACTCAAAATCAATGAGGAGAGTCTTGCCATCGCCATGCATACGGTGCATGACAAAGGCACGGCAGGAAAGGCTGCCGCCCCAAGCAGGATAAATCCCAGCAACCAGGTTAAGACTTTCAATTTGTGGCGTATGGAGGGGGGAAACATGCAAACCTATAATGGTGCTTCTTACGACGCTTCCTCCAACACGATAAATATTGCGGGCGACGGAAACTCGTTCAACTCTTTCCTCACGCTTACCACCGAGAGCGAGTATCTCTGGGTAAGTCAGTACAACAAGGACTACACCTTCACCGGAAAGCTTAAGGCCGACGGTGACGCTGTCGTGAATCCATGCATCCTCTATCTGGACAATGGCGAGAAAGCCAATCTTTACATCGTAGCCCAGACGGAGATGGAGCTGAATGCAGACAACAACTATACAAGCGACTTCTCCGTTACCGCTTCAGGTCTTGCGGCAGGCCGCCCGCTGTTCGTGGGATACCTTGTGCAAAGGACCGACAACAGCACCAACATCCAGTCCACCAACAACGATTTCTACTACTCTTTCGAGACACTCGTAGCAGAAAAGTGGAACGCGGACAACAGTCTGCCCGGACTTGGCATCACCGCCGACATGGCTGAAAACGCCTATACCATAGTGTGCGCCGACAGTCTTACAACGCTCGGACTGTATCTCGACGGCGAGACTCTTTGCATGGTGGGCATGAACACCACAGCCACTTCGTTCAAAGTGCCAATGAGTATCTTTATCAATGAAAAGGAATATAATATAGGTTTGTTTGGCAAACCGAATAACGAATCGTTCGACTGGTCGGGCTCGCAGAGCCTCACCTCGCTCGACCTTGCGTATGTGGAAAAGCTGAACTTGCTGTTTGCCAACTCTTCCGTGACCGACCTCTTTATCTATGACGGTCGTACAGTCAATGTGTGCGACGATGTGAGCAACATCTATCTGCACTTGCCTTATGCTACTTCACGCAACGAATATAAGGATTTAGGTTTCCGTCGCACACTCATGGGCGATGAGCAGCCATCCTATCCTAATTCGGTATTCCTTTATTCATGGGTTATGCCGGGTGAGCGTGAAGGCGATTATTTCGGCGTGCTCATTGACCAGGGCTACATGAATTTGGTTGAAATATTCACTCAGGAAGAGAGCATAACACTGCCGGCGACTACCAAATATTACGATTCTAATGTAAGAATCACTCGCTTTGGATATGCAAGCAGCACACAGTATGCTTTCGTTAATGCGCCGAACCTCAAGTCGCTGACCATCCCCAGAGGCTACCAAAATTTGAACATCGAATGGGAGAAGACCGCCATCAACGAGATTCATCTGAAGGGCGAAAAGCCGCAGACAGCCTACCAGGTGCCGTCTAATGTCACCGTCTATGCCCCGTCGAGGGAAGTGTACGACGCCTTGAGAAGCGACGGACTGTGGAACTCCGCAAAAATCAAACCCGAAGGTTGGGAACTGAACCGTCCTAAGGTGGTGTGCGACGACGGTCTTACTACACTCGAATTCGAATCTTTCGACGGCCAACTGAGCGTGGTGAACATCATCACCACCGCTGCTACCGTGACTATCCCCGACAGCGTGACCATCGACGGACAGTTATATAAGGTGGATATGTTCGGCGCGTCAAATGCAAATACGTTCGACTGGACTGACGCACAGTCGGTGACCAAGCTCGACCTCACCAACGTGCCGACGCTGCGTCTCTCATTGGTAGGTTCTTCCGTGACCGATCTTTGCGTAGGTTCCGGTGTCAATTTCGCATTCCTTAGCGATGTGTCGCAGGTTTATCTGCACATGCCTTACGGCGAATCGCGCGACAACTACTTGAATTACGGCTTCAAGCGCATACTCATTGGCGATGAGCAGCCTTCTTATCCCGAACCGTCCAATAGCTCGTACTGGGTGATTGCCGGCGAGCGCGAAGGCGACTACTTCAGCATATCATACAATTCTGGTGAAGAAAAGTTCCGCGTGGCTGAGATATTCACAGCGGCTGAAAGCGTGACACTGCCCGAAACCACACGTTACACCAACGGGCAGGAGATGCCTCTCACCGTGCTCGGAGCCAACAGCGGCTATTGGGCAGAACCGCTCGTGACACAGGCGGCAAACCTCAAGTCGATTGTCGTGCCCGGATGCTATAACGAAATGCATGTGAACTGGAACTATACAGGTATCAGAGAGCTCCGCATGAAGGGCGCAATGCCTTCAAGCGAATGGAATGTGCCTTCGGAATACTCAGTGTATATCTCGTCAAAGGAAAGCTACGATGCCTACGCTGCCAACGACTCCTGGAAGGATGCGGAACTTCTGCCCGACGGTTGGGACTTCGACTGGATGGCTGTCAATGTGAAGCGCAAGGGCGAGTTCGCACAGACATACATCGAAATGAACGATGCCGACTGGAGCCAAGGCGTCAATGTGAAGGTGATAGGTGCTCTCAACGGCACCGACCTCTCCAACATAAAGAAGCTCACCAAGCTCCGCAAGCTCGACCTTTCTGATGCAACGTTTGACGCACTGCCGTCGTCGTTCATCTCAAGCAACTCCACCTTGCAGGAAGTGACATTGCCGGCAAGCGTGAAGTTTATACCACGTTCGGCATTCGAATACTGCAAGCGACTCGGAAAACTGACGGCGCAGGGCGTCGACTCCATCGCCGAGAGCGCATTCAGGAACTGTGAACGCCTCACCGACTTCGACATCTCTGCCGCTACATACATAGGTGTTGAGGCATTCAACGGCTGCACGAAGTTCGTTCCCGCAGCACTGTCGCCTGAGCTCCGTTATCTGGGAGCTTACGCTTTCGCAAACACTGCCGTTGCCGAAATGACAATACCCGACGGCATCACCGCCATCAACAATCTTTTCAGCGGCTGTAGCAACTTGCGCAAGGTGACACTGCCCAAGAACCTTCTCTCCATAGGAAACGAGACCTTCTCAAGATGCTCGGCACTCGCAGAAATCACAATACCAGAATCGGTGACTGAGATAGGCTCCAATGCCTTCAACAGTTGTTCGGCACTCACCGAACTCATCATCCCCTCGAAGGTGGAAAAGATAGGCTACGGTGCACTTCAGAGCTGTACGGCACTTGTCACCGTAAAGTGTAAGGCAATCGTGCCGCCGGTGGCTACAAGCAATTTCACCAACGGTATCGACCTCAACCACTGCACGCTCTATATCGCTCCGTTCACCATCGACGCCTACCGTGCCGCCGAAAACTGGGACCAGTTCTACATAATGAAGCCGCTCAACGAGCCTGTGAAGAACATCTATGTAAAGCGTCCGATGACGTTCGACCTCCTTTCCGAGGACAACGCCGTGCTGCAGGACAATCCTAACATGGCACTCAGCTACAACCGTCCCAACAACTACAACAGCGACATCAACGTGGGGCAGCTCTCGGCTTCGGGCGACGGCACACTCTCGGCAGGAGTGTTCACCATCAACAATATGCTGGCGAGCCGTTCGACCAGTGTCTCTTATTACGGAGGTTCAAGAAGCGATATCCGTCCGACACTCATCAACAACGCCGAGAACATGCGTGCCGACAGCGTGCTCTGCACAATGAAGCTTGAGAAGGACACATGGCACTTCATCTCGTTCCAGTATGATGTGCAGATGAGCGACATCGCCGGACTCAACGGCACCGACTTCGTCATACGCCAGTACAACAGTGCCAAACGCGCTGCCGCCGGCGAAGCAACGGAGACCAATGATGCATCAGCCAACTGGGAGGATGTTCCTGCCGACGGCGTGCTCCTTGCCGGCAAGGGCTACATCATCCAGGTTGCCAACAACAGCACCGACGCCAATGGAAACACCAACGATGCAGAGGTGGTGTTCCCGTCGCGCAACACCGTGACAAAGAACCGTCTGTTCACATCGACCGATGTCATCGTGCCGCTTGAGGAGTTCCCGGCTGAGTTCGCACACAACCGTTCATGGAACCTCGTGGGCAACCCCTATCCGTGCTACTTCGACCTGCACTCACTGAAGGACGGCTTCTACACGCCGATAGTGTTGTGGCGCGGTTACGACTACCAGGCATATTCGCCCGTGGACGACAATATCATCCTGCGACCCAACGAGTCGTTCTTCGTGCAGCGACCCATCGATGTTGAGCAGATGGTGTTCAGTGCCGACGGACGCATGCACTACGACGCGGCTTTCAAGGCCACATACACCGACAGCCAGAAGCCGGGCGTTGCCGCTGCACCGGCACGAAGCATTGGCGGAGCAGAACGCAACGTGTTCAACTTCACCGTTGAGGGATGCGGCAGCGACAACCGCGCACGCATCGTCATGAACGAGAATGCCACCATGGGCTACGACACCGACCGCGACGCCGCCAAGTTCTTCGCTGCAACGGCAAAGGGTGCCGAAATCTACATCGACGGCGATGTGAAGTACGACATCTGTGAGCGTCCGTTCGGCGACGGCACTGCCAAGCTCGCCATGCGCACCGGCACTGCCGGCGAATACACCATCACGCTCTCCGGCCGCTATGCCGAGGGATGGACGGTGATGCTCACCGATGTACAGACCGGTTCCAACGTGAATCTCTGCGAGGGTTCTTATCGCTTCGACGCTGCGGCAGGCACCACAGCCGGCCGATTCCTCCTCACCTTCAAGGCTCCCGATACCAACGGTATCGATGCTATAAGTGCGGAAATAGGCGCCGACGCAGAGGTGAATATCGTCAATGCCGCCGGCATGACAGTGTTCAATGGCCGTTTCGCTGACTTCAAGGGCAAGGCCACAGCAGGTGTCTATGTCATCGTCTGCGACGGCAAGACATACAAGACCGTGATAAAGTAAGGGCTGATTGCTGAAAAGCGGCAATCCCTTTGTAAATCCTATTAACAAAAAACGGATTTTATGAGACACATATTATATAACATACGACGCTCGACCGTGCTGCTCGTCCTGCTCATAACAGGATGGGCGGCGGGTTGCCCGCTGTCGGCGCAGACGCTGGTGGAGTTGGTTCCCGACCCGACTCTCACCTCCGGCACCGAAGTGACGAGCCTGGAGAATGAGCCTTACGGACTCACCTTCACGTTCGGGCAGAACTCCGGAACTTCGCCTAAGTATTACAGCAATGCCGTGAGGCTCTATTCTTCAAACACCGTCACCATGACGGCTGCCGAAGGATTTGTTGTGACAAAGGTGGAATTCCTGACGCAGAAGTACAACAACAGTGCCTCCACACTGTCTGTGGACAACGGCACGATAAACTACGACAGCAGTTCATACATATATACATGGGAAAACGGCAGCAATGCTTCCACGGCGACATTCACCGTCAATGGAAGGCAGCTGCGCGTGGAAGCCATAAAGGCGTATCTCGACGTTTCGGACGGTTTCAAACCAAAACCGAGACGCCCCGTGCTGTCGCATGATTCGGGCGAGTTCTACAAGCCGTTCCGGCTTGTGCTCACCGACATCAACAACCCCGCGACAACAATGCGCTACACTCTCGACGGCACCGCCCCGACGGCAGACAAGGGCATAGTATATACCGGCCCTATCGACATCCCGGCAGGTGCTGATGCAACGGTGAAGGCGGTGTGCGTGAACGGCAACGGCACCAGTCTTGTCGCCACTGCCACCTACCGCTACTTCTCCAAGAGTCTGCTTACGTTCAGGACCAACAACAGCAACGCCATCAACAGAGTGAACTATTCATCGTCGTCGGAGTACGGCGAGTGGAGAGGCGAGGGTGAGGCATACATCACCGACGGCGAGAACGTGTCGGTGCGTATAAACCTCAACGGCGGCTACCGCATAAGGAGCGTGAAGCTCAACGGCGCCGAGCAGGAAGTGTCGAGCTACGGCAGCCTGAACTTCGTGATGCCGGCGGCTACCGATGTCACCCTGATGGCCGACTTGGTTTACGATCCGCAGTCGCCCACCGACCCGCAGTCGCCAGCCAAGCCTGAAGACAAGTATTCGCTTACGGTCGTGGTCAATCCCACAGGGGCATTCGACTATCCCAATCCCACCAAGAAATACTCCGCAAACGAAAAGATAAACTTGCAACTCTCCGCGAAGCCAGGCTATGTGTTTAAGAACTGGACACGCGACGGCGAGGTGATAGGTACCGACAGGTATCTGAGCTACACCATGCCGGCATCCGATGTGGTGCTTGTGGCAAACTATGTGTACAACCCGACGAATCCGTCCGACCCGCAGCAGCCGGTGCTGAAGCACCCGGTTGCGGCAGTAGCTTCGCCCTCAGGGGCTGCCACCTTCGACTATTCTTCAAATGAAGTAATGTTTGGAAGCACCTATACCGTGACGGCATATCCGAAGACAGGCTATAAGATTAAGGGCTGGATTCTCAACGGCGTGGCGCAGGAGGAGACCTCTACCAGGTTCACCGGCACCATGACCGACGCTGGAGCACAGCTTGTGGCTCTCCTCGTTTACGAACCGACATCGCCGGGCAACCCAGGAGCCAACTACTACAACGCAGCGACGGGACAGGCAATAATCGACGACTTCGTTGCCGGCAACCTCGCCGACGCACTCAGCAAGACGGTGGGCTACGACGACTACGGCAACGTGAACCGCTTGATTGTGAAGGGACGCATGAATAGCGACGACTACAATTGCATCCGCAGTCTCAGTAATGCAGCCACCATCGACCTCTCACGCACCGGCGGTGCGACAGCCGTCCCATACAATGCGTTCCAGAATATGGCGGTGTCTTCAATCGCCTTCTCTGCAACGACGGAAAGTTTTCGTGAGAATGTGTTCAGAGGATGCGCCAACCTTACCGCCATCACCATCTATGCAATGGAACCGCCGTCGTGCACGTCAAGCACGTTCTGGGACTTCACCAACAAGGACAACTGCACGCTGTATGTCCCGGAAGAGGCTGTCGGACTGTATGCCGCCGCCGAAGGATGGAAGGACTTCACCATACTTCCCATCACCGACGACGCCCATACGCTGCAGGTGAACCTGCCGGCAGAAGGCACCGACGGACGCTACAAGAACAACACCATAGAACTGGTGAACATCAATTCGGGTGTGCGCCAGAAGTATGTCATCTCCAACCGACAGCTCTACACCTTCAGCGGACTGCGCAAGGACGAGCAGTACAATGTATATATGTACTCGCGTGCCGGACTTGAGATAGGACGCATCGAGAGCGTCACCATACCCGACATCGATATGGAAGTGACATTCAGTACACTGAAACCGCTGCACAACGTTGTGGCAAAGGTGCTCTCGCCCGACGGCGATGACCTGACGACGATGGCGACAGTGGAATGGCTCAAACCGCTCGACGACGGCACTGAGGTGTATCTGCGCAAGGCGGTGTCGCTGGGCGAGATTCCGGAAGGACAGAAGCTCGTCTGCCGCGTCACTCTCGGCGACCGCCTCGGCGTGGCATACAAGGCTCCTGCCGATACCGAATTCACCGTGGGCGGCGATGAGAGCACATGCAACGTGACGCTGGAACCGCTGCGCACCATAACCCTCAAGGGTGTGGTGGTGGACGGCGACGGCATCTATATGGCCGACGCATCGGTATCGGCAACGCAGACCATCAACGGGAAGTTCCGCAAGAACTTCACCGTCAAGACCGACCGCCGCGGACAGTGGAGCATGGCAGTGCTCGCCGCACCGGAGACACGCCTTGTCATTGCAGCCACAGAGTGCGTGAACAAACTCGACACCATAGGCGCATTTGCCGACGGCGAGACTTTGCGCGACTTGGGCAAGACCGTGATGAAGTCGATAGTGGGCGCACGCATCAGCTACGGCTTCACCTATAAGGCTGCCGGCGAAGAGGAGGCGCAGAACTACTACGCCGACTACCGCAACGTGGCTGTAAGCGTGTACAACATGACGCAGAACCGCGAGCAGAAGGAACTCTCGGTGCAGTATCCCCTTGTCTCCGTACTCGACGAGACGGTGAATGTGGGCGACGAACTGAAGCTCACCGCCGTATCGAAGACCGGCGCGTTCGGTGCGATAGAGCGCACCGTCACCGTGGACGACAACCGTCGTGCACAGACCACGTTCGACATAGTGGGCAAGGGAGCCGTTGAGGCTTCGTTCACTATGACCGACAACCCTGCCGTCACGGCAATGCTCTACACCTCGAAGGGCGAGTTGCTTAAAAAGACGACATACGTTGAGGCAAAGGCGTCGTTCGCCGACATTGACGACGGCGACTATACGCTCGTGACAATGGGACAGTCGGATTTGATGAACTCCATCCTGCGTCTGTCGGCATTCGAGGAGATAGGTCTCACCGAAGGCAAGGACTATGTGAAGAACGCCGTGAAGGTGGAGTGCGGAAAACTCACGAAGGTGAGCAATGAGGAGATTCCCGCTTTCGACGAGAGTCTGTTCTACTACACCACGGAGTCAAGCTCGTTCTCATCCAACAAGCGCAGCATCACCAGCGGCAAGTATCTTATCCTCAGTTCTGCCATCGATTTCAAGGGCGTCTATAAGAGCGGCATAAGCAACGTGACGCTCGTGGTGGACCTCCCCGACGCCTGCGAGTTTGTGGAGAAGTCGGTGATTCAGGGTCCGAAGCTCATTCCTTACACTCTCAGCGGCAAGCGTCTCACCATTCAGCTCGGCGACAGCTACCAGACACAGACACGCTTCTGTGTCATTCCCACCGCCAGCGGAACGTTCAACGCCACAGCATCGGTGGTGTTCGGATACGACGGACGCACCGTGACGCAGCCCGTAGGCTCGGCAACGGCAGAGGTGAAGAACCTTGACATAACCGTACCCGAAATCATCACGTCGGGCACTGTCAATGTGAGCGGCTCGGCTCCGGCACACTCCAGTGTTGATGTCTATTGCGACAACGAGCTCATAGGACACACCACTACAAAGTCGAGCGGCAGCTGGAATGCCGAATGCACGCTGACGAGCGCGTTCAACATGACGGAATATCCCATTTCGGCAAAGATAACGACCGAGATGGGAAGCACTCTGCTCACCGAGACGAAGAGCGCGACATACATCGGCGGTTACCCGACGATAAGGACGGTGACGATGAACACCAACCCGACGATAGTGTTCGACTTCGAGAAGGGCACCACATCGCAGTCGTGGTACTACACGCCTGACAATGTGCTGTTCACGCTCGATTTCACCGACAACAGCACCGATGTGCTGCAGGAGGTGTATCTCAACATCTTCGGCGAGGACGGTTCGGTGAGAACCATCGATTGCAGCTACGACGCCAACAAGTCGATATGGTTTGCCAACGTACAGTTCGGAACCTACAACGGCATCGTGAACCTCAGCGTCAATTATGTGGCCAAGGGCAACTACACCTACGACTCTGCCGAGGCGAAGCTTATGGCCAAGAAGTATGAGGACGAGATGGCCAACGAAAAGGACAAGGCCGACGAACTGAAGGACCTCATACAGGATGCCTTCGACTATATAGGTCGCGAAGATGTGACCCGTGAGGAGAAGATAATCTACATCACACGCGTCAAGAAGATTGTCAGCAAGTACTACACCGGCGACGACAATGTCCCCGGCTACGGAAGCGACAGCGAAGTGGATGTGGCAGCACTTGAAGACGAAAGCTACAGCGGCGGCAGTGCCGTCATGTTCGGCGAGCGCGAGACCGACAAAGACCCGGCAGTGGATCCATACATGCAGGAAATGCCGAATCCTTACGGCACCAGCGTGTCGCTGCCCGGCACCGGTATCTCGGCTACAATCACTTCTGTCACCGGCACTTCTGCCGAATATGTCTCTCCGGGCGACTATGCTTTCGATACTGTTGCCGACGGTTTCGGCGGCGGAAGCGACTTCAGCATAAGCAATGCGGACGGCGATGTGTGGAAGAGCGACAACAGGACTCTCTCCGCATCGGGCTTCAATCCCGAATCGAGGGAGTCGGTGCAGGCTTTCTACGATGCTCTCAACAGCGAGCGTCGCAACCTCAACGCCGAATGGACTGAAAAGGCCGACAAGGCCGTGGCTGCCGCCGATATGTCGGTAGCCTTGGGCAAGTCGATGCAGACACGATACCTCTTCAACAACATCGACCAGGCGCTGGCTCTCTCATTGAACAGCAATCCGGCGGTGGTGGCTGAAAGGGAAAGTCTCAAGCGGAGCGCATTCAAGAATATGGTCAATCTGAAGAACCTGAAGACTGCCGGCAACATTGTCAGTGCGGTAGGTTCGTTCTCCGGCGGATGGAATGTCGGGACAGACATAACCGTCGGTTGCGGCCGTTTCGACGAATGGAGCTATATCATTAAATCGATACAGAACACCTGTTCGGGCGACGATGTCGCTGCCATTGTGGATAAGGCAAAGCAGTACCGGGCATGGGTTGTGAACAGAGATGCGTCAAAGGGTCTTCTCGACCTTGGCAACACGGCTCTCGGCATTGCCGGAGCGGTGTCAGCTCCAGAAACCTGCGGAGCGTCGCTCGTGCTCAACCTCGTGTCGCTCGGCGTAAGCGCAGGACTGGGACATTGGGAGAACAACTTCGTGCGCACCAACACCGAACACATTGCCGAGGTGATGCGTATGGCACGACTCTCGTCAGCCTGTCCTGCCGATTCATTGCCAATGGACTATCCGGGCAACGCCTACTATAAGGGTTCTTATCCCAACAGTCCGTATTACGGCGACTATACGCCCAACAAACCGCTGTTCGACCCGCTCACCATCAACCACGACCCGGCAGGCTATGTCTATGAGGCAGTGCCCGAAAACCGTGTCGAGGGTGTCCAGGCCACCATCTATTACAAGGAAGAGGTGGAGGACATCTGGGGCGACAAGCACGAGGAAATCGTGATGTGGAACGCCGAAGAGTATGCCCAGAAGAACCCGCTCTTCACCGACGAGAACGGTATGTACCGCTGGGATGTGCCGCAGGGACTGTGGCAGGTGAAGTTTGAGAAGGACGGTTATGTCACCGCTTACAGCGAGTGGCTGCCCGTGCCGCCTCCGCAGTTGGAGGTGAATGTGGGCATAGTCCAGAACAAGCAGCCTGAGGTGACGGAAGCCCGTGCCTACGAAGCGGGCATAGAGGTGCAGTTCGACAAGTTCATGGACCTCACGACACTCACCGATGCCAACATCAGTGTGACGGCAGGAGACACTAAGCTTGCCGGCGAAATACAGTTCGTCGATGCGGCACTCGCCGACGAATTCGCTTCGCCCGACAATGCGGAAGCCCTGCGCTACGCCTCACGCATAAGGTTCGTACCTGAGCAGGCTCTCGCAGCCACAACCGGAGAGATACGCCTGACGGTGAGCCGCAACGTGAAGTCGTATGCCGGCATACCTATGACCGAGACATTCAGTCAGACTCTCGATGTGGAGAAGGAAGTGCAGAAGATAACTGCCGACGACATCAAGGTGCTCTATGGCGACACTAAGGAACTCACAGTCTTCGTCCTGCCCGGCGAGGCAGCGACCGGACGCACGCTCCGTGTAGCCAACTCTTCGGAGATGGTGGCATCGCTCGAAGCCACCGAACTCACTCTCGATGCCGAGGGTAAGGCCGTAGTGAAGATAAAGGGCGACCTGCCGGGACGCACACAGCTCTCGTTCTCTATCGACGATGTGACGGTGAAGGGACAGTGCACCGTGGATGTGATGACGGAAATCATCACTGCTGAGCCACCGACAGCATCGCGTGCCAGCGGCACCGCCGTCTATCGCGGCACTAAGGTGGAACTGGCTACCGACTCGAAGAACGCCACAATATTCTTCACCACTGACGGTTCCTGCCCGTGCGACGAGAACGGAACACGACGCAAGTACACCGTGCCTATCGTCATTGCCGGCGACATACACCTCAAGGCCATGACTATGGTGGGTAACAACGATGTGTCGGCAGTGAAAGAGTTCAACTACACTCTGAAGAAGTCTGACATGGACATTGCTATGGCAGAGGGATGGACATGGATGTCGCACAGCTTCGCCGACGGAATGACTGCCGCCGACCTTGCCTCCGACGCCGCCGTGGAGCGCGTGAAGACCCAGACGAAGGAGCTGGTGCGCGACCCGCAGCTCGGACTCATAGGCACCCTCTCCACCCTTGAGGCTTCGGAGAGCTACAAGGTGGAGACATCGGCAGCGACAGTAGCACGGCGTGTGAGCGGCGTGGCATGGAACCCTGCAACACTGATAACTCTCAACAGCGGATGGAACTGGTTGGGTTATCCCGCCGAACAGACCATGACTCTTGATGAGGCTTTCGCCACGGCAGCCGTGGAGAAACTAGATGTGGTCGTGGGCCAGGACGGTTTCGCACAGTACGACGGCGAACACTGGGTGGGTACTCTCACGACGCTCATGCCGGGCAAGGGCTATATGTACCAGAGCCAGTCGGAGAAGAAGGTGTCCTACAACACCACCATCGTCTCTACGGCACACGCCATGAACGTGCAGGGCATAGCAGCCCGTCTGCCTCTCGTCATCGACAAGCACAAGTATCCGTCAGTCATGGCTGTCGTCGCTGCCGTCTGCGATGGCGACGGTATGCCGGCCGACAATGCCGACTATCAGCTGACGGCATTCTGCGGAAGCGAATGCCGAGGCGTGGGCCGACTCACCGGCGGACTGCTTATGATGAGTGTCTATGGCAATGCCGGCGACCGCATCACACTGCAGGTGACCGACCGTGACGGCAACACCGTGCTTGCAAACACCATGCTCGACTTCTGCGAAACGCTTGTGGGCAGCATCGAAAGTCCGTATGCCATCAACGTGGGCGACGCCACGGGTATTGGCTCGACAGCCTACGACGGCAACATCCGTCTGTCGGTGGTGCGCGACCGTCTGCTCATAAAGGGTGTTGCGCCTGAGGACATCAGCAGTGTATGCCTGTTCGACATCAACGGACAGAAGGTGATGCACGAGACTCATATCAGTGATAGTGGCATCGACATTTCTTCACTGACGGGTGGCGTCTATGTTGCAGTGGTCTGCAACGGCGGCCGTTACACCTATCATAAGATTGCCGTACGCTAAACCATAAAAACGAAAATACATGAAAAGTTCGATTATCAGACATACCACAGCGATAGTCGCGCTCATCATTGCGCTCTTCCATAGTGTCACGGCTTCGGCCGCTGACACATGGAGCGTCAATCCGAGCGATTACCGCTACGACATGAGTCTCTACCTCAATGTGACTTTTGCCGCAGGAGAAGGGCTTGATTACACTCAGTATGATGTGGCGGCATTTGTCGGCGACGAGTGCCGTGGCGTGGCGGAAGTGCTGCCTGTTCCCGGCGGCAAAGACTGCCTCTATCTCCGCGCACGCAGCAACCGTGAGAGCGGTGAGACCATGACTTTCCGCTATCGCAACAAGACTACGGGCGAGGTGAAGGACATTGAGAATGTGAATTTCGCATTTGCTTCCAACGCGCGACTCGGTTATCCTTCCTCGCCGTATGAGGTGAAAATCGTGATTTACCACGATGTTATCATCTCAACAGAAGGGGGAGGTTCCGTGAACGAAAGCGGCGGCAGACTGGCGGAAGGCACTTCGCTGAATCTTATCGCTACGCCCGACGAGGGACATTACTTCTCAGGTTGGTCGGACGGCTCTACAGAAAATCCGCGACCGCTGGTTGTAGGGACGGAGGATGTGGCGCTTACCGCTACGTTCGCGCTTTCACAGTACCATCTTACCTATACCCTTGACGGGGAAACCTATAAGGAGTCGGAACGAGCTTTGCATGACCGATTGTTAGAGGCTCGTAAGCTATTGCCAACTATTATTCCATCTGATGATATTCTCCTTAAGATAGCAAGCATCAGTATCGGCGTTGGCGTTGATGGCCATCGTTCAGATATTACGATGATGCACACCGCTCGCGCTCATGCAGCCTTTCACGGTCGCTCACAAATCATAGATGACGACATTAAGGTGGCCGCAAGATTGACGTTAAAACATCGCATGCGGAGATTGCCTTTTGAAGAACAAGGTCACGACGAAGACCGCATCGATACAGCAGTATCTGCGGTAATCGAGGGCTAGCTATGGATACATCTGTACAAGAGGCCCTCAAAATAGGTCTTGTAAACGACCAGATACATAGCATTGTCATTTCTGGGGGGACTGGTGTCGGTAAAAGTTTTATAGTTCGCCAGTGCCTCGATACATGGCATATTCCCTATCGTGTTATACCGGTTTATATAGATAATTCACAACTTCAAGAAAGCATCGATTTTGAAGCCTCTCTCGAGCAAGGCAAGATGATTATGTCCTCTAGTCTATTAGATGAAGATAATACGCGATGCTGGCTCATCGATGATTGTCATGTGCTATCCCCAGAAGTGCGTCATGCCGTATTAACAGAGGCAAAACGCCGTCATATCTTGCTGATTATGACTATAAATCATGAGGATAGAGCCTTAACTGATGCGGAATGGGAACTCGTAGACGTACATGTATCTATGGAACCAGCTTCATTGGAATCTAGGGTAGCGGTATTACAACAAACTCGAGATGTAATTTCTTGTGCAGATACTGTGTTACCTTCAACAGAAGAGCAGTCATCTAAGGATGTAGTCAGTTTAATCGATCATA
>OLGE01000125.1_pt1 | contig 88855 bp, 71 predicted proteins | sample 1605151 | NCBI WGS metagenome assembly OLGE01 (sample SAMEA3888912, study PRJEB22519) | human gut metagenome | biome: human gut; feature: human-associated habitat; material: faeces | place: Denmark | collected 2010
TTGCAATCTGCTCGAAACAAAGACGAAGCTGAGTGGAAATCTAATGACCGATTTGGGTTAAATAAAATTGTAACAAAATAAAGCTAAACGAAATATGCGTGATTTTAAAACTGTTATAGCCAACCAGTTTGACAGTTTTTTACCAAAGTGTATATGCGTGATGTTTTTAGAAGAAATTAAAACGTAATTAACAAATAAAACTATGAGCATTTTTGCAGGCAAGACCCTTATGATTACTGGTGGAACAGGTTCCTTCGGTAACGCAGTGTTGAATCGTTTCCTTCGTACCGATATCGGTGAGATCCGTATCTTCTCACGCGACGAGAAGAAGCAGGACGACATGCGCCATGAGTATCAGGTGAAGTATCCTGATGTAGCAAACAAGATTAAGTTCTTTATCGGCGATGTGCGTGATTTGCAGTCATGCCGCAACGCTATGCCAGGTGTTGATTATATATTCCATGCCGCAGCCTTGAAGCAGGTTCCTTCATGCGAGTTCTTCCCGATGGAGGCAGTGAAGACAAACGTTATCGGTACGGACAATGTGCTTACTGCCGCTATCGAGGCTGGTGTAGGCGCTGTTATCTGCCTCTCTACCGACAAGGCCGCTTATCCAATCAACGCCATGGGCATCACCAAGGCGATAGAGGAGAAGATAGCCGTGGCAAAGAGTCGCTACTCTGGCAATACCAAGATATGCTGCACACGCTACGGCAACGTTATGTGCTCCCGCGGTTCTGTAATTCCTTTGTGGATAGACCAGATTCGCAATGGCAATCCAATCACATTGACAGAGCCTAAAATGACACGCTTCATCATGTCGTTGGAGGAGGCTGTCGACCTCGTACTCTTTGCTTTCGAGCATGGTCAGAACGGTGATATCCTCGTACAGAAGGCTCCCGCTTGCACTATCCAGACACAGGCAGAGGCTGTATGCGAGTTGTTTGGTGGCAAGAAGGAGGAGATCAAGGTTATCGGCATCCGTCATGGCGAGAAGATGTACGAGACATTGCTCACCAAGGAGGAGTGTGCCAAAGCCGAAGATATGGGCAACTTCTACCGTGTGCCCGCCGACAACCGTGGCTTGAACTACGACAAGTTCTTCAAGGAAGGAGACACCAAGCGCTCGGAGATCGAGGAATTCAATTCGGACAACACCTATCGTCTGAACCTCGAGGAGACAAAGGCGAAGATTGGTGCTTTGGAGTATATCAAGAAAGAATTAAGTGGCGAGGGCAACTTCGTGCAGTAAACGAACACGAATCACACGAATTAAATGAATAAATAAGTAGTATTAAGTGCGAACACAGATAGCACAGATTAAACAGATAATATTCGTGTTATTAGAGAAATTCGTGTTCAAGACCATCTGTAGTATCTGTATAATCTGTGTTCGAATTTCGTGTTATAGTCTAATTCGTGTTCAAATAAAATAGTATGAGAATTTTAGTCACAGGAGCCAAAGGCTTTGTAGGCAAAAACCTTTGTGCTCAACTCAACAATATAAAGGACGGCAAGGCTCGTTGCTACGGCGACTTGCAAATAGAAGAAGTCTTCGAATACGACCTCGACTCCACTCCCGAGCAACTAGACCAGTGGTGCAAGGAGTGCGACTTCGTGTTCAATCTTGCAGGAGTGAACCGCCCCAAGGACAACGACGAGTTTATGAAGGGCAACTTCGGTTTTGCCTCTACCTTACTCGACACCCTTAAAGCACACGGCAACAACTGCCCCGTTATGCTTTCAAGTTCACAGCAAGCGTCCTTGACAGGACGTTTCGGCAACAGCGAGTATGGAAGAAGCAAGAAGGCAGGCGAGGATTTGTTCCTTGAATATGGCAAGGAGACTGGAGCCAAAGTATTGGTATATCGTTTCCCTAACCTCTATGGAAAATGGTGCAGACCCAACTATAACAGTGCCGTAGCCACATTCTGCAACAACATCGCCAACGACCTCCCAATCACCGTCAACGATCCAAGTGTAGAACTTGAATTGCTCTACATTGATGACCTTGTTGACGAAATGATTCATGCATTGAAGGGTGAGGAACATCATTGCGAGTTTGAAGGCTTGGAGGTCATTCCAATGAATGGATCGAACACTGATAGCACGAATAAAACGGATGATGAAAAATCTGTTCAATCTGATAAATCTGTGTTCGAAAAAGTAGGCCGCTACTGCTATTGCCCCATCACCCACAAAGCCACCCTTGGAGAAATAGTAAACCTACTCCACAAGTTTGCTGATATGCCTAAGACGTTGATGATTCCCGAAATCCCTGCCGACTCGTTTGCCAAGCGTCTCTACAGCACTTTCTTGAGCTATTTGCCCAAAGAAAAAGCTATCTTCGACCTGAAGATGAACATAGACCCCCGCGGCTCGTTCACCGAGTTGGTACACACTCTCAACTGTGGACAGGTAAGCATCAATATTTCCAAGCCAGGCATCACCAAAGGCGAACATTGGCACAACACCAAGTGGGAACAATTCATTGTTGTTGCAGGTCACGGACTCATCCAACTCCGCAAGGAAGGCACAGATGAAGTGCTGAACTACGAAGTTAGTGGTGACAAAATACAATCTGTCATCATGCTCCCTGGTTACACCCACAACATCATCAACCTCTCCGACACCGAAGACCTTGTAACAGTAATGTATTGCAACGAAATCTTCGACCCCAATAAACCAGATACCTATTTTGATAAGGTAGAGAAGTAGCGAACACAGATAACACGGATCTGCCAGATGTTCTATTTTAAGGAGGAGACATACAAGATAAATGGTGCAGCCATGAAGGTGTACAATACCCTGAGACATGGATTTTTAGAAGCCGTTTATCAAGAGGCTCTTGAAATAGAGTTCAAGAAACAAGATGTCCCTTTTGAAAGAGAGAAGGAACTTAAAATATATTATGACGGAATTGAGTTGAAACAGACCTATCGTGCCGATTTTGTTTGTTACGGCAACATTATTGTTGAACTCAAGGCTGTGGCTCAGTTGGATGATGCTCACCGTAGTCAGATATATAATTATCTGTGTGCAACAGGTTATAAAGTCGGCCTTCTTTTTAATTTCGGTCATTATGATGGTCTAGAGATAGAACGTAAAGTAAAATAAAAACGAACACAGATCTAACGGATTAAACAGATATGATAAAACGTAAAAGTGCTCCAAATCAAGCATGAATACAATCTGTACTATCTGTTCCATCTGTGTTCGCAAAACAAGTCAGTAAAAAGCATAATTAATCCCAATCGAACATTAAGAGGAACATCGTTGAATCTGTTCTATCTGTTCCATCTGTGTTCGAAAAAAAAATCAGCGTATGAACAAGCAACCCAAATTCGACTATTCCGACATAAAGTTCCAAGACAACGGCAAATTAAAGTTGATCATCGTAGTAGGCACCCGCCCTGAGATCATCCGCTTAGCCGCAGTAATCAACAAATGTCGTCAGTATTTTGATGTAATCCTCGCCCACACAGGCCAAAACTACGACTACAACCTCAACGGTATTTTCTTCCGCGACCTCAAGCTCGCAGAACCTGAGGTGTATATGGATGCAGTAGGTGATGACCTTGGTGCCACATGCGGAAACATCATCAACTGCTCTTACAAGCTCTTTGCCCAGACAAAGCCCGATGGCGTCTTAGTACTTGGTGACACCAACTCATGCCTCAGCGTAATTGGTGCCAAGCGTCTCCATATCCCAATTTTCCACATGGAGGCAGGCAACCGCTGCAAAGACGAATGTCTTCCCGAAGAGACCAACCGCCGTATTGTAGATATCATCAGCGATGTAAACATGGCATACTCAGAGCATGCCCGTCGCTACCTTGCTGACTGTGGCTTGCCAAAGGAACGCACCTACGTTACAGGTTCACCTATGGCAGAAGTTCTTCACAATAACCTTGCCGAGATTGAGGCAAGCGATGTTCATCAGCGTCTTGGCTTGGAGAAAGGCAAGTATATCCTCCTTTCTGCCCACCGTGAGGAGAATATCGACACCGAGAAGAACTTCATGTCCCTCTTTAACGCCATTAACAAGATGGCAGAAAAGTACGACATGCCCATCCTCTACAGCTGTCACCCCCGCTCACGCAACCGCCTTGCTGCCTCCGGTTTCCAACTCGACCCACGCGTAATCCAGCACGAGCCCCTTGGATTCCACGACTACAACTGCCTTCAGATGAACGCCTTTGCCGTAGTGTCTGATTCTGGTACACTTCCAGAGGAATCAAGTTTCTTCACCTCTGTAGGCCATCCTTTCCCTGCTATCTGCATCCGTACATCTACAGAGCGTCCTGAGGCCATCGACAAGGGCGACTTTATCATTGCAGGTATCGACGAGAAATCATTGCTTCAGGCAGTAGATACTGCCGTTGAGCTTTGCCGTGATGGTCAACATGGTATTCCCGTACCTGATTATGTGGACGAGAATGTTTCAACAAAGGTTGTGAAGATAGTACAGTCATATGTTGGTATTGTCAACAAAATGGTTTGGCGCAAGTATTGATGGAATTCTTGTTGAAGTAATGATATTTTGCTAATAGAATAAGTGAAATAAAGCACCTAGTATAGAGATGTGTTGAGTTAGCGTATGCAAAAAGGTCTCATGCCATCTATTTGGTGATTTTTAAATATAAATAATATGAAAGTAGTTCTTCTTGCTGGTGGTTTTGGTTCCCGCATTTCTGAGGAATCTCAGTTTAAACCCAAGCCAATGATTGAGATTGGTGGTATGCCTATTCTTTGGCACATTATGAAAGAGTATGCCTATTATGGCCATACAGAGTTTATCATCTGTGCAGGTTACAAACAGGAGTATATAAAGGAATGGTTTGCCAACTACTTCCTGCATAACTCAGATGTCACTTTCGATTACCGTAATGGTAAGAATGAAATGACCGTACACAAAACTAATATGGAACCATGGAAAGTGACAGTGGTAGATACGGGTTACAACACTATGACCGGTGGGCGTATCAAGCGAATTCAGGAATATATAGGCAATGAGGCTTTTTTAATGACCTATGGAGATGGTGTATGCGATGTGGAAATTAACAAACTAATTGAGTTTCACAAGAACCATGGCAAGATTGCTACACTAACTGCTGTTAAAATGGCTCAGGATAAAGGAGTGTTAGATATTAGCGAAAACAATTCTGTACGATCTTTTAGAGAAAAAAATGCAAGTGATGGAGCTCCAATTAATGCGGGGTATATGGTTCTAGAACCACAAGTTTTTGAACTTCTTGATGGGGATTCGTGTGTTTTTGAAAAGACAGCTCTTGTTGAATTGGCTGATAGAGGAGAATTGATGTCTTATATTCATCATGGATTTTGGCAGTGTATGGACAATATTCGAGAAAAGAATATGCTTGAGAATCTTCTTGCACAAGACAAAGCTCCATGGAAACGTTGGGATAGGCAAATACCTTCAATTGAAGCAAGAAAAGTTACTGGAAATATATAAGTGTGGTATGTATGGAAAAGTCGTTAAAAGACCGTGTTGAAATAATCAAACGTCGTTTAATAATTGATGACCGAGGATGGTTTTTAAAAGCCATAACAGGAAAGGAAGAATGTATTCCTTCTCATACTGGTGAAGTGTATCTAACTATGGGTAAACAAGGACAAGCAAAAGGAGGGCATTATCATCCGGAGGCATTAGAATGGTTTACTATCATAGAAGGTAGTGCTGTTTTAAAATTAGAAGATATTGAAACTCATGAGCGTATGGAAATAGAAATGTCTTTGGAGAAGGCCATTACAGTTTTTATCCCTAATAATGTTGCTCATATAGTGGTGAATAGCAGTAATAAGGATTTTATTTTATTAGCATATACAGACAAATTGTATGATCCAAAGGACACTATTCCGTATATAATTGAATGAAAAAATAAATTATGATTGATATATTTGATAATTTTTTCCGTGGCAAAAAGGTGCTTGTAACTGGCCACACAGGTTTTAAAGGTTCTTGGCTTTGTATATGGCTTCATGAGCTTGGTGCAGAGGTCGTAGGTGTGGGGCTTGACCCATATTCAGAACGTGATAATTTTGTTCTTTCAGATATAGGAAGTAAAATAAAAGCTGATATTAGAGCAGATATTCGTGATGGTGAAAAGATGAAAAAAATATTTAGTGAGTATCAACCAGAAATAGTTTTCCATCTTGCTGCTCAACCCCTTGTAAGACTTTCGTATGAAATCCCCGTTGAAACCTATGAAGTGAACGTAATGGGGACCATTCACATAATGGAGGCTATTCGTGCTACAAAAAGCGTGAAGGTTGGAGTGATGATAACAACTGATAAGTGTTATGATAATTGTGAGCAACTAAAGGGGTATGTTGAGACTGATCCATTTGGTGGTTACGATCCTTACTCTTCATCCAAAGGTGCTTGTGAAATTGCGATTCAGAGTTGGAGACGTTCGTTCTTCAATCCTGAGGATTATGGCAAAAAGCACACTGTTAGTCTTGCTTCTGTTCGTGCAGGCAATGTAATTGGAGGAGGCGATTGGGCAAAAGATCGCATAATTCCAGATTGCATTCGTGCTCTCGAAACCACTAAGGTTATAGACATTCGTTCACCTAAGGCTGTGCGTCCTTGGGAGCATGTCCTGGAACCCCTATCTGGTTATATGTTGTTGGCTCAGAAAATGTGGAATAATCCAACTGAGTATTGTGAAGGTTGGAACTTTGGTCCTGAGCAGGAGAGCGTATCAACAGTGTGGGAGGTAGCATCTGCTATTGTTGAGAATTTTGGATTTGGCGAATTGAAAGATGTTAGCGATCCCGATGCTCTACATGAGGCAAATCTCCTGATGCTAAACATCAATAAAGTAAAGACGCGTCTTGGTTGGAAACCTCGCTTAACCGCAAAGCAGACTATAGCTTTAACTTCTGATTGGTATAAGCGCTATAATAAAGAAAATGTATATGATCTCTGTGTTGAGGAAATTAACAAGTTTATAATGTAAGATATGAAAATTTCTATATTGGGAACAAATGGCTTTCTTTCAACTGCCATTGCAAGATATGCCAACGTAGCGGGTTGGTCATTGGATATGTACGGTCTTAGTGAGCCTGTAGGTCATAATTATAACAATTTCTATAAGGTGAATTTGATGGATGCAGAATTGGATTGCTCAAGTTTGCTTGATTCTGATATGATAATTTATGCAATTGGTGCAGGAATTCAAGCTAACCTAAAGGAGGGGTTCAATCTAATTTACAATCTTAATGTTACTGCTCCAGTAACCATTTGTAATAAGCTCAAGGAACTTGAATATAAGGGAATTTTCGTAACCTTTGGTAGTGTCTTTGAAATGGGCGAGACGAAAGAGGAGCGTTTCTTTACCGAAGAAGATGTTCTCACCTCATTGTGTCCTGCACCTAATGATTATACTGTCAGCAAGCGCATGTTGAGTAAGTTTGTTGCTTCATACAAGCATGATTTTAAGCATTGGCACTTCTACATACCGACTATCTACGGAGCAGGAGAAAATCCAAAGCGTCTCATTCCTTATGTAATAAATGCCATCCGCAATAGCGAAGAATTGCATTTTACAGCAGGTGATCAAACTCGTCAATATGTTCATGTGAGTGAGATTCCTCGTATGTTAGCATTGGCTTTTGAAAAGAATCTCCCCTCAGGCCTTTACAATATAGAGGGAAAGGAGACCATTACAGTTAAGGAGATTGTAACTATGATACATCAAGCTATGGGTAAAGAAGTACCAGATGGATGTTTTGGTAGTGTACAGCGTGCTGATGTAGGTATGAAATATTTAGCTTTGGATGGCAAAAAACTGAGAGATTCAATAGGGTTCAAAGCTCAAATTGATATTTGTCACTGTATAGAATCATATTAAAGGAGGCTATGCAAAAAATATTGAATTTTCGCGAATATGCAATAAGGATAATTATAGTTGTACTGAGCTTTATTTATCTTCCAATTCTTTTTGGTTCGATAAGTGGAGATAGCACGCTTGTTTCATACATTATTGCAGCCTTATGTTTTTTTCTTCTTCTAATACTTGCAGTAGGATTAGTATTAAGGGATGGAAAATATGTTCGCTTCTATGCGATAAGTTATATTATCCAGTTAGTGTTAGGTGTTGTGCACTACTTGTATTTTGTAGATGCTGGATATTTTGATGGCAATGGAGGTGCAACTTCTAGTTTTTGGCATGAATTCATAACAACGTTTACTTCGATTGAAATGATACATGATAACTGGAGACAACTTGGTCTTTTGTCGATGGTGCCTTCTGATGAATTCTATGTGACGCATAGAGAAATTTGGCATATTATTGCTTACCCTTTTTATTTTCTGGGCCATAAATGGCTTAATTATGCACCATTGAATGCCTTCAGTTCCTTGTTCGCATCGGCAAATCTTGTTTTCTTATTTAGAAATCGGATCGACTCTGAAAAAATTAAGTATTTAAGAAATTGGACTGCTTTTTTCCCTTTATTTCTCTTTAATGATTGGATGTGGAGGGATGCATTTGGACTTATGCTTATGTCCGTAGGTATTGTTCTTGTTTATTTGGCAAAAAATCCTATAGCAAAGTCCATTGCATTTGTTTGGTTTGGATTTGGAGCATTTATTCAAAGAACAATGTATTTTGTTTTGGTAGGTGGCGCTATAGGTTATGGATACATCAAAAAACAAAGAAATGGAGTTCTAAAAATCTTGTCTATACTTGTCTCTCTTGTAATATTGTTTGTTTTGCTCCAATTTACTCAAGAAACAAATGACGAGGATTATAATTCTGGATATATTAATTCGATGTCATTCATAACTCTGCCTATTAAGATTGTATTCGGTTTAATTGGTCCATTTCCTTGGGTACAGTTCTTTAAATTAGTTGAACATAATCCAGCGTTTGCCTGGCAATTAGGAGATTATATCTTAGGAACTTTTCAATTTGGATATCTTCTTGCCATAATCTTTAATTATCGTAATATTTCGTTCAAGAATCTGGATGTATGTACGATTTTTGGCTTTGGTATTATGCTAAGTGGCTTTGTTACCTCACAGATGCATATTGGTTATATTGCAGAAGGTCTCTATTTTACGTTGCCATGGTTTTTTAATAGTGTTGGTAGTATATATAAACGTTTTTTTAATATTTCACTTTTTGTGCTCGTCATTTTGAATGTCGTTGTGCTAACGATGGGAGGCCTATCAATATCGTCACTTTGGAAGTAAATATATTTTTTCATGAGTACATATAAAGCATCAATATACAATTATCTGTTTAATTCAATCAATGCCATAATAGTAATAATTAATGGTATTGTTATGGTGCCGATATACTTTCATTATATGTCGGTATCAACTTATGGAGCTTGGCTTGCGACTGGCAATATGGTCGCAATGTTAGGATTGTTGGAGAGCGGTTTTTCTAGTGTGATAACTCAAAAGATGGCAGCTGCAATTGGGTCTAATGATACGAAAATGTTTGCAAGACTCGCTGGAGCTAATATTGCAACGGCAATAACTCTTGCGTTGGCTATTACCCTTTTAGGACTAACTATTTCTCCTTTTATAACAGATTGGATAAATGTTGAGGATTCGGTTGCTTCAGAAATAAGAATAGCTTACATTATAGCTTTGATGGCGTCATCAATAGCTATTTGTGTTTCTTTATTCGGTGCCTTTCCGCAAGTTTGGCAAGATACAAAATCTGTAGGAATTATTAATACATGCACCGGGCTTGTTTCTATAGCCTCTCTTGTTTCATTTCTTCTTTTAGGATTTGGTGTTGTATCAATCTCTATGAGCTATTTGGTAAGAGCTATATCAAATTTGTTATGCCAGGGTATATGGATTATCCGCAAATGGAAAAGGGATAATTTTGCAACTCCAATATTTTCTGTTTCAGAGAGTAAATTTTTAGCTAAAGATTGCGTGTTCCCATTCCTTTCAAAATTGTCGAGTGTTCTGATGGGCAATTCTCAAAGTTTCATTATTGCACATTTTATGAATCCCGCATTGGCTGCTGTATATGACCTGACATCCAAAGTGTGTTATGTAGCGTGTGGATTCGTGTCGCAAACCAACGGCTCCTTTTTTGCTCTGTTCTCGCTGACTATATTTTCTGGTGATAAGCAAAAAATTAATAATGTCTTTTTAACGACTACCCAATTCTTTTCTATAACTTTAGCAATAGTCGGTTTATATTCAATATGTTTCAGTGAGCCTGTTATAAACTATTGGGTGGGGCTTGACAAGTATGGTGGTACGTGGTTGCTTATAATAATCGTATTTGCAAAAATACTTTTTCAGTTCCGTTCATATTGTAATAATATACTTTACACTGGAGGGCAGATTAATAAATCTGCTAAATTGGATATTCTTTGTGCTGTAGTTTATTTAGCAATATTGTTGGCAGTTATCAAGCCGATACAAGTTTATGCTATACCTTTTGCAACATTGGTTGTCAGTATTTTATTCATTTCATGGTATCTTAAGCTTATGCAAAAGCATCTTGGTCTGAATGTAAGAATATTGGTAGTTGAATTCGCGAAATCAATGATTGTGATTCTACCTTTTGTCGCTGTTCACTATATCCTCAATTTGGACTATCACAACCTCTATGTATATGGAGCATATTTTATTGTTTTTTCAACTTTATTTGTCTCTGTATTGTTAGTCACAAATAAATCGTTCTTTATGTTGTTGCAATCAAAATTTAAGAAATGAGTAATAGAAATAAAAAAATACTATTGATCCCTGATGCATATTTTGGTGATTTTTCGGGTGCATATGTCACTCAAATCGCCAAAAAGCTTCTTGTTGAGATTGGATATATTGTAGCTGTCTATTCTGATGAAGTGTCAAATGACATGCAGGAAACTGATGGAACACAAATTTTTATGCGCTACAAATGTTCTGCATCTGCGAACTGGTTTGAGAGCAAGCACAAGAAGAATTATGCAAATGTGTTAGATAAATTCCAGCCGGATGCCATTTACACTTTAGGTTCTGTCACAAATAAAAACATTATCTTTTGGTCTATGGCACGCAAGAGGGGTATAAAGGTCATATCGAAGATTTTCATGCAAGATTTCTTCTGTTATAATTATTATGCCAATGATGATAAAGGTCTATGTACACTTTGTCTTGAACATGGCTTTAAACAAGCTTTATTTAGAAATTGTGTAAGGGCAAATGAAAGAGGAATTGTTGGCTTTATCAAAAAGCTGAATTCAACTATCAATCGATATAGACTACAAAAAGAATTGTCGAAAGCAGATGCAGTTATAACCTCATCTCGTCAGCAAGTAGAGTTTTATGTTAAGTATGGAATACCTCGTGAACGATGCTACATTACCCCTCTTTATTTCAATGGAGACAAACTAAAAAAATATACGGTAACCATGGGCGACTATTTTGTGTTCGTAGCACAAAATCGCATAGACAAGGGGGCACACTTGCTTAAAGACATTCTTTCTAATTGTAACAAAAGTGTTAAGGTAATTGCTGCGTATGTAAGTCAAAAAAGTATAGATTTTGCTCTTAAGCATTATGGACTTCAACCTTATGTGGATAGGGGTATGTTAGAAATGCGCAACGAATGTACATGGAAAACAAACCTTGGAGAAGTAATCGCTGCAAGTCGTGGAGTAATCAATCCTTCTATTTGGCCTTCAACGACAGAATTTGTACTTCTTGAAGTACTTGGGCTAAAGAAACCAATTTTTACTTTTAATGTTGGTATTCATCCTGAGATAATAAAGTCTGGTCAAAATGGGTTTGTTGCAAACACGCCTAAAGATATGGCTGATCAAATAAATAAATTTTCCCAAAATGATACACTTTATGATATTGTTTCAAATGGTGCATACAATCTTTATAAAGATCTGACAAATTGGGATGGATGGAAGAAAACTCTAATGGAAATTTTAGAAATATGAAACAATCATTGTTTGTAACGGGGGGACTAGGTAATCAAATGTTTCAATATGCAATGATTCTTGCAATGAAGCATAGGGGCAAGTCTGTCACGAAGAATACTTCTTTATATGATTATAATCCAATGCATAATGGTTATATGTTAGATACCGCCTTTGGAATTTCTGATGGTAAATGTTGTGCATTGTTTTCAAATCTACTAATTATTTGGAACCGTTTAATCCGCTCAAATCGTCTCCCTTTCTTGTTATATAAAGAAGATGAGACACGCTTTTGTGACGGAGCTTTTAATACAAAAAAACTCTATCTTGATGGTTGTTGGATAAATGAACGTTATTTTGAAGAGATTAAAGATAAAATCCTATCAACTTTTGTATTTAAAGGCATAGATAATAGAAATGTAATTCTATCTGACGAAATGAAACAATGTAATTCTGTTTCATTACACATTCGTAGAGGTGATTATTTAAAGAACCCTATGTATAACGTGTGTGATGAAGACTACTATGTTTCTGCAATAACTTATATTAAAGAAAATGTGGAAGCTCCTAAGTTTTATGTTTTTTCAGATGATCCTAGATGGTGCAAAGAATTCATGAAAAAAATGAATGTAGACTATAGTATTATTGAACATAATAGTGGTAAAGATTGTTTTAAAGATATGTTCTTAATGACACAATGTCGGCATAATATTATAGCAAATAGTACTTTTAGTTGGTGGGGAGCTTGGTTAAACTTACATGATGAGAAAATTGTTGTCTGTCCAAGTATATGGATAAGAGGTAGAGATTTTAATCCATGCCTTGAAAATTGGTATCACATCAAATAGTATGAATATGAATAAAGAACCGATATATCTATCAGTGGTACTTTCGACATATAATGATGAAAAGTATATAGCCGAATCTATTCAGAGCATTCTAGATCAAACATATCCTTATTTTGAATTTATCATCGTGAATGATGGCTCAACAGATAGAACCATTGATATTATCAAATCATTTAAGGACTCTCGTATAATTCTTATTGATAAGCCCAATACAGGTTTAATAGACTCTCTCAACATTGGTGTTCGAGCGGCTAAGTATGATTGGATAGCACATATGGACGGTGATGATATTGCAAAAAAAAATCGTTTTGAGGAACAAATTAAATTGATAAAAAATGATGTGGTGATAATATCATCACAATGTTCTATTATTGATGGAAAAGGACATTATATAAGAAAAACAAGATTTTTAACATCAAAAATTGGTGTTGGATTATCAAAGATATTGGAATTTCCTTTGATCGTACACCCAGTTGCTATGTATCGTAAAGCTGTCTTCGAAAAAGTTGGAGGTTACGATAAAAACATGTATGTTGCTGAAGATTATGACTTGTGGTGTAAAATGCAGTCTTATGGTAAAGTCATTATATCTTCTGAATATTTATTATGTTTACGGAAACATGGAAATAATATTTCTATGCAAAAAGGTAACGAACAAAAAATAAATCTATTAATTGGCTATATAAAATATCTATATGAAATAAACCGTCCCTTATCAGATTACCAGTATGCGTCATTGAGAAAATATATTGAATCATCTGATTTTATCAATCGATATAAATGTGGCAATGGTATAATAGGTTTTTTAAAATCAAGGATATGTCGTTATATAGATGTAAAACAAGATGTAAATATAAAGGAATTATTATTAGGTGAATGATGAGCAAGAAACTTCTTCAAATCAATGTTACCGCCAATTGGGGGAGCACTGGTAAGATAGCGGAACAGATAGGTTTATGTGCAATGGCAAAAGGATGGGAATCGTATATAGCCTATGGGCGAATGGTGAATCCATCCAAGAACAAGCTTATAAAGATTGGTTCACAACTTGATGTTTACGAACATTATGCTGAGAGTAGATTTCTTGATAAAGAAGGGCTTGCTTCGAGAAAATCAACAAAGAAGTTTGTTCAATTGGTTGAAGATATAAAGCCTGACATAGTACAACTTCATAATATTCATGATCATTGGCTGAATTATAAGATTCTATTCGAGTATTTAAATCAAACAGACATTAAGTTGGTTTGGACTTTTCATGACTTTTGGACTATCACAGGTCATTGTTCACACTTCGTACAGGTGGGATGCAGCAGATTCCAAACAGGATGTTATGCTTGTCCTTATACTAAAGGTAAGTTACTTCCTTTATTGAAGAGGACACGAAGAAATTATAATTTGAAGAAGATACTATTCTCAGCTAATAAGAATTTGACCATTGTACCTGTATCAGAATGGGTTGGGAATAATGTTAAAAAATCTTTCTTAAAGGATAAGCCAATTTTTGTAATTCCTAATGGAGTAGACACAGATGTTTTTAAGCCTACCTATATGGATGGAAAGTATTTGTTCGATGGAAAGTTTGTCATAATGGCGGTTTCATCCCAATGGAAGAGCAATAGTAAAGGTTTGGAAGACTACAAAGCTATGGCGAAGATGCTACAAGATGACGAAATAATAGTACTTGTAGGAGTCACAGATGAAGTCTCTAAGAACTTCCCCAAGAATATTGTAGGTATACGCCGCACAAACAATCAACAGGAACTTGCTGCTTTATATACACGTGCAGATGTGGTTTGTAGCTTTTCGGCAGCTGAAACTTTTGGGCTTACAATCATTGAGGGAAATGCATGTGGAACACCTGCTGTTGTGTATAACAATACAGCTCCCCCATCATTGATTACTGCAGAGACGGGCTTTGTTGTTCCGAACAAAGACTATAAAAGTGCATATCATGCTATTGAAGAGATACGCTCAAAGGGGAAATATGCATATTCGGAAGCGTGCATACGCTTTGCACAGGAAAAGTATAGTAAGGATAAATGTTTCGAGAAATATATCAATCTTTACGAAAATCTGATAAAACATAAATCTTGTATTGATTCACTTTAAGGAATTAGAGCCAAAATAGAAGAAAGGGCTTGATAAATTTTGGAACAGCCTCTTTGCATTTCTAAAGGATAGCAATATTCCCATTGATAACAATCTAGTAGAACGTGCGATCAGTGAAGATGCAAGATAAGTTTACATGATAGAACCTTGGTAAGTTTTTTAAATGTTTAATTGAGGAAAAATATGAAGCCAAACTACAGCGACATCATTAAAAACTTGGATGCTTCTGTTATTGTCTTGCTTGACAAACTTAAACGTTACCTTTCTGTAGGAAAGGCATCAGTAATGGTTGGTTGCGGATTCAGTTTGAACGCTGAGAGTGACGGTACTGGACAGATGAGGGAATGGAATGCACTGAATGTTGATCTGTTCAAATCGCTTTATGGTCGCAATCCGTCTAGTTCAGAATTGGAGAGCCTAAATCCTGTTAGACTTGCTGCACAAGTGGAGAATACACTGGGAAACAAGGAACTGGATGAAATCATAATGAACGCACTTCCTGACAAGAGCGTTTATCCTGGCGTGCTCCACAAGAAATTGATGAAACTTCGTTGGCATGACGTGTTTACAACCAATTATGATACTTTGTTGGAACGCAGTTGCAACGAGAGTGGTTCGGCTTACACTTTGGTGACAACAAAAGAAACACTTCTGTATAGCAAGCCACCAAGAATAATAAAGCTACATGGCAGTTTCCCGAACATTCGTCCGTTCGTAATGTCGGAAGAAGCGTTTAGAACTTATCCTCAGAAATATCCAGAATTCGTAAATACCGTTCGTCAGTCATTAATTGAAAACCTTTTCTGTTTGATAGGTTTTAGCGGCAATGACCCAAATTTCCTGTCGTGGTTAGGCTGGATAAGGGATGTGATGGGCGAACAGATGACAAATGCCATACTTGTTGATTATAGACCAAAGGGGTATCATATCTCAGAGAAACAGTTGTTCGCAAGCCGCAAGATAGACATCTTGAACTTAGCTGAAATAACAGGGCTAAACGACTATAAAGAGGCTTTGGATTTCTTTCTGACTTATTTGGGCACAAAAGAACATGCCGCTCAATGGTCTTATCCTGACGTTGATTTTCGGCATCCGCAGAATCCTGAAAAAACAGAAAGAGAATTGGAGGAAGACATCAAGAAAATGGAGAAAGCCAGAAAGTCTTATCCTGGTTGGGTGTTTTATAAAGGTGAAATTTCTTCTACAACACGTTTCCCGTCCAATGGCATATACTATGACAAGCTGCCCGACAGATTGAAATTGGATTACCTTTATGAACTTGACTGGCTGTTGGACATCTGCCTAAATCCCAAAGCCGTAGATTGGTATCTTAATGCCCTTGAAGATGTAAAAGGCAATTATTTTACATACAATGGCACAGCGAGGGAGAAAGCCACACAATTGATTGTATCTCTACTGTCAATTTATCGAGAAAAAAGGGATATCGACCCATATTTGACCACATTAGAATTTATAAACAACAACTGCCTCGAAGCTCTCACAACCAAACAAAGGTCCATATTTTATTATGAGCAATGCCAATGGAATCTTGCTGTCTTAGATTATAAAAGTGTGTTTGCCGTTCTTCTGAAATGGAAGTTGATGGAGAACGACTATTTGGGAGCCTTATGGCAATCGTCTATATATGCAGAATTGGGAGATAGGCAGATGGCAGAAGATATGCTGACAGCCTACTATAGCCGTCTTACAACCAAGCTTCTGTTAGATGGAGATTCTGCCTATTTAAATTCTTGTAAGCAACTGTATTCTTACGTTATTTCAAGAACCATCAGACGCAACCGAGAAGATATGGACTTCTCGTCAGACAAGAGCATTGATGATTTTAAAAGGAGTCTGTTAGATAATGCAATAAAGGAACAGCCTGTCAAGACGCAGTCGCATGGATTTAATTTGAATCAAGTTACCAACACTACTCATTTGTCGCAAGGAGGATTTGTAAATAAAGTGTTGTATCCTGAAAAGTATATCCGCTTATGCTATCTTCATGGAAGTACATTTTATCAAGAAAATTATTATGCCATTGAAGAATATGGAGTTGTGCTTTCATGCCTTGCCGATTATCATTTTTATGAGACTGTGGCAAGACTTATAAGGTCGGGGCACAAGGAACTTGTAGAGAAAGTAGTGCATAGAGGAACAGTTTCACACTTAAAGTAAGAGGATGCATATATCATCTATACAGATCTAATAGAGTTGTTGAAAGAAATATTCAACGAGGGAGACGACAAAAGAAAACGAAGTACGGCATACGGTATTTTGATACCATTATTGCAAAGGCTCGTGACCAAAGTAGATGATGAATCAGTAATGGATTTGTTTGATTTTGTTATCGCACATTCACGTGACCGAAACATAAAACGCAACGAGATCCTACAGACTTTGTATGACTGCGCCACAGAAGAACAGAAAGCCAGAATGTTTGTCCGTATCATGAGTGAACCCATATTAGGCAATGAGATGGAAGATGATTTACTATGGCCAGAGATAGAGACGAACATAGATGTGACTAATGCAATGTGCGATAATGCTCTAAAGTATATAAAAGATAAACATCTTCGTAAACATTCTTATTTACGAATATTGGCATTGCTGCAATGCACAGACAATAAAGAGACAAAAGAAAAACTTGAAGCTGCAATAGTACAATGGCGACAGAATGAAAAAAAAGATGTAAATGCATTCTTTTCATATCATGTGGTGCCAGCTACAAACGACGCAGACAGAGTAATAGAAGACGGATGGGTAAAAGAAACTTTAGACGTGTTTATAAATCATGACTATACTTTCACCAACAGTTCAGAAGCTATATCTGACTTTTCACATTTCGCAGACAATATAGTTCCTGCCATACATAAATTGAATGACGAGCAGATTAATGATGTTGTTATCAAAATAAGTCAGACACTTGAATCCTATTTGCCACACTTGAAACAAGATGATGATGCAGACTTTTTCGGTGGACTCCGATATTTCATTAACCATTTACTTGATGTTTTAGATCGTCTCTTCCGTCAGATTGACTTTAAGAGAGTAAATTATACTATAAATAAAAAGATTGGGGATGTTTTAGTAGATTATATTGAAAAAAAATATCCATGTCTTTTATTGCTCTCTATTACGAACCGAATAGATGACAAGAAACTTCTTGCTTCTTTTGTCTCTAATCGCTTGCATGACTCTGATGTCAATGTTCGGTATGATGCTCGTAGAAGTATGTATTATTTATTCAAAAATAACCCAGATGTATTTGACGCACAGATAAGATTAAGATATTTGCAGCAGTATGCGTATTTCTTGGAGTATTCTCATAGTAAAGCGCTAAGGGAAGACTTGTACTTTATGGCACAAATAATCGCTAAAAATTATGTAGAAAAGAAAGATCTCGCTCTCTTTAATAATGCATTGCATACAATAAGAAAGGAATATGAGACGTATGAGATGACCGAGGAATATAAAGCTGATATTGCTCATAATGCCTGTGTTTTGGCAGGTGTGCTATCTCAAAAGTTGGAACAGATAACCTCAGGTGCTCATGCATGGAAAGAGTTCTATGAAGACTCAGAGCAATTCAGAGATGTTCGTAGCGGTTATGAAGAAGGCATAAGAATGTGCAAACAACAATAATCTGTATAGCAAACATATTTCTATGGAAAAGGAAAGCAAACTATTGCTGGCTATTTTGAGGATTGTTGTAAAAAAACAGGCAGATGAGATAATTCCGACAGAGGTTGATTGGGAGAAACTGATGAACATAGCCACAACGCAAGTGGTGCCTGTAGTTGTTCTTGATGGCTTGCAATATTACCACTCTATTCACCCAGACTATATACCTTTCGCATCACTCGAATTGCCGAATAAGTCAAAGAAGAGGATGCAGTGGATAGGACAGGTGATGGCTTTTGAGAGGATGTATGCCGTACATGAAAGAGCAATGACAGAGTTGGCTCGACTATATGCGAGTAAAGGTATAGAGATGATGGTGCTGAAGGGTTATGGACTTTCATTGGATTGGCCTATACCTAATCATCGTGCAGTAGGTGATTTGGATATTTACAATTTTGGCAAGTGGAAAGAAGCAGACGCCTTTATAGCAGAGCAATTGGGCATCAAGATAGATGACGGACATGAACATCATACAGTCTTTAACTTTAATGGCGTGGCAGTAGAGAATCATTATGATTTTATTAACACAAAGGCTCATCGTGATGCCCCGAAGATAGAGGCTCACTTAAAGTCGCTTGCAGAAAAGGATTGCAGGGAGATAGAGATAGAAGGAATAAAGATATATCTACCTTCAGCTGATTTCAATGCCATATTCCTTATGCGCCATATGGGACAGCATTTTGCAGGAGGACACCTCAGCTTGCGCCAGATACTTGACTGGGGCTTTTTTGTAAAGGCTCACTCTCACGAGGTGGATTGGGATGCTACAATCCTCTTTTTAAAAGAAATCGGATTATACCAATTTTTCAATCATATCAATGCTATCTGTACCGACAGTTTAGGATTTACCGAGGATATTTTTCCTAGAATAGAGCGAAACAATTATTGGGAACAACGCATATTAAAAGACATACTTCATCCTGAATTTGAAGAGAAGAAACCAAACGGTGGCTTATTGGTTATCTTGAGGTTTAAGACCAAGAGATGGTGGAGAAACCGATGGAAACACCAGTTGGTGTATAATGACAGTTTGCCAATGACTTTTGCAACATTGGCGTGGAGTCATTTAAAGAGATTAAAAACGATAAAAGACTAAATAATGAACATTCTTTTTTTAACAATGTCATCTGGCTTTACTAACATTGAGGCGCGTGGCATTTATACAGATCTGATGCGAAAGTTCCGAGATGAGGGGCATGATGTGTATATCATTCACCCAAATGAACGGAGAACGGGTAAACCTACTGAGGTAAAAACAGAGGGGCGAATCCATTGCCTCGGTGTGCGTACGTTGAATGTAACTAAGACCAATGTCGTAGAAAAGGGTGTTGGTCAGTTGCTGTTAGAGAGCCAGTTTAAACGTGCCCTAAAGATGCATTTCGGAAATATTAAGTTTGATATTATTTTATACAGCACTCCTCCAATCACATTCAATAATGTAATCAAATATGCCAAGAAGGCTTCTGGTGGCAAGGCTATGACCTATCTCTTGCTTAAGGATATCTTTCCGCAGAATGCTGTGGATATGGGGATGCTTTCGAAGACAGGTGTAAAAGGTGTGCTTTATAATATGTTCCGTCGTAAGGAGGAGGAATTATATCGTATTTCTGATTATATCGGTTGTATGAGTCCTGCAAATGTGCGCTATGTATTGAAGCATAATCCCAATGTGAGTGCCGACAATGTGGAGATTGCCCCGAATAGTGTGGAGTTAAGTCTTGATGAACTCAAAAGGGCTGAGGAATGTTCAGCTATACTCACGAAGTATGGACTGCCTTCGGATAAGCCGATATTCATATATGGTGGAAACCTTGGTATTCCACAAGGAATTCCGTTCTTGATTGATTGCCTTGAAGCGAATGCCGACCGTAAAGATTGTCACTTTGTGGTTGTAGGTTCGGGTACTTATTATCAGCGTTTGGCTGATTGGTATAATGAGCGCAAACCTAAAGCTGTTACTGTGATGAAGGGATTGCCCAAAGCTGATTATGACAAATTAGTGCGTGCTTGTCAAGTAGGACTTATATTCCTTGACTATCGTTTCACTATACCTAATTATCCGAGTCGTTTGCTTTCTTATCTTGAATATAAGATGCCAGTAATAGCATGTACCGACCCGAATTGTGATACAGGAGCTATTGCCGAGGAAAATGGTTTTGGTATGTATGCTCCAAGTAATGATGTTCAAGCTTTTACTGCTGCTGTGGACCGTATGTTGACAGCAGATATTAAGGCTATGGGTAATAATGGATATGAATTTATGAAAGCAAATTACTTGGTGGAGCATACTTATGAAGCTATAATGAAGCATGTTGTAGATAAATAAATTTCATAATAAAATTGGTGATAATAAATCATATTTAAAAGAATTCTTGCTTGTGTTTTTGTGATATATGGAGTATTTCGGTATTGACAATAAGGCAAGAAACTGAAGTATGCTATATACAAGAGTTGTAGATGGTGGCGTAACAGCTGGAAGTATCGATTGGTGTATAACGAGAACCTTGTGGAGTCGTTCTGGTGGTTGGCAAGGAATAGGATGAAAGTGGAATAGATATCAATTTATATGCGTTGGATAAAGAGTAAAATAAGTGACCTTACGATAATAAATGTAACATGTTCTATTGCATTTCTCCTATGCGTCATTCTTGTGATATTGTTCATGCATGGACGAGTTTTGTGGAAATGGAACGACTATGTATTAAATACAGAAATAGTTGGTCACTATGGAGATTTTGTAGGAGGATTCATTGGAACATTTTTAAGTGTAATATTGTTGTATTATACATTTTATTACCAAAGGAAGGAGTTGTTAAAGAATACCAAAGTGTATCAGACTCAACAATTGAACGATGACTTTTACCATTTAATGTCTTTATATCAAGATATCTTGAGTACTTATACATATAAGATAGACGAAGAGGAGTCTTTATTGAATGGCAAGGAAGCCATACATGCTTATGTCGATAGTATGAGAGACGGATTTGAAGATACAGGAAACGGGCTTCTACGCAAGCAAGCGGTTTTAGCATACATGAGTTTCTATGCATTCAATCGTGATTTCGCTCCTATTTATTATCGTACGCTATACAGATTATGTGAGTCAATAGATGGGAAGGAGAAATATACCGAATTTAAGAATGTAGAACTTATAAAAATCTTAAGAGCACAATTGTCTGATTCTGAAATGGTATTGATAAGATATAATGCTCATACTCGCATGGGAAGACCATTTCAATATTATGTCAATCGTTTTAATCTTCTCAAGCATCTCCCATCATTGGATTTGTTCGAATATAAAAAGTATCGTAAGATATTAGATAAAGATGAGGATGTTTCTTCTATGAACATTGTACTTGTGCAATTACGACAACGAATGGAAGATATATTAGACACTAAATCGTCTAACTATGTTACTCTAAACGAGTTTAAAAGTGCAGTTTCAATCTCACTTACGACTAATGATAATAAAGATACATTGAAACTTGTCATAAATAGAGAAAAGACAAATATCTTGCGTCCATATGATCCTTTTAATTGCATAATGAAATTACCACCAGAAGATATACTGTCACTATTCTCATATTTTCTTTACGACTGTATCATTCTCCATAATTTTCAAAAATACAACAAACGTAAGGATATTGATTTTGGAAAAGTAAAGAATGATATCGATGGAAAAGAGCAATTTATTTTTAAAGTTCATAACAAAGAATACAAACCGATTAATATGACGTGGAGTCAATATGAATCAAGATATAAATAAGAACTATGTACAAACATTTTTTTAAACGATTCTTAGATTTCTGGATTGCGCTTATAGCATTGATATGTATAAGCCCAATCCTGATAGTGGTAACCATTTGGTTGCATTTTGCCAATAAAGGGGCTGGTGCTTTCTTCTTTCAAGAACGTCCTGGTAAGGATGGAAAGATATTTAAGGTGATTAAGTTTAAGACGATGACGGATGAGAAGGATGTGGAAGGTAATCTGTTGCCTGATGCAGACCGTCTGACCAAAGTTGGCAGTTTTGTGCGCTCTACTTCAATTGATGAATTACCACAACTGATAAATGTGCTGAAAGGAGACATGGCCTTGATTGGGCCAAGACCATTGCTCGTACAGTATCTGCCACTATATAGTAAAGAACAGGCTCGCCGACACGAAGTGAGACCAGGAATAAGTGGTTGGGCGCAATGTCATGGACGCAATGCAATATCTTGGACAGACAAGTTCAAACTTGATGTGTGGTATGTAGACCATTGTTCATTGATGACCGACTTAAAGGTGATATTAATTACGATAAAGAAAGTACTTTTTCGTGAGGACATCAATACCACAACGGGAAAGTCTGCCACAATGGAATACTTTAATGGGCACAATTAAAATAGGAGGAGTATAGATGTATCTGTTTGGAGCAAGTGGTCATGGAAAAGTGATAAAGGAAATTTTGAATGTCAATGGTGTCGAAGTAGAAGCTTTTGTAGATGATAATCCTAATGTGAATGAGTGTAGTGGTTGTACCGTTTTGCATGATGCAACAGGACTTTCTCCTATGATTGTAAGCATTGGGGTGAACAGAATTCGCAAGATGATTGTGGAGAGATTGAAGGCTAACAATTCCGCTATTAAGTTTGCTACGGCAATCCATCCTTCTGCAGTTATCTCGCCTTCTGCTAGGATTGGTGAAGGAACTGTGGTAATGGCTGGAGCTGTTATTAACGCTGATGCTGTAATAGGAAATCATTGCATCGTAAATACAGGAGCAACAGTAGATCATGATTGTGTGGTAGAGGACTATTGTCATGTTGCTCCTGGTGTACATATAAGTGGTGGTACACATGTTGGTGAAGGTACTTGGATTGGTGTTGGCTCATCTGTAATACAATGCTTGAATATTGGCAAGAATTGCATGATTGGTGCTGGAAGCGTTGTGGTTAAAGATATACCTGATAATGTGACGGCATTTGGATGTCCTGCAAAAGTAATCAAAAATTATGAGTAAATAATAAGACAAGCGGGTATGATTGAATAGGCTTACGCCTGTGGAGCGAAACCACTACCTGCTACTTTGGCTAATAAGTAGTTATTCAAAATTATTTATATTAAATTGTCGTATGGTTTTATTTCTACAGTAGTCTTGAAGAAGGAGCGTAGCACGAGTTACGTGACAGATGAAAGGTTGCTGTAGGGGCAAAAGAATGCGATAAGGCAATGTATAAAACTGTTCTTTCCGCATGGATATAATGAAGAGGTAGTAAAGAAAATGAAGCTAATATAATGTTTTGATAGTTGAATGTCTTTATGCGATGAAAGAAAAATAAAAAGAAGGTTTAATAAGCAACTTTTATATGGCAAATGAAAATTTACAACCGTTAGAAGCTGTCAATATAAATACAGGGCATGGAGCTATTGGTGCTTTTGCTGGCTACCATTATCAATGGTTCTATTTTATGTTGAGAATGCTTAAGATGAACGAAAAGGGTGAGGCTGTTGATTTTGAAGTACGTGACGATGTAGGAGCTGACGTGAACGGAAACTTGACTTTTTATCAATTGAAACATACTATTTCGAAGAATAAGAAAGGTTGGGCTAATTTAACTACTTGTGATCCTGATTTATGGAAGTCTATCAGTGTATGGATTGACATAATATCTAAATATGTTGAGAGTGGGGTTAGTGCAGATGAGATTTTTGCTAAATCTGAATTTACATTGGTTACCAATAAAAAGGTACAGGATAATGATTTCTGTAAGCTTGTAGAAGAATATAAGAACGATGATGTTACTATAGATGAAATTAAAAGTAATGTTTCTGAATTTAAAGGTAAGCTGAGCGATCCAGAACCAAAAGAAAATGATAATCCCAAGGAAAATCGGACAAAAAAATATATGGATAAAGCTATCCAATCGGAGTACTTTCCATGTCTTTTGAAAAATCTAAGGTTTGTATATCTCAGTGATGAAGAACTTATTGAAGAGATGAAATTTCAGATAGGTCATAGAGCTGTCTCTAAAAAGCATATTGATAATGCGTTGAATGCGATTGTTGGATGTGTAGAGACAAAACTATATCCAAAGGTTCAAAGTGGTGAGAAACTGTCAATATCAATAGATGATTTTGACAAAATGATTTTGCCGGAATTGGCGCAATTTAGAGGAGGACATTTTTTTCCAAAATATCAATGTCCAATAGACCTATCTAAAAATCTTTCTGAACAAATATTTATCAAACAATTGTTAGCTGTAAAAGATATAGAAGAGAATGAGGAAGATGAAATTGTAAATATAACGCAACAAACAGTTGATTATATAGAGAGCGAACGAGAATCGATTTCAAATAATACTATATCTCAGAATGATATAAAGGCACTATACAGGAATGCCTATACGTTTTGGAATCACAAATTTAGAAAATGTTATAAATTTATAGATAAAGATTCAGAAGGGGAGATTTTACGAGCTGCTGCAAATCTTCTTGGCAGTGTTCGTTCTAAGACGGATTTGAAAGTTGGAGATTCTTTTCTTGAAGATTATTTGAGTAATGGATTGTTTTATAAAATGTCTGATACCTCAATGCAAAAGGATGGACTGGCTATAGGTTGGCATCTTAATTGGGATAAATTATTTAACGGTAATAACAATGGATAATTTATTGAATAATGAAGGTTTGGTATCTTGTGTTGCATATCAGATTCTACAAGAAAGGCCTTGTGATTTCTCAAAGTTGTCAATATTACTGTCACTTTTGATGGACGATCAAATAAGAACATATGTTATGCATCAAGATAGTTTGTTTTTAGAAGACTCAATATTTAGAAATGAAAGACCTGAGTTTTTGGAGCGAATATATCTTGAAATGCTTCCAGTATGTCTTAATAGTATGGTTATTCTTATTCAAAACGATTTCGTTGAAACTGATAATAATATTTTGAAACTGACAGAGAAGGGAATGGCATTAGCAGAGGATGTTTCTTTTATAGAAAGCCGAAGATTGGAAAATATCAAAAAGGATGTTCCTTTCATTATTCAATTTACAGAGAACTACTCTGCTGCCGATTTATTTAAAGCTTTAAAACTATCTGTATGAATTTCTATATAAAAACAATTAAATTATGGTTTAAGCATAATGACAATGCTGTGGAATATGAATTTCACAAAAATAAGGTGAATGTAATAACTGGTGATTCTTCTACGGGAAAATCTTCTATACTGAGCATTATTGATTATTGTCTGCTATCGGGTGTGTCTAACATCGTGGAGGATGTGATTAATGAAAATATAGAATGGTATGGATTGTCATTTAGCCTTAGAGATATTGACTATGTGATAATAAGAAAGAATCCTAAGGATGGAGGGGCTAATCAGATATACTTTGAACAGACAGATAATTTTCCTTTATTCTTTGAACCGAATTCAGATTGGGGACAATTAATAATGAAATTTAATGAACTCTTTGGCTCTCCACGTAGAACTTATAATGTTATAGATAGACAAATATCTACGACTTTTCGGAGTTTCTTGTCTATCAATTATTTAACAGAAGATGCCATAGCTACTCAGAATACTTATTTTGATACTAAGTTTTTTAAGGATCCTGATATTGATGCCATTATTTCAGAAATAACAAAGATTTCTATAGGTATTGATGAGCAACAAAAGCATGAATTAGAGACTAAATTGCTTGAATTAAGAAAAAAACTTGATGATGAAAATAACAGAAGAGCACGTGTTGAAAATAAAGTTTCTGAATACGAAGATAAGTTGAAAGTTCTTTTTTCTCAGGCTGTAGATCTTGGTATTTGCGAGCGAACAGATGATGCTTGTAATATTGAAGGTATTCAATGTGAAATATCTAAAGCTCTTGATTTTTATGATAAAGTATATAATAGTAAAGAACAATTCAAGCAGATTAATGAACTAAGAAAAAAGAGAACTATCATAAGAAGAAATCTTGAAAAGTGTAAAAGTCTGCGAGATGATATTGTTCGTTATAATGAATATATCGATCAAGTAGAAGATTGTTTATTGCCTATAGACTTTATAACAAAACATTTAGATGATGTAGTTTATTATGAGGATACAAGACGTCTGATTGAAAATCTTAAGGATACTCTGGAAAATGTAAGAAAAAATGGTAGACATAAAAAGGCAGTTCCTGAAGACTTGTTGGCTCAGATAGAAAGGTATCAATTGGAGTATCAACAGATTAATAACGAATTTAAAAAACAAAATGTCTTGCTTCGTAAATCCATGGATGTTGATTGGCTCATGAAACTTATACAGTTAAAGCATACGTATGAGACAATGTCTAAACCGCAAAGAGCAATTATGTCGGATGCTGAATATTTAAATTTGGAACAAGAAACTAAGAATGTTCAGCAGGAACTGGAGAAATTAGTTACAAATAAAGATGAGAGATTGAGTGCGCTTAATAATACAATAAGGGATTATTTCAGCGTTGCACATGGTCTGTCTGATGTATATAATTCTTGTCAGCCTCGTTTCGATATTGACCATCAGGCATTGTATCTCAAAAGGGAAGGCGAAGAATTTGTTATAACTAATGTTGGAAGTAAGTGTAATTATATGTTTATGCATCTGTGTACTTTCTTGGGCATACACGAACATGCAATAAAAGAACGTATTGATTATATTCCAAGTTTTATGTTTATTGACCAACCTAGTATACCATTCTATGCTGATAATTCTGATGGGGATATTAAAGATAATGATGACAAGAAACGTCTTGGATATGCTTTTCATTTGATTAATATATTTATGGAACGCATAATAAGATTTATATATAAACATCCCTTCCAAATAATCTTGATAGAACATGCCGATTCTTCATATTGGCAGGATAAATATCAATACTTTGAAACAAGATATGAATTTGTAAAAGGTAAGGATTCTGGATTAGTACCTGAATATATATATCATAGAACTTGAGGTAAAGAGCAGGTATGATTGAATAGGCATATGCTTGTGGAGCGAAACCACTACCTGCTACAGACTTTGTAAACATTTGAGTTATTAATGAAAATGTTCATCTCTTATATATTATATGTCTAAAACTTATACTGTTTTTTATTCCTGGCAATCTGATACAAAAGATGGAAGTAGGAAGATTATTGAAAATGCTTTGTCAAACGCTAAGGATAAGTTGAAAGAAAATAATGGCATCTCTATAGAAATTGATCACTCAACTTTAGGGAAGAGCGGTATGCCGTCTATAGATCAAACAATCCTTCGTAAGATAGATAATTGTGATATTTTCTTATGTGATCTTACTCCCGTTGTTAAGTATGAAAAAAAAAGGGAGAACGGGAAAATAATAACAAAACAAGTACCTAACCCCAATGTGCTTCTTGAATTGGGATATGCGATGAGTGCAGTAGGGGTGGATTATATTGTACCAGTCGCTCACCAGGGAACATGGTTGCCAGCAGAAATGCCTTTTGATATTAATCATCATTCAGTGTACTGCTTTAAAAAGGATGAATGTAATTTGACAGATTCTATACTTGCCATTATTAAGCATATAAAAAAGAATGGTCCTCATAGACATTTAGATGAACCTTTCTTGTATCACAAATTATCTTTGATTTTCGCTAAGGTTAGAGAACGTGTTTTTACGAAACCGTATAATCCATATAAGGATGCAATAACTGAACATTCTACTGTTTTTTTCAAGAGAAGAATGTATGCGGCATTTCCAGGTAAAAGAGGACTAATTGAATATACTGACCAAAAACAAATAAGAAGATCACTTTCAAAGTTATTTAAAGTTCCTCTCAAATTTAATAAAGCCATTGGACGTGATAGTTTAACAGATCCAATATGGTGGTTCAGAGGAGGAAGTGCTATGAATATCGATAAGTACAAATATTTAGGGAATGGACGGTATCTGTTAGCTTGGGATGAGGTGAAGATTAGCAGGTTAATTGCTTTTATAGATAGTGGTCGCTATTATAGTAATTATGTATATATTGAGTTTGACGGTGATAGACCTACAAATTTATATAAGGACTATTATTCACCAGATAAAATTAAAGAATTACATAAATCCTTACCCCAAGTAACAGAAGAGTATGCAGTGTTTAAACCATGCTGCTTTTTTAGTAAGAGAATTACAAAACAAGAAGAAGATGATGGTTATACAAGGATTCTTGGGAAGACTGTAAAATTAAAGAAGCGTTACGAATGTAGGATACGTTCATTAACTCCATATAATTATATTATAGCAGCAAAACAGTCTGCATTTAATAACCCTGATTTTGATAGAACTTCTGGAATCGTTCTCGATGGTATGTTAGATGGCTCGGTTACAAAAGAGCAGATGAATGAATATATGATGAATTTTCCGAAACCATATATTTAGGCGTATTGGTTAATAATGTAAATCCGCTTTGTATACTAAGAATTAAAGTTTAAAAAACAATATAAAATGGAAGAAAGAAAAACAATTTACTTGTGCCTTGCCCACATGAGTGAGGCTGGTTTGGAACAGAAATACGTGAAGGAGGCATTCGATACCAACTGGGTTGTACCAATGGGACCGAATGTAAATGCCTTCGAAAAAGATTTGGAGGCGTTTGCCAACAGTAAGAGTGATGGTACAGAGCCGCTTGACCGCAAGGTGGTGTGCCTGTCGGCGGGTACAGCCGCCGTCCATTTGGCTGTGGTGTGAAGGCTGGTGACGAGGTGTTGGTGCAGAGTTTTACGTTCTGTGCTTCGAGTCATCCTATTACTTATCTTGGTGCCAAGCCTGTGTTCGTAGGTTCTGAGGGTGAAACGTGGAATATGGATCCTGCTTTGCTTGAGAAGGCGATACTTGAACGTAAAAAGGAAACGGGCAAATATCCAAAGGCTATAGTGCCTGTGGCGCTTTATGGAATGCCCTACCGCATCGACGAGATTATGGCTATTGCCGACAAGTATGGCATTCCAGTGGTAGAGGATGCAGCCGAGGGTATGGGTTCACGCTTTGATGGACAAGTGTTGGGTACATTCGGCAAATATGGTGTGCTTTCGTTCAACGGCAACAAGATGATTACCACCTCTGGTGGCGGTGCCTTGATTTGCCGTAATGCGGAGGATGCCAACAATGTGATGTGGTATGCAACACAGGCACGCGACGCTTATCCTTACTATCAGCATACGGCGATAGGTTACAACTATCGTATGTCGAATGTTTGCGCCGGCATCGGTCGCGGACAGATGACTGTGCTCAACGACCATATCGCTCACCACAAGCATGTGCAGAAGCTCTATGAGGAACTGCTGAAGGATGTTCCCGGAATACACATCCACAAGCAACCGACAGATCCTCGTTATGATGCCAACTTCTGGCTCTGTGCCGCCACGATGGACAAGGATGTGAAGATACTGGGGCAAGAGAATGCCTATAAGGAAGTGATAAAGACAGCCGTGGGTGGTGCTGCCGGTGTTATCCATGCCGTTGATTCTGCGGTGACCGACTGTCAGCCCAACGAGAATGTTGAGGCTTTGCGTGTGTTCATGCTCTCGAAGAAGGTGGAGTGCCGTCCCGTATGGAAGCCGATGCACAAGCAGCCGGTGTATGAGGGTGCTCCGGTATATACCAATGGGGTGGAGGAGGAAATCTTCAAAGTGGGTTTCTGTCTGCCTGCTGGTCCGTATGTTACGGATGAAGATGTGAAATATATCGTCGAGAGCATCAAGAAAGCGATTGTGTGATAACTGACACTTTGTTTTCGATGAGAAATCTGATTGTAGTAATCTGGAAGTTGATTTCATCGAATGCCATCACGACTCGGCAAACCTCAAACAAGTTTGGTTTGCTCTCACTGCTTTGGCAATTCTGTTCCTTCCTTTTTGTGCCTCGTAAGGCGAACAGGTTACCCAATGATTAAGGATTATGGAAATAAATAAAGACTTTTTAGGCAAACTCTTTGAGCAGGCTGTGGAGAATCCGCGCTTGCGTCAGAACTTCGACTTGCGCACGTCTTCGGCTGACAATTCGCAGCGTATGCTTAATGCGTTGCTGCCGGGGACGGTGGTGCCGGTGCACCGCCATCCGCATAGCAATGAGAATGTAATTCTCTTGTGTGGCAAACTGGTGGAGGTGTTCTGCGATGATGACGGAAATGAGACGGAGCGCATACCTCTTGACCCCGTCGTGGGCAATTACGGTTGCGTGGTTCCGCCCGGAGTCTGGCACACGGTGGAGGTGCTGGAACCGAGTGTTATCTATGAGGCGAAGGACGGGAGGTATGGCGAGGACGGCAGCGAGACTTTGGATGATTTCAAGGCAAAGACAGCGGAAAACAAGGTTGCTTCTACATTCTCCAACAGTCTTGGCGACCTCAGAAAAAACATTGAGTATCTGATTGGCATGGAACGCCAGTCGGGTAGAATGGATGAGATAACTCCTATCTATGTATCTCGTGTGCTTAACGTGCCACTGGAAGAGGTGGAACGGGTGATGGAAAGGAGTTAGAAATTAGGAGTTATGAATTAGAATTTGAGAATTAAGATTTAGAAGTTGTTGCCAAGCGGCAGAGCCGGGCGATGGCAATAAATTTTTAGGATTGAGGTAAATAATAGGAGGTCGAGCGTCCCGCTCGACCTCCTATTGTTTGTTCAAGTTGCTTTTACGAATCATGAATCATAGAAAGTGGTTCTCAATGATGATGCCGTCCTTCTTGCCTATAACATATACTGCGGGAGGATTGTCGGCATGCCGCCAGTTGTTGAGGTAGGCCGGTTCATGGGCAATGAACAGCTGGCACTCGAAAGTATCGCCGGGGGCGAGGCGCGTGTTCTCCGACTGGACGACGACAAAACAGCCATGACCTTCGTGGCGCAGCACACAGGTACGGTCGGGCAGCCATGAGAGTTTCAGCATCTTGCCCTCATAAAGATTGGCCGACTCCACCTTGTCGCCAAGCACCAGCTGGCTTTGGAGTTCGCCCTGCCCCTGACTGCCTACAAACTGCCCGAAGTCGCCGAAGCCGAGGAAGCGTGCGAGCACATCCTTTGTGTAGTTGCTTGCTGTCACGCCTTCGCTGTTGTACCCCCAGAAGCGGCGCAGTGTGGACGGACTCACTCTTTGTCCCACTCGCGCAAACACCGCCTCGGCAAGCCATACGAAGTCGCGCGGCAGAGTCATCTTCCGCCCGGTCATTTCTTCTATCTTTTGTTTTAAAGTATGGTTCATATAAATTTCAACAAGGCTCTTATATTGAATCTTGATATTTCGCGTTTTCTGTTTCTAGTTCTTTCATTGTGGGGCGTGCATATTTGTCGGTGGTGTATTTCGAGAGTTCAAAGACGAGGTCCCTCTTCATGCTGACTGCCGTCTGCGCAGGGAGCGACTTCGGAAACTCATCTGTGATGTACCGGTTGCTCTCCTCAACGAACTTTATGTAGAGTTCACTTTTCTTTATCAGATTGCCCTCCTGTGCCACTCCGGAGGCCTTCCACATATCGTCAATGTGTTTCCGTCCTACGGCAAGAAGCCTTTTGCTCACATCCACCTCAGATTCTTTCTGCTGCACGGGCTTCACCGTGGCAGGGACAGCCACGGACGCAGAGGCTGCCACAGACGGAGTGGCTGCCGCAGGTGGTGCAGGAGAGTTTGCGCCGGTTTGTGTGATGTGCTGTTCGTCGGTGTTTGCGGACTCCACGCTGCCACCTATATAATAACAAATCATGGAAATGGCGGCAATCGACAGAATGATGCACGCCACACGTTGCAGTGTCCTGCGCCTTTCACATGAACGTATGGCACGGCACACGCTCTCGACATTGCCAAGGCGTTTGTCGGCAGACTGTTTGCAGTCTCTTATCACTGGGCGGTAGGTGCGTCCGAGACATAGGCGTTCCATGACGACACCGAGACTGTAGATGTCGTTTTTTATGTCGGTAATGGCAGAACATGCCTGCTCTGGCGAGGTGTAGCCTTGTGTGCCTGCCGGCTGCTTGAGCATGGCGTAGCTGTCGGTGTCGGAGAGTCCGAAGTCGATGAGCTTCACGTTGTTGCCGTTGCGTGTCACAATTATGTTGGAAAGTTTCAGGTCGCGGTGCACAATCTGCTTGCCGTGCATGTATTGCAGCGCATCGGCTATTTGCCAGACAATGTTAATCTTCTCGGCAACGGTATGCCGCTGTCGGCACCATTCACCAAGAGTAATGCCGTCAATCCACTCCATCACTATGCAAGAGCCGATGCCCTCCACCTGTTCGAACGACGATGCCGCTACTATATTGTTGTGCTGCAACTGCATTAGTATGTCGAACTCCTTCTTGAGAAACATGCTGTGTGCAGAGTCGCGCCGCTCGGGTTTCAAGCCTTTCAGCATCCACCATCTGCCATACCGACGAGCCCGTGCAAGCAGACTGAACCCTGATGTGGGGACAATCTCAATATTGGTGAAGTGTGATGTCGTCGAGACGTCGCCGACTTCCACAATTTCAGAAAAGCTGTTTTCGGTCATTGGGTTATCGTGGCTTTTTGTCTATTCAAATTCGTGCGTCCGCTCTGCAAACCGGCGCAGCAACAGGAATGCCTACTCCGAGCCGCATCCCGATAATTTGTTTCAGCAGCAACAGCGAAGGCATAAGACTGACAATTACAAAAGTAAGAATAAAATCTGAGAGCCGCATACTTTTCGTGGAAATTTTGCAATTGCATCATGGCAATAAAAAGCGAAAGAGTCAAGTGATACATTCTCTCGGCTCTTTCGCTTTTATTGTTTTTTCGCCATCTAACGCAAGCAGACTTACGCCAAGCAATGGTGTGTTATGATTGGTGCTTGAAATGCAAGCCATTGGACAATCTGAAATGTCCAATGACTTGCTTCTGAAAAGGTTAAGAAAAAAATAAAAACCGCTATAAAACCAAACTTATTCTGCGTAACTGTTTTCTGTCAGAATTAGAAGTTGAATCTCAATCCTGCATATATATTCAAGCCATTCCGCTTATAACCGGTAGGTTTGAAAAAGAACTTTTCCGGATCACTATATACTTTGGTGCTTGAAGAGTCGTTCACAGGAATCTTTATGTTAAATATGTATTCAGCGCCAACTACCAACTGCACGGGATATACGATATTAAGATTCAGTCTTGCACCGACCGGAAAACGGATTGAATTCGATGTCGCTTCGGATCCTTCGGAAGATCTATAGGCTTGAGATGAGGACGAGTCAGCTTCTGAGAAAAGCATTCCTTCCCGGGTGTGTTGGCGGTGTGTAAAAACGGGAGTTTGCCATGTCGCAATGCAATTCCGCATGATGGAGGCGGGCTATATATAAAGTTCAGGGTCTTTATTTTGCCTGTACAATTTAAATTGCGTATCTTTGTCAGATACGCAAAGAACCAGGACATGATAACCAGATGCTATCTTGAAATAACGAATGTGTGCAACCTTGATTGTGTGTTCTGCCCTAAGACAACGCGGGCGAGGCACACGATGACGATGGACGAATTCGACAGGCTTACCTCCCGACTCGTGGGTGAGGTGCGGTTTCTCTATTTCCACCTCATGGGCGAGCCGTTCCTCCATCCTCTGCTGCCGCAGTTTGTGCTGACGGCGCGGCGCAAGGGCTTCATCCCTGTGCTTACCACCAATGGCACACTACTGTCGCAACGCACCGACATGCTCGATGCTCTGCCTCACAAACTGCAAATATCACTGCACTCGCATGAGGGTAACGGCAAGGAAAATCTCAAGCAGTATATTGATGAAGTGATGACATTTGCCGGTGAAGCGGCCCGTCGCGGATGTGTCGTCGTGCTGCGCCTTTGGAACGAGGGCGGACGCAACAGCATGAACGAGTCGATTCTGAAGTTTATTGCCGGGCATCAGCCGCAGCCTTGGACGGAGAGGTATGACGGTTGGAAGCTTGCCGAAAACCTGTATGTCGAGAACGACAACATGTTTGAATGGCCCGACCTTCAGTACGACGCCAAAGACACAGATGAAGTATTCTGCTACGCCTTGCGCAACCAGATTGGTGTGCTTGCCGACGGAACGGTGGTGCCGTGCTGCCTCGATCATAACGGCGACATGGGGGTGGGCAATCTCTTTGAGCATAGTCTTGCAGACATCCTTGCCTCACCACGCGCCGCCGCCATTTACAATGGTTTTACCTGCCACACTGCCGTTGAACCTCTGTGCCAACGCTGTGGCTATTCCGCTGTATCCAAACGGTTCAGGAAGCAGTGACACGCAGTGGGGATTGGATGGTGTGTGGTGAAAAAGAAGTTATCGGAAGTTAGAAGGAAGTTAATGGAAGTTATCGGACGTATGAAACTGAAGTTATCGGAAGTTAGAAGGAAGTTAATGGAAGTTATCGGACGTATGTGACACTTGTTGAGCAAGTTGTGGTAATGTCCGATAACTTCCATCCGTCGAGGCGGATTGACTTCCGATAACTTCCGATAACTTCTGCTAACTCCCGTTTTGCCTATTTTACAATGCCTTTGCTTTTTCCGGCTCGTTTGTCGTGACGAAGTCGATTCCTTCCTTGAAGAAATATCTGATGGCATCCATATCGTTTACCGTCCAGACATTGGTCGTAAGTCCGAGTTTGTGGGCTTCCTTTATCCATGTCGGGTTGTTCTTGTACACGTTCTGTTCATAGTCTATGCCTGCATATCCGGCTTTCTTCGCCTCGCGTGGCGAGAGGTCACCGTTGAGATACGACACCTTGGCTTTGGGAGCGTGGCTTACGATATAGTCGCAGGCGTGCTTGCTGAACGATATGTATTCGGTTCTGTCTTCCAGTCCTGCCGCTTTCACCATTTTCAGTGTGGCGTCAATGCAACGGTCTTCGTCGCTCTTCTGTATGTGGCCTTTCACTTCGAGTATGAGCTTCATGCCTTTGAGAGGTTTTGCGGCAATGAGGTATTCGTTGAGAGTAGGAATCCTCTCGCCGTTCTTCAGTCGCTTGTCCTTGATGTCGGCATAGTTGGCATTCTCTATCTTTATGCCGTCAATGTCGTCGTCGTGGAACACCACTACCTCGCCGTCGCGGGTGATGTGGACATCAAACTCGGAGCCATAGACCCCAATCTTGAAGGCGTTTTGAAGTGAGGAGATGGAGTTTTGCGCAGAGCCTTCCGTCTTCCAGTAGCCTCTGTGGGCTATTACCTGTTGCGCTCTGTCTTTTGCTGTCGACGGGAGAACTGCTCCCATCAAGAACATCATGTAGATAAAAAATCTTTTCATAATATATGTTTGTTATTAAAGTTTTGCAAGCAATGGAGTCATTGCGAGCCTGATTCATGTATATCGCTTTCTGTAATAGGTTTGTCTATGCGCCTGTTTTCCTTCGTAGGCTGTACTTGCCGTGCTTGTCGAAGACGAGCCAATAGAGTATGGGGAGAACGGTGGCGATGAGCACCATTGATATGAGTGTGCCGAAGAATATCACTGCACCCATCGGCGACCATAGCGTGTTGTTCTCGAGCATCATCGGCAACACTCCCACAGAGGCTGCTGCTGATGTGAGGAAGATGGGGCGCATGCGGCGTTCGCCTGCCTGGAAAGCAGCGTCGCGTACGGAGAGTCCCTTCTCGCGTCGCAATTCTTCGGCATAGTCGAGCATGATGATGCCGTTGCGCACAAGGATTCCCATGAGACTCACTACGCCGAGTACGCACGTCAGACTCACGTCGTAGCCCGTTATGCACAGACCTATTGCTGCACCGAATATGCAGAGCGACATGGATGAAAGGTTCACCAAAGCCAGACTGATGCGCTTGAAATGGAAGAGCAGGATGAAGAAAATAATCAATACGGCAATCATAACGCCCGACATCACCTGCGGTAATGTCTCGGCATCCTTCTCCACCATGCCGCCCATCTCCCAAGCGAGGTCGGGGCAATATGTCTGCAATTCGTCCCTAAGTTCAGCCGACAGCTTGTCGGCGTTGTATCCGCGCATCGGTTCGCCGATGATGGATATGGTGCGGACTCCGTTGCGGCGTACTATACTTCCGTCTTGCCAGTCTGGCGCAATCTTTGCCAATTGGCGCAGGGGCACGCTTGTCGTGCCGCCCATTACGGGTATGTACTCGTTGGTGAGGTCGCTGTCGTTTTCCGACTTCAGCACCATCTTCACAGGATAGTCGCCCTCCCAAAGGGTGGATATCGGCAGACCGTCGCCGAAGTGAATGGCAAGGTTGGCTGAAAGGATGGTCTTGTTCACACCCAGACGGTTTGCTTCAGTCTCGTCGGGCGTTATCCTTACGCACGGCAGCGGGTCTTCGAAGTTGGTGCGTACGAGGTTGATGCCTTCAATGCGGCGCATGCACGCCTCCACTTTCTTTGCCGCCTGTTTCAGATGGCTGATGCTGTCGCCGCTTACCCTTATCTCGATGGGGTAGGTGGCGGAGTTGTAGTCCATCTGCTTGAAGCGCACATAGCAGTTGGGGAAATGGTTGGAGTATTTGTCGGCATATTTGTTGAGCACCTTCTCCGTGGCGTCGTTGCTTGTGGTGTTTACTATGAACTGTGCGAAGTTTGGCCCGCCTATCTGCGGCGCATAAGTGGTGTGGAAGCGCGGCGAACCCTGTCCGATGAATGTCGTTACTGATGTTACGAGCGGTTCGCGCTGCAATATGTGCGCCATGGAGTCGGCCACTTCTGCCGTATGCTTTGCGGTTGTGCCGTTAGGGAGATAGAACTCCACGGCAAACTGGTTGCGCTCGGCTACAGGCATCATTCGCTGCGGCTGCTTTACGAACAGCACTGCACCCGTAACGACCAGTGCCGCACCCGTGGCGAGCGTTGCGCACGGATGGTTGAAGCAGCGGTTGAGCAGCCATGTGTAGCCCGTCTGCAGATAGTCGAGGGGCTTTTTGCGTGCATTCGGCTTGGGCTTGGTGTCGATGCCCTTATGTATTAATGTATATTGCAGATAAGGTGTGAGCACAATCGACACGGTGAGCGAGATGCTAAGTATGATGAACATCGCCCAGGGGAACGACTTCACGAAGTCGCCCATATCGCCGTGCATGGTGATGAGGAATGGAAAGAAGGTGAGCGAGATGCTGAGTGTGGCTGAAAGCACCGACATGAAGAATTCGCGTGGGGCTGCTATGGCAGCATGCCAGCGCGACATGCCGTGGCCAAGCTTCTCCATGTAGTTGTCGATGATTACGACAGAGTCGTCGACCACCATGCCGAGCGTTACGATGAGAGCGGCGAGTGTCACGGTGTTCAGTTCCATGCCGAAGAGATAGAATATGCCGACGGAAGAGAAAATGGTGACAGGTATGCTCAGAGCCGACACTTCAGCCACGCGTCGCGGCATTAGCAGTACTACCACCACAATCACTGAGATGACCGAAATGAGCAGTTCGCGCAGGAAGTTGAGCACCGATTCGCTCACCACCTTGCTCTGGTCGGTGATGGTAGTGATGCGTACATCGTCGGGTAGGGTCTGTTCAAAGTCCTCCAACGCCTTGTGTACGTCCTTTCCCATCTTCACGATGTCGTTGCCGGGTCGCATTTCTATCGACAGAAGCACGCATTTGTTGCCGTTGCTCTCTATGTATTTGTTCTGCTTGGGGTATTCCCTTGTGATGCGCGCTATGTCTTTAAGTCGTACGATATTGCCTTTGGGGTCGGAGTAAACTATCTGTTCTGCCACATCGCGCTCGTTGTTGTACGAGTCGTCCACATGTATAGGCATGTTCAGACTGCCCGTGTCGAGGCTTCCGCTCACGGCGGTGAAGCCTTGCAGCGCCAGTTCGTTCAGAATCTTGAACGGCCCCGTGCCGTACTTGGCCAGCTTGTTCTGGTCGAGATATATGCTTATCTGCTCGTTCTGCAAGCCGTATGTGCGCAGGTTGGATATTGCGTCGATGCGCCGCAATCTGTCCTTGAGGTTGTCTATGTATGTGTTCAGTTCGCGATAGGTCTTCTGCTTGCTCTCCATCGTTATGAGCAGGGCTGATGTGTCGGCAATGTCGTCCACGGCTTGCAGGGCGACTACTCCTGCCGGCAGCGAGGCCTTGAACGCCTGCAAACCGTGCTTGAACTTGCTCCAGAATGCGTCGCGGTCCTCCACGTTGTCGTTGAGTTCGAGAAAGACTATCAGCATGCCGTCCTTGCTCTGCGTGTAGGTCTTCTTCTTGTTCACCTCCTTGTATCCGAAGATGAAGTTCTCCAGCGGTTTCGCCACACGCTCTTCCACCTCTGCCGATGTGGCTCCGGGATAGACAGCCACGCATGCTCCCTGGCGCACCGTGAACTGCGGCATCTCCTGCTTCGGCATGATGGCGAGTCCGGTCATGCCCAATACTACGAGCATGCCTATGAGGAGCATCACGATGTTGTGGTTGCACATGGCCGACTCGATGAACGAACGCTTTATGACACGGTTGGGCTTTCGTGTTATGCGCCGCTTTATATGATAGCTGAGGGATGAATCCTGCTTGCCTGTTTCCATTTTGTATATCCTCCCTTTGCTTTACCTTTCAACGCTCTTGCCGGTGCATACCTGCATGCCTTCCGACACTTTCTGCTGTCCGCCGACAATCACTTGGTCGCCAGCGTTGAGTCCGGAAAGGATTATAATGTCGTTGTTGTAGAAGCCACCTGCCTCAACGTGCTGTTGGTGGGCTTTGCCCTTGACTACTGTCCATACAAAGTGTGAGTTGTCTGCATCGAGTTCTATGCTTTGGGCAGGGATGACAATTCTGGCAGAATCGGAGTCGCCGCTTGCTATTTGCGCATTGCACACCATGCCGGGCAGAAGACGCCTGCCGGTGTTTGCAATGCCTACCTTTATGTCGTATGTGTGTGAAATGGGGTTGGCGTCGATGCCTTTTTCCGATATTGTGCCGTAGAAGACGGCACCGTCGAGTGCCGCTACGCTTAGTTTCACCTTGTCGCCAATATGCAGATGTGAGATTTCGGCTTCGGGAACGGATATCCTTGCGTTTACGGCGGTTACGTTTGCAATCTTCAGTACGGGTTGTCCGGGCAGAACGTATGTGCCCATGTCGGCATGTTTGGATGCTATCACTCCGTCGAAAGGTGCCGCGATGGTGGTGTGTGAGAGTTGTTGCCGGGCTATGGCTTCGGCGGCCTTGGCCTGTTCCAGTTTGCTTTCTATCTCCACCCATTTTATGTCGGAGATGGTACCCGCCTTGTGCAGTGGGAGGAAACGCCGGTAGGCGTCCTGCGCCTGGTTCAGTGTGCTTACCGCGCTGCGGTGGGCTTCGGTGAGTGTGGTGGGGTTGATTGTGGCGAGCACCTGTCCTTTGCTCACCTTGTCGCCCTCATCGACGCGTATGGACGTGATGTTGCCGCCCAGTTCGAAGCTAAGTGTCGAACCCGTCTTCTCTTCTATGGTGCCGACATAGTCTTTTGTCTTGCCTTCGGCGTTGGTGCCTACGGTGAAGGTTTCCACCTTTACGGGTGCTTTTTCTGTCTTCCTCGCTTGCTTGGAGCAGCCCGTCAGCACCATACTGCCGACAAGCAACGCCATGAACCATCCTATTAAACAATCTGATTTTCTCATAATATATGTTGTAATCGGTTGTAAAACTACAACTTTTCGACATATACGGCAAAAGAAAGGGCTCGCTTTCTGATGTATATTAAGATTATTTAATCAATCGTGTGTGGTGGGAGGTACGGCGCATGGAACCCGTAGGGCACACACATTTCCGGGTCTTGCCGGCACGGTTCGAGGGTTTTCTGCCACAGAGGATGTGCTTATATCCCTTTACTCCAAAGCCTTCGGAAGAAATCGAGGATATGGATACACTCTATATCTCCCATCTTTCTGTTGATGGGGTCGAGTGAAACTATCAACAGTTTGCTTTCTGGATAATCAGAAGAAAAAGTCTTAAGTCCTTTTATATGTCTTGGCAAAACCTCCTCTACCGATTTTATTTCAATGGCTACTCTTGCGTCGCCTATTACTGCATCCACTTCTTGTCCGGTGTAAGTCCGCCAATAGCTTAATTGCTCAGTGCTTTCCTTGTAGCTGAGCCAAGCCCTTAGTTCCTGTATGACCAGATGTTCGAAGGCATGTCCGTATTCTGTGCTGCCTCTCGATAAATCCTTGCGGTGCAGCAAATGATTGGCTACACCAATATCAAAATAATAGAAGCGTGGCGCCTGTACAAGTCTGCGCTTCATTGTCTTGGCGTAGGCAGGAATGCGGAACCCTAAGAGAGTATCCTCCAGAATGTCGAAATAATTCCCGACGGTATTGGCGCTTACACCGCAATCCTGTGCTATGTTATTGTTGTTGATTATTTCGCCATCCGTTAGTGCGGCAACTTCCAGAAAACGCTGGAAAGAGTTGAGATTTCTCACCAGAGCTTCTTCTTTGATTTCTTCTTTCAGATAAACATCAATATAAGCAGACAGGCGACGGTGCGGATTCTTTGCCAGATAGTGTGGGGGCAACATTCCGTAGTTGATGGCCTGTTGAAGATCGAAGTCGGGAATCTCTGCGCTCACAAATGGAAAAAGATATATTGGATAAGCTCTGCCACCCAAAGTGTTGTAGCCTTTGCGCTTCAGTTTTCTGGCACTTGAACCGCAAAGGATAAATACGAGTTCTTTCTCTGAAATCAAACGGTGTACTTCACTGAGCAGTTTCGGTACTTCTGGTATCTCATCAATGATGACAAGAGTTCCCTTTCCCTTGTCAGAAAGCATCTCATAGAGCAGAGCCGGCCGGCGGCTGAAACGATCTTTCAAGGCAGTATCAAGCAAGTCGATATAGATACTGTCAGGATATTTCTGTCGCAAAAAAGTACTTTTCCCAGTCTGACGGGCTCCAAATAGGAAGATACTGTCTTCTAAGTTGCTGTCAATGTGGCAAATACGTTCAATCATACACTGCGGTTTTAATTGATGCTATTGCGGATTTTCATAGATTTTCCGCAACAGTATTGCGGATTTTCATAGATTTTCCGCAACAAAGATACAATTATTTGTTGAAACCAACAAGCTTTTTTCTTTAAGAATTGTTTTGGCAACCTGTTTTGGAACAGGTTGCCGTTCACACATGGGGAAACTCTACGACGAATATGGTGCCCTTGCCTTGTTCTGAATGTATGGCGATGTTTCCGCCGTGAAGGTGTACTATTTTATGCGTATTTTGTTGATTCTCAGTGCAAAGAGAATGGATTTATCCAAAAGTCAGGGCTATAAACGGTTGTTTTTATCCAAAAGTCAAGGCAATAGACAGCGTTTTTCGTCCAGAAGTCAGGGCTATGAGCGGCTGTTTCCTGCAATGAGTGCCTTGATGAGGATGGCGTGTGCTATCTCTTTTTGCCTTGCAGCATCATGCGCGACTTCTCTTTTGCCAGTGCCTGCATATCCACGGCTACATCCTCTTCGTCCACTATTTCCACTCCTGTCATCGTCTCTATGACATCTTCCATGGACACCACTCCGCGCAGACAGCCGTATTCGTCGGTGATGATTGAGATGTGTTCGCGCTTTTCAAGCATTTTCTCCCATATCTGATATATCGATTCGTCCTCTTTGAACGAGAGTATCTGGCGTGCAAGGTCGGACAGTTTGGTCTGGAACTTGTCGTCCGACAGCGATTTCAGCACCATGTCTTTCAGCACATATCCTGTTATATATTCCTTGCTTTTGTCATATACCGGTATGCGCGAGAAGTGCCATTCCTGCTGTTCGTAGAATTCTTTTATCGTCAGTTTCATATCGGCCGACTCCACTACGATGAACGGAGTCATTACCTCCTTAGCCTTGACTCCTGCCAGGCGTATGCAGCTTTTTATTATCTTGCTTTCCGATTCACGGAATATTCCCTCCGTGGTGCCTACATCGACCATTGCCGACACTTCCTCACGGCTCATGGAAGTCCGGTTGGTTTTCGGGGTGAACGCTTTGGTGATGAGTTCCGAGAGCAGAACCAGCGGGTAGGTTATGAAAATGAGCACCTTGATGATTCTGGTTGATGGCATTGCGAGCGAACGCCAGTATGAGGCACCTATGGTCTTCGGGATTATTTCGGAAAGCACCAGGATGAGCAGTGTCAGAATGGCGGAGATGATGCCGAAGTATTCTTCACCGAATAGTTTCATCGACTCTGCACCCACTCCGGCAGAACCTATGGTGTGGGCGATGGTGTTGAGTGAAAGTATTGCTCCCACCGGCCTATCGACATTGTTCTTGTACTGTTTCATCAGTGTGGCGGTGGTGTTGCCTTGGTTTTCTTTCATCGAGATGAACGACATGGGGGAGGATAAGAGCACCGCTTCAAGGATGGAACATAAAAACGACAGTGCCAAAGCACCTGAAAGGTATAATATAATTAGACCCATAAAATTTTTAAAATCTGTTTGTAATGTTTGGTTGGTGAGTAAACACGAGGTTGTTCTTCCGTCTCATGCCTGTCTTTTTGCTGGCGGCATGGGCGGAAGTGTGTGCGACTTGGAATATGTCGGACCGTTAAAAACGTAGATTTCTGTAGCAGATGTAATGTGGCACATTGCATCTGTGGGTCGTAAGGCCTTCATGGAAGCATGAAGTCCTTGTGTGAAAATGTTGCGGAAATGGCCGTTTCGTGCAAAGCCATTGATTCGCTCCGCCGTTATGCCGCAGTTTATGTCCGCAGGGTGCAGGGCGGCGGTGCGTGTTAATGTCTTGCAGCTGGGCGACAATTGACGAATTGTCCTGCAGCTCGTCCACCGTTTCGCAGGAGTAGGGCGTGTGGGCGTAGGTGGACGATTCTGTTTCGTAAGGTTCCATGACATCTGCCGTTTCCCCGATGTATATCAGCGAAACGGTGAGCATTGCTGCAATGAGCGATATGAATATGCTTCGTATCATTTCTGTCGCTAAGTTATGGATTTTGTCGCTATTCCAATGTCTTGCGCTCGGAATATTGCGAAAATTTAACGTAAATTTCTTAGTTTTATAGAACGGCGGAAGCTCCCTGCTTCACTAAGCGGAATCCTGCTTTTTTCAAGGCATATTATGCCCCGTTTTCAAACAAGGCTTCTTTGCATCCAAAAGAAGCCTTCTTTTGAGTGTAAACAAGGCTTGTTTTGAGTGCAAACAAGGCTTCTTTTCAAACGGGCTGTGCTGCGTGCCGTACAGAGGCATTTACGGGTGGTGCTGCAAGGCGTTTTTGGGCGCGGTAAAGGCGTATTCTCAGGTTGGGATAAAAAACGACGGTAAAAGTTCGTTAATCTTATATTTTTGAATTATATTTGCAACGTGTTGCGCCTGTGCATGGCTGGAAATCCTGCATCGGCGCTTCCCAGTCGTCAGCCTTTGGGCTTGGGGTGACGCGTCGAAGTATGGCGCATGCCTTGATGCAGACACTCTCTGTGCCGGGCTGAATCCTGGTGAAAACATGTAAACTGAAAGAAAACGCAACTGTAATGAATCTGACAGAAAAACTTAAATTCTGTTTCTTCAACGACCACATAATGCTGGTTGTTATCATGCTCAACACCGCCACACTGTTTGTCGGCGGCTGCACCGGCGGTTCGATGCTGTTTGAAATCATCGATGTCATGTTCACTCTGGTGTTCGTTTTCGAGGCGGTGGTGAAGATTCCTCAGTCGGGATGGAAAGCTTATTGGGCAAACAGGTGGAACAGGTTCGACTTCATCATATTGCTTATATCCCTGCCCTCTCTTGCAAATCCGCTGATAGAGCAGACGATGGCTACCAATACGGTGCTGGCACTGCGCTCCATGCGACTGTTCAAGTCGTTCAAGATGTTCCATTTCATCCCCAATATAGAGAAGCTGCTGAACGGTGTAAGGCTGGCGATGAGGTCTTCTTTCCTGGTTGTCATAGCCTTTGTGCTGCTTCTGATAATCTTCTCCATCCTTTCATCCATCATCTTCGGCAAGGTAGCTCCTGAATATTTCGAAACCCCGCTAATAAGCATATACAGTCTGTTCCGTCTCTTCACCATTGAGGGTTGGTACGAGATTCCCGACGCAATAGTCGCCAACGGCAGTGCCGCATGGGCGTTTTTCGCACGTTGCTACTTCTCCGCCCTTGTGTTCTGCGGCGGCATAATAGGCATGTCGCTCATAAACTCCATTTTCGTTGATACCATGGTAGGCGACAATAATGATGAAGTGCTGAAGAAACTTGAGGATATAGAGAGGCAGTTGAAAGAACTTAAAAAAGGGTAGGACAAGGAATAAGTAAAGCGCGTTGAAGCCTTGCGGAACAACATAAATGACAGAAGATGAAAAAAAAGATAAGGGAAATAATCGACTTTTACAACACCGGCATCTGGCAGATTGAGGCCGGTAGCGTGGGTAGGGTGCGCCTGTTCCTGCTCGAAGCGGCAAAGAAAGTGATTCTTGCTGTTCGGTTCTTCACCGCCAAAAGGGTGGTGAGCGAGGCGGCGGCACTCACTTATTCCACCATCCTCGCCATCGTTCCCATCATGGCAGTGGTGTTCGCCATCGCCCGTGGATTCGGTTACAACAGGTACATAGAGCAATGGTTCCGCTCCACTCTTGAGTCGCAGCCGCAGGCGGCAGACATCATTGTGGGCTTCGTGAACAGTTATCTGGTGCACACCAAGAGCGGCATCTTCCTCGGGGTGGGTCTCGCCTTCATGCTCTATACCGTGCTCATGCTCGTAAGCAACATCGAAGCGGCGTTCAACGGCATCTGGCAGGTGAAGAAGCCACGCAGCTTCTTCCGCACATGCACCGACTATCTCGCCATGTTCTTCCTCTTCCCCATACTCATAGTACTCACTTCCGGCGTCTCGCTCTTCGTGGCGACGGCTGCCGACGGCATTGCCGACCTGTTTGTCGTGGGACCTATCGTGGGCTTCATCATCGACCTCCTGCCTTACGTTGTCATGTCGGCGGTGTTCGTGGGGCTGTATGTCTTCATGCCAAACACGCATGTCCGTGTACGCTCGGCGGTCGTTCCGGGCATACTTGCGGGCGTTGCCATGCAGGGACTGCAACTCTTCTACATACATTCGCAGATATGGGTGTCGAGCTACAACGCCATCTACGGTTCGTTTGCAGCCCTCCCTCTGTTCATGCTGTGGGTGCAGATTTCGTGGATTATATGTCTGTTCGGTGCCGAACTGTGCTACACCAACCAGAATCTGGACCACTACGACTACAACATGCAGACCTCCGACCTCTGCCATCGCTACCGCATCATGCTCTGCGCACTGCTCATGAGCCGTGTGTGCAAGCGTTTCGCCGAGGGAGGCAGGCCTTACACCGCCATGCAGCTGCGCGAACTCACCGACATCCCGATACGCATTGTGAACGATTTCGTGTACGACCTCATCAGCGTGGGGATGCTTGTGGAGATAAGTTCCGACGAAAAGGGCGAACTGTCGCGCTACATGCCGGCTGAAAGCATCGACCGTCTGAGCGTGGGAACGATGATCGACCGTCTGGAGTCGCAGGGAAAGTGGAGACTCAACATCCCATTGTCGAAATTCTACAACGACCGATGGGCGCGTATGCTCGAACATCGCAACCGCTTCCTGCACGATATGCGAGAGGTGCTTCTCGTGGACCTCTGAACCCGAAACCATGGCGAATAAAAACGGAAAGAGTGGCGGCGTGTCGGAAAAATACTGTAATTTTGCAGTGAAATAAACTCATATCTCACACAATGGCACGACACAACGATACCGGAAAATGGGGCGAAGAACTTGCGGCGGAAACACTGCGCGGCAAGGGCTACACCATAATCGAACGCGACTGGCACAGCGGACACCGCGACATCGACATCATTGCACGCACGCCGGACAGCCGCACCGTGGTGTTCGTGGAGGTGAAAACACGCACACAGGACATAATAATGCGGCCCGAAGATGCCGTCACCGAAAAGAAAATACGCAACATAGGGCTTGCTGCCAACAACTATGTGAAGATGTTCGATGTGGTGGACGAACTGCGTTTCGACCTCGTCACCATCGTGGGCGAGAACCCGAAGGTGGCAAAGGTGGAGCACATCGCCGACGCATTCAATCCGCTCCTGTTCTTTTAATGTATGTGATTATGGACGAAAACGCTGTCGTTGAATTCCCCTGCATGCCTGAAACGCTGCCCGTACAGGTTGTGAAACTCGTGGAGACGGCTTCCACAAACGATTTTCTCAAGCATTGCCCCATGCCCGACGGCGTGGCGATGCTCGTCGCGACGGCGCAGCATCAGACGGCAGGCAGGGGGCAGGGCACGAACAAATGGGAGAGCGAATGGGGCAGAAACCTTCTCTTCTCGCTGCTCGTGCAACCCGTGATGGTGCCCGTGGCGCAGCAGTTTGTGCTCTCCATGGCAGGTGCATTGGCATTGAAGGAGGCTCTGTGCCGCTACGCCGACGGCTTCACCCTGAAGTGGCCCAACGACATCTACTGGCAGAACCGCAAGATTAGCGGTACGCTGATAGAGACTTCGGTGAGCGGACACACGCTGAGCCGCTGCATTTTCGGTTCGGGAATAAACATCAATCAGCAGGAATTCCGCAGCGATGCACCCAACCCCGTGTCGCTATGCCATATCATCGGGTGCGAGACTCCTACGGAAGAGGTGCTTGATGCGGTGCTGAAAGCTTTCTGTAAATACTATGCTATGGTGGCAGAAGGGCGTTACGACGAGGTAGTACACCTTTACCATGCGTCGCTCTACCGTCGTGACGGCATGCACGAATACCGTGATGCCGGCGGCAGATTCATGGCACGCATCGACGAAGTGTGGCTTGACGGCAGTCTGCATCTGTCGCTGTCCGACGGCAGTCACCGCTCATACGCTTTCAAAGAGGTGGCGTTCGTGCTGCCGGAAGAATGATGAAACGACAATAACGATATAACATAAACTAATGTTCCGCACACCCTTGGCTTGCCGAAAGCATGCCACAGGAATGCGTAAATTGAAAAACAAACAAATTATGGCAAAGTTCAAGAGAATACTTCTCAAGCTCAGTGGCGAGAGCCTTATGGGCAATCAGAGTTTCGGAATCGACCCGGTTCGTCTGGGTGAGTACGCACAACAGATAAAGGAAGTGCACGGAATGGGCGTGCAGATAGGCATCGTCATCGGCGGAGGCAACATCTTCCGCGGACTCAGCGGTGCTTCCAAGGGCTTCGACCGTGTGAAGGGCGACCAGATGGGAATGTGTGCCACGGTGATAAACTCGCTTGCTTTGAGTTCGGCGCTGGGTGCGATAGGCGTGAAAACCAAGGTGCTCACAGCCATACGCATGGAACCTATCGGCGAATTCTACTCCAAGTGGAAGGCGATAGAGGCTATGGAGGCCGGCTATGTGTGCATCTTCTCGGCAGGAACAGGTTCGCCTTACTTCACCACCGACACCGGTTCGAGTCTGCGCGGCATTGAGATTGAGGCCGATGTGATGCTCAAAGGCACACGCGTGGACGGCATCTACACTGCCGACCCGGAGAAGGCTCCTACTGCAACGAAGTTCTCTGAAATCACCTACGACGAGATTTACACACGCGGGCTGAAGGTGATGGACCTCACTGCAACCACAATGTGCAAGGAGAACAACCTTCCCATCTATGTGTTCAACATGGACATCGTAGGCAATCTCAAGCGTGTCATGGAAGGTGAGAACATAGGAACGCTCGTGCACAACTAACCGACGGGACACGCATTAGCAAAGATGACATCAACTTACCTTGCATCTAAGCCGCGCTATGAAATCCTTGACGGGCTGCGTGGCGTGGCTGCCCTTATCGTGGTGGCGTTCCATCTGTTCGAGACTTATTCAAGAGGTACCGACACACAGATTCTCAATCACGGCTATCTCGCCGTGGATTTCTTCTTCATTCTGTCGGGTTTCGTCATCGGTTATGCCTACGACGACCGTTGGGACCGCATGTCTCTCGCCGACTTTTTCAAGCGCCGTCTGGTGCGTCTGCATCCTCTTGTGGTGGTGGGAACGCTCATCGGCGCCCTGATGTTCTATATAGGCGACAATCCGCGAGTGCCGCTTGTGGGCGATACTCCGTGGTGGCAGGTTCTGCTCTTGATGCTTTTGGGCATGACTATGCTGCCTGCTCTGAAGTCGTGGGACATCCGTGGATGGGGAGAGACCAATCCTCTGAACGGTCCCACATGGTCGCTTATGTGGGAATATGTGGCAAACATACTCTATGCTCTGTTCATTCGCCGTCTGCCCAAGGCCGTTCTTGGTCTGCTTGTGGGCGCATCGGCGGTGCTGACACTCGACATCTGCCTGAATATTGACATGTTCGGACTGCTCGCCGGACGCGAGTATGCCGCCAATACCGTCATCGGCGGATGGAGCATCACTGCCGAACAGGGCTACATCGGAGCCGTGCGCCTGGCGTTTCCGTTCCTCTGTGGCCTGCTCATCTCGCGTATGGGGCGGTTCATAGGAGTGCGCGGCGGCTTCTGGTGGTGTTCGCTCATCATTTCGCTGGCGTTCTGTCTGCCGTGTGTTTCGGGCGGGGTGAAGGGCGATGTGTCGTGCCTTAACGGCTGGTACAACGCCGCTTGCATCCTCGTCATGTTCCCTCTGGTGATAATGCTGGGTGCGGGAAGCTCCATTCACGGCAAGCGCAGCGTAGCGGTGTGCAGGTTTCTGGGCGAAATCTCCTATCCGCTCTACATCACACACTTCCCCTGGACATTCGTACAGATGCAGTGGGTGTGTTCGCACAGGGACGCTCCGTTGAGCCAGCACATCTTCGTCTCGGTGGGAGTCTATATCCTCTGCGTGGCAGTTGCCTACGCCGTGCTCAAGCTTTACGACGAGCCTGTGCGCCAATGGCTGAAAGAACGCTTTCTGATGAAGAAGAAGGCGTGACTATAATACAAGAAAAGGGCGGCTCAAAACGAGCCGCCCTTTTCTTGTATTATAGTGTTCTTGTTGTGTTATGGTTCTGCATTATGGGTGCAGCCCATGACTCTTCGTGTTCTTTTACTTCACATTTTCTTATTCTATCTCCATTGCGAATCCGCCGCCCGGAGCCATGTGCAGGGTGAGGGGCTGCGTGGTGTCGAGTGTGACGGCAGTGCGTTTGTAGTCGCGTGCGGCGCGGTCGGCGTTGATGCCGTCCTTGAAAATCACCGCCTGTGCATTCTGCTTGCCTATGAACGAGAGGTCGATGGTGATGTCGCGTGGTGTCCAGTCGGTCATTCCTCCTATGTACCATTTGCTGCCTTTGCGTCGTGCCGTGACTATGTATTCGCCCATTTTGGCATTTATGACGCGTGTCTCATCCCATGTTGTCGGCACTTTGGCTATGAAGTCGGTGCATTCAGGCTCGCGCATATAGTTGCTTGGGTTGTCGCAGAGCATTGTGAGCGGCGAGTCGAACACCATGTACATGGCCAGCTGGCGGCAGCGTGTGCCCTGACTCATAGGTTCGCTGTTGCACGGGCGGTAGTTGTCGTGTGTGGCGTTGCGCATAGCTCCCTGCGTGTAGTCCATCGGTCCGGAGAGCTGGCGCAGGAAAGGCAGCTGCACATCGTAGGTCACCTGGTCTGCTTCTATGGGTTGCCACTTCATCTGTTCCAGTCCGTGCACGCCTTCAAAGTTGAGCACGTTGGGGTAGGTGCGGTTCATTCCTGCCGGCTTGTAGGTGCCGTGCAGGTCGAGCAGGAGGTGGTATTTGGCGCACGTTGCCGCTGCGCGGTATTCGAAGTCGGTCATTATCTGGTCGTCGCGGTCCATGAAGTCCACCTTGAAACCTTTTATTCCCATTTCCGAGTAGTGCTTGCACACCTGTTCCATGTCGCGGTCGAAAGCCCAGTAGCCCGCCCAAAGTATGAGTCCCACGTTGCGTTTCGCGGCGTAGTCCACCAGTTCTTTGAGGTCGATGCCGTCGATTACCTGCATGAGGTCGGCCTTGAGGTTCACCGCCCAACCCTCGTCGAGGATGACATACTCTATGCCTTTCTTCGATGCGAAGTCGATGTAGTATTTGTATGTGTCGTTGTTTATGCCCGACTTGAAGTCCACTCCGTCGATGTTCCAGTCGTTCCACCAGTCCCACGCCACTTTTCCGGGCTTTATCCACGACGTGTCAGCCACGCGTGAAGGTTCCGCCAGCAGGTAGCTCAGGTTTGTCTGCGCCAGTGTGGCGTCGTCCTCGGCTATCACAGCTATGCGCCAAGGGAACGTGCGCGGTCCTGTCACCTCGGCTATGTAGTCGTGGCGGCTCTCCACACGCATTTGCAGCATGTTGTGTCCGCCCTGCTTCATGCGGTTGGGGCGTGGTGCGTACATGGCTTTCAGGGCGTGCCTGCCCTGCTGCGCCACGAGGTACATGCCGGGATAGTTCTCTATGTTGGTCTCCGTCACGGCCACTTTCACGCCGCTCTCGGTCTGCACGGCGAGCGGCAGGAACATGAGACGGTTGCGCTCCAGCTTCGATATGGGCAGCGTGTTGTAGCGGTTTTCAAACGAATTGCTGAACTGCGATTCTATCCTGTCGGTCACTTCGCCGTTGGAGTAGGCCGCCGTCACTGTGGCATCGCTTGTGAAGTTGTATCCGGCTGTCTCGTTCTTCACGCGGAAGGGCTTCTTCAGCGTGCTCACAAAGCGGTAGGCCACGCCGTCGTCGTAGGCGCGGAACTCCACGTTCCATCCGCCCTTGAAGCGCAGCGTGAGTGCGTTGTAGCGGTCGGTCATGTCGGTGGCGCGATAGAACGGGGATTTCACCGTGGTGTTCACGGTGCTTGTCTTGGCAGAGGCGAGCCGTGGGTTGCTGCCCCATACGGTGCCGTTGGTGAGTGTCATCGACAGCGGCGACTCTTCGATGACGCGTTTGCCGCGCACCGACACGTTGTAGCTGAGCTGCTTGTCAATGCTCACCCGTGCCTCTATGCGGCTGTCGGGCGATGTCAACAGATACTGTTTCTGGGCTTGGACAGCCAATGGGCTGAGTGCCAGAAGTACTGATAAGAGTCTTTTAAATCTCATGTTTTTCAGATGTTTTTAGTATAAATATTGGTTCTGGGGTCTTCGCGCGTATGTGCGGAAGGTTTTACAAAGTTATGCATTTAAAGTCGGGTGACAGCGGGTTTTGTAGTTAAAGAATTTAAAAGCGTATTTCCCTCGATTTCAAACAAGGCTTGTTTACACTCCAAACAAGGCTTCTTTGCGTTACAAACAAGGCTTGTTTGCACACAAAACAAGGCTTGTTTTTTCAGTCGCCATAATGGTGTTGATTTTCAATGTGTTACGCTCTCGCTTTTCGGGCAGTCGTCAGTCTGTTGCAGGAGGGTGTGGGGCGGGTTTGGTTTTGTTCTCCTCAAAACATGGGTTATGCTTCGGGTTGAGACAAAAAGTAAGTGAAGGTGTGCTTCTTTGTGTCATAATGTCATTCAAAATTGTATAAAAATTCCCCTTTAATGACATTTTGTCACGCTTAAACCCCTTGGAATACACTTTGCGTTACAATTTGCAGAAATTAATTAACGAAGAAAGGAGAAACACAATATGACATTCGACAAATTTACAATCAAAGCACAGGAGGTTGTCCAAGAGGCCGTGAACACAGCGCAACGGCAGGGACAGCAGAGCATAGAGCCGGTGCACCTGCTTAAAGGTGTGCTTGCAAAGGCCAAGGATGTTGCCACATTCATATTCCAGAAACTCGGTGTCAATGCCGCACAGGTAGAGACTGTCGTCGATAGCGAAGTGCAGCGTCTGCCGCGGGTGCAGGGCGGTCAGCCCTATCTGAGCAACGATGCCAACACAGTGTTGCAGCGTGCGCAGGACTTCGCGCAGAAGAACGGCGACGAGTTCACGAGTGTCGAGCCCATACTGCTCGCCCTCTTGCAGGTGAACTCTACGGCGAGCCGCATACTGAAGGATGCCGGAATGACCGAGGCCGACACTGTTAAGGCCATTCAGGAACTCCGTCAGGGACAGAAGGTGCAGTCGCAGTCGGGCGACGAGAACTACCAGTCGCTCTCGAAATATGCCAAGAACCTCGTGGAAGAGGCACGCCAAGGCAAGCTCGACCCCGTCATCGGACGCGACGAGGAGATACGCCGCGTGTTGCAGATACTCTCGCGCCGTACCAAGAACAACCCTATATTAATAGGTGAACCGGGTACGGGTAAGACTGCAATCGTTGAAGGTCTGGCAGAACGTATAGTGCGTGGCGACGTGCCGGAGAACCTGAAGGACAAGCAGCTCTACTCGCTCGACATGGGAGCACTCGTTGCCGGAGCCAAGTACAAGGGCGAGTTTGAGGAGCGTCTCAAGAGCGTCATCAAGGAAGTCACCAATTCCGACGGGCGCATAATACTCTTCATCGACGAAATACACACTCTTGTGGGTGCCGGAGGAGGCGAGGGTGCGATGGATGCAGCCAACATTCTGAAGCCGGCGCTTGCCCGTGGCGAACTCAGAAGCATTGGTGCCACGACGCTTAACGAGTATCAGAAGTACTTCGAGAAGGACAAGGCGCTTGAACGACGCTTCCAGACTGTAATGGTGGACGAACCTGACGAACTCTCGGCAATATCCATTCTGCGTGGATTGAAGGAGCGTTACGAGAACCACCACAAGGTGCGTATTCAGGACGACGCCTGCATTGCAGCCGTGAAACTGTCCGAACGCTACATCAGCGACCGTTTCCTGCCCGACAAGGCCATCGACCTTATGGACGAGGCGGCAGCAAAACTGCGTATGGAGCGCGACTCGGTGCCGGAAGAACTCGACGAGATAACACGCCGGCTGAAGCAGCTTGAAATCGAGCGCGAAGCCATAAAACGCGAGAACGACACCGACAAGATAGCACAACTCGACAAGGACATTGCCGAACTCAAGGACGAAGAAAGTTCGTTCCGTGCAAAGTGGGAGAGCGAGAAAGGTCTGGTGAACAAGATTCAGCAGGACAAGCAGCAGATGGAACAGCTGAAGTTCGAGGCCGAGCGTGCCGAACGCGAAGGCAACTACGAGCGCGTGGCAGAGATACGCTACGGCCGTCTGAAGGCTTTGGAGGAAGACATAAAGCAGATTCAGGCACAGTTGCGCTCCACACAGGACGGCAATGCCATGATACGCGAGGAAGTCACGGCCGACGACATAGCCGAAGTGGTGAGCCGCTGGACGGGAATACCTGTCACACGGATGATGCAGAGCGAGCGCGACAAGCTCCTGCATCTGGAGGAAGAACTGCACAAGCGTGTCATAGGGCAGGATGAAGCCATCCGTGCCGTGAGCGATGCAGTGCGCCGTTCGCGTGCCGGACTGCAGGATCCGAAGCGTCCTATCGCCTCGTTCATCTTCCTTGGAACGACAGGTGTGGGTAAGACGGAGCTGGCAAAGGCTTTGGCAGAATACCTCTTCAACGACGAGACGATGATGACGCGTATAGATATGAGCGAGTATCAGGAGAAGTTCAGCGTGTCACGACTCATCGGTGCACCTCCGGGATATGTAGGTTACGATGAAGGCGGACAGCTCACCGAGGCAGTACGGCGCAAACCTTACTCCGTAGTGCTCTTCGATGAGATAGAGAAAGCACACCCCGATGTGTTCAACATCCTGCTGCAAGTGCTCGACGACGGGCGCCTCACCGACAACAAGGGACGCACAGTGAACTTCAAGAACACCATCATCATCATGACTTCAAACCTCGGCAGCCAGTTCATACAGGGACAGTTCGCAGGCATTACGCCGCAGAACCGCGACCATGTGATAGACGACACCAAGGCGAAGGTGATGGAAATGCTCAAGAAGACCATCCGCCCCGAATTCCTCAACCGTATCGACGAGACCATAATGTTCCTGCCGCTCACGAAGGAGGAGATAGCACAGGTAGTCACTTTGCAGATGAACGCAGTGCGCAAGATGCTCGAACCGCAGGGATTCACGCTCAACATCACGCCGGCAGCCATCTCTCTGCTTGCCGACGAGGGCTTCGACCCCGAATTCGGTGCACGTCCTGTGAAGCGTGCCATACAGCGTCTCGTGCTCAACGACCTCTCCAAACGAATCCTTTCCGACGAGGTTTCGCGCGAGAAACCCATCACGATAGATGCCGAAAGTGGCCGTCTCGTGTTCAAGAACTAAGGATTTGGTGTTAGTAAATTGATAAGCCGGGTAGGGTGCATAAATGCCCCTGCCCGGCTTTTTTTTGTTTTTTTTTTTATAAAAAGGCACAGTATTCAAAAAAAAATTAATAAATTTGCAAAAGCTCTTTGTGTCTTGGGCTGTAATGCAGCAATGTTATTGCAAGCCTTGGAACAGTCCGCGCCGGGTCTGACATGAACTTCCGTAAGGAACGGGAACGTAAGACGGACGTAGGGTGGGAAAGGGGCAGACATAATCAAGGCGTTTACCATAACGCTCTGTTCGGGACGTATCGAAATCTTGCAAACATTACGATATTGTTGTCTTGGGCATAGCACAACGGTAGATGTCCCGGGTGTGATTATATCACAATAGGCACGGAAAACTTTTGGACGAATGCTGTCGAATGTCGGCATCAGCGCGTCAGTATATGTTTTTTTTGCCGATTATATAGTCATATCGGCGTGGGCTCTAGCGTTGTCTGTTCGACAACAATAGGCAATTGCAAGAGCCTCGATACGTGGAATGGACAGCAGGACAGTTCACGCTTTTTTTGTGTCGTGTCGTTATTGACAACACATTGACTGCTACAAAATCCTAATCAGATTTGGCTGTTAATCGTTTGACGAGTATGCGCGCATTGTCTAATGCCCATACACAGGAAGGTGGCAAACCATCTCTTTGCGTTGGAGTTAATTCCAACGCTCCCCCCGAAAAAATCAAGAAAGGGGTGTCGGTGAAGTATGCTCATGATCCTAACAAAAAATGGCATGTTCTACGCGTTACTTATCATCGCGAACAGAAGGCATTCGACTATCTCCTTTCCATGGGACTACAGGTGTATATGCCGATGCAATATTCAATACGAACTGAAAACGGCAGAAAGCACCGCATCAAAACACCACTTATTCCTAATATTCTGTTTGTATATACAGAACCGGAAACCATCAACCAACACATAAAAGGAAAATTCTCAGTCTCTTTCATAACTTATTATTACAATCATTTTCAGAAATTACCCGACGGCAAAAATCCGCCGCTTGTAGTGCCGTATCACGATATGATGAACTTCATACGTGTCACTGCCACAGACAATGAGCATGTGCGTATGGTGCAGCCGCACCAGTGTCATTACAAAGGCGGTGAAAAGGTGCGTGTGGTAGATGGCGACTTTGCCGGCGTGGTGGGACGCGTCGCCCGTGTGTCGGGACAGCAGCGTGTTGTCGTTGAGTTAGAAGGCGTGTGTCTTGTTAGCACCGCATATATTCCTACGGCGTTTCTGAGAAAGATGGAATGAGGTGTCGAATGAAATAAAAACGATTTTGTCAAACTTTAAATATAAGCTTATGTCACAGAAAAAAACGGTTATTCAGGGTTTGGAACCAAACCCGAATGTAGGAAAAAAGAATAATAGTGAACACTCAAATTTCTATGCCCGTAGTAATAATGCATCGAAAAGTCGTGGAACAATAGTGCCAGGAATGATGGACTTCACAGCCCCTGAAGCTTCTGAAGAAACTCCGAAAGCTGCTATGCAGCATGGTGCGCCGAGAAATACAGTGGCAGGCAAGCCGGTAGTGGGTTTTCTTTATTCCATTTCACGCACAGCGTTTGGTGAATATTGGCCTCTGTGCATCGGACGTAATGTTATTGGCAAGAATGCTGATGCCAATGTGTGTCTTGCCGAAGGCACGGTGTCGGACAACCATGCGATGCTTGTCGTGCGCCAGATAAAGAGCACTGGCGGTGTCATTGCAGCAATCAGCGACACGCAGTCAACCAACGGAACTATGATAAACGGGGAGACTATCGGTTTCACAAGTGAAGAATGCCATAGTGGGGATATTATTACCATCGGCGACAATTATGAACTTTTGCTTATACTCGTTGATGCTGCAAAACAGGGTCTGAAGGTGTCGGAAGGCTTTATTCCAATTGATGTGGAAGCAGACGATAACGGTATGGAGGCTGATTACATGGACGACGCACCATTCTTCGGTTCAGGAAAGACACAACCAGGTTCTGTACACGACTATTATGATGGCGGACAGGGATGGACCAATGGTGGTAACGACGCCGCAGGAGGAACTGTGGGTATGGATGGTTCCACTACTGGAAACAATCATGGAGGTACCATCCCAATGTAACAATAACCAGTAGAAAATGTCAAAATACAAAATACAGGGTGTTGCTGAGAAACGCAACGGAATCTATTATGAGTTTGACACCGACGACATGCCGCTCGGCACAGGTGGAATGGGCAAGGTCTTCAAGGGATGTTGTGTGAACGAAAATACTGGGGCAGTAAGGAATGTTGCGATAAAATTCATATATGACGATGCGGCATCCAACCCCTATGTAATAGAAAAAGCAAGAAGAGAGGCTGCAATACACTTCCGTCATGAGAATCTTGTTGAGATGCTCGGCTTCATAGAAACAGTGGACAAGACCGTGCTCGGCGAATCGCAGTATCACTATCATGTAGTTAGTGAACTGCTTGAAGGCGTTTCGCTCGACTCGCTTTTCACGGGACGGCTTGTTGATCAGCAGGGTAATTTCGTGCCTTTTGCCGAAAAACTATTCAGGGATTACCAACAGGATGTATGTCACTTTTCAATAAATCTTGTGAAAAACATTCTCTCCGGACTTATGACAATGCATGATGCGGGGTATATACATCGTGACATTGACCCCACCAATATTATGATTACGGCTGATGGACATATAAAACTGATAGATTTTGGAATCGCCAAGAAGATAAATTCGCTTACAACGCACGATAAACACCTCACGCAAGCCGGACAATTCATAGGGAAACCCGAATATGCTGCGCCCGAATTGGTACTCGGCTCTATTAACGAGCAGAATCAGACCACCGACATCTATGCTGTCGGCATTTTGCTGTTCCAGTGTCTTGTCGGGCATATTCCGTTTGAAGGTGACAGGAGTGAAATAATGCACAAGCAGTTGCATTCGCCAATGCCTCTTAAACTTGTGAAAGACCGGCGTCTTAGAGCCATCATTGCAAAGGCTACAGAGAAGACCCGTGCAAAACGTTTTCAGAGTGCGGCGGAGTTTCGTGTGGCTCTTGAACAAATGGCTAATGTCAAGCCTTCTTTTGAATGGAAACCGTTATATAATTATATAATAGGTGGGGTTGCGGCTTGCTCGGTTGCCGGATTGGCAATGCTTTTCTGGTCGGACAGCAATGCAGGGGAAACGCTTACATACGATTCTGTTGTTGCAGAAATGAACGACGGACAGTCTGCAGTGGAGATTCTGAAAGAAATGCGTGAACTCTCGGATAGGGGTGACGACAAGGCAACTTATATGTTAAGTCGTCTTCTTTTCCGAAGTAAATCGGCCACTGACTATATGCCCGATTCAATTCTGTCCATGCAGGAACGTCTCGGATTGAAAACGGATTATGCTCAGGCACACGCCCTGTTGCAGAAAGCTGTAAAGCAGAACGGTGAAAACTACTTCGCCCTGTATGAACTTGCGTGCGACTATTGGAAAGCTTATGTGCGTACCCCCGTTGTCAAGGAAAGAGACAAGGACAAAGCCAAACAATACTTCCTTAAAGCCAGAGAATATGCAAGCAAAGCCAATGACACCAGATATGTGGATATGATAGATACTTACCTTTCGCAGGTGAAGCAGCTTGAAGACAATTTGATGCTAATACAAAAAAACAGCAATTAGACATTATGGCTAACCGTGTAAGAAGAACTATCGTTCAGCGCAAGAACGACCCCTACATCTACCTGTTTGTTGCGGGAGAATGGTATTGCTACAACCCTGAAGAGTCGCCATTGGGCAGTGGGGCTATGGGTGATGTATATCGTGGTTATCGTTGCAAAACGGGTGAAATGGTGGCCGTAAAGAGAGTGAAGGACTATTATGCTAATAACCATATGATAAGGGAAAGGGCGAAACAGGAGGCTTCACTTGCTTTCCGGCATCCCAATCTTGTCGAAATGGTGGGCTATTGTGAATATGCTCCTGATAGCGGACCGATTTTCATTTTGAGTCATTATGTGCATGGTGAAGATATCGACAAGTACATAAAGAAGTTTGCCGATATGCCTAACCGTGTAGAGAAGATATGCAGTGCAGTATGTTCCGTGCTTGATGCACTCGACTATGTCCATTCGAGAGGAGTTATACACCGCGATATAAAACCTTCGAATATAATGATAGAGAATGACTCAAATGTCAGACTCATGGATTTGGGTATTTCCAGAATGAATGGAGGCAACAAATTCTCGCAATACGGTTTTATTGGAACTCCGCAATATTCTGCCCCTGAACAAATAAAGCGCGACGCACAAAACGGCAGCAATGTAATCAATGCTACGACCGATATTTATGAGTTGGGAATCACGTTTTACGAGTTACTGACGGGAAAAAATCCGATGGATCAGCCTTCAGAGGCGGAGACTCTTGTGCGGCAGATAAGGGACAGTTTGCCTTCAAGTCCTGATATTCCGGCAAAACTGATGCGTGTAATATGGAAGGCAACAGAGAAGGAACAGTATAAACGCTACCAAACAGCTATGGAATTCAAGCAGGCTATCAACGACGCATTACAGCCTGAACCTCCTTTGGGACAGCGTATTGCCGTATGGATGCAAGGTCATGCCGTTGTGTTGGGCGTTGCATTGGTGGTTTTGGCGGTGCTTGCGCTTATTTTTACACTACTAATACTTTAGAATATGGAACTTCAAAATTTGTTTTCCACGGACAGCGATTTTCTTGCAGCCTTTGCCGAATCGAGAATTGGTGGGCGTAAGGAAAACCAGGACTCATACGGATGCAAAAAGACAAAATACGGTTATCTCTTTACTGTGTGTGATGGAATGGGTGGTGGTCCAGGAGGTAAAACCGCTTCTTTAATAGCTGTAGAGGAAATCATAGATGGCATAGCCAATGCCGAAAATGATGAGGCTGTGGCAAATATAATAATAAAAGCCATACGTCGAGCCAATATGGCCATAATAGAGAAGGGTAATGACGACCAGGCTCTTAGAGGCATGGGTTCTACTGCAACAGTGCTGCTTATTTCCGAACATTCGGCTTTTGTGGCACATGTCGGTGACAGCCGTATCTATCAAATAAGAGGACACAGGAAAGTGTTCCGGACTTTTGACCATTCGCTTGTGTTCGAGATGGTCTCACAGAAAGTTATTACCGAAGAACAGGCTAGGCTTTCCGCACAGTCGAATGTCATAACAAGGGCACTTGGAGTGAAGCCAGACCTTGAGGTGGATATAGCTGAAGTTCCTTATGAAAAGGGTGACCGTTTCTGTCTGTGCACAGATGGAATACATGGATCGATGCCTGAAATGGAACTGATTAAGATGCTGGCAAATCGCACTGGAACCCTTGGTGCCATTACCGATGACATTGCAACCCATGTCGATAACATCGGGCGTGCGACAGGAGGAGGGCATGATAACCTCACGCTTGCCGTAATAGAAATGCGTACAAACTCTAAACTTAAAGGAAAAATGTCAAAACCAATCAAAGCTGTTTTGGGCGGACTGTTCGTCGTCGTTTTAATAAGTGTGTTGCTGAATATAATGCAGTGCACCAACAATGTGGAAATAAAAAAGAGCAATATGTCTGCCGCCGATTCCATCGGCAAACTTAAAACTGAAAACGTAGAGCTTCGTAAGAAGCTGAATGTCGTGGATTCCATTGCCAAGGCAAAGGGCAACACGCTTAATGAAATAAAAAATGTATTAAACAACAAAAACAAATAAAGATAGCGTATGAAAGTTTATTCTATCGGAAGGGAAAGCGGATGTGACATTGTAATTAATGACAACACTGATGTCATAAGCCGCAGACATGCCGTGCTTAATGTGTCACCGAGTGGGAAAATGACCATTGTTGACCAAAGTCAGAACGGTACTTATGTTAATGGTATTAGGATTTCACGCAACGTACCGGTGCCTGTTACACGCAAGGACAACATCTCCTTTGCCCATGTGGCGCGCCTTGACTGGAATATGGTGCCTCGACAGCAGACGGCTATAATGCGATATGCTGCAATGGCGGTTGTCGGGTTGGCCGTAGTTGGTGGTGTAGTGTTCGGAATCACCAGCATGGGTGACAAGGAAAACACAGAGGAACCAAAGGTGGTGAGTGTAGATTCCTTGGCGAAGCGCGACTCTATCGCTAAACGTGAAATTGCCATGCGCGACTCAGTCGTAAAGGACTCTATGAAGAAAGAAAACGAGAAGGTGCGTCGTGAAGCAACCAAGCAGAGCAAAGCCGCTGCAGACAAGGCAGAAAAGAAGAAAAAGGCAAATAACGAAGAAGGCAAGGACAAGAATAAAAAGGCAGATTCCAAAAAGGAACAGCCAAGGAGAATCCGCTAAGTAGAACCATTAATACAAGGACAATTATGAGACTATTGAAAATCGGACGTGATGCCAGCTGCGACATTGTATTGCACAGCGGCAAGGTGAGTTCGTTGCATGCGGAACTTACTCTTCTAAACAACGGTGACATCACGATAGAGGACAAGAACAGCAGCAATGGTACGTTCATCATGAATCAGCCCATCAAACCTGGCAAACCAGTAAAAGTGCGTCGTGGCGATGCCATACGTTTTGCCGACTGCGAACTACAATGGAGTCAGGTGCCGATGCCGGAAGACAATACAGCCTACAAGGGAATTTACGGCATTGGAAGCCATTTCAACAACGATCTACAGATTTCCGGTTCCACAGTGAGTCGTTATCATGCTACGGTGAAGTTGGGAAAGGATGGCAAGATGTACATCTTTGACCACAGTAAGAACGGAACTACCGTGAACGGAACCAAAATTTCGCAGAATACCGCCGTGCGTATAAAGAAAGGCGATGCTGTGGTGTGTGGCGGTGTGCCGGTGGATTTGAGTACATTGCCGTGGCCAAGTTCGGTTCTGAAATATGTCGTGGCTATTGCTGTCTCGCTTCTTCTGCTTGTAGGTATAGGTTTCGGAGCGAACAAGCTGATGCAGACAAAGAGCAAGATATACAACGATTCGGAACTGTACTCCATGTATAACAACTCCGTAGTGCTCCTCGTTGGCAAGTATCATTATGAGGTTGAGGCTGGAAGTCTGCCCAAAAATGTTCTTGCGGCAGCGGGGATTCCTGCCAAATTCAAGGTGCATGAGCATTGTATCATTCCTGAAAGCAGTCCCATATATCCTTACATCATGTCGCAGGCTACCGGTTTCTTTGTTTCGGAAGATGGCGAAATTGTGACCAATCTGCATGTGGTGAGCCCGTGGCTATTCAATGATGAAGTAAAGGAACTGGAGGAATTGTGTAAGGCTAAGTTTGCAAAATTTGCAGCCGAAAACGATATTCGTTCAACCGTATATACTGGTAATGCCACAATACTGTCGGCTTACACATCGCAAATCAAGGTTAAAGGTGTGCGCGATGCCTTGCTCCTTGTGCCACAAGGCAAGATTCTCTCTGCCGAAAATGCAGAGTCGTGTCGTGTGCTTTCAGCCGGTGATGACCCGGAAATAGATGTGGCTCTTGTGCAAACAGAGAAAGGCGAACTGCCACACAAGACACGTTACATAAATGTTACCGACTCCATTGATGTTTCGGACGCTCCCCTTAAGGTGGGACTTCACATGTACACGCTCGGTTTCCCCTTGTTTAATATTGTGCAGGATATGAAGATGGATAAGGGCATACAGATTACCGCCTGTGGCGGTAGTATAACACGCGCTGACAACGAGTATGGCTTTGGCTTTGATGCCACATCATATCACGGTGCCAGCGGCTCGCCAATATTCAACGACAAGGGTATGCTTATCGGCGTACTCAACAAGGGCTTTGACCAGGCGCAGGGTTTCAACTTTGGCATCAAGGCAAAATATGTAAAGGAATTGCTTAATTCACCTCATAAAGTAAAGTGACAATCATGAAAAAAACAGTTTTCTTATTCTTGTTAATGGCATCGTGTCTCATGGCAAATGCCGTTGTTGTACAGAAAGTAATGCTTAAGAACGGTTCCGTACTTAATGGGTTCATCGAGCGACAGACATTCGATGGTAAATATACCGTACACACCGACAATGCTATAATTTGTATTACCGGGGGAAAGGCTACAGTGTCTGGGGAAATGCAGTATGGCGAGAAGGATCTTGACAAAGCATGGGTTGAATGGGCTGAGAAGAACGATGAATTCATCGGCAGTGCTCCCAACCGCACGCTTATGCTTGGCAATGTAATAGTTGATGGACGCACAGTGGCCGCAAAGGTGAAAATACTTGAAAGTGGTGAAAATGTGAAATATCTCGAAATGACCCCTGCAACACATTCCGTGGATTGGAAGGATGTGAAGGAAATTCGTGGCGACAAGCGTTCGAAACTCACCCTTTCAGGCATCAACCGTATTTATACGCTGAAAAACGGTTCTAAATACGAGGGTCAGTATGCTTTGGAGACAGACTCCACATTGAGCCTGTATCTATCTAACGGCGGTATGCGCACATTCAAACTGGCTGATGTCGTGAAATACACTTTCGTGCCGTTGAACCCCAATCAGACGGTCTTCGAACAGAGTCCGGTGGTAGATGTCATAAAACTTAAAAACGGGGCGTTGTATCGTGGCGTCATTATAGAGCAGAATTATTTTTCTGAAAAGGACACCGAAAACTATGTACTTGTGCATGAACAGGGCGGCTCCATCCAAAGCATAAAGATGAGCGACATATCAGAGTTCAGCAAAGAGGAGAACAAGGCTTACAGGGTTCTTTCCGACATATTGCTCAAGGCAGGAGAACTTGTGGTGAACCGCATCCCTGCCAAGACTGTCGGTGTGAAGGAGCGTAATGGCATACTTTTGCTTGACAGCATAGCTCTCGCTCCTGTTGTCAATGCAGCTGATGGTGGAAAGGCTACGGAATTTGTTGTGGAATGTAATCTTGGCAATGCTCAAAGTATGGATATCTATCAGCTTGTAAAGGTGGAAAAGCGCACTGTGAAGAAGACTACGGAGTATTTCTTCTCTTACAAGAACCTTGTGGACAGTGCCATACGTCCGCAAAGTGTAGAGAAAAGCGTGAACAACACCACACGCGCCGAGTATCAGGTCTATACCGACGGCATATATGCCCTTTACAATGCAAAGGAAAAGAAAGCCTTTACCATTACAGTGAAGAAGTGATTGGTGTGTGGAAGGAGTGTGCCGGATAAGGGCGTGGCAGGGCTTGTGCCGGATTCCATCATGGCACACTCTTTCTACTGTTTCTTTATTTGAAATTTTGTCACTTCGAATTTATGATGATTCTTTTTTTCTCTGATGTTATATTTCCAGTCTGTTGATAATCTTCTTTCCGGTGCTGTGTTGTCATGTCCTGGCGGTCGCGGTGAGAATCAGGACGATTTTGGATTTGCTGATACTCCGCTTGGCTTTGCCGCCGTTGTGTGCGATGGTATGGGGGGAGGTCCCGGTGGAAAGACTGCTTCTGCCATTGTAAGGCAGGAGATAATTGAAACGCTGTGTGAATGTAACCCGCTCATGGATCGGGTCACAGCCCTCAAGATGGCTTGCAGTAATGCCAGCGAGGCTTTGGAAAAGGTTGTAGCACAGAATCCAGCACTTGTGGGAATGGGTTCCACGGTTGTTGCTGTCATAGTAAATCGTCAGTCGGCGGTGATAGCTCATGTCGGCGATAGCCGTTGCTACCGTCTTGGCGGCAACCGTGTGAAATTCTGTACTGACGACCATTCTCTTGTTGCCGAACTTGTGAAGAAGAAAGTGATGACTGCCGAGCAGGCACGCATCTCGCCGCAGTCGAATGTTATAACCAGGCATATAGGTAATCCTGTCAGCAATACCCCACAGACCGATGTGGTGGCATTCCGTAAGGGCGACCGATTTGTGCTTTGTACCGACGGGGTCTGGGGTATCATGCCTCACGAACAGCTTGTGTCAATGTTCTCGTCGGTGGGTTCTGTTGGTACTGTGGTGGAAGGTGTTTCACAGAATGTCGATAGAATAGGTTTCGGTGAAGGTGGCGGTCACGACAACCACACAGTACTCATGTTTGAGGTGTCTGACAATTCGCTGCTAAAGGATGTTGCAGTTCAGCGCCGACGGCTTGCACTTTGGGTGTCAGGCGGAGTGTTGGCAACTGGCATTTTTGTGTCGGCGGCATCGTTGGTGCGTTGTGATATGCCAAAGGAACATGATGCTGATGTCTTCGCTTTTTCTGAAAACCGGGGTGAGGGCAGTCATATCTTGATTTCTGAAAAAGACAAAGGACTACAGGGTATAGCCGACTCGTTGCAAAGCGATACGGCACCCATCGTGAAACAGATAGAAGAAGAACTGGCTAAGTTGAAGCGTGAGAAAGACTCTTTGCGTTTTGATACTGTACGACATGAAAATTCCAGTGTACATAAAAAGAATGGAAGTCCTCAAAACGATACAAAACAGAAAAAGACTGCACAAACAGAAAAAGACTGCACAAACAGAAAAAGACAAGCTATAGAGATTATCGGAAAGATAAAGGAAAACCTCAATGCTATAAAGGAATGTAGGGGAAAAACGGCAGAGGATGTGGCAACGACAAACAGGAAAAAGTTTGAGGCTGTGAAAAAGAAAATGTCCACTATCAGCAAACTTGAAATTGCGAAGCAGCAAGATTTTATCAACAATGTCTGCAAATATGTGAACGATAAGGGCAATATGAAAAAAGTCTGCACTGCTACGAGTGGTAGTAATGGTTCTTATAACACAAGCAAAGATGGACTTAAAGTGGTGAGACAGATAATGAAAGATCTTAACCGTTTGGAGGAGTCGTTGAAACCTAAGAAATAGAAGGATTTTCCCCTTTTTCAAAGCAAGGCTTCTTTTGAGTGCAAACAAGGCTTCTTTTGAGTGCAAACAAGACTTCTTTTGAGTGCAAACAAGACTTCTTTTTAAATAGAGTAAGTCATGGCTCTGCTATGGAATGTTTTAGAGCCGTTTTTTTGATAACAGTTTTATTTAAGTTTCGCATTTCTGCGATATGCTTTCGGTAAACAATCAGGTAAGTAACAAGGAAAATTGTTTCTTCAATTTATGTTTCTTGCTATCAATTTTGAAATGTGGCATATCTCCATATTTCTTATTTGGTTGTTTATTAACGGCTGTCCTGAAATATGTGAAGTATTATAGTTTATAATGAAAATGATTTTTATAAGGAATAGTTTAGCTACTTTTTTGCTGTTCGTATGTAGTGGAGTGTTCGCCCAGACGGTGGTCTGGCGTATGAAACCGCAGGCTTATAGTGATATAAAGCGAGTTGGGGAGAACACATACATTGCTGTCAGCAACGGCAAATACGGAATTATACGCTCAGACGGCACGGTCGTGGCACCTGTTGAGAATGACAATATCGGCGGGTATTATGAACATAACTCTCTCGTCACCAAGAACGACGGACATGGCGAACGGGTTATGGGCTGTCTCTCGGATAATGGTACTTACAATGCTTTTGCTGTGAAATATTACACGCTTGTAGGCCAGAAATTCTTCTCTGATGGTCTGCTTTCCGTAGCCGATGCCGACGGAAATGTAGGGTATATCGATACTTTCGGAAATAAGGTGGTGGGCTTTGACGGCAGATTTGACCGAATAAAGCCTTTCTCCGAAGGCTATGCAGCAGTATTCAAGAACAAACGCTACAGCCTCATCTCAAAGTCGGGAGAGGCTGTCAAATTCAATTTTTTGGGCATTGCGGAAGTAAACAGTGGGACAAATGTCTATAAAGGCAAAGTCTATGTATGGGACACTACGGGGAAACTTTATTATAGTTTTGTTGATAATGCGACCTCCAACGGAAGCGTTGTATATGTTGGCAACCAACGGCAAAGTGGTGTCTGTGTCAAGACAAAATGGCCGGGCAATCGCGCTTATGACTACCTCTATCGCTTTTCTGCCTATACCGGAGTCGGCAAAAATGTACCGTTTGTTGATGTTGAAACTTCCGGTTTGAAGAACGAAAACATAATTCCGTTCTCCGAAGAAGGTCTCTTCGGCTATAGACAGGAGGAATTTGTCGTTCTGCCGTGTCAGTTCAATGCAGCGGAAAAGTTTGAAGACAATCTTGCCGTAGTAACAGTGAATGGTATGAAGGGTATTGTGGAATATGTGGGCGAAGAGTCTTTTGAGGTTGTCGCCCCTAATGAGCCGGTGCCTTACTATGAGGGCGAACAGGTCAGATGCACATTACAGATGCAGGTTCCAGCAGTGTGGCAGGAAAAGGAAATCTCCGTGGTTCTGACAAATGATGGAGTGCCTGTGAATTTCAAACGTGACGGTACGACTTGCAGCTTCACTTGCAATCCGCGACATTTGTCTGATGTGTTGGAAGTAGAGATAAAGGCCGACGGACTGCTGTTGTATAAATCGGAGGTCAAAATGACTTTCAAGAAGCGGTTCAGATGTCATTTGTGTCACAGGGATATTGAGGAATGCCGCTATCGTGGCAAGCATCCGGAAGTGAAGAAGGATATATGCCCAAAATGCCACAAGGAAAGAAGTAAGTGCGTATGTGGCAAGAGTAGCGCAAAAATAAAAGCTTGTCCGACATGTGGCAAGGATATTAAGGATTGTTTGTGGCATGGCGTACATCCGGACATGTGATTTTACAAGGTGAGACATTTGCTGGATTCAGCAAGTTGCCAATTACTGCCAGTAGTTTCTCAGCTTGCTTACTAAAACGATATCGCAGAAATATAAAAATAAAAACATTTATTATTAACCAATACAAATTTAACTTATGAAGAAAATTTTATTGTTATTGGCAGTGTCATTACTGACAATGCCGATGATGGCGCAGACCGATGGAAGCGATGACGCACCTCAGGGTAATGGGGATTTGAGAAAAAATGCGTTCTATATCGGACCGAGATTCGGTTTGAGTTTTAACAGTATGACCGATCCCGCAGAAGGTGCTTTATACGACAAAAGCGATATAGGCTTCTCTGCCGGTGTGACATTGAGGGCACGTTTCGGCAAGGCTGCTGATGGAGTACCTGCCGGTACCGGACTTTTTGGTATAGGACTTGATGTCAACTACACACAGAACAAGGTGAAGACGCATGCCGTGGATGATGAAGGCAACGAGAATGCGGCTTTTTCTATGGATTATTTTGAGGTGCCTGTATTTGTGCAGCTATATCCGTTCTATAAAAGCGATGCTCTCAACACGCTTTATGTGGAGTTGGGCGCAGCTGTCGCAGGAACAGTTGGACGCAGCCCTCAGTCGCTCACTCTCAACGGTCTTGAAGGCGAATTGTCGAGTGTGACCTATAACATAGGCACAGAAAACAGCAAATTAAAGGGCATGGACATACGTCCGTTGGTAGGCGTCGGCTATACCGTACCTGGTGTCGGGTTTGACCTTAACGCCCGTTATTATCTCGGCACAAGTGACTTGTCGAAAAATTTCAATTGCAAGCTGAGTCGTTTTGAGGTGTCGCTTGCATGGATGTTCAAGGCTGTCTTCTGATAATGTATAACCAAGAAAAAAGAAATACAAAATGAAAAAGATATTTTTTGCAATGGTTGCCGTATGCGCCATGTTGTTCTCGGCGTGCTCCAACGACGAAATAGAAATCACCAGTACCGGCAAAACACATGAACTGACGGTGAATGTGAATACTCAGAATGTTTACGATACATTCGGTATTACAGATGTAATCAAGTCTGTAGTAAGAGATGGCGACATTCGTATAGGCGTAATCTCATTTCTTTATGATAGTAATGGTGATTTTGTGGATTGGCAGACGAACACCCTCACTACGTTCAATACCATCCCGGTGTCATTCCCTAATCTTGCGGAAGGCGTATATACACTTGTTACAATAGAAACAGTTGTTACAGGAAAAAGCAATAAATCACCATGTTGGAACTTTGAAAAAAATGACAAATTGTCCACTTTCGCTATAGTTCAGAAGACCAATGAAGTCTCTCCGTTATTTGCCTTGGGAGTCGATACGAGAACAATTAACCATAATGGAAACCTTGGTGATGTTGCAGTGTCGCCCAATGCGATTGGGTCAATAGTGAATTTGTGGTATCACAATTTCGATAAATCCACACATGTCAATGTGGGTTTCACAACAGACGACATCATAAGTGAATACCGTTTGAATCCAACTCTGGATCGCAACGACAGGTTCTTTACAGCACGGACAGATTCTAAACACATCAGAGTTCGTAATAAAAAAGATATAAACGGTTCGACCTTATTCTCAACATGTTATCTGCTGGAAAAATCAATTGATTATAGTTTCAGATTTGTTAAGAAGGAAAATGAAGGTAAGGAACTCTGGACTGGTTACAATTCGAATTCTGGTTCAGCACAGCTTGAAGATGGGAAAACTTATTACGGAGGATTCTATTATACGGATGCCAACAGTGCTCCTTCTTGCTATTTCGGCGATCTCGTAGGTTATACGAATTGGTATGATGAAGTGAAAACGGGAAATTTTATTCCTGATCTTTACATGACATGGAAAGGATCTGTCTCAGCGGTACAGTCGTTCATGAACGGATACGATATGATTAAGGGTTTGAATGGCAAGGCAGAGTTATCGGGGGACGATGTTTACGAAATACAGTATAGCGGAAAGGGCAAGGAAGGACTCATTTCCTATTCCTTCACTTCGGCTACAACAGGACTGTTTGAAGCAGATGCTTACTATTTGAATAAGGATATTTCAAAGGCTGACGCATTGTCTTATTTGAAGAAAAATTATGTTTTCTTGGCGAATGAAAACGATGTTTATATGTATAAAACCCTTGACAACAAGACTATTGTGGTGTATTATCCTATCTCTGATGAAATTTCTGTTGTAGGATTCGTTGATATGGAGTATCTGGACAATACTTCCAATGCAGTACAGACATTGCCTAAGCAGTTTGTGGAAAAGGCAAAAAGATTTTGTGCCACTCGTAGCATAGTCAGATAATCCTTTATGCCGAAAGTGTGTCAAAAAAAGAAGAACTGATAGAAGTCGCTATCAATTCCATTTTGACAAACCCTTTCATAGGCTGAAAGGATGAATGCAGCTGAAGTTTCGTATGCTTCTATGAATACAGAAAGCATGTCGGAAAAAAGTGAAACTTAAAAAAACAATAGCTGAAGTTTCGTAGTTTTTAAGGGAATCACGGGCATACGGAATTTTAGAAAAAGTAAAGATGGAAGGTCTGTTCTGGTTTGGAAACAAATTGGATGGACCTTCTTTTGTTTTCATTAGATATTCAAAAACAATGAAAAAGCTTCTCATTTATCTCTTTTTATTTATGACAAGCATCTCGCTTTATGCAATACCGGCAAGACCTTTCCCGTTTGTTGTGGTGCAGTCTGACGGTAACCGACTTACCGTTTGGCTTCATGGCGATGAATATTTCCATTACGCCACGACTTCTGACGGTGTGCCTCTCATGCAATGTGAGCGTGGATATTACTATTATGCTCAGTCGTCTGAGGGTCGTTTGGTGCGGACAGACATTCTGGCGCATGACGCAAGTCAGCGTGGCGGATTGGAAAAGGATTTCGTGAAAAACAATATGAAGGCTGCTGTTGAAGTTCTAGATCAAAGTATCAGCAATGCGGCAATGGCAAGAGGAAAGGAGAAGGAGGCTTTTTTTACACAGCAACATGTGCCGGTTTCGCGCCATTCGGTATATTCCGGCAAGAAGAAGGGACTGGTGATTCTTGTAAACTTTGCCGACCTTTCCATGTTTAGTACCACTGCACAGCATGACTTCGACCGCCAGTTTAATGAGCGGGGATATAGTGATAACGGTCATTCAGGGTCGGTAAGCGATTATTTTTTCGACCAAAGTTACGGCAAATTCGATTTGGATTTTGATGTAATCGGCCCTTTCACTGTCAGTAAACCGTACTCTTACTATGGTGAAAACGACTATTATGGTAACGATACTCATGCCGCCGAGATGGTGATGGAGGCTTGCCTGATAGCAGACAAAGTTGTGAATTTCGCCGATTACGACTGGGATGGCGACGGAGAAGTGGAACAGGTGTATGTCGTTTATGCCGGTTATGCAGAGTCATCTGGAGCTTCTTCCAATACAATCTGGCCGCACAAATCTACTCTTTCTGGTAGATTTACAATATCAGATGGCGATGGTGTGCTGACTCTTGATGGTGTTACGGTGGACACATACGCATGTTCAAGCGAGTTGGATGGTGTGTCCGGCACTGTGATGAGAGGTATTGGTACGGCGTGCCATGAGTTCAGTCATTGTCTCGGACTTCCTGATGTATATGATGTGAAGTACAATGGCGGTATAGGAATGCAGTGTTGGGATCTTATGGGTGGTGGAAGTTACAACGGTCCCAAAAACAACGGTGAACGCCCCATTGGTTACAATGCTTATGAGAGGATGTCTCTCGGATGGCTTGAACTTACCGAACTCAGCGATGTCTGTCGCATCATTGATATGCCGTGTCTTGACGATGAGCCAGTGGCATACGTCTTGTACAACGACAACAACCGTGATGAGATGTTTGTTTTGGAAAACCGTCAGAACGGTAAATGGTTTTCGTTCATTGACAGTAAAGACAGTTCTCATGGAATGTTGATTACGCATATCGATTATTCCGAACAAGCATGGAGTCGGAATAGGGTGAACACACAAGTGAATCACCAACGTTTCAGCTTTGTTCCTGCAGACAACAGCTATGGAAAGAAATTTTTAAAAGACGACAAAGTCTTCTATAAACTCAGCGACGAAGAACTTGTTGGCGACCTTTTCCCGGGTATATCGGGCGTAGAAGAGTTTACTGACGATTCTCATAGTATTGTCGGTGGCAAACTTTTCAATGCCAATGCTGCCGGTGGTTATACTCTTGGTAAGCCTGTTACCAATATAAGGGAGATTGGCAGACTTATATCATTCGATGTTATGGGAGGTGTTTATGTTCCTGTTCCTACGGACTTGCATGCAGAACAGTGCGCGACTGACTCCATACGACTTTTCTGGACGAATGAAACACTTGCTGACAGCAGTCTGGTAGAGTTGTGTGAGATGCGCCTTATGCCTGCTCTTAATGTCTGCCTGTCGGAGGATTTCTCCAAATTCAAGGGTTCAGAGAGTTCTGATGACGGCACTTTTGACCTTTCGGCATTACTGAATTTATACACCAGCGTGAAAGGATGGAAAGGTAAGTATGTCTTTTCTTCTCCCTTCGGTGTCAAAATAGGGGAGGGAGGATATTTGCAGACACCGCTGTTTGATATTTCCAATGAAGGTGTTACAGCCTCTTTGGTCGTGAAAGCGGCTGGTAGCAATGGTGCAAAGCTACGCCTTACATTGTGCGATGTCGATGGAGGTCATATCAGCAGTGTCGTGTTTGATGATAACGGCGATAAGTCGGTGCGTATTAATTTTGGCGATATGTTGAATGGCAGATATTATCTGCGTATTACATGCGACACATCTTTCTATGTCTCGACAATGTCTGTCTATGATGGAAACTATACCGACAACGATTTTGTTTTGGATGCAACAATGTCGTTGATTACTGGTGTTGACCGTCGGACTCATACGGTCAAGGGTGATGACACGACTTGTTCGTTTGGCAAAATGAAAGCCAAAAAGTACAAATACAGAGTGAAAGCTATGAAAGACGGAGGATCGTCGAAATGGACGAAATACGGTGTGATAAAGATGGGAAAAACTCCCAATGTTATAAATGGGGTTGCTGCGGATGCATCGATGCAGCAATGTTATAGTGTTACAGGGGTGAAACTCGATGATTCAGTGGTTGACAGTCGTCGTGGTGTGCTTATAGTAAAAGATCATGGCAAAGTGAAAAAGACAATGATAAAATAGCAGTAGCCTTGTGGTGCAGGCGCTGTCTGTGAGAATGGGATTGTCTTTCATTAAAGATGAAATATCAATGATGTGGTGCTTTCTTCTTTAATGAAAGACAATTTTTGTTATATAGTTGTCTGGTTCTATGCCCTCTTATCTGCAGTGAAAGTTCGTTTTTATGGGGCTTTCATGTCTTGGGCTCGTTTTCCATACGTTAGTATAGGTTAGTCTTATATTTTGTCTTTTATAGAAGATAAATCTCCAAATTTTCATGGTTTTATCTTTTATAAAAGACAAAAATGTGGATTTTGCTGGTTTTATCTTTTATAGAAGATAAAAATCGCAGACTTTAAGGTTTGGTATTACTAAAAACAAAGGATAAAAACGTGGAAATGTTCCGCTCTTTGATTGGTTTGTGGTGGGTATTGCGGTCTGGGGCAATTCCATTTCCCTACCTCTTCCCGTTCAGGACATTTGCAATCTGGGGTGAGACGAGGCTGATGAGGCGGTGCAGAAGCAGGGTGGCGGTGATGATGATGAGGGGCGAAAGCACATAGACGGCGGCCATGCCGGAGTTGCATGACACGGGTATTGCCGTGCTGAGAAGCCTCACCGTCGTGCCGGCAAAGAGTGCGTGGGCGGCGTAGATGAAGAAGACTTTGTCGGAAAGGATTCGACAGTTCTTTCCGATGTGGGTGCCTTTGGCGCGTGACAGCGTGCCGAAACCGGCGGCAAGCATTGCGCCTACGGTTGCGAGTCGCACGGCTTCGTCGTACGGCGAACCGAAAAGCGGGACGCAGAATATGGCTGTTGCCGTGAGCACTGCCGCTGCACCGGCGGTGACGATGCTGCTTTTCGGAACGGGTGAAAGGCGGTTGATGGTGAATGCGGCTCCCAAAGAGAAGTAGAGGAAGGCCTGCGGATTGACGCCAACGGCACGCCATTGCGGCAGAAACCACAGCCATGCGAAGAGCAATGGGATGAAAATGAAGGCACGCCGACCCTTTGCAAAGGCGTGGATGAGCGGCGTGAACAGGACAACTACGATGAGGTCGCGCACGAACCACAGCGGCAGGTCGGCAGGACAGAGGTCGGCATAGTTCCAGAAAGCCGACGGAAACGTGCGCAATGGTGCGATGGCGTCGGTAGTGGTGCAGTCCGAAGGTGCTGCAAGGATGCTCTTTGCCGAGTGCAGGACGAAGAAGACGATGTTCCAAAGAATGTAAGGAACGAGCAGGGTGGCGACCCTTCGCCGCAGTTTTTCCTTGTATTGTGAAAGCGTAAACCCATTGGTATTGAGGAAAAACAGGAACCCGGAAATGAAGAAGAACACAGAGGTGACGGTGCGGTCGAGCAGCAGTGAGATGCTGCCGATAGCGTTTGTCGTCCATAATGATGTGTTGGGTTGGCTGCCGTTCCATGCACGCAGCAGTTCGGGCACGTTGCAGTGGATGAGCACCACGCCTATGATGAGCGGCAGACGCATCCGTGCTATCGCCGCCGAGATGATGGGCATGTCGGTGGTGAAAGTGTCGTTGCTGGTGCTGTCGTGCTGCATTGTCGTGTGTGTGGTTGTGTCCTTGCCGCCTGTAGGTCTGCTTTTCCGAATGCGTATCGCAGACATACGGGGTTCGGATGATTTTTACTTGTTTTGTGCAAATGTAGGTATAATTCGGGAAATTTGCCTACATTTGCATGAGAAAAGATAGAAAACAATGAAAACATCCATTTCAAAAACCGTCGGCACCTTGTGCCTTTCACTTTTGTCAGCAGTGGCTTTATGCCTTGTTTCCGTCCCCGTTTCGGCTCAGGACACGCTTCGTCATGAGGTGCTCATGGAGACTTCCATGGGCAACATACGCCTGGCTCTCTACAACGAGACGCCGCTTCACCGCGACAACTTCATAAAGAATGTGCGTGAAGGCGTGTATGACGGTCTGCTTTTCCACCGTGTCATCAGCAGTTTCATGATACAGGGCGGCGACACGGCAAGCCGTAATGCCGCGCCGGGGCAGCAGCTCGGCGACACCGAGGAGTCTTATTCCATTCCGGCAGAGATACGCTATCCGCAGCTGTTCCACAAGCGTGGCGCGCTGGCGGCGGCTCGCGAGGGCGACAATGTGAACCCCGAACGCCGCTCGTCTGCCACGCAGTTCTACATAGTCTATGGCCGTCGCTTCACCGACGAAATGCTCGACAAGGTGCAGGAACGGCTCGACGGTGTAAAAGGCGGTGTGACTCTCACGCCCGAAGTGCGCGAGGTGTACAGGCAGAAGGGCGGTACGCCGCACCTCGACGGGCTATATACTGTGTTCGGCGAAGTGCTTGAAGGCATGGATGTGGTGCGTGAGATACAGTGGGTGGAGACCGACTCCAACAACCGTCCCGTGGAGGATGTGCGCATAATAAAAGCCACCGTCGTGCGATAGACGGTGGCTTCGGGTTATGGTCGGGTTGTGATATTCTTGCGTTTACAGGCTTCCGCCCTTTTCTTTGTAGAAGTTTTTGTAGGCGCGTGCAAGTCCGCCCTGGCTTGTTTCCTTGTAGAGCGACGGCAGGTCGTGGCCTGTCTGCTTCATGACGGTCACTACATGGTCGAACGACACGTTGTGCGTACCGTCGGAGAATGCGGCGTACAGGTTAGCGTCCAAGGCTCGTGTGGCGGCGAAGGCGTTGCGCTCGATGCATGGAATCTGCACCAGTCCGCACACAGGGTCGCATGTCATGCCGAGGTGATGCTCCAAACCCATCTCGGCAGCATATTCTATCTGCGACGGACTTCCGCCGAACAATTGGCACGCTGCAGCCGAAGCCATGGCGCAGGCAACGCCCACTTCGCCCTGACAGCCCACATCGGCACCCGATATTGAGGCGTTCTGCTTCACTATGTTGCCGAATATTCCGGCGGTGGCGAGGGCGTGAAGTATGCGTGTGTCGCTGAAGTTATGACCTTTGGCAAGGTGGTAGAGCACTCCGGGCAGCACTCCGCACGACCCGCATGTGGGTGCGGTGACGATGGTTCCGCCCGATGCATTCTCCTCGCTCACCGACAGTGCGTAGGCATAAACGAGTGCGCGCGACTGCAACGACTGCTTGTATCCGCTTGCCTTTACATAATATATAGGACCCTTTCTCGGCAGGTTGAGCGGTCCGGGGAGGGCTCCTTCGTGGTCGAGTCCGCGCTCTACCGACTTCTTCATCACCTTCCACACTTCGAGAAGGTAGTCCCAGATGCCGTCGTCCTCGCATTCATCTACATATTCCCAGTAGCCGCGTCCGTGCTCCTCGCACCATGTCTGTATGTCGCGCAGCGTGTTCTTTTCATACACCTCTTGCGTGCTTTCCACCCAACGCGGTTCGTTTCCTTCCGAAAGCGCGCCTCCGCCGACGCTGTAAACAATCCATTCGTCGGCCTTGTCGCCGTCCTCGTCGAGGGCGACATACTTCATTCCGTTGGGATGGAAGGGCAGCACCACTGACGGTTGCCATTCTATCTTCAGCGGGGCTATGGGTTCGAGCACTTCGCGTATGGCGGTGTCGGTCATGTGGCCGCGGCCTGTTGCGGCAAGGCTTCCGTAGAGAATCACTACAAACCCCTTTGCGTCAGGGTTGTGGGCGGCGAATATCTGTGCTGCTTTCTGCGGTCCCATCGTGTGGCTGCTCGATGGTCCTTTACCTATTCTATATAATTCTCTGAGTGATTTCATCGTGGTTTTTGGTAAGTTTTCCACAAAGTTACTACTAATTTGATATATAATCGCCCTTTCCGTGGAAATAATTTCCGGCGACATACTTGTTTTCTTTCCATAAACGTTCAAAATCTCATAAACCAGCATCGGTTTTTAGTGAATCGTCAAACAGAAATATCAATGGTTTTCAAACAAGTCTTCTTTGCGTTCAAAAGAAGCCTTGTTTGCGATGCAAAGAAGCCTTGTTTTTAAGCCATGCTGTATAGCGTTGATTTTCAGTGTATTGTGATTCGGTTGCGACTCGCAGTGAGACGTGCGTATAGGTTGTGCTTTGCAGAGAGCGTAAGCGGAGGTCTTTGTGAGCGGCAATGGCTGTTCGGGCTTCGCAGGCTTGGTGGCTTGCTGCCGTCAAGCAGGCAAAAGAGGCAGCAACAGGCGATGTGCAGCCTCTGCCTCTTGTTCTTGTTTCGGTGGCGGATGCCCAACATGTCGCATAAATGCAAATAATGTTTCCAATATGCTCTTGTTTTGATTTTTTTCTATACTTTTGCATTATATCACAATTTTGATACTGATTAAAAAATCTAAATGTACGATATGAATTTTGAAAACTCCGATCCTGAGCGCATGGGCTTCAGCCGCCTTTATGTGGAGCATAGGCTTCGGTTCGTGCGTTTCGCCAATTCATACGTCCACGACTGGGCGGTGTCGGAAGATATTGTGACCGACGCTTTGCTGCAATACTGGGAGAGCCGTGCAGAACTTCCGTCCTATTCCAACATCCCTGCCTACATCCTCACCATCGTGCGCAACCGCTGTCTGAACCACCTGCGGCACGTTGTCGTGCGCGATACCTACTCGCACGACATGAAGGAGTATTACGAGTGGGACCTCAACACGCGCATTTCCACTCTCGAAGCCTGCGACCCTTCCGACATATACACCGATGAAGTGCGCTCGCTTGTTGACGCTGCGCTCGCCAAGATGCCTCGTGCCACACGCGAAATATTCCAGTTGAGCCGTGTGGAGGGCAAGACTTTCAGGGAGATAGCCGAGCTGAGGGGACTCAGTGTGAAGGCTGTGGAGTATCACATCAGTAAGGCTTTGAAGGTGATGCATAAGGAATTGAAAGATTATTTTCCATTTTTTTTACTTTTTATTTAGGGTAAACTTCTTTTGAAGTGTTATTGATATGTAACCCTAAATAAAGGACAATGAACAACGACCTGCTTTACAGATATTTCATGGGCACTGTCACTCCCGAAGAGGGGATGGCTGTGAAGCAATGGGTGGAAGCCTCGGAGGACAACCGCAAGGCCTTCTTCCGTGAGCGTCGTATGTTCGATGCCATGCTTCTTGTGGGCAATGAGGCTCCCGTAGTGAAGCGCCGTCCGGCGCTACGCCGTCTTGGCAGGGCAGTGCTCAAGGTGGCATCAGTGGCGGCACTGCTGTTCTTCGCCGTGCTGCTCTACGACAGCTACACAGAGAAGAGGGACACATTCGCCGTCGTTTCGGTGCCTGCAGGACAGCGCACACACATCACTCTGCCCGACGGCACGGGCGTGTGGCTCAACGCACGCTCGGAGATTAGATATTCCACATCCTATAATGACAGTCACCGCGACGTGGCGCTGGAGGGCGAAGCCTACTTCAGCGTGGCGAAGAACAAGGAACTCCCGTTCATAGTGCACACCCGCAACTTCGATGTCAAGGCCACAGGCACGGTGTTCAATGTGCAGGCCTATCCTGAGACAAACGATTTCGAGGCGGCTCTTTTTGAGGGCGGTGTGGATGTTTCCTCCCATTATGCGCCCGGCAGGGTGTGGCATCTGACACCCGGCAACAAGGTGTCTTGGCACAGGCGCCGTCTTGTCGTTTCCGCTATCGGCAACGAGGATAGCTATCAGTGGCGTGCCGGATTCATCAGTTTCCGCGACGAACGCCTCGATGCCATATTGAAACAGTTTGAGAAATCGTTCGGCATCCGCATCAACATACACAACCGCAGTCTCTTCGAACACACCTATACTGGAAAGTTCCGTCAGAGCGACGGCGTGGATTATGCCCTCCGTGTGCTGCAACGCGACATCAACTTCCGTTACAGCAAGGACGACGAGCACGAGTCGATTGACATCTATTGACCGTGGACAGGCTATACCAATCCAATCTGAATGATACTGACAAACAATAATTTACAAACCTAAAAACAACAAAACAACCTAAAGCTTATGGAGAACAACTTATTCAAGTGTCTGAGGCTTTACACTTCCGCCCTGGCTGTCGGCGTGCTTTTCGCCGGCGCACAGAGTGCGTATGCCCAGAGTGCCAAGGTGGACCTCAATGTCACCAACGGCAAGCTGAACACTGTGCTCAACAAGATTGAGAAACAGACCGATTACCTCTTCATCTACAACAACGAGGTGAACACCGACATCCCGGCCAATGTCTCTGTCAAGGGCGAAGCCGTATCGAGCGTGCTCAACCGTGTCTTGCGCGGAACGGGCATCACTTACAAGCTCGAAGGCTCGCACATCATTCTCTCGGCAGGCAAGCAGGCCACCGGCAAGCAGGCTACCAAGAAAGTGAAGGGACGCGTGCTCGACGCCGCCGGCGAACCCATCGTGGGCGCATCGGTGCGTGTAAAGGGACAGAAAATGGGTGCCGTGACCGACATCGACGGCAACTTTGAACTCAATGCCGACCCGAAGTCGGTGCTCGAAGTGTCGTACATCGGCTTCCGCCCGCAGGAGATTGCCGTGGGCAACCAGACTGCCTTGAACATCGCCATGCGTGAGGACAACAAGGCTCTCGACGAAGTGGTGGTGATAGGTTATGGCGTACAGAAGAAAGCCGACCTTACAGGTTCGGTGGCCAACATCAAGGCCGACAAGCTGAACACACAGAGCAACTCGTCGATAGCACAGGCACTGCAAGGCAAGATAGCCGGTGTGGACATCGTTTCGCAGGGCGGTACTCCCGGTGCAGGCACACGCGTGATGGTGCGCGGTATCGGAACCCTCAACAATGCGGCACCTCTTTATATCGTCGATGGCATGTACATGGACGGCATCGACCACATCAATCCTAACGACATTGAAAGCATCGACGTGCTGAAGGACGCTTCTTCGGCAGCCATCTACGGTTCGCGTGCAGCCAACGGTGTCGTAATCGTGACGACAAAGGAAGGCTCCAACACCGAGGGCAAGCCCGTTGTCGATTTCTCTGTCAATCTGGGTGTAAGCTCACCGTCAAAATATCTCGACCTGCTCGACGCAAAAGGCTGGGCTGAAGTGACCACCGTGGCACGCCAGGCAGCAGGAATGCAGCCGCTCGAAATGGCTCAGGACCTCGCTTCAAAGCCCAACAACGACTGGCAGGACATCATGTTCGGTCCGGCATTGATGCAGAACTACAACCTCTCCGTAAAGGGTGGCGGCAAGCACAGCACCTATTATAACAGTGTCGGCTACACCAACCAGGACGGAACGATGAAGGGAACAAACTACCAGCGTTACACCTTGCAGTCGAAGCAGGACTTCAAGCGCGGTATGTTCCAGGCCGGAACCAACGTGGTTCTGTCCTACGACCAGAACAATCCGCTTTGGGGTAATGTACGCGGCGGTATGGTGGGACACACCATTCAGGCCGTACCGACAATGGAAATGTATGACGCAAGTCGTGTGGGCGGCTACGGCTCGCTCTACGGCGACGTGGTGAACCTCACACATCCGCTCGTGCTTACCGACAACGAACTCATGACTCGCCGTGCCGAGAATGTGAAGATTTACGCCAACCTCTACGTTTCCATCGAACCGTTTAAGGGTCTTAAATACAAGCTTAACTTCACTCCCGACTTCCAGTTCTATCGTTACAACCAGTATGAGGGACTGTACGACTGCGGTATTACAACCAACGGCATCACACAGGTGAGCGACCAACAGACACGCAAGCGCAACATTCTTGTGGAACACCTGCTCTCGTTCGACCGCACTTTCGGTGCACATAAGATTTCGGCTCTCGCCGGTTACACTTATCAGGATACCCGCTATCGCCTCCTGCAAGGTGCCGGACAGGGTATGCCCGAAGGCATCAAGGAGATTGATGCAGCATCTACGGGTATAACAGCAAGCGGTAACAGCACGCGAAGCGTTATGACTTCTATCCTCGGACGTGTGTTCTATTCGTACGACAACCGCTACCTCGTCACCGCAACAATACGCCGCGACGGTTCTTCCAAGTTCGGAAAGAACAACCGCTATGGTAACTTCCCCTCTGTGTCAGTGGGTTGGAACGTTGCAGAAGAAAGTTTCATCAAGGGCAAGGTGAACTGGCTCGACCAGTTGAAACTCCGTGGTGGATATGGTGTTCTCGGTAATCAGGAAATCTCCGACTACCAGTATGTTTCTGTTGTGACGACAGGTATCAACTATCCCGACGGCAAAAGCGGACTCATCAAGGGTGCGTTCCCGAAGATATTCGCCAATCCCGACATCAGATGGGAGGAGACAGCGATGACGAATATCGGTATCGACCTCATGGCTCTCAACAACCGCCTTTCTTTAACTGCAGACTGGTATGTGAAAAACACAAAGGACATCCTTCTCAATGTGCCTATTCCTATTTCAACAGGTGGCTCTAACGACCCGATACGAAATGCCGGAAAGATACAGAACACAGGTGTTGAATTCAACGTCGGTTGGAACGACCGCATAAGCAACGACCTTTCTTACGGACTGAGCTTCATCGGTACTTACAACAAGAACGAAGTGAAGGAGATGGGTTCTGAATCGCAGGCCATCACCGGAGGAACAATCCACGGCGGTACATACACCACAAAGACCATCGCCGGTTATCCTATCGGAGGCTTCTGGCTCATCAAGACCGACGGCTATTTCAACAGTGTTGATGAAGTGAACAGACACAGCAAGGACGGCGTTCTCATTCAGCCGAGTGCCGAACCTGGCGACGTGCGCTTCGTGGACGAGAACGGTAACGGTACTATCGACGACGACGACCGCGTGTATTGCGGCAGCCCGTTCCCGAAGTTCACCTACGCTTTCAATGCGAACGTGACTTACAAGAACTTCGATCTGTCGCTGGGCTTCCAGGGAGTGGCAGGCAATAAGATTTACAATGCAACCCGTCTGCAGCTCGAGGATGTGACCCGCGGAACCAACTATCTTGCTTCATGCCTCGACTATTGGACTCCTGAGAACCAGAATGCAGCTCACCCGCGTCTCATCTGGACCGACCCGAACCGCAACCTGCGCTCCGAGTCAGACCGTTGCCTTGAAAGCGGCTCTTATTTCCGCCTCCGCACATTGCAGCTCGGCTACACATTCCCGACAGCATGGTTTGGCGGATTAGTGAAGAAGGCACGCGTTTATGTGAACATGGACAACCTCTTCACCATCACAAGCTATTCAGGCTACTCGCCGGATGTCAATGCTTCCGACGTCTATTCGCGTGGATTCGATGAGTTCATCTACCCGTCAAACCGCACATTCATGTTAGGTTTCAATGTTACATTCTAAAAAAATCAGATACCGTTATGAAAAGAATATATTTATATATGGCCTCATTCCTCATGTCGGCAACATGTCTGCTCACATCGTGCGACAGCCAACTGGATCAGGTCAATCCCAATAAGGCAACCGAGGACACGTTCTGGAAGACCGAAAGCGACTTTGAACTCGCCCTCACCTCATGCTACACCCCGCTGAAGAACGCCCTCAACGGCGGCTACTATGGCACCCGTGGCGTGATGATGCGTATAGCACGCGCCGACGAAGTGGAGTTCCGCAACGACATCAGCGATGTGTTCCAGGCGTGCTACTTCACAAACACCAATGGCAACGCCCTTTCACAGGGTATGTTCTATCAGTTCTACAACGCCCTCTACCGCACCAATTCCATCATGCAGAAGCTTGATGAGGTGGGCGGAAAATTCTCTGCCGACTTCGTGAACAAGGTGAAAGGCGAATGCCTTTTCATCCGTGGCTTCTACCTCTTCCAGCTTGGAAAGGAATTCAAGGACGCTCCGCTGCGCCTCACCGCATCGCAGTCGCCATCGACATTCCCCATCGCCAAGTCGTCGCAGGCCGACATCTGGGCACAGGCAGCCACCGATCTCAGCACCGCTTCTACGCTCCTTCCAGTGAAGAACGATGTTGTAGGCAAACCCACCAAGGGTGCGGCTCTCGCCGTTCTGGGCAAGGTGTATGTTTACGGCGAGCAGTTTGAAAAGGCCATCGACGCTCTCGAACCTCTCACACGCGCTCCTTATACTTACCGTCTTGTCGATGATTTCGCATGGAACTTCGACGAAGCACATGAGAACAACTCGGAGAGCATCTTCGAACTCCTTATGGAAAACGTAGGTGGTACCGACATCTGGGGTAACGGAGAGAACATCAACTCAACCCAGACCAACACCCGTCCGAAGGAATATGCTGCTGCTGAGGCTGGAGGTTGGTACGAGGCCAACCCCACACAGCAGATAATGGACATCTTCTTGCAGGAGAAGGACAAGGACGGCAACACCGACTACCGTGCCCGTGCATCGGTGGCTTGGGACTATCCCGGATGTATGTATTACCAGAAACCGTTCCGCGAGATTTTCAGTGAGGACAAATGGGGCACCTACTGGCTCCTGAAATACCAGAACTGGAACACCACTGACAAGGAGGCCACACCTCCAATGTCGTGCATCAACGAGCGTGCCGTACGCTATGACGAAGTGCTTCTGCTTCTTGCCGAGTCTTATCTGCGCAGCACATCGAAGCAGGATTTGGGCAAAGCAGTGTCGTATATCAACCAGATTCGCCAGCGTGCCAACCTCAACGACTATTCCGGCGCAATGACAAAGGAAGAGATATTCAAGGATCTGGAGCACCAGCGTGCCATTGAATTCTTCGTTGATGGCGAGCGTTTCTACGACCTCCGTCGCTGGGGCCTGCTCGAAGAGCGCATCAAGACCTGCAACCCTGTGCGCTACAAGCAGCTTATGACCGGCAAGGTGGGCAATACAAACCGTTACTATTATTATCCAATACCTTCAAAGGAACTTGAGACCAACACTCTCTGCACGCCTAACGAAGGATGGTAAACCAATGCCGGCGGACAGCAGCAAACCTGTCTGCCGGAACTTGCGGGAACCTCTTCTCCCGTAAACGGAGTGGGTGAAATGTTACTCTGAAAGCCGGTCTCTTTGGTGTAAACACGGTTGCGCCGAGGAGCCCGGCTTCTTTTTTCATCCGTCTGTCATGTAAAGAAATTCTGAATCGTCATTATGAAATATATTGAAACAATGAAACAGCGCACCATCGGTGTGCTCTTTATGGCGTTTGTCGCCGGCGGTTCGGCGGCACAGCAGCTCATTCCCATGCCGCGCGAGATGCGGTGTGACACCACACGGCGCCTCCGTGTGACCGCTGTCGATGCCAAGGTGAGCACCCGTATGCACCTCCCTGCCGAGGGATATACGCTCGACATCAGCGGCTCCAAGGCTACGTTGCGTGCCCGCGACAGCCGCGGACTGGTGTGGGCAAGAGCCACTCTGCGCCAGCTGGAGGGTGCCGACGGACTATATCCCAAGGTGAGCATACGCGATTGGCCGGCTTTTCCCATTCGTGGCTTCATGCACGATGTGGGTCGAAACTTTCGTTCCGTGGAGATGCTGAAGCGTGAACTGGACCTCTTTTCGCAGTATAAGCTTAACGTTTTCCACTGGCATCTCACCGACAATCCTGCATGGCGCATAGAATGCAAGGCTTATCCGCAGCTCAACGACCCCAGATTCCAACGCAAAGGGCGCGACGAGGGCAAGTTTTACACCTACGACGAGATTCGCGATGTGATAGCCTACGCGCGCCAGCGAGGCATAACCGTGATTCCGGAGATTGACATGCCGGGGCACAGCCGCTTCTTCGACGACACGTTCGGCTTCAGTATGGCTTCGCCAGAGGGCATGAAGGTGCTGCGGAAGTGCCTTGAAGAGTTCTTCAGTGAGATTTCCGCCGCCGACTGCCCCTACTTCCACATAGGGTCCGATGAGGTGCATGTGGACAATCCCAAGGAGTTTATGACCTTCTGCGAGGGCATAGTCCGTGCTCACGGACGCACTCCCATTGCGTGGAATCCGGGTCTGGTACCTTCCGCCGGCACCGTGCATCAGGTGTGGAACAGTGCCATCGGCGATACCATCGCGGCAGAAGGGTGCTCCTACCGTTACATCGATTCCTATCAGGGCTACCTCAACATCGGCAGCCCCATACTCAATGTTGCGAAGAATTTCATGCACACCCCGTGTGGCGTGACTGCTGCCGACGGCAAGGCTATGGGCGGAATACTCTGCCTTTGGAACGATGTGCGTGTGGCAGACAAGTCGCTCACGTTCCCGCAGAACGGCATGCCGGGCTGTCTGCTCGCCTTCGCCGAACGCTATTGGCGTGGAGGCAGAATGCTGCCGACGGGTGATGAGACTCTTGTGCCGGTGGACACCGCCTCTGAAGTGTATGCGTCGCTCGCAGATTTCGAGCGTCGTCTGGCGTGGCATCGCGACTGTCTGCTCTACGATTGGGACATGCGTTGGGTGGCAAATGCCTCGCAGCCGTGGCTCGTCACGCTGCCGACGCGGCGCGGAGCACGGCTTGACACCATGCAGTGGCGTGCCGCAAGGGGAGGAGTGATAGACATGAAGGCCTTCTGCCGCCATCACGGTGTGGAGGTGCGCCCGTCGATGGACGCATGGATGCGCACCGAAATCTATGCCGAGGCCGACACGACGATAACGGCATGGCTTGGATTCGACTCGCCGGGACGTGCCACAAAGATGTCGCACGGCATAGGATTGCAGGGCGAGTGGGAGGCTGAAGGGCGGCTCTTCGTCAATGGCGTGGAGGTGCTTCCGCGCCTGCCGTGGAACGAACCCGGCAAGTATCGTTACCACAAGGACACATGGCACCAGGCTCCCGAAGAGGTGCCTTACACTGCCGAACAGTTCTGTTGGATGCGACAACCGGCTTATCTGACACTGCGGAAAGGCTGGAACAGGGTGGAGATATATTGCCCGCGGGTGTTCGACGCCAAAACATGGCAGGTGACATTCATCCCAATACACATCGATACCAATGGCCATGTGAGCGAAACCAAGGGCTTGCGCTTCAGATGACATAATGTAATCAACGCTTATTTCTCACTGTTATATGAAAAAGACAATGCTATTACTTTTGCTGTTCCTTTCGTGCATCACGGCCGGAGCGGCGCAACAGCCGGAATTCTCGACGGCTGGCTTCTTTGAAATTCCCAATTCGGGACGCGAGGTGTTCTCCATGAATCCGGCGTGGCGCTTCCATAAAGGCGCAATCGACGGGGCGGAGACACGTTCCTTCGACGACTCCGGTTGGGCGGTGGTGTCGCTGCCTCACGGCATAGACTATCTGCCTACCGAGGCGAGCGGATGCACCAACTATCAGGGTGAGGTGTGGTATCGCAAGCATTTCTCTCCCGAAGCGCGGCTGAAGGGCAGGAAACTCTTCATGCACTTTGAGGCAATCATGGGCAAGAGCCGTGTGTATGTCAACGGCCGTCTGCTTGCCGAACACTTCGGAGGCTATCTTCCTGTGGTGGTGGATGTTACCGATGCCATCGACGGGCAGGGCGACAATGTCGTATCGGTGTGGACTGACAACAGCGACGACCCCTATTATCCGCCAGGAAAGGCGCAGGATGTGCTCGACTTCACATACTTCGGTGGCATATACCGCGACTGTTGGCTCGTGGCTCACGACCGTATGCACATCACTGACCCCAACTATGAAAACGTGGTGGCAGGAGGCGGACTCTTTGTCTCCTACGACAAGGTGAGCGATGCATCGGCACTGGTACGCTTGCAGCTACACATGCGCAACGAGCGCAGCGCAGCTTTTGCCGGCATGGCAGAGTTTGAACTTGTGCGCCCCGACGGCACCAAGGCGGCGACGATAAACCGTAAAATTGCAGTCAAGGCGGGACGCACTGCCACCGTCAGAAGCAGTGTAGTGCTTGAAAAACCGATGTTGTGGTCGCCCGAACTGCCGCAACTTTACAACCTCTTTGTGCGCATTCGCGACGCCAAGGGCAATGTCATCGACGGCTATCGCCGCCGCATCGGTGTGCGCAGTGTGGAGTTTAAGGGCAAGGACGGATTCTGGCTTAACGGCAAACTGTATGAGGATCCGCTCATCGGAGCCAATCGCCATCAGGACTTCGCCGTTGTGGGCAATGCCGTGCCTAACAGTCTGCACTGGCGCGACGCCAAGAAACTGCGCGACGCCGGACTGAAAGTCATCCGCAACGCGCACTGTCCGCAGGATCCGGCATTCATGGATGCCTGCGACGAACTCGGACTTTTCGTACTCGACAACACTCCGGGATGGCAGTTCTGGAATGATGCTCCCGTCTTCGCACAGCGTGTTTACAGCGACATACGCAACCTCGTGCGACGCGACCGCAACCACGCCTGTCTCTGGATGTTTGAACCTATCCTCAACGAAACGTGGTATCCGGCAGACTTCGCCAAGACGACACAGAACATAGTGAAGGAAGAATATCCTTACCCCTACTGCTATTCGGGCTGCGACGCCACGGCACGCGGACACGAGTACTATTCCATCCTGTTCACACATCCGGTCAATGGCGACGGCGGAGCTTTCAGCGCCGATGTGAAGGACGACCGTATCACCTGCTTCACACGCGAATGGGGCGACAACGTGGACGACTGGAGCTCGCACAACTCACCGAGTCGTGTGGCACGCAACTGGGGCGAAGTGCCGATGCTTGTGCAGGCGCAGCACTACGCAAAACCTTCGTACCACTACACATCCTACGATGCCCTCTACCGCACTTCACGCCAGCACATAGGCGGATGTCTGTGGCATTCGTTCGACCATCAGCGCGGTTATCATCCCGACCCGTTCTACGGCGGACTGATGGATGTGTTCCGTCAGCCCAAGTATTCCTATTATATGTTCAAGTCGCAGCGGTCGGCTGTGAAGGAAGACCGTCCGTTCGAGACAGGACCGATGGTGTACATCGCACATGAGATGACCCCATTCTCGCCGAAGGATGTCACCGTCTATTCCAATTGCGACGAGGTGCGCCTTACATATAATAAAGGTGGAAAGGTGTTCTCCTATCACAAACCGGCGCAGCACGAGGGTATGCCCTCGCCCGTGATAACATTCAAGGATGTCTATGACTTCATGATTGACAAGGAAATGTCGCGCGACAAGCGTCAGGACGATGTGTGGCTCCTCGCCGAAGGCATTATCGACGGAAAGGTGGTAGCCACACACAAGGTGTGTCCGGCACGCCGTCCGGAGAAGATAATGCTCTGGATTGACAACGAGGGCGAGCAGCTTCGCGCCGACGGTTCGGATGCCGTTGTAGTGGTGGCGGCTGTTGCCGACCGTAATGGCAACATCAAACGGCTCAACAACGACTACATAAAGTTCAGCATCGAAGGCGAAGGACGCATCCTTGGAGGTGCCGATGTACTTGCCAACCCGGCACCGGTGAAGTGGGGTACAGCCCCCGTCCTCGTGCAATCGACACTCAAGCCGGGCAAGATTCGTCTTACAGCAAGTGTCCTGTTCGAGGGCTCTCAGATGCCGGTCAGCGGAAGCATAGAGTTTGAAAGCGTTCCGGCAGCCAAGCCTCTCGTATTCTCCTCTCCGGAAGCGGCACTCATCCCGTCGTTCACAGGAGCACCGCTTGTGGCAGCAAAGAAGTCTGCCACCGACCTTGAAGCCGAGCAGAAGCAACGCGACGCCAACAACCTCCGCCTGAAAGAAGTGGAGCAGCAGCAGGAAGACTTCGGCGAAAAGAAGTGACGCCACGTCATCATCCCAAAGTCACTGTGAATAAATACAAACTCACTCGCTTTTTAAGCACTTAAAAAAAGAAGCCTTGTTTGCATCGCGAACAAGGCTTCTTTGCACCTATTAATAATCCCTGGCTCGCAATTCCTGTAAAGCCCTTGGCTTTGGTTAAAGTTCAAAAAGGTTCAAAAAGGCTCAGTGAGGCTTAGAAAGGCTTAGTGAGGCTTAGAAAGTCTCAAAAAGGCTTAGAAAGGCCTAGTGAGGCTTAGTAAGGCTTAGAAAAAGCCAGTAAAGCTCAGAAATCCCCAGTAAATCCTAATCCCCAAGAAAAGGCTCTGTAATGCTTCTCCACCCCTCTGTATCCCCCATTTTTTCGTTTTTCCTTTGATTTGCATCAATTATCCCTTTAATTTCATCATTTTTTCAATTTTTTTTTTCATCAAACTCTTGCACGGAACGAATATTTGCATTACCTTTGCATCCGCTTTCGAGAAACAACGAAACGAAGAAAGCGATAGAGAAAGAGTTCTTTGAAAAGATTACATAACAGACAAGTAGTACAAGAAGCAAACCTCGGAATCTACATTCCGGGTGTTTGGGTAAAAAACGAACCGTTTTAATTCTTTCCTGCCGGCAACGGCGGGACAAAGGTTAAAGATTCAATAAAAGGAAGCGTTCTGAAACAGATACAAACGATGTCGGTTTTATTCCTTTGCCGCAAGGCTTAGGGAGGCTTAGTGAGGCTCAGTAAGGCCTACTCAAGCGTCCGGCACTAGAAAAATATTTTACAATGTAGAGTTTGATCCTGGCTCAGGATGAACGCTAGCTACAGGCTTAACACATGCAAGT
>OLGE01000129.1_pt1 | contig 87957 bp, 87 predicted proteins | sample 1605151 | NCBI WGS metagenome assembly OLGE01 (sample SAMEA3888912, study PRJEB22519) | human gut metagenome | biome: human gut; feature: human-associated habitat; material: faeces | place: Denmark | collected 2010
AATATTGACTCCATCTGCCAGTTTAGCAGTCTCAACATTTCTTGCATTCACATTGACATTATTAAACTCTGTCTTAGGATTATTGCGTCCTTTGCTCATATGCATATTTCCAATCAGATAGATAATCACATCCTTCTGATTTCTTTGAATCATATCTACCAGCTGTTTCATCCACTGTCCATGATTCTTTTCATTTCCGTATCCCAAGTCATTCATACCAATTGTAATGTACACTTTTTTATAGGTATTCTTTTTCATAATGCTTTCCAAGTCAACCTTTTTATTTTTATTTTTCCAAGTAATCTGTTGTCCTCTGGTCCACTGATACAAAGAAAAACCACCCTCACAAAAAAAGTCTGCCTGCTTCTTCAAGTCTGTGTAATCATAGAGTCCCATCATACGCGAATCCCCAATAAACGCTGCATCTTTAAAATACGAATCTTTTACTTTTTTATAGTCATATTCTGTCGTAAGTGCAATCATACCTACATCGGAATAGTATGGAGAATCCACCTTTTGTGGCTTATACGTTTCAAATTTTGTCTGTCCTTTTTTCATAGGTTCTGCGGTAATTGCCGCCTTTGTCGCACTGGCAGTCTCCGCTACCTGTGGTTCACTTGTTGTTATAATTGGCGTACTTTCAATTTCTTCTTTTTTTATTTCATCATCCGATTCTGGATTTTGTACTACTTCATCATCGAATGCCCGTTCCCATAAAGGTTTGCTCACATAAGCCAATGCTTCTTCCTTTGTCAAGCCATCTCCCTTTATCACACCTGCAACCGCTAATACAAAAAACAGGAGGAGTAAGCAACATAAAAACGGACACTGTTTAAATTTGTTCCACATACCACTTTCCTCCAACTCTAAAAATTAAAATATAAAAATGATTAATAAAGAATTAAAAGAATATATTGAAAATAATATTTTCCCAGAATATAACAAAAATGACGAAGGACATAATTTAGATCATATTAAATATGTCATTGAAAGAAGTTTAAAATTTGCTAAAATAGTTCAAGATATTAATGTTGATATGGTATATACTATTGCAGTTTATCATGATTTAGGACATCATATTGACAAAAAAAATCATGAAAAAATTTCCAGTTAAATGTTATTGAAAAACGATATATTAAAACAATTTTTTACTGAAGAAGAAATTAAAATTATGGCGGATACTGTATACGATCATAGAGCTAGTATGGAAGAAGAACCAAGAACAATTTATGGTAAAATTGTTTCCACTGCCGACAGAAATGTTGATATAACATCACCATTAAAAAGAACTTATTCATATCGAAAAAAGTCAATCCTAATGCATCATTGGAAGAGATTATTGAAGAATCAAGACAACATTTAATAAACAAATATGGAAGTTATGGATATGCTAAAGAAAAAATGTATTTTGATGATCCAGATTACCAACGCTTCCTTGAAGATATAAAAAATTTAACCAATAATAAAGAAAAATTCAAAGAAGCCTATTTATTAGCCAACAATTTACAAACAAAAAATATTAAAAAAGGAGATATCTATCGCCATTTCAAAGGAAAAATGTATCAAATATTAGATATTGTTTACGATAGTGAAACAAATAATGATGATGAACCGAAAAAAGTAGTCGTATATCAAGCTTTATATGGCGAAAAATTGAAATGGACTAGACCATATGAAATGTTCACTTCAGAAGTTGACCATCAAAAATATCCAAATGTAAAACAACCATATCGTTTTGAAAAAATAACAGATGATACAACTGCTCAAATTGTTTTATGTTCCAGCAAGAAATTTGCTAAGAAAACATTTGAAATTGCCAAAACATTAAAAGAACTTGGATTTAATCCCATTATACCTCAAGAATTTCTAGAAGAAATGGAAAAAATGCTACTTCAAGACTACATTTTTCAAAAATAATCGATGATAGAACAGAGTGTTTATTAATCATAAATGAAAATAAGAATGGAGTTGATAACTATATTGGAGCTAATGTCTTTGCTAAAATAGCTTTTGGTTTTTACTACAATAAACCAATATATTTATTAAATGACATTTATCCACCTCATGAAGAAGAGTTAATAGGTTGGAATACTATTCCATTAAAAGGAGATATAACAAAAATCAAAAATTTAACTAAAAAACCATCTAAACAATAATAGACGGTTTTAAAATACTATGAATTGTCGTAATCTAATATATTATAAAAAATATATATCTATTTGAATTCATGAAAAAATAACTTTTCTTAATTGATATGACAAAAGATAAAAGTATTAACAAATAAATTATATTTATATTGACATATATAAAATTATATTTTATCATTATATTAATAATAGAGGTACCATATGGAAAATAATAATTATCAAACATTGTTATCAGTATTATACCAACAAATAAGAAATAATAATTTTAAAAGCAAAGAAGCATTAAATAATTACATAATTTATTTAAAAAACAATTTAATTCCATCGGAGGTTTTATCTAATGAAAAAGTATTAGAACTTTTAAATTTATATGATTCGATACATCAAAATGATAATCCAAAATTAGACATGAGAAATTATAAGGCTTCTAGTCTAAGTAATCAAAATTTTATTATTTCAACCCAAACTGATACAGTATTAAAAACTAATTTCTCAAATAAAGATTTAAATAATGAATTTAAAAAAATACAAAACGAAATAACTTCTTCTCAAACCAAAGATGAATTAGCGAATTCTGACATTGTCTTTGCTGAGATGAAAAAAAATAGAAAAGAAGAATTAACCTTACTATCTATAAATGAAGTTTTACAAAGAGATGATATTGATTCAGAAGTATTAAGAAAAATCAGATTCTTTATTAATAATGAATATATAAATCCATATTCTTACAAAGTTGATATTAATACAGGACTATTTTATAATCAAGAAACCAAAGAAATGTTTGAAGTCAGAAAAAATCCTCAAACAGGTAATTATGAAATATATAAAGGTTCAGAAGTTGAATACAGTAAAGCAAGTGAAACTGAGGAACACTCAAATGAATCTTTAGAAGGAAACAATGACTTTGAAGAAGAAGACCAAGAAATAAACAAAGATATAGATAAACAACAAATGTTATATAAATCAAAAGTTAGAAGACTAATAAAACCAACCAACTTAAATAATGCAGCCTTTGTAAAAAGTAGTTTTATTGTTATTGGAATCTGTATTTTCTCGATAATATTAGCCATAATTTTAATAAATAGATAATAAAAATCCAACTTAAATTTTTAAGTTGGATTTTACATATAGTTAATATTAACCTATAATTTACTATAATAATTAAATCTATTCTTAGCCCACTCTTTTTGTTTATCAATAAGTTCCTTAGCACCTTCTGGATTAACCTTTTTAAGATTAGCATATCTGTTTTCATTCTCTAAGAATAAATCATATTTATCTAAATCAATATCTTTTGAATCTAAATTAAATACTCCTGTATCAGGATTATATCTAAATGTTAAGAAGTAACCACATTTTGAAGCTAAATATCCATCATCTAAACTATGTTCCATACCTGTTTTTATACCATGTTCAATACATGGAGCATAAGCTATAATAATTGAAGGACCTTTATGATTATTTGCTTCTTGCAAAGCTTTTAAATATTGTTCTTTATTATATCCAATATTAACACAAGCAACATATACATGTGGATAACACATTGCTATTCTTGCTAAATCCTTTTTATAATTAGATTTACCAGAAGAAGTAAATGAAGCAATAGAACCAATATTACTAGATTTTGACGATTGTCCACCTGTATTTGAATATACTTCAGTATCCAAAATCAAAATATTAATATCTTCATTTGTTGAAAGAACATGATCTAAGCCACCATAACCAATATCATAAGCAAATCCATCTCCACCAATAATCCACATAGATTTAGGCACAATATAATCTCTAAGTCCATCTAAATATGGATGTTCTTCAAAATTAATTTCATTATATACTTCTTTACAAACTTTATAATCATCCATATTATTTAACCATTTTTCAAATATTGGAGATTTATTTTCTTCCATATATTTCTTTATTTTATCACGCTTAATATTAATTCCTTGTTTAATTCCTAATCCAAATTCAGCATTATCTTCAAACAAACTATTAGCCCAAGGAACTGAATAAGGAGTAGCCGGAGCACTAGCACCATATATTGAAGAACAACCTGTTGCATTAGCAATAAATAAATTATCATTAAATACTTGAGTTAAATTCTTAATATACGCCGTTTCACCACATCCAGCACAAGCACCTGAATATTCAAATTTAGGATCCCTAAATCCAATATTTTTTACATTCAAAATAGCATTATCAAAGCTTACTCTATGTTCATTTAAATACTCAAAATCATTATTAGTAAATTTACCCTTATCATATTTTTCCATTGAAAGAGCTTTATTTCCGACTTTACCAGGACAAATATTAGCACAAAGACCACAACCAGTACAATCTTTATAACTAATACCAATTACATATTTTTTATCCTTAGGAAACATACTTGGAAGAGCATTTTCATATTTATCATCTTTATCTAATAAATATGGTCTAATAACAGCATGTGGACAAACAAAAACACATTGATTACACTGAATACAATTCTCTTTATTCCAACAAGGTACATTCTCTGCAATATCTCTTTTCTCAAATTTAGTACTACCACCAGGATAAATTCCGGATTTTCTATCAATAAAAGCACTAACTGGTAATTCATTTCCCTTAAGAAGACCAATCATCTCATCAAATGTTTTATCACCCTCTTCTTCAAAATTTAAATTAATCCATTCTGAATCTACATCAATTTTATTTATATGAGATAGTGATTCATCAACAATTCTGTTGTTTACTAAAACAATATTCTCTCCTTTATGTGAAAATCTCTTAACATTCGTATCTTTCATTATTCCTCTAACTTTATCCGTATCCATAATTTTAATAATGTCAAAAATACAAATTTCCATACAAGTACTAATCTTATTTTTAAGACCTAACTCATTTACTAATTTATAAGCATCTATCGTATAAAAATTAATCCTTTTCTTAGCCAAATAATACTTAACTTTATTAGGTAAAGTCTCTATTAAAGTCTTTTTATCTAATTTTGTATTCAAAAATAAAGTACCACCATCAACCAAATTGTCAACAATATCATATTTATAAATATATTCTTCTTTAGAAACTACAATTAAAGACGGATTGTTTACATAATATGGACACCTTATTTCTTTATCAGAAATTCTCATATGACTTCTTGTTACACCACCAGATTTTTTTGAATCATACTGAAAATATCCCTGTACATATTTATTTGTATAATCACCAATAATTTTAATCATATCCTTAGATGTTGATACCATTCCATCTGAACCATAACCATATATCAAAAATTCTGTCATATCATTTGGAATAATAAAACCATTATCAACATCAAGAGATAAATTAGTAACATCATCATTAATTCCTATCGTAAAATTATGTCTCATCTTATCACTATTCATGAAATCAAATACAGCCTTTATCTGTGCTGGATTAGTATCTTTAGAAGATAAACCATATCTACCACCAATAATCTCTATATTACTATTCTTAAGTGCTGATACAACATCTAGATATAAAGGTTCTCCATTAGCAGCTGGTTCTTTAGTTCTATCTAACACAGCAATTTTTTTAACACTATTAGGAATAACATCAAGTAAATGTTTATTACTAAAAGGTCTATATAAATGAACCTCAACCATTCCATATCTATTTCCCAAAGTATTTAAATACTCTACTGTTTCTCTTATTGTATCACATACACTACCCATAGCAATAATAATACTATCAGCATCTTTATCACCATAATAATTAAATGGTTTAAAATTAGATTCTGTAATCTCATTAATTTTGTCCATATAATCACTAACAATATCTATACTATCAATATAATATTTATTTCTAACTTCAGTATTTTGAAAATAAATATCATCATTTTGCGCCGTTCCCCTAGTATTATAATTTTCATTATTCATAGCTTTTTTTCTAAAAGATTCTAATGCATTTTGATCAATTAAATTTTTAATCTTATCGAAACTCATAAGCTTAATTTTATCAATCTCATGACTAGTTCTAAAACCATCAAAAAAATTAACAAAAGGAAGTGATGATTTAATAGCAGATAAATGAGCTACAGCTGCCATATTATAAGCATCTTGAGGATTAGCTGAACATAACATACATACACCAGTTGACCTAATTGCATATATATCTTGATGATCACCAAAAATTGAAAGAGCATGTGTAGCTAAACTTCTTGCAGCAACATGTAAAACACCAGGAAGCATTTCCCCAACCATTTTATAAAGCGTAGGAATCATTAACAAAAGCCCCTGACTAGCCGTAAAAGTAGAAGATAGAGTACCAGACTGTAAAGCACCATGAATTAATGCTACCGCTCCAGCCTCTGACTGCATCTCTACAACTTTAACTTTATTACCCCAAAAATTAACCTCTCCAGAATTTGCTAATACATCTACCTTTTCTGCCATCGGTGAAGCAGGAGTAATTGGATATATCCCACATAATTCTGAAAATTTATATGCTACATTACTAACAGCCTCATTAGCATCCATTGTCTTAAAATTATCCATCATATCACCTCAACATAATTGTAACAGATTTTCTACTAAAAATCTATTAAACTATTAAAAAAGATAATTATTAATATATTTATTAATAAAAAAAGACTATTACTATTTACAAGTAAAGCCTTGATTTATATATGATGTTTTAAGAGTTGTAAAATCTCTATCTAAATTAAATTTAGTTAAATCATCATTTGATATTTCATCAAAATCAACTACATAAGTAACTTTATAATTATTATTAACATCAGTAGTATCTTGCAAAGAAAAACCCTTAACATTTCCATAAGTACTCTTTACAACATCATGTCTACTTTTAAGCCCTGCCAAATCCAAAATTGTACCAGTAACACCATTAATTATATCATCAATTGTATCACCAATAACTCCATCAATAATTCCATCTTTGTCATTGTTTGTATCATTAGTAGTACCATCAGTACCAGTACCAACACCATCTGTCACATTATCCACATTATCATTTTGCGTATAGTCATATGTCATTCTTACTTTCTTAACTTCATTATTCTCATAATCAATACTATACGTAATTTTAGTATCAATACCATTATTAGTATCATATTCTTTTTCACATAACATAGTATCCATTTTACTTGTATCACAACCACTTAACAATAATATAAAGAATATAAACATCAAAATCTTTTTCATACTTACCTCCTTTTAATTATAATATGGATAACAATAGCAAAATAATAAGAAGTAATTTTTACCATTTTTTTAACAATATTTACCAATAAAATCAAAATATCTATCTATTTTATTTTTCTATCAATAAAATTACAAAGACGTAAAGGATTTAAAGATGCCAAATTATATATTTCAGGAAATTGTTTAATAGTTTCAATAATCTTTATATCATCATCAGAAAAAAATAATATACTATTGTCACTCTCACAAACAACATAATTATCTCTCCCATATAAATAATCAATTGAAACACCAAAAAAATTAGCTAATTTTTCTAAATTGTCAGCATTAGGCACCCTTTTTCCCTTTTCATAACCACAAATAGATACTTTAGTAACACCCAAATAATTTCCTAATTCTTCCTGGCTTAACCTTTTCTGAATTCGTAGTAGCTTAATTCTTTTACCTATAATCATAATAATCTTTCCTATCTTTATTTTTTATTTTTCTTATGTTCTTTTACATTTTCATCTAACTGAACATTATTATTAGTAATATCACTATTACCATTATTTTCCATTTTTTCTTCTTGCCTTTTACTTCCACTAGATAAAAAAGTAACTTTTTCTGCAATCATTTCCACTTTTTTATGTTTTGTTCCATCTGCATTATCAATCATTCTCGTCTGAAGTCTTCCTTTAACGCCAATAATATCTCCAGTTTTACAATACTCAGCAGTATTTTCAGCTATACCTGTCCACAAAACACAATCAAGAAAATCAGTATCATATTCTCCATTAGTATTTTTAAAGTTTCTAGGAACAGCCAACGTAACAATACTCCTTTTTTTACCAGTTTCAGTAAATTGCAACTCAGGATTATGTGCTAATCTACCAACCAAAATAACTTGATTCAACATAATAACCTCCTTTCTTTTTGAATTTACCATAATAGATTTTTTAGAGCAAATCAAAAAAATATAAAATTGATAAGTTTAAAAAACAAAAAATTAATATTTTTTAATCTGATATTTATAATTATTAACAATTATATAAAAAATGAATTATTTACAATACAAATAATTAAAATTTAACAATAATAAAAAAAAGAGCAAAACAAATTTGCACTTTCATAAATTTTACATTTTATTTACACATTATAAATCTTTAATTGTATCAACTATAGCATCTACATATTTATCCATATTATTTATCATATTATTCAAATCATTTTTATTAGTAATATATCCCAATTCCAACAAATAAGATTCAGCTCCTGTATTACTATTCCAATAAGGATTCCCAACTTTCTTATATTTTCCTTCAATATTTTCATTTCTATCATCAACATAAGCTCCAGTTACTATACCACCAGTTTCTCTTATCATATAATAATAGTTAGAATTAGTGGAAATATCATAAGCATTCATTCCTTTTTTTTCATAATCTTCCAAAGAATTTTGTATATCAATATCTGTAAAATTTCTACTATAAATAGAATTAAATACTTTATTTATCTTATTTATAGAATAGTTAAGACCTGTATATGTATTAATATTTTCTACAAGCTTCTTAGCAAAATCATAATTGATATTTTTAGCTGTATACACCTCAAGTCCATTAACATTATGATTAGCATTACTATTCATATGTACAGAAAACAAATATTTTGCCTTTACCTCAGAAGATATAACAGCTCTACCATGTATGCCATATTCATCAAGTAAATCATTTTTCGTAAGTTGATTTTCTTCTCGCGTCAACTTAACTTTAAAACCTTCTGATATTAATCTATCCTGTATTTTTTTAGCAATTTGAAAAGTAAAATCTCTCTCAGAATATCCATAAGCACTAGCACCACCATCCATACCACCGTGACCAGGATCAATAACAATATCATAAACACTATCATCTTTATTTTTTTCAACATGCAACATCATTGTAGGATAGCTGTCCTCAAAATCTATAGTCACCTTTTTTTCATATTTACTCATAGAATAATAAGTAGTCATATCATATGTAGTAGCATTATTGATTGAATAATACTTATACCCAACACTTCCATCTTCCAAAGTATATTCACTACTAACAAACAAATAGTAATCTCCAAAAGGAATATCATCTAAATATAAACCATCATTAATGTACTCACTTAACACATATGTATTTTCTTTTAAAATTAAAGGTACCCTAATAAATTTACCATTATACAAAACCAAAGAATAATTAAGTTTATCATCAATAGTTCCTTCAATATTAAGCCTTGTTCCATAAGTATAATATTTATTAATTGTAAAAACACTATCCATAATATCAAGTTTTTCAATTTCATCATTATCATTATTAAAATAATCATAAAAAACAAACCCAATAGCAAAAAGTAACAAAACACCAATAAAAATCAAAAATTTTTTCATTTATCCTCCAATCGTAACACTAAGTAATCTATTTAATTCAACAGCATACTCCATAGGAAGTTCTTCTCTAAAAGCATTAACAAATCCCAAAATCAAAAGTTCTTTAGCCTTTTCCTCATTAATTCCCCTACTCATTAAATAAAATAATTTATCCTCTTCAATTTTAGACACCGTAGCCTCGTGATTTAAACTAGAAGTATTATTATCAACAATATTAGTAGGAATCGTATCACTTTTTGACTTTTCATCTAAAATAATTGTATCACACTTAACACTAGAAACAGAATGAATAGCATTCTTTGCTATTTTAACCATCCCCCTATAAATAGCATTACCACCACTTGAAGCAATAGACTTTGATATTATATTGCTCTTCGTATACGGAGCCAAATGAATCATTTTAGCTCCAGTATCTTGAATTTGGAAATTACTAGCTGTTGCAACAGTAATACAATTTCCTCTAGCATAAGGGCCATTCAATATACAACAAGGATACTTCATATTAACTTTTGCACCAACATTTCCATCTATCCACTCCATAAGACCATTTTCTTCCACTATAGCTCTTTTAGTAACTAAATTATACACATCACTAGACCAATTTTGAATTGTAGTATATCTACACTTAGCATTTTTTCCAACATAGATTTCTACAACTGCTGCATGTAAAGCATCTTCAGTATACGTTGGAGCTGTGCATCCTTCAATATAATGAAGTTCAGAATTATCATCAACAATAATAAGAGTTCTCTCGAATTGTCCCATATTTTTACTGTTAATTCTAAAATAACTTTGCAAAGGTCTATCTAACTTAGTATTCTTAGGGATATAAATAAATGTGCCACCACTCCAAACAGCACCATTTAAAGCAGTAAATTTATTCTCATTATACTTAACCAACTTATTAAAATATTTTTTAAATAAGTCAGGATGTTTTTTTAATGCTGTATCTGTATCTAAAAAAATAACATTCTTTTTCTCAAGTTCACTTATCATATTATGATAAATCACTTCACTATCATATTGTGCTCCAATTCCATCTAAATATTTACGTTCTGCGTCTATTACTCCTAATTCATTAAATTCATTTCTAACCTTATCGGAAATATTATTCCAATCATTAGTCAAATTTTCATCACTTTTCTTATAATAATTAATATTATCATAATCAATATTTAATTTAGGTCCAAAGTCAGGATCACTCAACTGATTAAAAGTATATAATGCTTTTTCTCTAAATGAAAGCATCCACTCAGGTTCTTTCTTTATAGAAGACATTTCTTTAATTAAATCATTAGTTAACTTCATTATGCACCAACTTTCACTTGCAATTATATCACGTTTTTTTAATATTTTAAATAAAATAGATTGACTTTTATATTTTTTTATAATATAATCAGTATTGCCGTGGGGAATTAGCTCAGTTGGCTAGAGCATCTGCCTTGCACGCAGAGGGTCAAGGGTTCGAGTCCCTCATTCTCCACCATTGTTCGGGGCTTAGTTCAGTTTGGTAGAATGCGTGGTTTGGGACCATGAGGTCGCCTGTTCAAGTCGGGTAGCCCCGACCATTGTAAAATATATTAGGTTATATACCTAATTTTTTTTTGCCATAATTTTCTTATAATAAAATAAATCGATAGAAAATATCCATTCATAAAACAATACATTTACATTTTATCTATATCAAAAGTCATTATCTCGTCAAACAAATCATTAATATTTTCCTTAGGAATTTTAAAAACAAGATTTTTATTTCTCTGTTCACCCTCTCGAATACCACTTCTAGATACCCTACAAGCTATTGAAACTTTAACTATATTTTTTTCCAACAACTTAAGAAAAACATCAAATGATTTTAACTCATATATAATCATTTTATAATATCTAAAATAATCTACACATTCTATTCTCTTTTTACTCGCATATATTAATGCTAAACTAGACAACTTAATCTTTAAATGAGATCTTAAACTATCAAAGTTTATAAATGCATCTCTTTCAATCAAATTACCATACAAGTCATATACAAATAAAAACAATTTTTCTTTTTCATAGTTTAATTTTAATTCAAAAAAATATTTATTGTTAACCAATACTTTTTCATTAAATTTCAAATCACAAAGTAATAATTTTCTATCAATATATATCATATCAATCTTACCATATTTCTCAAGAATCTTGTTCATTTCATACAAAGAAGGACCATCAAAAGCTTTTGTAAACAAAGTTATAGGATATCTACTGAATCTTGTAGTACACTTAATTTCAATACCATAATAATCCGGAAAAAACATACTATCTGGTAATTTGCCAAGTAAACTTTCAAAAGTTAATCCAACTCCACTTGTATTATTAACAATTGATTTTATCCACTTTTTTTGTGATATTAAATTAAAATTATTAATTAGATTACTATATTTTTTATTAATCATAAAAACCCTCCAATCATTATAAATAATAATCATATAAAAAAATACTTAGTATCGACTCATAGCCAGGCGGTCGTAGTAAAAAAGCAAAAAAACCCTCAAAGTGAGAGTTTTTAATCACAAATTGGTGCGGGTGAAGGGACTTGAACCCCCATGGATAAACCGCTAGATCCTAAGTCTAGTGCGTCTGCCAATTTCGCCACACCCGCAAAAAAATGGTGGACCCTGTAGGACTCGAACCTACGACCGCCCGGTTATGAGCCGGATGCTCTAACCAACTGAGCTAAGGGTCCATTACAAAATCAATAATACCATAATTTATTCTATTTTTCAAGACATAAACAAGATATTTTGATTTTTTTATTATATATAATATATTACTTTATTTCATAAACGCTAACTTGTTTTTTATCTTTACCAAGTCGTTCATATTTTACATACCCAGAAATTGTTGAATACAAAGTATCATCAGTACCTCTACCAACATTTTTTCCAGGATGAATCTTTGTTCCTCTTTGACGATAAATAATAGAACCTGCTTCTATAAATTCACCATCACTAGCTTTTGCTCCTAATCTCCTACCTGCAGAATCTCTACCATTACTTGTAGAAGATTGACCTTTTTTATGAGCAAATAATTGTATATCAAATTCAAAGAACCTAAACATATTTATTCCTCCCTAATCTTAATATTTTTTCCATAATTAATTTCTATTTCTTTTAGACATCTTATCATATTATCCAACAATTTTCTTGTGATATCATTTTCTTTTTGAACTGATATCTGCATATTACCACTGCCCTGTACTACTGATATAGTGTCAGCACAGATAGACATAATAGCATTTATCGTAGTTAACACAGTACTACTCACAGAAGCACAAACAATATCACTACCATAATCACCAAAATTAGCATGTCCCTTAATAGAAATCATATTTTTTGAAACTTCTACTTTAATCATAGAAACTCCTATTTAATTTTTTTTATTTCTACCTTAGTATATGGTTGACGATGTCCTTGTTTTCTTCTTGAAGAACGATGATTTGGTGTATATTTAAAAATAGTTATTTTTTTACTCTTACCATTTTTAACAACAACACCTTCTACAGTAGCACCTTCAACATAAGGATTTCCTACCACACCATCTGCCATTAAAACTTTATCAAAAACGACTTTTTTTCCTTCTTCTAAATCTAATTTTTCAATATAGATTACATCGCCTTCATTGACATAATATTGTTTTCCACCAGTTTCAATTATAGCTTTCATTTTTACCTCCTTATATATTTTGTTTAAGACTCGCCTATAAGGTGAGAAAAATCTACTTATATACCTTTTTCGTGCGGTTGAGCAATCAACTCGAGGTCTTTCAAACAGTTATAATTTTATCATAATAAACTATATTAGTCAAACAAAAAATATTACATTTTACCAGAAAAACGCTTATTTAATGCAATTTCCTCACTAATATATCTATTTTTAACCTTAAATATATGTGTTCTATCTCTCTGCATTTTATCTAACTTATTAGTAATCTTAATTTTATTATACATAATTTTATATAAATAACGTTCCAATAAAAACTTATTAAATAAATAATCAATATCTCTATAATATTTATAAATACCTTCTAATAATATACTCAATGTTAAAAACATAGTATAATTAAACTCATAATAATTATAAACCATTATCACAATAATTATTATTAAAGACAAATAAACAGTCACCTTATTAGCCAATTTGTATGGAAGAATTTCAAATAAAAGTAAATTTAATATTTTTCCTCCATCAAGAGGATATATAGGCAAAATATTAAACATTAGTATACTAATATTATATTGTTTATACATATCAAAAATATATTCACGTACACAACCATAATTGTATAATAACACCATAATCAAATAAAATATAATCTGAAAAAAAATCCCTCCAAAAGCAACCTCCAACTCCTTTGATATTTTCTCATTAATATTATAATTTAACTTTGTCATTCCACCATACGGATAAATTGTTATTTTTAAAACATTAAACCCATTCCTCAAAGCTATCAAATAATGTCCCATTTCATGAATCAAAATAATTAAAGTAAATATGAGCAAATTTGTCATATGACCTGTCAAAACAAAGCCCAATGCCATTAATATATATGTATAATGAAATTCTATCTTTATCATTGTAAATAATCTTCTACATTCAAAAAGTCATTATCTTCTGAATATACCAAATAAAGAGTATTATTATTTACCTCACCAAGTAAACTACCCGCTTCAACATAATCATATAATTTCAAAGAAACATTAGACATATTTCCATACCATATATCTACACCATTTTCACCTTCAATAATAACCGTATTGTTATATCCATCTTTTTGTCCTATATACAAAACTAAACCACTATTAATAACTGGTACTAAGTAATTATCACCAACTTCTAATTTTACACCATCCAAATATTTAGAAATATCATTATATTCTAATTTTTCCTTAAATACAGGATATGTATCATTACTAATTTTCTTCAAAGGAACTACACCACCAAGATATTTATTATATATTTTTTTTATTTTAGAAAAAGATATATTATCAGTATAAATATTTTTATAAATATAATTTTTAAATTCAACACTACTCTTTGACAATATAGACAATACCAAAAATATCACAATTAAAAATAAACATCTCATCATTAAATTTCTTAAATATTTTATTATCTTCTCTTCTTTAACATTTTTCATAGTAATATATATGAAAAAAATTATAAAATATGAAAAAAGCTATTTAGATAAATAATCTATAGCTTCTTCAAACGTATTTATTTTAACCAATTTCAATTTATAATTATTATCTTCAACAACTTTCTTAGCTTCTTCATAGTTTGCCTCCGGCACCAAAACTATATCCATTTTATCATTATTAGCTCCAATTATTTTATATTTTATTCCATCAATTTCACCTACATTACCATCAATATCAATAGTACCTGTACCTGCAATTTTTCTTCCTTTAACTATATCTATACCACTTTTTTCCTGATATATAGCAAGCGATAACATAAGTCCTCCAGAAGAACCACCTTCACTATTCTTAAATTTAATATCAATATCATCTGAAAGTTCATACTCATAATTAGTTACCATAGCAATACCAAGTAAATGATTATAATCAACCTTTAAATTAGCCTCAATCAAAACATCATCTCTTAAAACCTCAAAATTTACATAGTCTCCGACATTTTTATTCTTAACAACTTTTTTAATATCTAAAATATCATTAATTTCATTACCATCACACTTTATAAGTTTATCACCAATTTTTAATTCATTTTCACTAGTTACACCAATAACTATATTATTAGACTTAGTTATCTTTATATCCTTTCCCATATAATTATAAGCAACAAAAATAGCATTCTGAATTGAATTATCTAACATAACTTTATTTCTCAATTTTATATCATCTAAAGTTTCATTTGATAATTGTTGATTTTCTATCTTTGATACATCCCAACTTTTAATTATCTTACCCATAACTAATGACAAAACAGTACCATCATATTCCGTTACATAAAGCATATTTAAACTACCATTCGTTTTACTATCTCCAAGCCGTTCCAAAACATTAATAGTACCACCTGGAGCCGATACATAATAAGGTAACTTAATATTTAAAATCAAAAACATACATAATATAATTAAAATAAATAACAAATTTTCTTTTAATATTTTTTTCATAAATCTCCTTACTATTATAATATATTTAATCATATAATCTATTATGAAGAAAAAAATTATAAATTTAATAATTGTATTTTGTTCAATTTTTATTTTAATTGAAGTATTACTAAATAAAGTCTTAATATATAATTCCATCAATTATTCATTAAAACTCTGGGTCAATAATATTATACCATCATTATTTCCTTTTTTTGTTTTTTCTGACATTCTACTAAATTATAATGTAACACAATATATTCCAAAATCAATAAAAAAAGCATTCAAATCAATGTTTAACATTAGCGATCATTTAGTTACAATATTTATATTAAGTATGATATCAGGATTTCCATCCAACGCAAGAAATACAAAAATATTATATGAAAAAGGTAAAATAACTGAAGAAGAAGCAAATCACATTCTTATATTTAGTCATTTTTCTAATCCTTTATTTATTCTAACGACCATATCACTATATTTCTTTAATAATAGCAATGTTGGTATAATACTTATTTTATCTCATTACCTTAGCAATTTTATTTTAGGAATAATACTCCGAAGCAAAAATAAAAGTAATAATAAAGAGATAAACTCTGCCAATATTTCCACAAACAATTTTGGTAATACTTTTATAAATGCCATAAAAAGAAGTATAAACACAATATTAAATATTGGAGGAATTGTTACCATATTTTTAGTAATATCTGCTATTATTACTACAAGATTCAAATTTAACACATATAATTCAATGCTAATTAAATGTATATTTGAAATAACAATAGGCATAGATGCACTATCTCAAATTAATCTAAATTTAACACATAAATTAGTTATAACAAGTATGGTATTATCTTTTGGAGGACTATCCGTACATATGCAAGTATTAGCAGAAATTATTAATACCAAAATCAAATATCGTTACTTTCTAATTGGTAGATTTTATCAAATGATACTTTCAGGAATAATAACTTATATCATATGTTTATTTACAACTATATGAATTATTATCATGATATTTTGTATATTTAAATTTAAATGTTTTACCATATGGATCTTGTCCACCACAAGAATAATCACCTTCAAAATAAAGTCTAGCTTCACAATCTCTTCTTCTTATATATAAACATGTTTGATATGACGAACTTCTATTATTTCCATTTTTCCCCAAAAATATTTGTTTAAACATTAAATCAGCCGCCTCTTTTTGACTTTTTCCCTTATTTATAGCATTACAATAAGACTCCACTGCTGTATTCAAATATTTTATGCCATTATTTCCAAAATCAACTAGAGAGGCCATTTGATCTTTAGTTAATTTCCCATTCATATTACATTTTTTTAAAATATTATTAATAGCGTTTTTATTATAATTAATTATACATACAACTGCTTCCTGCACAGCCGTTTTAGGAATACAAGCTCCATCATTTTCAAAGAAAGACCTAATAAAATACTTTTTATTATTTGAAGAAACAGTACTACAAGGTAATAAATTATATGAACTATAATCTTTTAGAAGATGATTTGTAATCCCGTAAGCCGTTGTATAAGTACTTGAACTAAATTTTTTTATTTTATAACCACCGCTACAAGTACCAGGAGTACTTTCAAATTGATACAAAAAATCAGCAATGTGCTTATTATCAGAAAACTTATTACTAATTACATCATATTCTATAGGATTTGAAGAACTAGGTTTTGAAGACGAAGAACTCGATGAAGAAGAATTAGAAGAACTAGGTTTTGAAGACGAAGAACTCGATGAAGAAGAGTTAGAAGAACTAGGAGGATTAACTGGTGGATTACTAATAACAACTTTGCAATCAATTAAAGTGGAATTATTAGCAACATCAAAAATCTCCACACGAACATTTGAAAGAGCAGCATTAATATTAATTCTATTACTTGTATAAGTACTATTATTATATTTATAATAACTTACTTTAACATTATCAGAAGATTTAATATCAATTGTAGTTTTACCTTCTCCTACATAAGCAGTACATGAACCAGTAGGCTTAACTTTATCAATATTTTTTACTTCAATACTCTTTTCATTTCTATGACCATTCTTAGTTATCTCAGAAAATTTATATACACCATTTGAAGTAACTTGATAAGTTGCATCCTTGTCTCTAACAACTTTTCCATTAGGTAACAATAAATAATCAAAATAATTATCAATTATACCAACATTAATTATAACATTCTTATTAGTATATTCAGTATTATTTAAAGTCAAATTAATACTAGCATCAGTTACAACAACTAATCTATTAACACTAGCAACAGCTCCCCTTGAATTTAAAACACTATATATTAATTTATAAGTACCTACTTTATTATAATCAACTTTACCATCAATAGAAACTTTAGAAGTAATGTTACCGTCTATTGTATCAATAGCCACATAACCAGGATCGTTATATATATCGCCTAATTTTATATAATCAACAGTTTTTCCTTTTAAATATATATAACTATAATTAGAATTCTTACTTAAAACCTCTACCTTTCTTCTTACAGAAACATTACCTAATTCATATATAACATCATAATTACCAACTTTATCAACATCAACAGTATTTGTTACAATAACCTTATTAGTAACCTCTTTACCATTATCAGTTTTAGCAGTGTACCCTGGTTCAACATATATATCACCAACATACATAGATATACTATCATTACCCAACAAAAAAATACTATATTCTTCATAATTTCTATTACTACGAGACTTTATAATTAACAATATAATAATAGCAATAACCACCAAAATAACTATTGTTATTATTCCCACTTTTTTATTATTATTTTTATTTAGAGATAAAAAGGATTTAATGTTATCAAATAAATTTATTCTTTTGTTTTTTTCTTCATCATATTTTATATCTATAACTTCTTTATTTTCATTAAACATAAATCATATCTACCTCACTCCATAAACTATATTTTTAATTTTAAAATGCTACCATACTACAAAATAATTTAACACAAAACACTTTTATTGTCAAGGAAATGCAATCGTACATTTGTTGTAAAAAAAGAAACTACTTAGTTTCTAATATTCCATATTCACCATCTTTTCTCTTATATAAGATACATATATTATCTGAATGCATATCCTTATATACAAAGAAATCATGTCCCAATAAATTCATTTCCAATATAGCTTCTTCTTCATCCATAGGTTTCATTTCTAAAGTCTTTCTCTTAACAATAGTATATTTAATGCTTTCATCTTCAATATCATTTTCTTCTATATCAAAATTAAGATTTAAATCTTTATAACCTTTATTCTGCTTACTCAATCTAGTCTTATTTTTTCTAATTTGTCTTTCCAGTTTATCTGTTACAAGATCAATAGCAGAATATAAATCATCATTTCCAACTTCTCCTCTTAATATATACTTATCCGCAGGTATAGTTACCTCAATAATCTGTTCTCTACCACGAACCTTTAAAAGAACATTAGCCACTACTTCGTCATTTTGAAAATACTTATTTAGCCTATCTAATTTATTTTCAACATAATTTTCTATTGCACTAGTTACTTCTAATTTATCACCACGAATGTTATATTTCATATTATCATATCCTTTCTTAAAATAATTATAGCAAAAATAAAAGAAAAAATCCATTATTTAAAAAATATTTATTTGACTATTGTAAACCAATATATTAAAAAAAAGTAAACCAAAGTGTTTTTTCACTTCGTCTACTTTTATAATATAACTTCATATTAAGACTTATATTTTATTTTATTTTTCTTGATTCCAAATAATATCTCTTATCATAACTATGTCCCATAGAGAATGTTTTCCTAGGTAAAGCACCATCTAAAATAACTGTTTTAAACAATTCTTCTTTACCCATTACTTTAAATAAAAATCCAATATTATTTACATCACTACCCATCTCTCTTGTAGTATCATCTCCATGAATATAATCAATCTTTCCCTCATTCTTAGACAAATAGTCATCCAAAAACATTTGAATAGAACCAACAGCAATATTTGACTTAGGATTACTAATATATATTTTTTTATCAAAATCTTTAGTAACAATTTCTACTTCTTGTCCATTACCATCTTCATTTATTTCATAATATTTATATAATTCACTAAGCATATTATATGGATCAGTATTAAATACAACTCTATGAATAGGTTCAAATTCCAAAGCACTACTATGTAAATTAACAAGTTCTACCAAAGCATATCTAGCTGGATTATTTAAATATTCTTCTTCACTCATTGTTTTTTTCAAATTCTCATAACATGTTTTAGCAGTAGCCAAAGAATGATTACCATCCCCCATAGCAAATAATAATACACCCTTATCACTAACACCATACTTTTTATTAAAATTATTTTGATCTGCTAATAATTCTAACTTTTCATTAATATTATCAATTATATCCTTATTAAGTTTGTACCCTTTAACATGACCACCTTTTTGCATCAAATCAAAATCATAAACTTTATCATTTTCACTTACCAAACGACTTAATGGCTCTATAACATCCTTTTTATCATCATCAATTAAAATCATTATATGAGGTAACTCTAACAAAGCATTTTCTCTTACTTTAACTCTAGGTGGAATTCTTTCTATAACTGTCTTTTCTGTAGCTCTTATCAAAGTCTGGCTACCTTTTTCAAAAGAGTAATCCTCTAAATCTACAACGCCAATTAATCCTTCTCTAATTTTTCCATCATTTTGTGTTCTCTGTAAATAAATCATTGTGTCTTTATATTCCACAAACAAATTATTATTTACATATTCTTCCATAGTATTATTGATTTCAGAAATTCTCTCATTAACATTATCACTTTCCAAATAGATTTCTGGTAAAGTCAACCTCAAAGTAGATGGACTATCACCCACTATATCGTTAACTTCTTTCCAATATTCAGGTTCACTAGTATATTGATCACAAGCTACAACTGACCACTTAGTCATATCAACATTCTTAGGCAACAATATATTAGCACTTTTAAATGGTATATTCATTTTTATCACTCCTCCACTTATAGTATAACACCAATAAATATATATGTAAATCAAATGACAAACACTATTTTAAATAATCACATTCCATACACTTTACATTATCTTTGTTTTCTAATAAAATCCCACCACATTTTGGGCACAATTCACCAGTAGGTTTATCCCAAGTAGCAAGTTTACATTTAGGATAATTATTACATCCATAAAATATCTTACCCTTTTTCGTTTTTTTCTCAACTATTTTCCCACCACATTTAGGACAAGGCATTATTTCAATAGGATTAACCTTATCATTTTTAATATATTTACATGCAGGATAATTAGAACAAGCAACAAACTTACCATATTTACTTCTCTTAATCACTAATGGACTATTACAATTAGGACATAATTCACCAGTTTCTTCAGGTTTAGACTTTTCCATACTAGTAAAAGCATTCTCTACCTTAGGTTCAAAATCTTTGTAAAATCTATCTAGCAAATTCTCCCAATATAACTTTCCTTCAGCTATTTTATCCAAATCTTCTTCCATATCCCTAGTATAATCAACATTTATTATATCCTTAAAAAATTCCTGTAATTTATCTGTAGTTTCTATACCAATTTCTGTCGGATTAAACTTTTTATCAATTACTTTAACATAACCTCTTTCTAAAAGTATTCCAATAGTCGTAGCATAAGTAGATGGTCTTCCTATTCCCAAAGTTTCCATTTTTTTAATTAATTGACTTTCAGTATAACGTGCTGGAGGTTTAGTAGTATGTGCACTATAGTTAATTTCTTCTGAAACAACGCTACCATTGTATTTACCAAAATCAGGTAATAATTCTCCATCATCTTCATTATCATCATACACTTTTAAATATCCATCGAATTTAACAATACTACCAGTTACTTTAAATTTATAATCATTATTATCTAAAATAATACTAGTTACTTCCATAACAGCATCTTTCATTAAACTAGCCAATGCTCTATTATATATAAGTTTATATAACTTAAACTCATCAGAAGTTAAATATTCACGCACATCATCTGGACGCCTATTAATACTAGTAGGTCTAATTGCCTCATGTGCATCCTGTACATTATCTTTCTTCTTACTAGTCTTAACATATCCAACATAGTCATCACCATAATTATCACGAATAAATCCATAAGTAGATTTAACAAACTCGTCACTCAATCTAATTGAATCTGTTCTCATATAAGTAATTAAACCAACTGTCTCATCTTTTAAAGTAATACCCTCATATAACTTCTGAGCCAACATCATTGTTTTCTTAGAAGTAAAATTGAGTTTACTAGAAGCCTCTTGCTGTAAAGTAGACGTAATATATGGAGGCTTAGCTTTCCTAGCTTTATCTTCTTTCTTAATATTTTCAATAATAAACTTAGAAGTTAATTTATTCAATATAGCAATTGCTTCTTCTTCTGTCTTTATTTCCAATTTATCTTCTTTATAACTATCTAACTTAGCCTTAAAATCCGCAAAAACAGCTTCAATTTCATAATAATCTTCAGGAACAAAAGCCAAAATTTCTCTTTCTCTATCCACAATTAATTTTAAAGCAACGCTCTGTACTCTTCCTGCTGATTTACCACCAGTCTTAGACTGCATCAACTTGCTAAGTCTAAAACCAATAATACGATCTAACATTCTTCTTGTCTCCTGTGACTTAACTAAATTATCATCTATCATTCTAGCATGTTGAAAACTATCTAAAATAACATTTTTAGTTATTTCATTAAAAACTATCCTACGATACATATTATCATTAAGTCCCAAAGTATCATATAAATGCCAAGATATAGCCTCACCTTCCCTATCAGGGTCGGTTGCTAAATAAACACAATCAGCACTTTTTACTTCTTTTTTTAGCTCATTAACTAATTTCTTTTTTCCCTTAATAATAACATAATCTGGTTTATAATGATTTTCCAAATCAATTCCAAATCCATACTTACCAGATGTAGATAAATCTCTTATATGACCCAAAGAAGATACAACCTTATAATCCTTACCTAAATATTTTTCAATAGTCTTACTCTTACTTGGAGACTCAACAATTACTAATTTCATACTCATTTCTCTCTTTCCATAACATTATATACATATAAAAATATGTTTGTCAAACAATTTTACTTCTAGTTAAAAAACATAAAATAACAGCATAAACTTTTATCAGGAGGAACCATGAAAAATTTTATAAAATTCTTTTATAACATGAAAGTTACCAATACTAACTTTATCAACAACTATTATGAATTTAATCATAATAACAATTACTATAGATTATATATATTAAATGAAGAATATAATATTTACAACTACAATAATATCTATACAATTAACAAAGAACTAATAAATAATACTCTAATGAGTGAAATAATATTAAACAAAGATAAAAATATTATAACTACTTACCATAACATAAATTATATCTTATTAAAAATAAATTGTAATATAAACAAAAACATCACTCTAGAAGAAATTGATTATCTATCTAAAGTTAAAATAGTTAATAATAATAAATCAAATTGGGGATTACTTTGGAGTAAAAAAATTGATTACTTAGAAGAATTAATAAGCGAAAATGGAAAAAAATATCCACAAGTAGTTAATTCTTTTAACTATTTTATAGGACTATCCGAAAATGCCATAAGTTATTATAATAATATAGATATTGATAATAATATGATGTATTATATTTCTCATAAAGTACTAAGGCCTACTGACAAAGTAGATTCTCTATATAACCCATTAAACATAATATATGATTATAGAGTACGAGATGTAGCTGAATACATAAAAAATTCATTTTGGACAGATAATCATAATATATACAACGAATTAAATAATTATTTATATAAAAATAATTTATCATTAAATGAAGTAAAACTATTAATATCAAGAGTATTATTTCCAAGCTTTTATTTTGACTTATATGAGGATATATTTAATTACAATAAAGATGAAAAAATACTTAATAATATAATAAGTAGAATAGATGAATATGAAGAATATTTAAATTCAATCATTATATATTTTAAAAGATTTTATCCAATAGATGAAATAGAATGGTTAAAGAAAAAGATTATTAATTAACATTAACAACCTTTATAATTTCAGGAATTTCATTAACTAGTGCTGTTTCTATACCACTATCTAAAGTGTTATCAATTAAAGGACAATCACTACAAGCACCAGTTAATCTTACATAACAAACTCCGTTTTCGTATTTAATAAATTCAACATCCCCACCATCATTTTGTAAATATGGTCTAACTCTATTTAAAACTTTTTCAATTTTTTCTTCTACAGTCATATCAATCACCCAAAATAAGTATAATTGTTTTTTTTCTATTTTTCAAGGCAAAACATTTGCATTTTAACTTTTTTTTGCTATAATAAGCCTAGTTGGTGAAAATATGAATGAAATAAAAGTTGGAGATATTATTGAAGTCGCAGTTACAGGAATTCAAAAATATGGTGCATTTGTCTTAATAGATGATAAATATGATGGACTAATACATATATCAGAAATATCAAAAGGATATGTAAGAAACATTAATGATTATGTTAAAATTAAAGATAAAATATATGCAGAAGTTATTGATATAGATACAAACAACAACAAATATAAATTAAGTATTAAAAATATAGATTATAAAAATAGTAAAAGATATATTAGTGATATAAAAGAAAATAACAATGGTTTTGAACCATTAAAAGATCATTTAGATTCATGGATAAATGACAAGATTAGAGAAATAATGAACAAAATGTAAAAAAAAGTGTTGACAAGATAGTTTAATTAGTGTTATATTAGTCAATGTCAAAGCCAATTATTTTGACTTATGGGCGATTGGCTCAGTTGGTTAGAGCATCTGCCTTACAAGCAGAGGGTCATAGGTTCGAGTCCTATATCGCCCACCATGCCGAAATAGCTCAATTGGTAGAGCAACTGACTTGTAATCAGTAGGTTACGGGTTCAATTCCTGTTTTCGGCACCATCTTTTTTTTGGAGGGATAGCGAAGTGGTCAAACGCGGCAGACTGTAAATCTGTTCTTTCGGGTTCCATGGTTCAAATCCATGTCCCTCCACCACTCGTTTTAGCATAAATTGCCTCGTAGCCAAGCGGTAAGGCACCACACTTTGACTGTGGCATTCGCTAGTTCGAGTCTAGCCGAGGCAACCAGCTATGTTCCGTTAGCTCAGTCGGTAGAGCATTTGACTTTTAATCAAAGGGTCTGGAGTTCGAATCTCCAACGGGACACCATTTAAAGAAATTAACTAGGTACTACCTAGTTTTTTTTGTTGACAAATAAGAATCAATATGTTAATATATTTGAACACAAGGAGGGGAATATAATGGAAAAAATAAAAATAAACAGAAAAAAAGCCAATTATACTTTAATAAGAGTTTGTTCTTTTGTAACAGCATTAGGTTTAACAGTAACAGCTCCATTTTTTATCAAAAGAAAAACATCAAAAGGAGAAATATATTATCCTACTAAAATTACAACTACTAAAATAGACTTTAATGACAACTATAGTTTGATAAATACAAACGAAACCGAAATGTATGATAAAGAACAAAAAGAAAACCATATCACACTAAAAGTTATAGAACATGGTAAAGAAACTTATACAATTAACGGAAAAAGCAAAACAACAGATAAAATAAGTTATTATGAATTTCAATCATTATTTGAAACAGAAGAAGAGTTAAGAAATTCAATAATAGCTATTTATAACAGATATGGTAACCTTGATGAAGATGTATTAAGTAAACACCTAGGAGCTTATCTAATTAAACGTGAAGAAATTGAAACAGAAGAAATAAAAGACGGAATAAGTGTTGAATATACATTTGAAACAACTAAAGAAGAATCTAAAGTATTACCATATTCAAAGCAAAAAGTTAAAAATGAACAAATAGTAGCTACCGCTATAACAGGTGTAATTACTTTAGGAGGAGCTACAATAATAAGTATAAATACAAGAAGAAAAAGCAAAAAAAGAACTAGAAATGAACAATAATCTAGTTCTTTTATATTTTAAAACTTCCATCTTCAAATAAAATAATTTCTTTTTCTTCAAATGTAATAGCTGTAATTTTTAAATCATCAGTACCTATCATAATGTCAACATGTCCTCTTGACTTATTATATCCAATAGTTTCTAATTGTTCATCACTAAGATCAGAAGAACCATCTATGCATTCCTTAAATCCCATACCAACAGCAATATGACAAGAAGCATTTTCATCATATAATGTTTCAAAAAACAACATATTAGAATTTGCTATTTTACTATTTTTATCAACTAAAGCAATTTCTCCTAACATAGAAGATTCTGAATCAACAGATAAAATATTACCAAGTTCTTCCCTACCAACACTAGCATCATATTTAACAACCTTACCATCACAAAACTCTAAACAAATATCTTTTATTAGAACTCCCGAATGTACCAAAGGCAGTGAAGAATATACAATCCCATTAGTTTCAAACTTATTAGGAGTAGTAAACACTTCTTCCGTAGGAAGATTAACAATAAGTTCTCTACCACCAATTAAACTACTACCACCACACCATAAAGCTCTCTTATCTAAATTAACTGTTAAATTAGTACCAAGACTATTAGTATAATGTAACTCTTTTATTTTCAAATCATTAAGTTTACAACACTGTTCTCTATTTAATTTCATTTTTTCTTCCCAAGATTTTAAAGGATTTTTTGTATTAATCAAACATATATCAAAAATAACATCCCACAATTTTTCTAAAGACAAAACATCATTTGGAAATAATAATTTACTCCATGCCTCTGTAGCCACAGCAGCTATACACCAATCTATTTGATTATTTTCTTGTTTTTCCCTATACAACTTTCTTGTCTTTAAAGAATAAACAGAAGCAAATTTTAACTTTTCTGTTTTTATATCCCCCATACTATTAGGATTAGCATCAACTAAAAACAAAAAAGCCCCATTTTTCTCTGCATACTTATCATGTATACTTTTATTCCAAAACATACATTTTTTAATATCATCTTCATCATAATATTTAAGCAATGTATGCTTAATTTCATCATCATAATAATCAAAATATATATCACGAACTCTTAACTCCATAGCCACTTTTGTTAAAACTCTAACAAAAGGAAAAGACTCTATTGGAGCACTAATAACAAGAGGTTCTCCTTCTTTAATACAAAGTCCCTTTTTTAATAGCAATTCTGCATATTTATAATATTTTTCTTCCATATAATCCTCCATTTATCAAAAAAACACCATTAGGTGTTATTTTCTAGATACATATTTGCCATCTTTTGTAGATACTATAATTTCTTCATCTTGCTCAATAAATAATGGCACTTTTACCAAATAACCAGTCTCTATTATTGCATCTTTAGTAGCATTCGTAGCCGTATTTCCCTTTACAGCTGGCTCCGTTTGAATAATTTTAAAATCAATCTTTTCAGGAAGTTCTATACCCAACATTTCATTTTCATAAAAATAAAGTATTACTTCCAAACCTTCCTTTAAAAATTTTACTTCATTACTAATCTGACTCTTATCAATTTCAACTTGTTCATAAGTATTCATATTCATAAAACTATACATATTTCCATCATTATATAAATATTGCATTTTAATCTTATCAACATGAGCTGTTGGAACCTTTATACCAGAATTAAATGTTTGTTCAACAATAGAACCAGTTCTTAAATTTTTCAATTTTGTTTTAACTATTGCAGCACCCTTACCTGGTTTAACATGTTGAAACTCTAATACCTGATAAAGATTGCCTTCATAAGTAATAGTTAATCCTGTTTTAAAATCATTAGTATTTATCATTTTTACCTCCTAGTATAACTTATTTCTTTTCTTTATGATTAGTATTTTTTCTACATTTAGGACAATATTTATTTAATTCTAAACGTTCTGTAGTATTCTTTTTATTCTTACTAACATTATAGTTTTGACTCTTACATTCTTCACAAACCAAAGCAACCAAAACTCTATTTTCATTTTTCTTAGCCATTTTATTTCCTCCTTCAAAAAAACATCAAATGTATTATATCAACAAATAATATCAAAATCAAGAAAAATACATACTTTTTGTCCATTTACTATCTATATATATCAAAGAAACTATTAACTACCCTAGAAGAAATTCTCTTCGTAACTTGGCTTGTATAATTTGCATCAGGTAAAGAAACATCTGGAGATACAACGACCAAAGACATTATAGGATTATCACCAGGAGCATAACCAACAAAACTTGTTGATATAGTCTCCGTATCCACAACCCCATCATTATCCGTATCTAAGAAACTCTGACTAGTTCCTGTTTTTCCAGCCGAATTAGTATAATTCCCCATATAACCATAACCAATACCATTATTTATAACTTGATTAAATCCATATCTAACCCTATCAATATACTTCTTCTCCACATCAACAACTCCCAATATTGTTTTTTCTCTAGCGTATATTAAATCACCAAGTAAAGTATCAGGATTACTAGAAGGTGAATATACTTCTTTAAGCAAATAAGGTTCCAATCTAACACCACCATTAGCCAAAGTAGAAATGTACTGCGATAATTGAATTGGCGTATAAGTATCATACTGACCTATAGCATAATCAAGTAAATGACCAGAAAGTTTAGACTTACCACTATAACCCAAAGATTCAACAGGTAAATCTATTCCTGTTTTAACCCCAAGACCAAAAGAAGCATACATACTACGATATTTAGAAAAAGCATCGTCACTTATTTTTAAAGGCTTATCATACTGGTAATTACCATTGCCTACCTTAATAGCAATTTTATACTGATAAACATTAGAAGAATAAGCCAAAGCATAAACATCATCAATAAGACCCATTGTACGCCAAGAACACTTCAAAGGCGTATTTTTAATTTTAATACATTCATCCATTAATTTTGTTCCTATATCTATGGCATTATATTTATAACCAACCAATATTGAAGCTCCCTTTACAACACTACCAGGAGTTACAGGCAAAGTCACAATACCAGGAGTATAATCAACAACATAATACTTTCCATCATCACCTTTTCTTACCTGTTTACCAGACATAGCCAATATCTCTCCAGTTTGAGGATTAGAAACAACAACAAAAGATCTATTATAATAACCAGTATTAGCCTCATACTTAGTATTCAAAACCTCTTCCGTCAAAATACTCTCCAATCTCTTTTGAAGTTCAATATCGATAGTTAAAACAATATCATTACCCCTTTTTCCTTCACTAACCAAAGAATAAGTATTGTTATCTCCTACCTTATATATAGCCTTTGTACCCTTCAAATAATTTTCATATTGATATTCCAAATAACTAATACCTACCCTATCATCTAAAGAATAACCAAGTTCTAAATAATGATTAGCAAGTTCTTTAGGTATACCTTGTTTATCAGAAGAAACATTACCAAGTATAGACTTAAAAGTATCCCCATATAAATATATTCTTTCCCAATCAAGTTTTGTATTAAAACCAGACAAAGAATCAATATTCTCAGATATATAAGCATATTCCTCTTCTTTAACATCTTTATTCTTTATGATTTTTTCAGCATAAGAATAACCTTTATTCATCAAATAATATATATAAGCAGCCTCTTTATTAACACTACTTACCTCTTCATCACTAATCTTAGTCAAAGCTATTTTCTTTATATCATCCAAAGATTTCTTTCTACCATTTTCATTTTTTCGTTCTTTATCACTAACTCTCTCATTAACATCATCAATATGTTCAATATAAAAAAATCCCCTTAACATACTATCAGTTACTTTACTATAATCTATCTCCAATTTAGTACTAATTAAATATGCCAATTCCACTTCTCTTTCTGAAGTGACATCTTTATCCTTTTTATAATAAATAGTCTTTACAGCTTTATTATCTACAAGCAAATTATAATTTCTATCATATATTCTACCCCTAGGAGCAGAAGATGAAGTAATTGTTCTCTGAGTAGCATTAACAAGTAAATCACTATATTTATCACGTTCTATAATAGTTAACTGCATAAGTCTAAAATATACTATAATAGCCAATAAAATAATTATAACACTTAATAATTTATATCTCTTAACAGTTATTTCCTCCAAATTTTTACTACCAATATCCTTCTTATTAATACGATAATATGATGTATTTTTTTTAACAACTTTTTTTCTACTATAACTACCATTAACATATTTATGCTTTAAAATACTCATATTATCATCCTTTCATTATTATTATAGCATATTTTCCAAAATCTATCATACTTTTAATTAGGTACATAATAATATTAAGAAAGGAATAAAAAATGAACATACTATTAATAAGCAAATATATAAACAAATTAACTAAAGATGACATAAAAACATTTGCATATAACAAAGGAATACCCATAGAAGAATATGAAATAGATATCATATATTCTTATATTAAAAAATATTATAAAGAATTTCTACAAGGTAATGACACACTAATATTAAATAATCTTAAAAAAGAAATAAGTGAAAATACATATAACCATATTATTAATCTATATAAAGAATATAAAAGAAAACTTACATAATTATCATTGATAAAACGAATACACATTGGTTATAATCTTACCAAAATTGGTAAAAAGTAGGTACAAACAACAAATCTTAAAAAATATTTACTATAATAAACTTAACTTAAGGAGAGATAATATGACATTAGGTGAAAAAATCAGAAATTTAAGAAACAACAATAACATATCACAAGACAAATTAGCTAAAATGTTAAATATTAATAGAAATAATCTATCTAGAATTGAAACAGATAAATCTGTCCCTACATCAGATATATTATATAATCTAGCCAAAATATTTAATATTAGCATAGACTCACTACTTGAAATAAATAAAACTGAAGAAAACAATTTACAAAAAAAGGAAAAAATATCTAAAATAACAAAATATTGCAATAGCTTATCATTACAAGAATTAGACTTTATAATAAAAATAATAAAATCTATGCAACTATAAATATCAAAATAAAATACGTATTGTATTTTATTTTTATTATTTAACCCCATTAATTTAAACAAATATTACACTATAATCATACAATAGTACCATAATAATACACATTTTTTCAGTTGACTATAAAAAACTAATGCTTTATAATTAAAATAGACTAGGAAGTGTTATATGCAAACAAAATATCAAGAAGAATTAATAAATATTATAAACAAAACGCTAGACGCCCATGATGATACTATTACCTCAAATAACAGAACTAAACAAGAATTAGATATTAATCTATATCTATTATTAATAGAGTTAAATGGCAAAGAATATAAAGGAGAAATAGATAAAAAAGAAGCTTTAATTATTGATGATTTTCTAAGACTATTAAACAATTATAAAGTACAAATAGAATTAAAAAGAACACCCGAACACTTAGAAGAACAAGTAGAAAAAATAAAAGAATTATATTACAATAACACTGCCATACTAAATAACTATTTATCTAGTAGCATAACATTAGAAAACATTTTAACAACTGGTAGTAAAAATGATATAGATGAACTAATAATAGATATAACAAGGAAAAAAAACAACAAACAAAAATATATTGCTAACATAGATAACAAAAGACAAAAAATACTAGAATTAATAAAAGAAGGAGAAAATATATATGTTAAAGAAGGCTATGTTATAATAGATAGTATTACTTTAACTATTGAAGAATTTAAAGAAATATTTTCTTATTTACTAAATATTGATAACTTTGAATCAAAATATAACAATCCAAAACTAAAAAATGCACAATTATGTATATATATGGATATTATAAGTAATATCAATAATAAAACCATATCATCAAAAAGAATAAGTAAAATACTAATTCAACTATTACTACAAGAACTAAGTAAATTAGAAATCTATACAGACGAAAATACTGACAGTAGTCACTTTATTATAGAAAATATAAAATTAAATGATTTATCAAAAGAAGAAACACCTAATGATAAATCTTCAAAAATTATTATCAATAATAAAAATATATATATATCTAATGAATATCTAATAAACAAAATATTATCTCTATTTAAAGAAGGAAAATACTATTTTACGGAAGATATGTTTGTTATTGACGGAGATAAAAATGATTTTAAAGGAAAAATACCTATTAGCCAAATGATTTCATACCTAACACATCTTTTAGTCACAACAATAAAATCTGAAAAAAAACACAACTATAGTAAATAATTACTATAGTTTTTATTAAACACATGTACGAAATAAAGTTGACAATATCTATTTCCTATGATAGATTATATATAGAAAATAACAAATATATGAAAGAGTGATTATATATAATGGATTCAATTGAAGAAATAAAAGGTATTGGTAAAAAAACAAAAGAATTATTTAATAAACTAGGAATTTACACCAAAAATGATTTAATACATTATTACCCATATAGATATGAAATATTAAAAAGAACCAATATAGAAGAAATATATACTACAAATAAAATAATAATAGATGGACGCATTATATCTGATGCTCTTTTAGTATATCTAAGTAAAAATCTAAAAAGGATTACATTTAAAATAGATATTGATAATAATATTCTAAACGTTATTATTTATAACAGAATATATCTATTAAATGAATTAAAAACAAATAAAGAAATAACAGTAATAGGAAAATATGATATAAATAAAAAAGCCATCATAGCTAGTGACATAAGATTTGAAAAATTAAGTGATACACCCAAAATAGAAAGCATCTACCACAAAACACCTGGATTAACACAAAAAATTATATCCAAAAGTATACTAAATCTATTAGAAGAAAACAATAATATTCCAGATTATATACCAGAATATTTATCAGATAAATATAATTTCATTAGCAAAAAAGAAGCTATACATGAAGTACATATACCAAGCACTATATTAAATCTAAAAAAAGCAAGACAAAGGCTAAAATATGAAGAACTATTTATGTATTTACTAAAAATAAATTATTTAAAAGAAAAAATAACTGAAGATGAAAAAGCTATAAGTAGAAATATAAATGATAATGAAATACAAAACTTTATTAACAATTTACCATTTACATTAACCAAAGATCAACATCAAAGTATAAATGAAATAATTAATGATTTAAAAAGCAAAAAAAGAATGAATAGATTATTACAAGGAGATGTTGGAAGTGGCAAAACAATCGTTGCCTTCGTGTCAACATACGCTAACTTTTTAAGTGGATACCAAACTGCCTTAATGGTCCCAACTGAAATATTAGCAACACAGCACTATAACGAAGCATTTAAGCTATTTTCTAAGTATAATATTACAGTTGAATTATTAACTTCATCAACAAACAAAAACAAAAAAAAAGACATTTTAAACAAATTATTAACTGGCGAAATAGATTTACTAATAGGAACACAAAGTTTAATACAAGAAGATGTAAAGTTTAAAAATTTAGGACTAGTAATTACAGATGAACAACATAGATTTGGTGTCAATCAAAGAAATGCCTTTAAAAACAAAGGTATAACACCAGATATATTATCAATGAGTGCTACCCCTATTCCAAGAACATATGCTCTAACTATATATGGTGATATGGAAATATCATCCATAAAAACAAAACCAGCTAATAGAAAAGAAGTTATTACATATTTTAAATTAGAAAATGAAATAATAGACATATTAACACTTATGAAACAAGAACTAGACAAAAAACACCAAATATATGTAGTAGCTCCAATGATTGAAGAAGATGAAAGTAATGTTGAAAATGTAAACGATTTAGAAAATAAAATAAATAGAGCATTTAGTAAAATAGCCAAAACAGCATCTATCCATGGAGGAATGTCTTCCATAGAAAAACAAAATATAATGAAAAAATACGAAAGTGGTGAAATAAATATATTAATCTCTACAACAGTCATAGAAGTTGGAGTTAATGTAAGTAATGCCAGTATGATTGTAATTTGGGATGCTAATATGTTTGGACTATCTACCCTACACCAATTACGAGGCAGAGTCGGAAGAAGTAACATTCAAAGTTACTGTATATTAATAGCCAAAGAAAATTGTGAAAGATTAAAAATGTTAGAAAAATGTAATGATGGATTTGAAATAAGTGAATATGACTTCAAAAACAGAGGTGAAGGAGATCTTTTTGGAATAAGACAACATGGCGACACAGGACTAATAATTTCCAATATAAGTAAAGACTATGAAATGCTATTAAAAGTAAAAGATGACATTAAAGAATTTATTGAAATATATAAAACTAACAAAGAAAAATATAACGATATCTATAACGAATTAACCAAGATTGACACAGTTGACTAATTTTTTCAAAAAATATATTGCATAAAAATAAAAAATATATTACAATAATATTGTCATAAGATAACAAAGTATCTTATGAACAACCTTTTTACACTCTCTACGAATATATGTAGGAGTGTCAACCAAAACCCCCTGAAGACTAGCCGAGAGGCTAGTCATTTTTGTTTATTCCAATAAAATCAAGGGTTTACGAGGGTTAATTATCTAAAAAACACTATTCCAGGTAACAAAAAGGTAACACTTTTTGTTACTTAAGTGTTACCTGAAAGCCAATTTTACAAAAAATAATCTTCATAAATGCTTATAAAATAAGACTTTTTGATAAAAATGAGTCAGTCCAAACGGTTTTGGTTGATTTGTATGGTATAATGGTATTAATAATAAAGAGGTGAAAGAATGAATATTGAAAAACTTAAATTTTATGTTGATAATTGGTATGAATATATTGAAAAGAAAAATATAGAATTACTAGAAAAAGAAATTGGAATGTCGTTTAAAGATTTTGTTATTGAAATATTAGGTAACGTTTATAATGAATATAAGGATATAATACGATTCATACCAGTAAGTAAAGACAATTGTTCTGAATATATTATTAAGCCGCAAAATGGTCGCTATTCATTAGAAGATTTTTTAATTAATAGATTATTAAGAAATGTTTCAATGATAAAATATCAAGAACAATATTTTATGAGTGAATCTAATTATGATCATACTTATGGAGAAGTCTTGCTTGATAAAGAACGTTTACAAATGCATTTAAAAGATGTTGGTCAAAAAAGAAAACTTGTAGCACATGAGTTATTACATGGACTTAAAACTCAATTCATTGATAATAATATTTTTAGAAGTGAAGAATATTTTAAATTAAAAGAAAGAATAAAAAGACAAAGAATTGAAGAAGTAAATGATTTTAATTATAATGTTGGTTATGGTCAAAATGGTCTTTACTCGCACTGTGGGTTAACACCAAATCAAAGATATTTAAAGTTGATAAATGCAAGTAGCCAATCTTTCGATACAGAAAATTTAGATGAAATATTTAATGAACTTGATGCAATAAGAGCTTCTAAAGATACATACAAAGAAGTTAAACAATTTAATAATGGATTATGTGTTATAATAAAAAATCCGGAATCTTCAAATGCATATATTACTAATTATGCATATATAATGGAAAGATTATTAGACAAAGAAACTTTATTTGCTGGAATGTATATTGATCCACAGATGATGTTTGATCAAATTAACAAATTATATACTGATATATTTCAGAAACAATATAATAGTAATAAAACAGCATTAGAAATAATTGCAGAACAACTAAATTTTATAAAGAAAAATCCTACTGCTACTGATGCACACGAAAAATTATTAACAACTTTATATGAATGCATCAATAGAAAAGATGTATTAAATAATTATAATGCTCAAATCAGAGATAATAATATTACTTGTTTAGGAAATAATGGACTATTAGAAATCGTTAATGGAAGATTAAAGATATATAGCAATTTGGCATATGCAGATGAATATGAATCTGTGAGAAATAAATCTAAATAGGAAATATAATTTTATAATAAAAACGAGGTAACAAAAAGGTAACATTTTTTCAAAATTAGGTTGTACTGAAGCAGCATGAAATTGGACTAAATTGGCCTAAAATGGACTTTTTTAAACCCGTTTGAACTATAACAACGGATTTAAAATCCCCCTGAAGACGGAACGATTCAATGTTCCGTCATATTTTTGTTTGCCCATAAATAAAGGGATTGCTAGGATTGTAGCATTTAAAAAGTTGTAAGAACTTACAATTTATATACGAATTATATACGAATTTCGGGGTCAAAAAAACGAAAAATGTTATTTTTAAAGGCTTAAAGCCCATATAATTATTAGCAAAAAAATCTGCTCTCTTCACACTCAAGAGAGTGAAAATTGTGATATAATTAATGTAGGAGTTGATAGTATGGAATTGGTCAAGGTATTGTGGCAGTTTTTTTCCGGATTAATTACAAATCCGTGGTTTGTTACATTACTAATATTAAGTATTCTTGCTGACATATTATATCCAAAGTTTAGAGGTTTCATGGGAGAATTTTGGGTAAAACAAGAATTAAAAAAATTGCCTATGGATAAATATATAGTATTAAATGATATAATGGTAAAACAGAACAATAGCACACATCAGATAGATCATTTAATTATTTCACAATTTGGAATATTTGTAATTGAAATGAAAAATTACTATGGACTTATTTTAGGTGAGGAACATAAAGATAAGTGGATACAATATCTGGGAAAGAAAAAGAGTTACTTTTTAAATCCTATTCATCAAAATTACGGTCATGTAAAAGCATTAGAAAAATTATTAAATTTAGATAATAAATACTTTATTCCAATAGTATGCTTTTCCAATCAAGCAAAATTGAAAATTAAAGCAAAAAGTATTGTAGTTCCATTGGATTATTTAGTATCAACTATAAAAAGTTACCAAAATATTATTTTAGATTCTAATTTACAAGAAATATATAATAGAATTATAGAAGTGAATATAATAAATAAATCAGAAAGAAAGAATCATGTTAAAAATATTAGAAATAAAATAAGTGAAGATAATAGTAAAGTAGATAATATGATTTGCCCTAAATGTGGTGGCAATTTAGTTGTGATAAATGGTAAATATGGTTCATTCATAGGATGCTCAAATTATCCTAAATGTAAGTTTACTAAAAAAAGATAAAAAATTAATTGAGGTATTAATATGCACGATTTAAAATTTGATAAAGAAATACATAGTAATTTTAATGATGAAATTATTGATTACGGTATAGTTGAAGGAAATAATATAATTGTATTTATTAAAGCAGGACAGGATGGTTCATTATACGGATATCAAAACAAATATATAAAAATGGCAAGAAGATTAAATAAAAAATATGGATGTTCGGTTATATGTTCTTCTAATCCATTTGATGGGAATAACCCTTTAGACAATGCAATGGAAATAATTGAAGATTATGCTAAAATATTTGATAATTACAAAATATACTATTTAGGATATTCAAATGGTGCACTAATAGGAGCATGGTTTGGAGTAAAGTATCCTAAAATAAAAAGAATGGCTCTTGTAAATGGGCCATTAATGTATAACTTTCACAAAACAAAAGAAGGCGCCTTATCATTTAATGGAGATATGATTAGTTTTATATATGGTGAATATGATCAATCTATTGGATACATCGACTTATTAAAAAATATGGAAAATGATAAAATAAAAGTGTTTGTAGAAAAAGGACAAGATCATCATTTTAGTAAGAGTGAGAAAAGCTTTCAAGAAATACCTGAAAAATATTTATTTGAAATTGATAATAAAAGATAATTTAAATTGTGATATAATTAAATTATAAGGAGTGATTATATGGAAATTGGAAAATTAAAAGAAGTCGAATTAAGAAATTTATGGAAACATGAACAGTATGATTTTTCAGAATGGTTGTCGCAAAATGAAAACATTGAACTGTTAAATGATATTTTGGGATTGACTTTAACTGATATATCAAAAGAAGTTTATGTTGGTTCATATAGATGTGATTTGGTAGCTGTAGACGAATCAAGTGGAATTAAAGTAATAATTGAAAATCAATTAGAAAGTTCTAATCATGAACACCTAGGTAAAATAATTACATATGCTTCAGGATTAGATGCTCAAGTTGTTGTATGGATAGTAAAGAATGCAAAGGAAGAACATAGAAGCGCTATAGAATGGTTAAATAATAATACTAATAGTGATATTAATTTCTTTTTAATCGAACTACATGCTTATAAAATTGGAGATTCATTACCAGCCCCATATTTTGAAATAATAGAAAAGCCTAATGATTTTATTAAAAATAACAAAGTTAACGGTAACAAAAATGAATTAAATAAATCACAGTCAGAAAGATTAATATTTTGGAATAGATTCAATGAAATATTGATAGATAAGGGAAAACCATTTAATGTAAGAAAAGCCACTACTGATCACTGGTATGATGTTGCAATCGGATCTAGTTCATCACATATTTCAATTGAGTTAATTAATAAAGAAAAACACGTTAGAATAGGCTTATATATGGTAGACGATAAAGAATATTTTGATAAATTATTTGCAAATAAAGATACAATTGAAACACAACTAGGAATAAAACTTGAATGGCAAAGAGAATGCTCAGGTAATGTTAGTAGGGTAAAATATAAATTACCAGGATTGGATTATGATAATCATTCTAATTATGATGAATTAATTAACAAATCAATTGATATTGCTGCAAATATGCAAAAAGTGTTTAAAAAATATATATAATTATAACTTAAATAATCATTGTTAAAAAGGTGATAGTATGACTGTAATATGGGATGAAGATTTAGAAAAAATATACAATAAATTAGAAAAAATAGATGTTAAAGACATTGAATGTGGGACAGTAAGATTTATAACTTATTCAGAAAAAGGTTCTATGGGCTCACCGGGTGATTTTACAATGTTAACAAAAGATTGTAAGGTATCTGAAAATAATTATTTAAGCGGAACTATTACAAATGAAGATATAATAGGAATTATTCCAGAATTTAAAGATGTAAAAATCGGTTTTAGAACATTTTATGGATCAGGTCTTGATAATTGGAATGTATTTAATATGGGATTTGGTAATTTTCTACTTGTACATAAAGAGATTAGTGATAAGTTTATAAAGAGTATACAATACTACATGCCATTTAAGATAAGCAAAAGAAGTGTAGTATATAACTTGCAAGAATTATATACTACATGGTTATATGGTGCATTAACTGCCTTAAAATTTGAAAAATAATTATAAAATATAAATGTTTTAAGAACTTAAAATTATATACGATTTTACATACGAATTTTCTAAATTCCCAAGTTGTCTCAAGTGTACTCAAGTGTGAAAATAACGAGTAATAAAGGGAATTAACGAGTCACGAATATCCCATAAAGCCGAAAACTCGGACCCCCTGAAGGACCTCGAAAGAGGTCCATTTTGTTTGTTTGAATTTAAGAAATTTAAATTAGGAATATATATATTTAAATATATTTGTATAAGTTTAATAAAGTTTATTAATTTTGGTATCTAAATTTATCACTTTTTACTAAAATACCACAATAGATTGACTTTTGTGGCAAAATAGTTTAAAATTGTATCGAGAGGTGATTAAAATGATATTACTATATAAAGAACTTATTAAAAAATATAAAAGTAATTATAAAATAAAAAAACTAATTGAAGAAGGAAAAATATTTAAAATTGAAAAGGGAATTTATAGTGATAAAAAGGATGTAAATTATTTAGAAATAATATCAAAAAAATATCCTAATGCAATATTTACTATGGATAGTGCATTTTATTACCATAATTTAACAGATGTCATTCCTGAAAAAGAACATCTTGCATTAAAAAGAGATAGCACTAAAATTAGTGATAGTAGGATTAAAGTTGTATATTATCAAGATAAATTTTTTGATATTGGTAAATCAACTTTAAATATAAATGGTGTTGAAGTTAAAGTGTATGACAAAGAAAGAATGCTAATAGAACTAATAAGAAATAGAAATTCAATCGGTTTTGATTATTACAAAGAGATAATTGAAAATTATAGAGAAATTAAAGAAACACTTAATACAAAAAAAATAGCCGAATATATAAGTAATTTTGCAATAGAAAATCACTTATATGATGTTATTATGAAAGAGGTGTTTTAATGAATATAAATACAATATTTAATAATTATTTAGCAAATGGATATTCAAATTTAAATGCTATTTCGAAAACTTGCCAAGATATTATTTTAGTTCAAATAAGCAATTCTAGCTTAAATAAAAATGTAACAATTAAGGGTGGAGTTGTAATGATGGCTATTTCTAAAGATATAAGAAGAGCAACACAAGATTTAGATATAGATTTTATAAGATATTCTTTAGATGATTCAGCAATAGAAGCATTTATAGAAAAATTAAATGATAAAGATATTAAAATAAAAATTACTTCACCAATAAAAAGACTTCATCATCAAGATTATGATGGTAAAAGAGTTTTTATAGATATATCTGATAATTTTGGTAATGTATTTTCTACTAAATTAGATGTTGGTGTGCATAATGATATTGATATAGACCAAGATGAATTATGTTTTGATTTAGGTATAGATTCTAATAGTGTTACATTACTTGCTAATTCAAAAGAACAAATATGTGTAGAAAAAATAAAGTCATTATTAAAATTTGGTATTACATCAACTAGATACAAAGACATCTTTGATATCTATTATTTGATAAATAAAAATGATTTTGATAAGCGACGTTTTTTAAATTACTTAGATAAATTAATTTTCAGAAACGAATCAATTGAAGAAAGTAATATAACAGAGTTACAAAATAATTTAAAATATACATTATCAAATAAGAGATTTAAATCCATGGTTAATATGGCAAAAAACAATTGGCTTGGATTGTCTATAGATGATACGGTTAATTCAATTTTAGACTTCATATCTTCGTTGGAGTTAGTTGAGGTATAATAATATGAATAATAGTGAAATATTAAAATTAATAAAAGTTAAAGAACTAGAAATAAAAAAATTACAATTAGAAATAGATGAATTGAAGAAACGATTTAACGAAATAACAATAAATTCATCAGAAGATATTTCAAGTCGTGAAGATTCAGTTAAAATATTTATGAATTATTTTAAAGGAAGAAATGATGTATATCCTTATTTATCTATTGATAAAAATAATCCAAATATTAAATATTATATACCCGCATGTACAAATGAATGGAAAAATGGTGTATGTAATAAAACAATGGGTAAAAAATGTAAAACTTGTCAATATAGGGAAAACAAACCAATATCAAAAGAAACAATTTATAAGCATATGTATGGAAATTATCCAATAGGTATTTATCCTCTTTTAGAAAATGATACTTGTTTTTTTCTATCATTAGATTTTGATGATAAAGATTCAAAAAAAGATATTAAAAGTGATGTATTAGCATTTGCAAGTGTTTGCGATAAATATGAAGTACCTATTGCTATAGAACGTAGTAGATCTGGTAATGGAATACACATATGGATGTTCTTTGATACAAATATAAAAGCAATAACAGCAAGAAAATTAGGTAGTTTATTATTATCTAAAACTATGGAAATATCAAATATTTCAATTTCCTCTTTTGATAGAATGTTTCCTAATCAAGATACATTACCAAAAGGTGGGTATGGTAATTTAATAGCACTACCATTTCAAAATGAACCATCTAAATATGGAAATACATTGTTTATTGATAGGAATTTTATTTTAATAAAAAATCAAATGCAATATTTAAGTTCTATTCATAAGTTAACTGAAATAGAAGTTTTTGAAAAAATAAAACAATTATCTAATGAAACTATTGATATTAGTCATGAAATAATTGATATGCAAAATGAAGTAAAATTAAAGAGTAAAAATAATATAGATTATCCTAAAAGTATTAAAGTAATTTTAAAGGATATGGTATATATTGATAAAGCTAATCTTGATGGAGTAGTAAAAAATAGTTTTAGAAGACTTGCTACCTTTGCTAATCCTGAATTTTATAAAAAACAAAAATTAAGAATGTCCGTTTATAATGTTCCTATGGTAATTGATTGTAGTAAAGAAGATGAAAAGTATTTAAAATTGCCAAGAGGAACATATAATTATTTAGAGAGTCTATGTAATGTTAATAACATTGAAATTATTAGTAAAGATGAGAGATTTGTTGGAAATAAAATAGAAGTTAAATTCAATGGTAGTTTAAGAGAAGAACAACAAATAGCAATAGACCATATGTTAAAATATGATAATGGAATATTATGTGCTCCGACAGGATTTGGAAAAACAGTAATTGGATGTAAACTTATAGCAGAAAGAAAAGTGAATACACTAATATTGGTAAATAAAATTCAATTGCTTAATCAATGGAAAGATAGAATAAAAGAATTTTTAGATGTAAAAGAAGTTGGTGAGATAAGTAGTAAGAAAAAGAATATTACTAATGTTATTGATGTTGTAAGTGTAAAATCATTATGGAATAATGGAAATGTTTTAGACATTGCAAAAAACTATGGAATGATTATAATTGATGAATGTCATCATACTGCAGCATATACTTTTGAGCAAGCAATTAATACAGGAAATGCTAAATATGTTTATGGAATATCTGCAACACCAGAAAGAGAAAATGGACATACTCCAATCATAAAAATGCAATGCGGTGATATTAGATATAAAGTGGATAGTCTAAAATTTAATAAAAAATTGAATATTCCTATGAAAGTAATTGCGAAGAAAAGTCATTTAAATTTTACAAATCAAAATATTGATAACTATGAATTAAATGAAATTAATGATTTGATAGCAAAAGATATTATACGTAGTGAAAATATTATTAAAGATATTAAGAAGGAATATGATAATGGAAAAAATATATTAGTGTTAACAGAAAGATTAGAATTAATGAATTACATTTATGACAAATTATCAAAATATACAAATAATATTTTTAAATATTATGGTGGAATTGGCAAAAAAATTCTTAAAAGCTATATGGAATTAAATAATCAAATAAATGAAAACAAAGATAATAAAATTATAGTAGCTACTGGGTCGTATATTGGTGAAGGGTTTGATGATTCAAAGCTTGATGTATTATTTTTAACAATGCCTATTTCTGGTCAAACTAGAGTAACACAATATGCTGGAAGATTACATAGGCAAGATAGTAATAAAAAAGAAATATTAATTTATGATTATATAGATGATAATTTTTCAAAAACTCGTAATATGTTTTTGAAAAGAAAAAAAACATACGAGAAATTGGGTTATGAAATAGTTGAAGAAAATTAGTGTTTTAATTTTAATGTGTGATAAATAAAAATAATATTAATATGATTTATTATTATTTTTCTAGATACCAAAATCAGATACTAAATGTTAAATATAAAGTTATTTTAATAAACTTTGATAAATTTTGATAAAAGAAAAAGCTTTATTTTGTAAGACTTTAATCAATTAATAAATTGTTACGAACTGATAATAATATTTCCCCCTGAAGCTAAGGCGAGAGCCTTAGCATTTTTTATTTTACCACTATTCAAAAAACATGTAAAACATTAAGACTTTGATCTCTTCAGGGGGCGACTAGGTTCCATATTGTCAGCATCTATAAAATATATAAAACCCTTTATTTATAAGGGTTTATGCACATATTAGTTTATTTCAGTTTATTCAAATTTATATGTTTTTAGGTACTTTAAGCATCTAATTACGTACCTAAAAATTAATCATTTTTATTATTCTTTTCTACTAATTTTTCCAATCTCGCTTTCATCTCTTCAATATTTTTAGTCGTATCCTTTATACTTACTTCTTCATCATTTTCCATAAACTCTTTATAAATTTTAAACGCTTCTTTTTCTAAATTTGTTCCATTTACATTAATATATTCCTCTATCTTTTTAAATGATTCTTGTATTTCTCTATCAGCAGAATCAAATCGTTTAATTGCCTCTGGATCTTTCATAAATAAATCATATAAATTACTACCATTAAATAATTGATCAAACAATTCTAATGATCTTTCATTATCCTTTTTAAAAATTTCATTTAATCTATTTTCATTTTCTGGTATTCTTAGTTTCAATTCATCAACTTTATTTGATAATTTATCCATTGAATACTTTATTTTTGGCTTATTTAAAACAATTTCTTTTATTTTTGTTTTATCGATTTGATTATAAACTTCACTAAAAATGTCATTTATAGTTAATCTCAAGTTTTCTAATATTTCAAAATCTATGTATGCAGCAAATAAAATATTATTATCTTCATCATCTTTTAGCGAATGATTTACTTGATGTCTTATGGTCTCAATTATTTTAAATAGAGTTGCCTTATAATTTTCCTTTTTATAATATTTATTGTCATTTGCAATAAATTCTTGATTGATCATCTTTTCAAATTCTTCATATTTTTTTGTATTAATAAAATACTCTTTAGAATCTTGTATAGCTTTAACTAAGTTATATATTGATGCACAGTATATTCTATATATTCTATCTCTATCTGTAAATGTATTAATAAAGTATTCTTTGTTTTCAAAATCAAGATAAACTTTAGATAATGTGTTAGACATTGCAACAAATTCTTGTACATTTAATATTTTACCTATTTGCTTATCAGTATATTTCATCATATCACCTTCAACAATTTTCTATTATACTACAAAAAAAGCAGTTAAAAAACTGCTTATATGCTTTCAATATATTTCTTTAAATATTCTCTTAATCCTTCATCACAAACATAAATGTATGTTCCTAACATACCTCTAGTCATCATTGTTCTATAAATATTCAATAAATAATTTAACAATTCTTCATCTGTTGTATCAGCTTTTCCTTTTGCATCATAATAATTGCTTCTATCTACGATAAATTTATTATTCTTTATATCATATTTTAATTCATTGCCAATAATTAATCCAGTATAATTTAAATCAAAACCTTGAGTTGTATGAATACTTCCGATTTCATTAACTGCATTTTTAGAATTAATCCAGTCATAAGCCTGTGAATTCCAAATATACTTATAATTGCCTATCTCTATATCATATAATCCATTACTATCTTTGGAGATAGTTGAATCTAATGGTAAATGTTTTCCTTTGCTATTCCATTTCCAAGCATATCCAGCAATATTTCTGCATAGCCCATACTCAGAATCTTTTGATTTAATATTTTCAACCATTTCATTTACATCATCAAAAAGTTTTAAATCATATTTTTTAAATTCTATTTTCTTTTTAGGTGGAGTATTACTAAATACAGCTCTAACGTAATCAATGTATTCATTACCACCTGCTAAGCATCTTAGTTGTGCAGTTAATTGATATGTATGATAATTTTTCCTTAGCATCAATTTATCAAAGTCTTCTTTTCTTACATCAGTAGGCTTTATTGATTGATTTTCATCATAAAATAGTATTTGATATTTACTCTTCATTAAAATCCAATCCAGTTCAGTTCCAGAATTGCCAAGATTCATTCTTCTATTATTTTCATCAAATGTTCCATATTGAGTTAAATTTTTTCTTCTTCTAAGTCTGTGTGCTTCATCTACAATTAGCAAATCATAAATTTCATCATTTTTACCTATATCATGAGGACTAAGCACCATATTTGAATTTAAACCTTTAATACTTCTAAATACCTTTTTTAATGTACTTCTTAAGTTTTCCATCGGTATAACCAATCCTATTTTTAAATCATCTACTGCATCATTAATTTTTAATATTTCTGATAAATTTTGCTCAACTTGATCTTCTTCTATTTCAATTTGTGTTGAATCTTTTGCCTGAACTAATAATTTAAGCAAATAAATACCAAGAATTGTCTTACCTGTGCCTGCTCCACCTTCAACAACAAAAGTACCTTTTTCTTTTTTATGTACTAAATCTGATAAATCACTTAAAATATCATTAACAATCAAGTATTGATCAACTGTTAAAGCTTTATACGGAGAATATTTAAATAAATCTGAATTAGCAATCATTTTTAGGTCATTTTTTACAAGCCCTTTTGATTTTAATTGCAACCATATTTCTCTAAATTTAGTTTCATACATTTCTCTTTGATAATAATTGTGATTTTGAAGTCCACCATTACCATTTTGTAATTTGAACTTGTTATCTGCAGACATATATTTAATTAAAAATGATTCTAAATCTAAAATGGAAGATTTATTAAATGTATCATCACCTATTATATTAATTTTATCTAGATTTCTTCTTACTTCATTTGCCCAATGTTGATTTGATCTAATGCTAACATCAGTTGTCTCTCCAACATATGCTTCCTCATTATTATTAATTATATAAACAACAGGCCAATTAGTTCCATATTTTTCACTCTTTAATGAATTAGAAGTTTTTGCATTAAACTTCTTTGTTATAATTTCTGTCATTGTAACACTTCCTATAACTTATTATATTTTGTGCTAACTCCCTTAGCTTTTTCCACAGGATATTTTCTAGCAGTTTTATCCATTTTATCTAAAACTATTTGTTTAGCATCAACACCAAGTTTATCAGCCATTAAAATGCAGTAATTAATTACATCTGCAAGTTCTTCTTTTACTTCTTCTAAATCAAACTCATTATTCCATTGAAAGCATTCCAATAGTTCTCCTGCTTCAATACAAATACTTTTTGCTAAATTTTCTGGTGAATGGAATTGATCCCAATCACGTTCTTTTGTAAATTCTACAACTTTATTTGTTAATTCCTTCATAGCTTACCTCCTAATTAAATTCCATACTTTTGATCAATTATGAAATTAATAGCCTTAGTAATATCAGTTCCTAAATTTTGATTTATGTGTGTATTTAAATCATCATAATTAGCTAGTCCATCTTTAGAATTTAAACACTCCTTTAAGCAATAATTTGCTAATGTTTCTGCTTCTATTGTTACAATTTTAAAATCTTGAATATCAGTTCTAACACCTCTACTAAATTTTGGAGAAACAATTATACAATAATTAGAATTATTTAATTTAATATGATTAGTTATTCTTATTGGATTAATGGCTTGTGTTTGATGATGAGATGTTTTTGCATCTACATTAATTTTATATAGTGATTCATCATTATCTTCCATTACACATAACAAATCTGTATCTCCAGAGCCACTTATTATTTCAACATTTCTATTTTCCCTAAATAATTCAAAAACAGGTTTGAGGCTTGCTTCGAAACTCTTTCCATCTCTTGTACCATATTTTGATTGATAAACCATATCTTTAATAATATCAACAACATCTGCTCTATTATCTTGATTTGGTATTACTATTGAAATATATTTTAAAGGTTCAAATTCATACAAATCTCTTATCCAATCATCTTTAGATAAACAATCAGCCTGAGATAAAGGAACTTCAAAAGGACTATATTTATCTAATAATTCTTTAACACTATGCATTAAATTAGGATTAATTTGTACAAAACCAGAATAGTTTTTTCTTGATCCATATGCATCCGTTCTGAATGTATCTCCAGTTCCATGTCTGAAAGAAAATAATTTACCATCATTATGAAAACAATCAGATACAATTTCTAGGCAACCAAATCCAGAAAAAATTCTTAAAAAATAATAATTAATTTCATGCATACAATTAGCAAAAACTTCTTCATAATTTGGTACTGAAGTAAATAAAGTTTTCTTTTTTTCATAAGACATATTTCTAAATTCTAATATACTATCAACAAGTTCATTATATTTTTCCAAATCTATCTTTTCTACAAACGGTAGAAAGTAGACCATTTCATCTATATATAATTTTCTATCCAATTTTTCTTCAGTTAGAAGTTTCAAAATAAATCTACCTATATATATTTTAAAATTACTAGGTGTTTCACTATATGGACTTGGAAATTGCATTGAAAATAAATTGACAAGTGATACTTTTTCTTTATCAGCTGTTTTATTTAAATATAATTCTGTCATAGGGCTTGGATAAAAATTTCCATCTTTTTTGAAGCCAAACATATAAAAACATGCTTGACTTAATCTCACACCCATAGTATTAGTACTTCCTGTTTCACTTCTACCATGATAAGTATTAGTATTTCTTAGATAATTTACTAAATATTCAGAATCTATAATATTATTTTGGTTTTGCATTCCCGAAACAAATGCTTCTAATAGATCACTAGAACTAATATTTTTTTGCATTATCCACTTATTTTCTTTAGACCTATTCAAATTAATCATTAAAATCATCTCCAATCATTTTAACTATATTAAATGCAAGCATCGGTGGGATTGCTTCACCAATAATATGTCTAATGAATGTATCCGTTAATCCTTCTGGAATATCCCATTCTTCAGGTAATGATGAAACAATAAACAATTCTCTTAATGTTAAAACTCTTGCATCAGAGTATGTTCCATCTTTAAGTTTTCTTCCTGGATGAACATTATTATGTGATCCAATGTTCCCATTATTCATTGTTCTTGCTGGCGCTGGTGCATCCCATTTCATACGCTTGTAAGTATTATGAAAACCCTTAATTCGAGTTCCATCTGCCTTTTTTGGATAGTAAACTTCATTAACCATCGCACTACATCCTTCTGGAGTATGTTTCATACATTCAATTTCTCTATTATTATGTATTTTAGCCTCATGAAACTTTAAATTTGACTTTTCCCCTGACTCTAAGCTTGGTAAATGCCCTATTGCTTGTTTCAAAGTAATTTCTTTTTGCTCAACAGGCCATTTCCATAATTTATCCTTTTTATACATTTTTACAATAGCCCTTGGTCTACTTTGCGGTACTCCATAATCTTTTGCATTTAAAATTCTCGTTTCTATTTTATATTTTTTACTATATTTATCAGCTAAAATTTCCTCCAATGTTTTAAAACCATCCTTATATGGAAAATACATTGTTAAAAATCTTGGGACATTTTCAATCATTATATAATCAAAATCTTTCTTGTCTATAACATCCATAATGTCAAACACTAAATAATTTCTTGGATCCGATTGCATTTGAGTTAAATGTTTATTCATTCCTAATGTACTTAACCCTTGACATGGTGGAGTTGCTATTAGAAATTTAACATCATCAGTAATAGAATTTAAAAATTCCTCTTTTTTTTCCTTTATATCACCGACTATCATTTTAGTTTCAGGGTACATTTTAGAATAAAAATCCCCTCTTTTTTGAAGTAATTCATTTGCAACTACTATATCGATTCCTGCTTTTTTAAAATATGTTTCTGCAATACCTGCACTCGCAAACATTGATGCTCCTTTAATCATGTAAATCACCTATCCCTTTTACCACGTTGTAAGCAAGCATTGGAGGTACAGCTTCTCCTACTATTTGTCTAATAAATGTATCACTACACCAACTTGGAATATCCCATTCCTCAGGCAATGATTCAACAATAAACAATTCTCTTAATGTTAAAACTCTTGCATCAGAATATGTTCCATCTTTAAGTTTTCTTCCTGGATGAACATTTTCTTGTGAAGAAATCGCATCGTTTCTCATTGTAAGTGCTGGTGCAGGTGCATCCCATTTCATTCTTTTGTATGTTGCATTAAAACCTTTTATCTTTGTGCCATCTTTTTTTACTGGATAAAACTCCTTATTATCATGTGCCGAGCATCCTGTAGGTGTATGCTTCATCCACAAAACATGAGTGTCCAAATGTTTTCTTGAATTATGATATTTTATATCAGATTTTTCTCCTGATTCTAAACTTGGCAAATGTCCTATTGCCTCTTTTAAAGTAATTTCTTTTTGCTTTCTTGGCCATTTCCACTGCTTGTTTTTCTTATACATAATTGTAATTGCTCTTGGTCTACTTTGTGGTACTCCATAATCTTTTGCATTTAATACTTTCATCTCAATATTATATTTATTTGAATATCTATCTTCTAATATTTCTTTAACTGTTTTTAACTCATCATTATAAGGCAATAACACTTTAAAAAAACCTGGAACATTTTCTATCATTATATAATCAAAATCTTTTTTATCTATTATATCCATTACATCAAAAATTAAATAATTTCTTTCATCTTTCAATTTATCATCTAATGTCCTATTTTTTCCTAAATTACTAATTCCTTGACATGGAGGTGTTGCAATTAAAAATTTTACATCCTTATCGATATTTTTTAAAAATTCTTTTTTTATATTTTTATCTCTAATATCGCCAACAATCATTTTAGATTCAGGATTCATTTCTTGATAAAATTGGCCCCTTTTAGGTAATAATTCGTTTGCAACTACTATGTCAATTCCAACTTTTTTAAAATATGTTTCGCCAATACCTGCACTCGCAAACATTGATGCTCCTTTAATCATTTTTTCACCTCCCGTGACACTATGACATTAACTATCGATGTAGTCCATACCTAAATCTAATGTCATTCTGTCATTAATCTAATATATCGCTGACTTTAATATTGTAATATTCAGCTATTTTTCTAACTACTTCGTTATTTAATTTTCTACTACCTTTTTCATATTTATTGTAAGTAGAAATATCTATACCTAAATAATCAGCAACCTCTTGTTGTGATTTTTTATTATCTAATCTATATTTTTTAACTCTTAACCTAGCTCTTGCCTGAACTTTTTCTTCTAATTTTGCCATGCCTTCAGAAAAATTCATAATATCACCAATATATTGCTGTTTATTTTGCGATACTTCAAAAACAAATCTTCTTACTTCTAAGTCTTCTTTTGTAGATAATTCTGGCATATTTTCAAAAAAATAATCTGTTGAAATTTTATAAAAGTTAGCTAAGTCTCTAATAACTGCTAATGGTGTACATCTATCACCTAACTCATAATGCTTATAAGTAGAAACATTAACACCAACAACTTGAGCTATTTCTTTTTGTGTTAAATTAAATTTACTACGCATATCAGCCATATTCTTACCTATTGCTATATCACTTTTTCTACGATTCTCCACAAGTATACCTCCTAATATCTTCTTGATACCATTATAACATATATTTTCCATTTTGGAACATAAAAATTCCATTTTGTCAATTTTTATCATTTTAGTATTGACATTATGGAACTAGGATGATATATTATAATTGTATTTCCAATTTGGAACTTTTATTTTAAATCTATGATTGACAAATTGGAACTACAAAGTTCTTTGAAAATTTGTAAGTTGCGGAAATCGCCGATATGCCGTAACTCAAAAAAGGCAAGGCAGAAATTATAACCCTATTGGCACGGGAGTTATGAAATAACTAAAATTTCAACAAGTGGGCTTAACTCTACCCTTTTTTAGAGAGAAAGGAGGAAAAATATGAATAAAGAAGTATTAGATTCTATATTACCTACTATGGACACTAATGATATTGTTGAATTAGTTCATAATCACTTATGTGGATTAAGAGTAATAGAAAACAAAGATCGTGAAGATGTTAAAGTAGAATATGGTCTTAATGAAGATATCGAAGATAATTCAAGAGAAGAATTAATAAATGCTTTATATAAAATGAATGAAAAAATAATGAAAAGCAGATAGGAGGTTTGATATATGACTGCAGTTGAAACATTAGAATTATTATCTAAACAATGGTGTACTCTACAAGACTTAATGAAATTAACTAGTCTTGGTAGAAATTCAGCACTTAAAATTAGAAAAGAAATAATAACAGATCTTACTGATCAAGGTTATAAACTACCATGTAATTTAATACCAATGTGTGAAGTAGTTAATAAACTAAATATTAATGTTCCTTACCTTAAAGATATGGCAGAACTGGAGAAATAAATGAAACCTATAGAAGAATTAAATATAACCATAAAAAAAGACAACATTATTGATGGAATAATGAAGTCAAATGGATTATATTGCTTAGTTGCAGAACCAAAAGTTGGTAAGTCATTCTTAGCATTACAGCTTGCCAACTCTTTGGTAAATAATAAACAATTCTTAGGATTCAATACTAATTCCACATCCATTTTATATGTTAGCACAGAAATATCAGAATTACAACTTAAAGAAAGATTAGAAATAACTGGATATACTTTTAAACCTAATTCATTCTTCTTTGTACAAAAAGATGAACAACATAAATTATGTATTAGAGATGATCTATTATTAGATTTAAAAGAGTTCTCTGAAACCTATAATGGAAGATTTGTAATTATAGATATTATGTGTGGAATAGATTACGGATATAAAACTGATATAAATAGTTATAGTGATGTTATGAGGAATATGTTTGATAAATATAGAGAACTTGCTAAAAAATATAATCTTACATTTCTTCTAATACATCATTTAAATAAAGAAGGTAAAACATTAGGTAGCACAGGTATTGATGGTAATATGAATGGTATATTAACATTAATCAATAATAAAGATAATACTTATACTTTAAAAATAATCAATAGAGACTTTGAAGAACAAAATCTTAATCTTATAAGAAATGATAAACTTGAATTTGAAATTATTAACGAAGATAATACTGAATTAGATTTTAATCTTAGTGTATTTATGAGATATGTAATTAAGAAAAAAGAAGTAATATTTACTCCAGCAGAAATGATAGCAGAATTAAATCTACTAATTACACCTTCTCGTTTTGGAAGATTACTAAATAGTAATATTAAAAAATTAGAAAAAGAAGGCATATATGTTGAGTTAAATAGAACTGCTACTTCTAGAAATTACAAAGCTAAGTTTATAGATCCTCTTGTTTTAAAAGAATAAGGTTTTAGGATTTATCCTAACTCACATTTGGTCTATGACCTAGTGAGATAAGTCATAAAATGACTTCTTTCCGTGGTATAATGGAATTAGGGTGAAAACTTATGAATATTAATGATGATTTTAAAGAAATACTTGATTATGCACATATGTGGAATTGGGCTCCAGACATATCTTTAATGCAAGAAATATATAATAAATTTGACAACTCTTATTCAATACTAACCCCATTTGCTTATTGTTATTTAGAAGAGTTAATAAGATCAACAACATCAGAATATGGTAAAGAATTTTTAGATAAAGATGGAAAATCTAAAATGAGAAAATTAGGTATTGGATTAATAAAATTAGCTCAAGATGAAAACAAGAATAATACCGAATATATAAAATTATTAGATGAAGTAAAAGAGTATTATAAGCAATCAACGCCACTTGATAGTGGGAATAATAGAAATAGTGTTGATCATGGATATATGCACCCAAGATTTTGGACACAGGGATCGTTTGAAAAATTAATTCATGATATTGCAAGATTATCAAAATATTCAAAATTTTGACAACCAATAATGGTTGTTTTTCTTTTGTAAAGGAGGTTTTAAATGTATGATGGATATCAAGTATTAAGATTTGAAAATAATTATAAAAGTAAAGATTTATATCTTATAGGAAATGAAATGAATAATAGAGTTGGTACAGGTAATTATGATAAAGAAAGAACTAAGTTTAATATTAAGTATAAAGAACTAGAGAAAGATAATTTATATCAAGATGTTAAATATAAATTAGAAAGTAGAAATATAGAATATCTTCACAAAACTAAAACCAATCTATTAAATGGTGTAACTATATCAAGTGGCCCAGAGTTTTTTATGACTCTGGGTTTACCATTTAAAGAAACAGATAGGAAATATAAAACAGGTAAAAAAGAAGGACAAAATATATGGACTCCTGATATTAAAAGTAAAAATGATATTCCTAAAGAAGTAATTAAATACTTTGATGAAAGTTATAACTTTTTAAAAGAATTAGTTGGTGAAGAAAATATAGTAATGGCTCAAGTACATTTTGATGAAGATACTCCTCACCTACAAGCTTACTTTTTACCAGTAGTAAATGAAGTAAAAAGAAAATGTCATCAAAGAGATAAAGATGGTAATTTGATAAAAGAGATAAAAAAAGATAGAAATGGAAAAGATAAAGAAGTACCTATTCTACTCAGAGATAAAAATGGTGAGATGGTGTATGAAACAGTTAAAGGTAAATTTTTAAATAATGATCAATTTTGGAAAGATTTAGGTGGTAGTAATTCTTTTTCTAAACTACAAGATAGATTCAACAAATATATAACAAGTAAAGGTTTTAATTTAGATAGAGGTGAAATTGGTGCTAATAAATATCATCAAACTAAATTAGAGTATCATATTAATGAATTAAAGGCTGAAGAAAAGAAATTAAGTAAAGATTTAAATAATTATAAGAATAAAATAAATGAAACTAAAAACGTATTAGAAACATCTTTAAAAGATTCCAATTCAGATTTAAAGAAGAAAATCATTGGATATAGTAAAAAAGAAGTAGAAAAACTTATGGATGATTTTGATAACCTTACAAGATTAAATACAATAAAGACATATGAGTCAAAAGATAAAGATAATAAAATCACTTCACTGTCTATAGAAAATGATTTTATAAAAATAATAGACAACTTATTAAAAGTGAAAAGATAAGACATGAACAATCTAAAGAATTATCTAACAAAGATGAAGAACTTAAATATTATAAAAATGCTTTTAGTAAAGTAACTCGTGCTTTAGATATTATTATGTAAAGAAGACCAATGCCATATGTACATAATTATGTATCATTTGCAGAATCTGTTATGGCTGGTAAAAGAGCTCGTGAAATGGATGAAGAAGCACAAAGAAAATTCGATGAAGTTAATAAGAAAGGAGAAGATATATGGCTATAAGACAAGTTAAAAATAAATATGCAACTAAAGATGGTAGAACTTGGATAGTAGATATAACCTATAGAGATTACTTAGGTAGACCTAGAAGATATCACTCTAAAAAGTTTGCTACTAGAAGAGAAGCTAAAGATCATGAAGCAGAATATAAAGTTAATATTAAAAATATGACTGAATTTACTGATTTAACATTTAAACAATTAATTGATGAACATTATAAATATCAGCAAGATAAAGTTAAATCTACTACACTCTATAATTATAGAAATATGATGCCTTATCTTGAACCTTTATTTAATATTAAAGTTGAATCATTTAATATAAGACACTTTGAATTATGGAGACAATCAATGAATGAAAAGAAAATATCTACTAGATATAAAAATAGTGTTTATAAATATCTAAAAGCAGTTATGAATTTTGGAACTAAATGGTATGACTTAAACTTTGTTAAAGTTTATAATAAAATGACTAATTTTACTAATCCAAATGAAAGAAAAAAAGAAATGTCATTTTATACACCAGAAGAATTTCAAAAATTCTTATCTGTTGAAAATGATGTTAAATTTATATGTGCATTTCAAACACTATTCTATTGTGGACCTAGAAATGGTGAACTAAGAGGATTAACATGGAATGATATTAACTTTAGAAAAAGTTGTTTATCTGTTAATAAAAATATAACTAAGACACCAGATCCTATAACTGGTAAGCCATATACAATATCAAGTCCTAAAACAATGTCTAATTATAGAACTATACCTATTCCTAATTTCTTATTAGAATACTATAAAGATCTATATGATGATTGTAGTTCTTACTATAACTTTAATGATAATTGGTATGTATTTGGTAATATTGATCCATTACCTGAAACTACATTAAGAGATAGAAAAACTAAAAATGCTTTTAAAGCTGGAGTTAAAGATATAAGAGTTCATGATTTTAGACATAGTTGTGCATCATTACTAATTGATAGTGGGGCCAATATAACATTAGTAGCTAAATATTTAGGGCACTCTAAAATTGACGAAACACTAAACACCTACTCTCATATGTACCAAAATAGACTTGAGAACATAGTTCAAATTATAGAAGTTCAAAATACTAAATTATTAGAAAATAAACAAAAAGAATTACCTGAACCTAAAGAAACAATTATTGATTATGATGAAGATGATTATTACGATTATGAAAAAGATTTAGATAATAAAAAAGAAGATGACCTAGTCCTTTAATGGACCAGGTCATTTTTTAATTGTATTTTTGTCTTCTAAGATCAAATGCAGGCATAGTTCCCTCTAAAATATCTACGACTTTTTTTCTTATATCATTATTTTCTATACTTCCTGATAAGTAAGAAATAGCATTCGTTTTTTTATCGATTTCGCAATATATTATTTGTTCTGAATCACAAGCTATAGCAATATTAGGGTTATGTGTAACAATAATGATTTGCCTATTTTTCTTAGCACTCTTTATACATGGTACTAATTTGCTATATACCGATTGATTGTCCAAATTATCCTCAGGTTGATCAATTATTAAAGGAATATTTGATTTTGATAATGATAAATAGAATATCAATAATACAATACCTCTTTCGCCAGGTGATAATTGTTTTAAATCCTTTCCGCCAAGTCTTAATGTATATTGACTCTTCAAATAATCCATCGATCCAATATAATTATAAAATTCTAAAACTTTATCACGTAATATTCCATCAATAGAATCATAATCATCTGTTACTTTACTAAAAATATCTTCTATGAATGAAATTACACTTTCCTTCTCATTAAATTTTGTTTCTTCTATTAAACTTTTTAGATTTGAAGCACCAGATTGTTTTGAACTAAAAAATCCATTATATCTTTGATCAATTTGATTTAATATCTTGTCATTTAGATTAGGATCTACGACTACTTGTACAGTAAAACTAATTTTTTCTTCCATTAGTTCTAATACATTCTTTAATCTTTCTTCAATTGGTAAATATATTTTCTTTAAAACTCCGCAATTACTATTATGATAATCATATATTTTTTCTATTATTTCTTTCCTTTTTAAAATCAAATTATCTAAATCAGAATCTAATTCTTTTTCTAAATACTCTTTTTGCTCATTATAATATTTTAAAGATCCATCAGGATATCCATCTTCTTCACCTATAATCTGTTTTCGTGTTTTATCCCAAGTTTCTAAATCCTTTAAATATTTTTGATACTTTTGCGTCGCCAAAGAAGTATCATTAACAATTTTATTTTTAATTAAATCTAATAAATACATTTGTGAAAATAAAGACTTAGATGATTTAATATAATTATTTAAATCTTCTTTTTCAATATCAAATGATTCTTTCAATGTCACTTTTCCGAGTTCAACATCGGTTTGAGAAACAAGTTGATCTAATTCAATTTTCCTGTTTGTAAGAATATTTAATTTAGAATTAATATCATCTTCACAGATTTTATATGAAAGAAATTTTTTATTTTCTAATCCTATTTTTTTAGTCAATTCATCATATTTATTATTTAATTCATCAATTTCTTTTACAACAACAGTTTTAATTGTATTAAAACTATCCACATCTGTTATTTTAGAATTAATATTTTTTAATTCTAGAATGTTTTTGTCATACTCTTGCTTTATTTTAATCTTTATATCATCGATTGTAGATATATATTTTGCATACTTATCATTTCCATCTTTTGGTTTTTCAACAGCCAATGGCTTTGATTGATTATGTCTCTCAAGAGTTAAATTTAAATTTTTAATTTTTTCTTCAATAGTTTCTCTATGAATTTTTTTCTTTTTATTTTCAAGATTTATAATATCAATATTAATCTTTTCAAGTTCATTTTTCAAGTTTTGATATAGTGAATAGTTAGCTGTCGTTTTATTTGCTATTAATTGAGATAAGTTAGTGCATCCCTCTTTTTCAGCTAAGTCCATGTATGAAAAAATTGTTTTTTCTATTTCTGTATTAAATTCTTGCCCAATTCCACTACATACATTTTCAATGTATCTTTGTGGAAGAAATTGAACTAATTCTACTGATGATTCTACTAAATTATCAGATAGTCTGTCTATAGTATTACTTTTTTCATCAGACCAATCAACCCTTGCAGTATAATCACCAGCATAATTTTCTGGTTTAAGTTTAAATCTTTTTGGATCAATAAATGATGCATATTCAATATTTTTACTACATGAAACTAGTGAGATAATATCAGACAACGCACTTTTGCCACTGCCTTTATTACCTATTATCGTAGTCATATATGGATTTATTTTTATATCACTATCAAACCATGTTGGGTTATTTTTGGCATCTAGCCTTTTATGAATTGAAACACTACTAATAATGTTTTGTTTATTTTTTAAATAATTATCATATGGAATTGCAATTGGACCAATATAAATTCTATCTTCAGGACTAATTAAGACCTGTTTAAGTCCTTGAAATGTTAAATCTGCCTTTATCCAACAAAATCTATCCATATCTGGTAAAAACATTTTATTATAATCATGAGCATCAGAACCCCAAAAGCATGGCTTATATGTTGAAAATTCTTCTTTAGTTTCATCAGACAAGCCCCACTTAATTGAATTTGGGTTTGAGCTGAATAAGCCATTTGATTGTGTGTATATATTTTTTCGTACCAAATGTCCTTGATTACTCCATTTAATATCTGTGATATTATCTTCAGCCAATAATAAAATGTATTTATTTTTAAAATTAGTATCTAATAATTTTTTTAAATCATCAAATTTAACATATGCAACAGTACATCCTACTTCATAATCGTTCTTTGATGAAAATTCAGGTTGTTCATCTTTTATTTTTTTACCAAGTTTTTCAAGATTTCTTCTTGTTAATGAGACCTTATTCGACCCATCAATTGTTATTTCTGTCGGGATAGTTAGTAATGAAATAAAATCATTTTCAATGCTTTCAATTTCAACTTCATTATCAAAAATAACATGAATTTCTATTTTATCTTGTCTATTACCATTCTTATATACAACCATTTCTTCTAGACGTAATTCAATATTAGGAAAAATCGCAATATTATGTACCTTATTCAAATAATCATTATCTAATTCAATCTCAGATTTAAAAATTCTTTTTAATTTATCATCATCGTTTATATATTTATTAATCATAGAATAACCTTCTATTGAAAAATAATCTGTAATTCCAATTGCGTGAACATCGTTTTTTATTGCTCTAGTAAATAATTCATAAACATATTTTTCTTCATCATTAATTTCATTTCCACTTTTTTCGAATTGATTATTAAGTGCAGACTTTATTGAATGCACATGTAAATCCCATTTTCTCCATAATGAACCTTTATCAAAATTTTCCATAAACTGCCACTTCCTTTACTACTTAAAAAACGCCACTACAAAAACTTGTGAATCAAGCCTGTACTAGCGCCCTTTTTCTTAAAATTATTATATCATATTTTGTCGAATTTTGTCTGCTATTTTGCATATGTTATTAAACTACTACAGGATCTCTTTGTTCCATCATTTTTAATATACAATCTAATATATCATCAAAATCTATATCTTTTGCATATTCATATTTTCTTTGATATATTTTCCATCTTGATCTTATTAATTCACTTTCTTTTAATATATCTATTGCTATCAATGGTTCCCCAACATATTCTCTTTTAGCAAATGTTTTATCAATAGCTTTTCTAAAAATATCAATATTAATATTCTTCCAATCCTTTGTATAAATTAAATAGACATCATAGAAATCTCTCATTCTACCATTTAACTCTGACCTACTAAGAATTGTTTCTATCTTTTCAGCTAATACTGTTTCAATATTATAAGCATATAAATCAATATAATTATCTCCAAGTAATGGAATATATTTGTATCTTATTTCTTTTGGGGTAATTGGATCACCTGTAGCTATATCAACATGAAATTTTTCTTTAACATTTTCAAGTTCAACTTGTATATCTACTCTAAATCCACCATATTCATCTTCATCTCTTATCGGTGCTATTCCTAAATATGATAGTTTAGCATTATCATCTATTTTTATTGATACTATTTCTTTTATCATTTTAACTATTGTATCTTCATTAAAATTTGCATTTCTAAAAGCAGTATCAATATCCATAGTAGTTCTATTTTCTACTCCAAATAGTGTGCTTAAATAAAATCCACCTTTTATGATAAAGTTTTCTCTATATTTGCTTTTTGATAATCTTTCAACAAATCTATCATACATATAAAGTCTTAGTAATGTATTAAAATCAACATTCTTTTCTTTAGAAATGTTTCTTAGTTTATCTTTTAATTGCATGCTATTCATAAAATACCTCCACATAATCCATTACTTCTTTTTTAACGCCAAGTTTTTCAGCATATTTTGATAGTTTAACTAGATCTTTATCTTTTCTTTTAACATATTCTCTAATACTATGTTTAACATGCTCTGAATCCATTCTATTTTTAGATCTGATAATATCACAGATACATCTTTCCATATCATATGCTTTTACTTTATTACCCATTGGAGTATCAATTTGAATTAGTCCAAGTTCATAAATATCTTTATCAACATAAAAGACATTATGATTTTTAATTTTATAATTAAAATAATTATTTGGGACAGTTATATCGTATTTATCATTTGGAGCTTTAATAGAAAGTCCATGAAAATAAAGTGCTGTCATATGTGAATATATAATATTAGGAAGTTCTAATCCAAAAACAAAATAGCTATCTTCTATTTTACTTGAATCAATATAAATACCATTACCAACTTTTTCTATCATACCTTTTTCTTTCATAATATTAAGATACATTCTATGAATTCCAAGATTAGATAGTTCTTTTGAAGTAACATATCCATTATTCATTTTCATAATAGATTCTATAATTTCAATATTACTTTGATCTTTAAATTCCTTAATTGTCATCCTTTCCATAAATATTCCTCCTTGACAAATCTAATGAAATTATAACATTTATCATTAGTTTTGTCAAACAATATTAAAAAGAATTGGAAATATTTTTCCAGAACTTAGTATTTTTTTACCTACTTTTGGAAATTTATTTCCAATGCACTAAAATCATCAATTTTTATGTATTTTTTTAAATTTACGTACCTAATTTGTACCTAAAATTATTTTAGCAATACTGATGCCTTGCAAACCCTTATAAAATGGGCACAAAAAATGAGAGCACGATTAAATGCTCTCTTCAGGGGGCATTAAGAATATCTTACTTAATACCACTATTAATGTATTATTTGCTTATTTTTCAATACTTTTTAATAATAATACTTAATAAAATTTAAAGTATAAAATTAAAAATTGAAAATTTTGCCACCTAAACGCTACCTAAGAAATTAATACATTATACAGTAAAATACACATTATCTTTTTCTAATTAATTGCTTTTGAATATTTTTTTTTAAGTAATTCTCTAAAGGCTTAGATACTTCACCAGTATAAACAATATCTAATTCATGTAGCGCTCTTGTTATAGCAACATATAACAATTTCATATCCAGAGAATTTGACGAAGAATATGTATTTTCATTAGCATTATTAATAATAACAGCATCAAATTCAAGTCCTTTTGCAAGTTGATTTGAAATTGTGCAAATTCTAAATCTTTCATCGCTTAAATCATCATTTTCAGAAACATTTGAAATATTAATTCCTAAAGCAGATAAATCATCATTTATATAATTAGAAAGTAAATCTGTTTTACTTATTACAGCAATAGTCTTATATCCTTTTTCTTTATACTCGATTATCTTTTTAGCAATATATTCAGGAATGTTTCTTTCTTCTTCCATAAAAGAAACATTTACTTCATCACCATGTCTAACAACTAAATCTGACCTTCCAAGACCAATGCTTTCAGACACATCATCTGCTACATTCATTATTTCTGCAGTTGTTCTATAACTTTTATTAAAATTAATAATATTTCCCTCATTTCCAAACATTGAATTATTAACCTCGCCCCAGTTATTTATACCTCTGTAATCATAAATAGATTGTGCTAAATCCCCAAAGATACTAAATGTTGCTGATGGTAATGTACTTTTTAAAGAATAAAAATTAAATTCACCTAAATCTTGGGCTTCATCTATTACAACATGTCTAATTTTCTCATAGTCTTTATCAGGAGAAATAACTCTCTTAATATAAATCAAGGATGCTAAATCTTCAAAATCATAAGAATTTGCTTTTATATTTTTCATAGTTTCTTTTTTTAATTCACTTAGATATGGATAACTATAGATATCAAATTCAGAAATAGAGTTCAAAAATAATTTGTATAATTTTGTTGCATTAGCTTTAGATTTATTAAAATATTTCCTTAATGTACTTCGACAATTTTTTGATATCTCAATTCTGTCTTTTGAAAACATATTTCTCATTTTTTTCTTTTTTTCATCACTAACGGTTGTCTTGAAAAGTTCAAATGAATAATCTCCATATTTTGTTATTAATTCACTCTGTTTATCTTCAATTAATCTACTTAATCTATCAATTGTAAGTTCTATTCTATTAGATAAATTATTTGAATAACCATTTTCTGTTGTTTTAAATACATTGGTAATTTCTTCACTTGATAAAACTTGAAAATCTCCTAACATGAGTGGCTTGGCTGTAATGCTATAAAAATAAACTCTCAAAAATTGTTCTATCATATCTTTGTATTTCATTGAACATTTAAACTTATCAATATCATTTTTACTTTTTCCGGAAATATTTGCTACCACTTTTTTATTTGATGGATTTATATTTATATCTTCATCAATATATTTTTTTGCAAACATTTCATAAGTACATTGTTCAACACCATCAACATCTAGTTCTGGTAATACAGATTTAATATATTTTAAAAATACTGGGTTTGGGCCAATAACTAAATATTGATTCTGCTTAATACTATTTATATAATTGTACACCAAATATGCGATTCTATGTAATGCTACAGTAGTTTTACCAGAACCAGCAACGCCTTGAACTATAATGTTATCTGATAAATTTTTTCTAATAACATCATTTTGCTCTTTTTGTATTGTAGAAACAATGCTTTTAAGTCTAGCGTCATTATTATCATTTAAGTACTTTTGTAATAATCCATCATTTGAAACTAAATCAACATCAAAATATTCTTGTAATTCACCTTTTTCAATTTCATATTGTCTTTTTAACAACATTTCACCATTAATTCTTCCATTAGGCGCTTCATATCCGCATTTACCAACTTCTGCATCATAATAAAGTGAACTGATTGGAGCTCTCCAATCAGTAACGATAATATCTGTATTTTTCATTACTCCATTTTTACCAATATAAATTGTACTAATCTTACCATCTTCTTCACTTACAAAATCTATTCTTGCAAAATATGGTTTATCCTTAGCTACTTCTAAATTACTTATATGAAGTTTTTTTTGATCAGCAATTCTCCACAATTCTTCTCTATCACCAACAAAATCATTATATAATCTTTTTAAATCTAGATTTTCATCCTGTAAAATTTGTTTAACAATATCTATTGTTTGTTCTAATTTTTCCTTTTCTTTTTCAAATTCTAATTTTTCCATGGAAATCCCCCTTATATATAAGTATTATCTAACTATAATTGATTCAAAATATTTTTCTTGAAATTCTGTTAATGCTCTTATAGCATCATCTGAATAATCTTTACCATCTTTTGAAACAATTAATTTATCATCATCATCATTTGTACGATGTATGATTGCAATTACTTTACCACTACTTTTTTCTACCGGTTCAAATTCTCCTACTAAATAAGCATCTAATTCTTCACCATCACCACTTACAGAGTTTGGAATAAATCCATAATTTATCATATACATAAAACCATGTTTAGGATGTCTTGTTCCTAATGGTCTATCTATTTCTATAGATACCTCCTTTCCTAAATAATCTTTTGCATTTACTTTTTCCATATCATTTCCTCCATTTCATTCTTATAAAGTAAAACTACTTCTATTTTTAATTATAACATATATTTGATCTGTTTTCTATAAATGAGGTCTAATTTTGTCCTTAACATGAGGTCTAATTTTGTCCTTAACACATCAAATAAATGGATTTTTTTCAGCGTTATAGTTTAAATTATTCTTTCTATATAACCTTTTTATATTTTCTCCAATATTAAAATATTCAGTTTCAGACTTATAAATATATTGTTCTATATATTGTTCTATATCTAAACCTGGATTTTGTTTTACCTCTAAAAGAACATTTTTAAATAACAATAAATCTAATTTTTTTAATTTCATTACATATTGATAAAAATCATTCATTGCTTCATCTGAAATTGCTTTAGGAGCAGTTAAAGGGTCAATAGCCATATCATATATTTCACTATGACTTTTATGCCATTTTTTTAATGCTAAATAAACTTTCTCAACAATATCATCATCTAATGTATATTTGTTATTGTTATTTATGAAATTACTTTCTTGAAGTTTATTCTCTTTCCTTAATCTTGTATTTAAAGCAGTACCTTCTGCAGAAAACATTTCAGAAAAAATACCTTTAGTTACTGCAAAATCATAGTCTAACATAAATTGATAATTCTCAACTAATTCTTGATATGTAGTTTCTTTATCAAACAATATATATCCCATTTGCACTATATATCCATGTTTTTTAAATAACTCTAAAGTTCTTTTGTTATCTTCGACAGTTGCTTTTTTATTCATTCTAATCAATGCGCTTTGAGATCCATTTTCAATACCACAAGCAAAAGAGAAAAATCCAGCTCTTTTTAAATTATAAAGTATAGAATCAGTAACTTTATCTGCTCGTATCTGCCCTCTTAATTTTACTTTTATATTTCTTTTTTCAATCTCATCAGCAAATTCTTCACACCATTTTTCATCTCTATTACCATCTATAAAAGAATCATCAACTATTTTTATATACTTAGCATCCTGATTATATAACAATTCAATTTCATCTACTATATTTTTAATACTTCTTGTTCTCCAAACTTTGCCATTACTAAGTCTGAAAAATGATATAACAGAACAAAATTCACAATTTCCAGAACAACCTCTTGCAGTAACCATATTAACAGATGACTTTTTTTCTAATACAGTTTCCATAGTATCTCTACTAGGGAATGCTAGATTATCTAAATCATCATTTAAGCATTCCATATCATTTAGTATTAGTTTATTATCTTTTAAATAACCAATATTTTTAATATTACATACTTTATCACTTTTTTCAATGAAATTAGCTAATTTACAAATTGGTTGTTCTCCTTCACCTCGTATAATATAATCAGAACCAGATTTTAAATATTCTTCAGGATAAAAAGTTGGTCCAAACCCACCACAAACTATCTTTATATTTTCATCATATTTTTTTAGCATCGAGATTAATTTTATTGTTGGTGATGTATTAGACATATAAGAGGAAATACCTACAAATAACAATTTATCCTTTTGACTTATTATTTTACTATATACATCTTCAACTTCTAACTCATTTAACCAAGCATCAATTATTTCTACTTCATATCCTTCTTTAACTAATGCGGATTTTAAATATTCAATTCCTAAATTTTCTTCTGAAGTTCTATGTGTTTTGGGAGATAGCGTCGTTAAAATAATCTTTTTATTTTTCATATTTTTTCACTAATTCCCTTGCTAATTCTTTTACTGCTCCTTTTGAATCGTAAACATTGGCATTTTCAACTATCATTTTACATAATGTGCTTAGTTCATATAATGTTTTTTCTTCCTCTACAGATGGCATAGGATAATCGAATCCTGTAATATAATTATAAGTTCCTTTTATAATTCTTGACATACTTTCATACAAATATAAGAATTGATCAATTTCTTCTTTTTTTCTAATAAATGTATTCCCTGAATTGTTTGTATCAATACTGAATATATCAGACAATACCACTTTATCATTTTTATCATTTAAAATTAGTGATGAATCAATAATATCATTTGCTACAATTTTTTTATTCCATTTATCTTCACATTCAATATTTATATTTTTATAAAGTTCTGGAAAATACAGTTCAATTGCCCCCAATCTCATTTGGATTTCTTTTGTACCTCCTAAAATTTTAGGTATACCATCTTCAACTCCAATTACTGAATGATCATTAGATATTAATTTGCAATTATGATTGGTCATAAGTTCAAACCCTAAACTCGTTTTCCCAGCATTAGCTTCTCCTACCAATACAAATCCATTATTTGAAGGATGAACTAAAGATGAACTATGAAGCAAATACTTTTGTTGTCTTGCTAAGACTTTTGAAAACATTGATAATGCAATATATACTAAATCTGGAAATCTAATACCATCATTTATGATATTTAGTAGTGCAACATTATTTTGTATATCATAATTCATACTTTTGCTACTACTTTCATTAATGATTATTGTGTCATAAAAGCAAATATCTTTTTTATCAACTATTTTCCAACTAGCATCTGTTACTGGAATTGTTCTTTTAATTGATGATTTAATATCAATTAATTTATTTTTTATATCTTCCGAAGTTGTATAGATATTTAAAGTTGCATACTTTTTTATATTTAATTTGATCTCGTATATCATATATAATTTACCCCCAATATGTTTTACAAATTAAAATATTGTTTAATTTCATTGATTATTTGTTCAATTAAATTATCACCATAATCATTATCATAATAAATATAATCAGTTGATGTTAGCATGTGTATCCCTGTTACCATAGGTGAATATGGATAATCTTTCTTTAAAAATATTTTTAAAGGTTTCTTATTGGCAGAAGCCCAACCTATTTCTACATGAACACCACCAGAATGTGGAACACCTGGTATTACACAAATCAAATCAACATTTTTTATAGTTTCAAAATCTATTACTGTACTTTCTTCGGCAGAACTATAAGTCTTACCCCATTTTTCTCTTTCATGCGCCAAAAAATATTCACAGTTTATTTTTTTTAACTCATCAGTCAATTTTGTAAAAAAAATTTTATATTCTGATTTCACTTCGTAATTTTCATCACACAACTGAGAGTATGGCATTGCTAAAAATACTTTCATATATCCTCCTTAATTATTCATAAAATTCATCTGGAAATTCTCTAAAATTTTTATTTTTTCTAGACATTTTAGAACACACTTCACATCCATAACTATTATAATCTTTTAAAAATTGTAAAATTATTTTTGTTGTTCTTTTCCTACATGATTTTATATCTTCAACATAAGCATTTACTTTTTGATTTTCTTTTAAGTTTTTTATATAGTTTGCTCTACCACTTGGATCATCTATTTGAACAGCGATTCCTGCATAACAAATTTGATTTAACTTTGCACAGGTTGCCTCAGGATCACAAGTCTGTCCAACAATATCCCATCCCATTTTATTATAAAACTCTAATTCTGCTTTTGTTTCAATTCTGGGATATCCATAAAAAGAAACATAGGTTGCTCCTTCTTTTACTGGAAAATCCATTTTACGACCTGCCTCACATAATTTTTCAGTTAAAGTATTACAAAATGGTTCAAACATTTCAGCATTATGAAATGATATATTTTGATTCCAATTTAAATTGTAATTACCCGCCCCAATTAAGTCTCCTAATACGTAGACACTTCCTTGTGGCATTTTAGGATTAATTCCACCTACAACAAAAGTACCAATTAACTTTGTAGCACCAGAATTTTTTACAGCTTCTATTGTTTGTTGAAAATTAATTTGATTTGATGGAACTTTTTCTCCATTAAATCTTCCATAAATTATAAGCACAGGTACATCATATATATCACCAATATAACATCTATGAACCGGTCCATAAGAAGTATTTATAGTAACTCTTTTTAAATTAAAATCTTTTATAGTTTCATCACTTCTCATAATTATAGCTATTTCAGGTTTAAAATTTTCTAACATAATTAACCTCCTTAATTTTTGAAAAACATTGTTGGTAAATACCCATCATGGACTGATACTCTTTTTTTCTTCAATGTTTTAAACTGTTCTTTTTCTAAGTTATCATCATTATCAAATGGACAATATGGATCTCTTTCGTTTAATGTTTTATACCACAACATTCTTCTATCATATACTCCACCTCTACATTTATCTCTAATAATGCAATTATCACATTTTTTTGGAATAGGAGCTTCTTCAAATTCTTCAAACTCAATATTAGCTAATACATTGTTTTGCTTAATATTATATCTATTTCTGTAATTTTCTGTAATTAAATATGTTGATGGACAAATACTTCCATCTGGTAATATTCTAATACTATCTATACCAGTATTTTCTTTAATATTATTATCTCTTGTATATATATTGCCTAATAATACATCACTTAAAGTAACAATTTTATAATTATTATAAATATACTCAATAGCATCCATAAGTGTTTTGTAACTTAAGGTGAACTTCTTATTTATTTCTTCATTATCACTAACAGGTCTATATATATTTAATCTTACCAACGCATCATATTTTTTTGCAATTTCAAATAAACCATCTATATTTTCATGTGTCATAGTCTCCTCAAATCCAACAAAAACAATTGTAGCTGTTTTATTATCTTTTTGAAGCATTTCAAGAGTATTAATAGCCCAATCATACGCTTTAGGTTGTCCTCTAAAATAATTATGTTTTTCTTTAATTGCAAAGTCTAACGATACATCTATTTCATCAATACACTCTTTATAAATTTTATATAAATCGGGATTTTTATTAACTCTTTCATATATATAACCATTTGTTGTTAATGATTGAGTTATTTTTGGATAATTTGTCCTTACATACAAAATAAACTTAAAAAAATCATCACATATTGCATTTTCTCCAGTACCATAATTTATTGAATCAATTAATTCGTGATTCTCATCAATAAATTTAACCCAATCTATTATTTTAATATCATTGGTACTATGTCTTGTATCTTTACTATAACAAAATTTGCAATTCATATTACAAGAATTTGTTATTCCCCAACCAACATTATATTTTTTCATTTGTCCTCACCTCTTGAATACAATTATAAAGAAAAAAGCACCATAATACAATTAAGCCATGTTTATAGTGCCCATAAAATTTTTTTATAACTTCATATGATTAATAAATCTTATAAATTCTTGTGTGGTAGTCGATAATAACTTTGGTCTGTGTAATAAGAATACATCAAATTCTGGTAAATTACAATTCACTTTAATCTTTGATAAATTTGGATATTTTTCGATGGTTTTTTCAAATAAAAATCCAATTCCTATATTCTGTTCTGTCATTTCAGCAATCATATCACTTGTCGCTATTTCAAATGATGGCTCAAATACTATTTTCTTAGTTTCAAATAACTTTTTTAAACTTTTTGTACTACTAGATGTTTTTAAAGGAACAATAAGTGGATATTTCAGTATATCTGTAATATCAATATTATTTCCTAAAAGTTCTTTTCTTAATGAACTACAAGCAAATGAACATTTTTCAGTAGCAATTTTTTTAACTACATAATCTTTTGTATTTTCCTCTAAAGGAGAACAGTCAATTAAGATATCTAGTTCATTTAATCCTAATAATTTAAATAATTCTTTAGTTGATTTACATATTACTTCAATTTTAATATTAGGATACTTTTTTGAAAATTTCTTAATAATACCAGTTAGTAAAAATACACCGATATGAGATGGTATTCCAATTGTCAATGTACCTCTTTTTAATTGAACTATATCGTTTATTTTTCTTTCTCCATTTTTTAAATTATTTAAGGATTCCTCTACATATGGTAATAATTCTTCAGCTTCAGGAGTCATAATTAAAGTATTACCTCTTTCAAAAAGTGTAACTCCAAGTTCATCTTCTAACTTTTTAATATTATAACTAACACTTGGTTGTGTTAAATCTAATTCTTTTGCTGTTTTTGAAAAACTACCGTTTTTGCAAACTAAATAAAATAACTTATATAGTGATAAATCCACTAAAAATTCATTTTCTTCTAACATAATATTTCCTTCCCAATTGGTCAGTCGCGACTTACCAATTCATAATTATTATTTTTCCTTTTCAAATTAGTCAGATACGCCTGGCTAATTTGTAAGTGACACGAGTGACGGATATTTACCTGTGGGGTGCACCCATTTTTTCGTGTCAATTCTGTCACTTATTAATCAACAATATCACTAACTTTGATATTATAATATTCTGCCAACTCTTTAACTACATCATTATTAAACTTTCTTTTACCATTTTCATATTTATTATATGTTGATTTATCTACATTTAAATATTTAGCAATTTCATCTTGTGTTTTGTTATTATCTAGTCTTAATTGCTTAACTCTTAATCTTACTTTGCTTTGTATCTTTTTTTCTTCGTTATCAAAATATTCTTTTATTTATCATTAGCCATTTGTTCTTTATTTAAAATACCACCACGATCATTAAAACATATTTGAAATACCTCCTGAAGTTTACTAACTAATAACATTATACCAAATAAGCTTTAATTTGTCTTAATATTTACTAACAAAAATTACATTTTTTACCAAAAACCTACAAAATTTTTTACCGAAAATCTACAAAAAAGATTGACATTTACAAAAATAGCATATCAACAACTCTGTTGATACACATATAACACAATATGACAAACATATGTAAAATTTATTATTCAAAATTGACTTCTTCTTTTATCAAGTGATATTATTATATTTGCGCGCTATAAGATAGGATGGAACATAATGAATAAAAAACAAGAAATATTAAAAAATATTTGTAAAAAAAATAAAGGAAAATTAGAAAGTATATCAAGAAGTGAATCTCAAGTTACAAAAGAAATTTCAGAATTAGAAAATACTATTATTGATATTAAAAACTTTAAACTTAGTATTATAAAAATTATCTTAACAAGACTTCTATTAGTAATAACTATAAATTTATTAGTAATGATATATGTATATATAAGTAAAGGAGATAATTACTTAACATTTAACAAAATGATCTCTGTAAATATACTTTTATTAATAATATATTTACCCGACACTTTGATTCATATAAAAAATAAAATACTTATCAAAAAAAATAATTCTTTACACAATTTAGAAAATACATTAATTGAAAAGAAACATCATCTAACAAAATTAAAGAAAGAAAAACAGACTATACACAATAATATTATAGCTATAGAAAGAAATAAAATTAATATTCAAGAAAATTGGAATAAATATAATGCTATAAATTATTTAGCAAAATAATAGTTATTTATCTATAATTATGATATTATAGTTTTGGTGATATTATGGAACTAACAAGAAAAAATTGGTCAAAAAACGATATCAATACTTTTAATTTATATTTAGAATCATTAAAAAATAAAAATAAAATTGAATGGACTAAAAGAATAGTAAATACTAAAATGAAAGTATTAGCCATTAAAACACCTATTCTAAAAAAAATATCTAATGAAATATACAAAGGTAATTACATAGAATTTCTTTCTTTTATGCCACTTGATTATTATGAAAGTACAATAATTATTGCTAATATTATTAACAAGATTAAAAATAACAAAAAATATTATTTAGATATTTATAGTAGGAAAATAGACAATTGGGCTTCTTGTGATGTACTTAATTTTAATAATGTCAATAAAGAAGAATACTATAATATTTCTTTAGAATATATAAAATCAAAAGAAACATTTGTAAGAAGAATAGGAATTAAAATATTATTTTCTTTTGTTAAAGATTGCAATTATACAGATAAAATTTTTGCCATTTTAGATAAACTATATAATGAAAATGAATACTATGTAAATATGATTATGGCTTGGTTACTATGTGAATTATTTATTTATCAAAGAGAAAAAACTCTTAATTATTTAAAAGATAGTAAATTAAATTCCTTTGTCATCAATAAAGCTATATCAAAATGTAGAGATAGTTATAGAATAAATAATGAAGATAAACAATTATTACTTAATTACAAGAGGTAAATATGAACATTAATAATATCAAAAATACTAAATTTCTTAAAAAAATGAAAATTAAAGAATTAGAAGATTTATCAAATGACATCAGAGAATTTATTATTGATAATGTTAGTAATACAGGTGGTCACTTATCATCAAACTTAGGTATTGTTGATTTAACAATTGCCATACATAAAGTTTTTGATGCTGATAAAGATAAAATATTGTTTGACGTATCACACCAATGTTATACTCATAAAATTCTTACAGGTAGAGCTTCCTTATTTAACACACTAAGACAAACAAATGGTCTCTCAGGATTCCAAAAAATGAGTGAATCTAAATATGACAACTATGAAGCAGGACATTCTTCTACTTCACTAGGAACTGCTCTAGGTATGGCAATTAGTCGCGATATGAATAATCAAAACTATGATATTATTGCTATAATCGGAGATGGTTCTATAGGAAATGGTTTAGCTTATGAAGCAATGAATCAAATTGGTGATACCAAAAAGAAAGTAATTATTATTTTAAATGATAATGAAATGAGTATTTCTAAAAATGTTGGAGCAATACACAATAGTTTAGATAGAATAAGAGCAAACAATGGATACAATAATGCTAAAAAAAGCACAAAAAGAGTATTAAAAAACATTCCCATTATAGGTAAAACAATAAATAATGGAATTACTAATATTAAAAAATCTTTTAAAAAATTATATTTAAAAGATGGATACTTTTTTGAAGAATTAGGTATAAAATATTATGGTCCAATAAACGGACATGATTACCACGAATTATTAACATATTTAAATATGGCCAAAAAAGAGAAAGAGCCTGTTTTAATACACGTTATTACGGAGAAAGGAAAAGGATACAAACCAGCTTTTTCTGACAAAACAGGATTATGGCACGGAGTTGGACCTTTTGATAAAAAGACAGGAAAACCAAAAAAAGAATATACTCTACCAACATGGAGTGAAGTTATAAGTAATCACTTAATTAATTTAACAAAAAAAGATAAAGACATCGTGGCTATCACTCCAGCCATGGAAGTAGGTAGTAAACTTACTAAGTTTAAAGAACTATTTCCAAATAATTTTATTGATGCGGGAATGGCTGAAGAACATGCCCTACTATTAGCTAATGGATTAGCACTTAATGGAAAAATACCTTTTATATCCGTTTATTCCACATTTTTACAAAGAGGATATGATGAAATAATACATGATATAGCCAGAATGAATAGTCATGTTATTATAGGTATAGACAGAGCTGGTATTGTTGGAGAAGATGGTGATACACATCAAGGAATATATGATATTACATTCCTACTACCTATTCCAAATATTGTAATATCTTGTCCCAAAGACAGTATTGAAGCTGGTAATCTTTTGTATACAGCATATTTATCAAATAAACCATTTGTTATAAGATACTCCAAAGAAAGATTAGAATACAAAAAAGAAAAATATCAAATAATACCAATTGGCTCATGGTCAATACTAGAAAAAGGAAAAAAATATGTTATAATAACTTATGGAGACTTTATAAATAGAGCATATCAAATAAGAAAAAAACTTTTAGAAAATAATATTGACATAGGTATAGTAAATGCTAGATATATAAAACCAATTGATACAAAAATGTTTTCAAATATAAGAAAACAATATACCCATATCTTTGTATATGAAGAATCTGCTATCATTAATTCACTAGGAGCATACTTAGTAAACGTATGTAATGATAATAACTATAATGGAACTATAAAAACATTTGGCATTGAAGATAAATATGTTACACATGGAAACAAAGAAGATATTATTAAAAGCCTCAAATTAGATTATATAAGTGTATATAAAGAAATTTTGAAAGGAATAATTAATAATGGACAAAAAAACAATTGAACTTATCAGCAAAGTAAAAATAATAATTGAAAACAAAATAAAAAATAATAATAATCAAGAATTTTATATAGAAGAACAATACTATAGTGATTTTGATGATGGTTTCTTAGATATAAATAGACTTAGATTATTAGGATTATTAGATAATATTTGTATATATTTAAATGTAACATATACATATATAGAAGACAAAGAAAAATACTCTTATTATATATTTAAACCACATAAAAAAGTATTAAAAAAAAGTATGGTTAATTCTTTATGTCATCAGCATAAATAATAGAATTATCACCATACTTTTTTCTTATTTCATCAATTGTTTTTTGAACTTTAACATTGTTTTTTTTATTATTATTAACATTAAACAAATCCAATTGTTCTATATATGTCTCTGAAAGATTTGCAACACCAACAGCTAATCCCCTCACCTTTTTATCTTCATCTACCCATAATTTATCAAACAAAGTAACAGCATAATTATATATATCTATATCACTAGAAATATAATTATTCAAACTAACTTGTTTACTAACTTTAGAAAAATCATTATATTTAATACCAATATGAACCAAGGAAGCATACATATTTTTCTCACGTAACTTCTTACCAGTTTGCATTGATAAGTCCTTTATGACTTTATATATTTTTTCTCTATCACCATAATCATAAGGTAATACTTCTGAAGTAGATATACTCTTAGGCAATCCATAATCTGACTCCACTTTAGAATTATCTATACCATTAGCATATTCAAACATTTTTATACCCATACTTTTAAAATATATCTTTAACATATTCTCATCACTATGTGCCAAATCATATATTGTATTTATATTAAGATTTCTTAATTTCTTAGAATATGACTTCCCTATCATAAATAAATTTTCAATATCTAACGGCCACATCTTCTTTTCAATTTCATCATAAAAAAGAGTATGAACTTTATCTGGCTTTTCAAAATCAGAAGCCATTTTTGCTAACAATTTATTATTACCAACACCAACATTTACAGTAAACCCAAATTTCTTTTTTATATCTTCTTTTATAGTATATGCCAATTTAACAGGATCCCTAAACCCAGAAATTTCTATAAAACACTCATCAATTGAATATCTTTCTATATCATCAGAATACGATTTTAAATAATTATACATCATATCTGAATAATATTTATATATCTTAGTATTAGGAGAATATACTTCCAAATATGGACATTTTCTCTTAGCATAGTAAATAGGTTCTCCAGTTATAACTCCCCTACTTTTACATAGATTACTCTTAGCAAGAACAATTCCCTTCCTTTTACTCTCATCACCACCAATAACAGCATATCTATCTCGAATATCTATCCTACTTCCTTGTCTTAACATATAACAAGCAGTCCAAGACAAAAAAGCATTATTAACATCAACATGTAATACTATTCGATCCATATACATCACCCATTTTAATTATAGCAAATAATTGTTCAATTTAAAACAAAAATATTTATTGTAAAAATCATAAATATATACTACAATATAACTATTCAAAAGGAGGAATCATGAAAAAAATTGGTATCATTTTTGCAATGGAAGAAGAAATAAATGCTTTTAAAGAACATATTCATATAAATAAAGAAAAAAACATATTTGATTTACATTTCTACGAAGGATTTTCTAACAATAACCAATGTATCTTCACAGTAAGCGGAGTTGGAAAAGTTAATTCTGCAAGAACTTGCCAAATATTAATTGACCATTATAAAGTAGATATAGCAATAAATGTTGGTGTAGCTGGTGGTATTAATAGCACACTTAAAGTTGGAGATATAATTATTGGAGAAAAATTAGTTCAACATGATTTTGATATCACTGCATTTAATCATAAACTAGGTTATATCCCAAATGTTGGAATATATATAAATTCTGATAATCATCTAGTAAATTTATCAAAAAAAATATTAAAAAATAATAACTACACTTTTTACACAGGAACAATTGCCTCTGGTGATATATTTTGTACAGATAAAAAACAAAGTAATAAAATAGCCAATGAATTTGAAGCTTTATGTGTAGAAATGGAAGGAGCTTCCATTGCACAAGTTTGTCATCTATGCCATATTCCATTTCTAGTCATAAGATGTATCTCTGATGTACCAAATAATAATAATAATATTATTACCTATGAAGAATTTTTAGATATAAGTTCCCAAAAAATAGCACTTGTTCTTAAAAAAATAATAGAAGAAGTATAATCTAGTCCCCCTATTAACAGTTGTAAATACCCAAATAGTATGTTATAATTTTAAAGAAAAAATTAAAAAGAAAGGACATTTTTGTATGATAACACGATTAGAAAATATAGAAAAAAAATATAATGAAATTACTGAACAATTAACTCATGAAGATGTTATATCAGACATAAAAAAAATGACTTCATTATCTAAAGAACAAAGAGCCTTAAGTGAAACAGTAGAAATATATCATAAATATTTACAAATACTAGAAGATATTAATACTGCAAAAGAGATGGAAAAAGATCATGATATGATAGAATTTGCTCATGAAGAATTAGAAAGATTACATAATTTAAAAGAAGAAACAGAAAAAAAACTAGAAATTTTATTACTTCCACACGACCCTAACGACGAAAAAAATGTTATCGTTGAAATAAGAGGAGCCGCTGGAGGAGACGAAGCCAATATCTTTGCTGGTGACCTATTTGATATGTATACTCATTATGCTAACAATCAAGGCTTTAAAATAGAAGTATTAAACTCAATACCTGGTAGTGCTGGAGGATATGCCCAAATAGAATTTATGGTAAAAGGAGAAGGAGCATATTCCAAATTAAAATATGAAAGTGGTGCTCACCGAGTACAAAGAGTACCAGAAACAGAATCACAAGGAAGAGTACATACATCAACCTCAACAGTTCTAGTAATGCCAGAAGCTGAAGAATTTGATTATGAACTAGATGAAAGTGAAGTTAGAATAGATATAACTAGAAGTAGTGGATGTGGTGGACAAGGAGTAAATACAACTGATTCTGCCGTTAGATTAACTCATATTCCTACAGGTATCATGGTATACTCACAAACAGAAAGAAGTCAAATAAAAAACAAAGAAATGGCCTTTAAAATTTTAAAAACCAGATTATATGATCTAAAACTTAGAGAGCAAGAAGAAAAAAATGCCCAAGAAAGACGTAACAAAATAGGAACTGGCGATAGAAGTGAAAAAATAAGAACATATAACTATCCACAAAATAGAGTAACAGATCACAGAATTGGTTTTACTTCTATGAATCTAGATAGAATAATGGCTGGAGATCTTGGTATAATTATTGAAGCTCTTATAACAGAAAATCAAAGAATAGAACTAGAAAACAATGAATAAAAACGATTATTATAAAAAACTAAATAAACACAATATAGATCCAAAAAAATTAGATTATATCATAAAATATAAAGGAACAAATTCTTTAGATGAAGATATAAATAGATTAATTAATAATGAACCAATTCAATATATTATAGGCAATCAAGATTTTATGGGTAATATAATAAAAGTAGACAAAAGAGTCTTAATACCAAGATTTGAGACAGAACTCCTAGTAGATAAAACTATAAAATATGCCAGAAAAATATTCCATAAAAAAATAGATATTTTAGATATTGGAACAGGTTCTGGATGTATAGCAATTAGTTTAAAAAAAGAGTTAAATGCCAACATTACAGGTATTGATATATCTTCTGAAGCACTAGATCTTGCCAAAGAAAATGCTGCATTAAACAATGTTGAAATTAATTTCTATAGAAGTGATTTATTTACTAATATTAATAACACTTTTGATATTATTATCAGTAATCCACCATATATCAGTTATACAGAAGATATTATGGATATAGTCAAAAATAACGAACCACACAAAGCCCTATTTGCAGACAATAATGGATTATACTTTTATGAAGAAATTTTAAAAAATATCAGTAGTTATTTAAATGAAACATATCTAATTGCCTTTGAAATTGGTTACAAACAATACCAAGACATCGAAAATATAATAAAAAAATATTTACCAAACTCCTATATAAAATTAGAACAAGATTACTCTCAAAAAGATAGATTTATATTTATATCAAATACTATTTTAAATTAAAGATGTACTATTTGCATCTTTTTTGTTTAAAAAAATTAACTACACCTCATAATTATACTAGAAAGGAATAATCAACATGAAAAAACTAGTATACTATACCTTGGTAGTTCTAATTATCATAAATATTGTTAATATAACAAATAATAATGAAATTATCCCCAATGAATCTATCAGAATGAGAGTAATACCAAATAGTAATAATACAGAAGATGTATATATTAAAAACAAAGTTAAAGAATATTTAGAAAAAGATGTTTTAAATATGATAAGTAAAACAAACAATATAGATGATGTACGAGAAATAATCAACAACAATTTAAATAATATTGATAATAATATAAATAATATATTTTCAAACAATAATTATAAAATGGATTACAATATTAACTTTGGATACAACTATTTTCCAGCAAAACAATTTAAAGGACATACATATGAAGAAGGATATTATGAATCACTTGTCGTATCTATTGGTGAAGCAAAAGGAGATAATTGGTGGTGCGTTATGTTTCCTAATTTATGCTTAATTGAAAAGAATGATAATCACCAATATAAGTCTATTATTCATAAAATAATAAAAGATATATTCTAAAATAGTTAAAAACCTAATATTATTAATTAGGTGATTTTGTGAATTCTTATATTATTATTCTACTTATAGCTATTAGCCTAAGTATGGATGCATTTTCTTTATCATTAGCTTTTGGTATGCAAGGAATAAATCAAAAAAAGAAATTATTTATGTCCATTACCGTAGGTATATATCACTTTATTATGCCTCTAATTGGAGTATATTTTGGAAATTTTATTATAAAAAATATCCCCCTAGATATTAATATTATCTCCTCCATAATACTAATATTTATAGGTATAGAATTAATCATATCTGGATTTAAAAAAGATGATAGTAAACTTACCACTTCGATTACAGGAATACTACTATTTGGACTTACAGTTAGCTTAGACGCCCTAAGCGTAGGAATCGGATTATCAGCCATCAACAATATCTATATAATAGATGCTCTAACATTCTCAATATGTGCTTTTATTTTTACATTCACAGGATTAGAAATTGGCAATATAATTAACAACAAAATTGGCGAATACTCTAAATTACTCGGAGGCATTGTTCTCACTTTGTTAGGAATTATAATATATTTTAATTAACATAAACATAAATAACTTTCAACATAGTTATTTTTTCTTTTAAATAACTACTGACAATCAAATATTATTTTGTTATAATTATCCTAGGTGGTAACAATGAAAAAGAATAAAAAGAATAGAGAAAAAAAGTCAATGAAAGATTGGGAAAAAAAATTTATTTTTTTTAATATATTAACTATTTTTATAATATGTTCAATATATTCTTATAAATTAATTCATTACTATAGATTAGAACATAAACAATCTTTTTTAACTACAAATAATTTATATGAAACCCTAAAAAACAAACCAATTACATATAATAATAGTGGACTATACAAAATAGATAATAATTACTATTATAAAGGAAAAGTAACTGATAACTACCTATATTATTCTGCAAGATTATGGAGAATTATTAGTTTTAATGATAATGGTATAAAACTAATCACTGAAGATACACAAACATCTATGGTATGGTCAACAGAAAATAATTATAAAAATTCTTATATATATAACTGGTTAAACATAACAGACAAAGAACATTCTGGAATATTTTTAAATTCCTTAAATAACTATAAAAATTATCTTATTAAACATTCATGGTGCACAGATATAGTTACTAAAGATAATCAAACATGTAACGATACATTAAATGATTATGTAGGCCTTATCTCCATAGAAGAATATTTAAAAGCAGGTGGAATTGAATCTTATCTAAATAATAATAATTACTTTTGGACAATTAATGCCAGTGAAAATAATGTATGGTATATTTTTGATAAAGGTGGCATAAATGATGAAACAAATGATGATACCGGTTATCACAGCTATGGCGTAAGACCAAGCATCGTTTTAGATATTAATACCCCATTATATAAAGGAGATGGAACAAAAGATAATCCATATATCATTGAAAATGACAATAGTGTTATATTAAATCACAAAAATATTGGAAGTTATATTAAATATAATGATAATTTATTTAGAATAATTGAAAAAAATGATGATTATATAAAATTAACCCTAGCATATCATTTAGAAGACACAAAAGTAAACTATAACAATATTAATCAATACTTAAATAATGTACTATTAAATAAATTAGAAAAAAACAATCTAGTAAAATGTCCTTTCTATGGAGGTAACTACAACAAAGATAACAATTATGATTACAAGGAAATATATAATAAAAAAGAATACTCTTATATTGGATTACCAAGTGTAACAGAATTATTTATAACAGATGATAGTGATATATGGTTAAGTAATTATAATAACAATTCACTTATATATACAACAAATACCTTAGGAAGATTATTTTTAGATAACAAAGATAATTTACACTATTTAAAACCAAGTATATGTATAAAAAGTAATATTACCATAACAAGTGGTTCTGGTACTAGTACCGACCCTTATCTCTTGGAGGAGTAAATATGAAGTTTATAACAAAGTTATTTATTATATTAGATATTATTATTGTATTTTGCTTTTTATTAGTATATGGTCCATACGATAAAGCAAGAGTCTTTTGGATAACAACTTCCATGAATACTATGAATCATAAATACTTAGCACACATCTTCTACTCAGATGATACCATAGAAAAAGTCATGAATAGTAATTACTATATATTACTTGAAGAAAGTACTAACGTTAATGACATAACTATAGGAACAATAGAAACAGATAATTATAGCTCAATATATGAAAAACAAATATTAGATAGAGAAGAAGATGAATTATATAAACTAATCGAATTTAAATATAAAGAATTTAATTGTTATCTAGTAGCCATATATGATCCAAAAAGAGTACATACCGCCGTAGCTAATAATCTAAATAGAGGACAAATACTTACAGAAATTGCCAAAGAAAACGACGCTATCGTAGCCATAAATGGTGGTGGTTATAGTTGGGCTGATGGTTATCCAGAAGGATTAATAGTACAAAATGGTAATGTTATATATGCAAGAAGCAATAATGGATATGCAAGTGCCGCCATAAACGAAGATGGAATACTTATATCAGGAGAACTATCAGTAAAAGATTTAAAAGAAAAGAAAATAAAAGAAGCTCTAAGTTTTGGACCAGCACTAATAGTAAATGGTAATCCAATCAAAATTGTAGGTACCGGAGGATCAGGAATGAACCCAAGAACTGTAATAGCACAAAGAAAAGATGGCATCATACTATTTCTCGTAGTAAATGGATATGGACAAGACCTATCGTTTAAAGGAAGAGGTGGTGTATATCTAAATGATCTATTAATAATTTTACAAAGATATGGCGCATATAATGCCATAAATATGGATGGAGGATCATCAACAACCTTAGTTATTAATAACAAGTTAATAAATTCTCCATGTGAACCATTAAAAGAAGGACAAGACTTTATAAGAACAGCCTGGATATTAAAATAAACTGTTCTTTTTTTCATGTATCCTCATATAATAAATTGAAAGGACGGAAAACAATGGAAACACTTAAAGTAGGAACTAAATCAAATCCTAATTCAGTAGCAGGAGCACTAGCAAATGTTTTTAGAGAAAAAAACAGTGTAGAAATCCAAGCTATTGGAGCTGGTGCATTAAATCAAGCTATAAAAGCAATAGCTATAGCAAGAGGATTTGTAGCACCATCTGGTAAAAATCTAGTATGTATACCAGCTTTTACAGATATAGTAATAGATGGTGACGAAAGAACAGCTATAAAGTTAATCGTAGAGGCAAAATAAGCCTCTTTTTTATATACAAATTTATTTTAAATTTAACAATATACATGATATAATAATTATAGGTGGAACAATGAAAAATATATATGGAATAACTTATAATGAATTAGAAAACTATTTTATCAACATTAATGACAAAAAATATAGAGCAACTCAACTATATGAATTTTTATATAAGAAAAAAATTACTAACCTAACACAAATGCCCAATATACCAAATAAAATAAAAGAAAAATTATTGGAAGACTTTGACTTTTCTTTTATAAAATTAGTATTAAAACAAGAAGATGTTAACGTTAAAAAGTACCTTTTTGAACTAAAAGATCATAAAAGAATAGAATCTGTTCTAATGTATCATGACTATGGCATAAGCATCTGTGTCTCTAGTCAAGTTGGATGTAATATGGGCTGTGCTTTTTGTGAAAGTGGAAGATTAAAAAAAGAAAGAAATCTTGAAACATATGAAATAGTAGAACAAATACTATTAATTGAAGAAGACATAAAACAAAGAATATCACATGTCGTTGTAATGGGAATAGGAGAACCATTTGATAATTACGAAAATGTCATGAATTTTATAAGAATAATTAATCATCCAAAAGGATTAGACATAGGATCAAGACACATTACCGTATCTACTTGTGGTATAGTTCCAAAAATTGAAACATTTATGAATGATTTCAACCAAGTTAATCTAGCTATATCACTACATGCTCCAAATGACAAAATAAGAAATAAAATAATGCCAATAAGTAAAGCATATAAATTAGAAGAGTTACTAAATGTCTTAAAAAAATATGTAGCAAAAACAAATAGAAGAGTAACTTTCGAATACATTATGTTAGAAGGAATAAATGATACTAAAGAATGTGCTATAGAATTAGCAAACATTCTAAAAGGTATGAATTGTTATGTAAATTTAATTCCATACAATGAAACAGAAAATATTGAATTCAAACGCACAAAAAAGATGCAAATATTAACATTTTATGATATACTTAAGAAGAATGGAATCAATGTAACAATAAGAAAAGAGTTTGGTGGAAAAGTTGACGCTGCCTGCGGACAACTAAGAGCTAACCACCAACATGATTAGGAGGAAGTATGCAAACATTTTATTTTACAGATCCCGGAAAAGTTAGAGATCATAACGAAGATAATGTTATAATATTAAATAATACAAATAATGAATTTGTTCTAGCCGTAGCTGATGGAATGGGAGGACATAAAGCTGGAGAAATAGCATCAAAAATTGCTATAGATACCATAACAAATAACTTTGAATCAATAGAAAGCCTTGGCAAAAAAGAAGATGCCATAGAATGGATAAGAAATACAGTACAAGATATTAATCATAAAATATTTGAATATACTGACAAAAATCAAGAAAGCAAAGGAATGGGAACAACGTTAGTAATAGCGATCAAAACAGATGATTATATATTATATGGAAATATAGGCGATAGTTCTGGATTTGTCATCAAAAATGAACAGTTACACAAAGTAACAAAAGACCATACATTAGTAAATTTACTCGTATCAACAGGAGAACTAACTGAAGAAGAAGCAAAATACCATCCAAGAAAAAATGTATTAATGCGAGCTCTCGGAGCCAATAACCCAATTGACATAGATATTTTTGATGTTGATACATCTGTAAAAGGATTATTTTTATGCAGTGATGGATTAACAAATATGCTAACTAATGAACAAATAGAAAAAGTTCTAAACAGCAAATTATCTATCGAAGAAGTCGTTTTAAAATTAATAAATAAAGCAAATATGCGTGGAGGACACGACAACATATCAATTGCATATTTAAAAAAAGAAAGTGGTGAAATATAATGCTAACAAAGGGGCAAAAGATTAATGACAGATATGAAATCATTAAAACAATTGGCGAAGGTGGAATGGCTAACGTATATCTAGCAAATGACACTATACTAGATAGAAAAGTTGCAATAAAAGTATTACGTGGAGACCTATCTAATGATGAAAAATTTATTAGAAGATTTCAAAGAGAAGCCTTATCCGTATCTAATCTATCACATCCAAATATAGTAGAAGTATATGATGTAGGAGAAGAAGACGGACAATACTATATTGTAATGGAATATATAGAAGGAAAAACATTAAAACAATTACTAAAGAAAAGAGAAACATTAACTTTACCAGAAGTAATTGACATTATGCTTCAATTGACTGACGGATTAGCACATGCTCATGAATCATATATCATACACAGAGATATAAAACCACAAAATATAATGATTCTAGATAATGGTTTAGTAAAAATAACTGACTTTGGAATAGCAATGGCTCTAAATGCAACACAATTAACACAAACAAATTCAGTAATGGGAAGTGTACACTACCTACCACCAGAACAAGCCAATGGAAAAAGTGCAACTGTAAAAAGTGATATATATTCATTAGGTATATTAATGTATGAATTAATAACTGGTTCAGTACCATTTAAAGGAGATAATGCCGTTGAAATAGCACTAAAACACATGAAAGAAAAAATACCAAGTATAAGAAAACAAAATCCTACTATACCACAAAGTGTTGAAAACATAGTAATTAAAGCAACAGCAAAAAACCCAAGAAATAGATATGATAGTGTAAAAGAAATGCACGACGATTTAGAGGTATGTATGGAAAAAGAAAATGCTAAAAAAGTAACATTTGAATATCCTGAAAATGATATAGATGATTCTGAACCAATAACAAAGAAAAAAGAAAAAAACAAAATAGAAAAACCAAATGTAGAGTATACAGAAAAGAAAAAAGAAAGTATTGAAGAAGATATCTTAGAAACACCTAAAAAAAGAAATACTGTAATACTACTATTAACAGGAATTGTACTATTCCTACTAATTATTGCAGGTATATTTTGGCTAACATCAACCAAAGAAGTAAAAGATGTAATTGTACCTAATGTCGTAGGTAAAGAAATAGAAAAAGCTATAAAAGAACTAGAAAAATTAGGGTTTAAATATACCATTGAATCAAAAGAAAGTGAAACTGTAGCAGAAGGATTAGTAATAAGAACAAATCCAAAAGCAGGAAGTACAAGAAAAAAAGGAGATACTATAACAATAATAGAATCACTTGGTGGTGAATATCACTACTTAGAAGATTACACAGGAAAAGATTATACAGAAATAAAAGCAAAATTAGAATTAATAGGAGTTAATGTAAATATAGAAAAAAAAGATGTAGAAAATAAAGACGAATATAAAGGAAAAGAACAAAATATAATAGACCAAAAACCAATCTACAATAAAGATGAAAAGAAAGTATTAGAAAAAGGAGATACAGTTACACTATACATCCCAAATATTGTAAATGAATATCCAGATATGATTGCTGAAAATTGGAGTCTAAGTGATGTAATGTCATTTGCTGAAGAATATAAAATTAATGTAAGTGTATTAGATAAAAACGGAACAATCATCCCTAACGATAAATTAAATGATTTCTTATCAGCAAGCATTATAGAACAATCAAGGCCACCGAAAGACACTATTATTGAAGGAATAACATTAAAAGTCAAAATATTAGCAACATATGAATTAGAATCATCATCAAGTAGTGATGAAGAAACAGAATAACGGACGTGATTTATGAAAGGTATAATTATTAAAAATATAAGTAATACATACTTAGTTGAAGCAAACGAAAAAAAATATAATTGTCTACCAAGAGGAAAACTAAGACTAACAAAATCCACACCTCTAGTAGGAGATCATGTAATATTTGATGAAAAAAATAATTATATCTTAGAAATATTAGAAAGAAAAAACAAATTAATAAGACCCCTTGTATCAAATATAGATTATGCAGTAATAGTAACATCAGTAAAAGAACCAACACTTGATACAGTCCTATTAGACAGAATACTAACAATTGTCTCTTATAATAATATAGAACCAATTATATACTTAACAAAACTTGATTTAATGAACAACGAAGAGACAGAAGATATACAAAGATATATTAATTATTATAACAAAATCGGATACATCGTAATCACTGATAAAGATACATTAATAAATAAAATAAAAAACAAAACTGTTGTCTTTACAGGACAAAGTGGAGCTGGAAAATCAACACTACTAAATAAAATAGATTCCACACTAGAATTAAAAACAAACGAAATATCAAAACACCTCGGAAGAGGAAAACACACAACAAGACATACAGAACTATTTAAAACAAATAATTGTTACATCGTAGACACCCCAGGATTCTCAAAAATCGACTTTATAGATATGACAAAGGAAGATATTAGAGATAACATGAAAGAAATGTTTAATAATTTAGAATATTGTAAATATAGAGATTGTATGCATTATAAAGAAGAAGGATGCCACGTAATAGAATTAGTAAAAAGGAATGAAATATTACCATCAAGATATAATAACTATATAAGTTTTATTAAGGAGAAAATAAATGATTAAAGTATCAACTTCTATACTAACATGTAATAACAGAATACAAGCAACAGAAGAACTAAACAAAACAAATACAGACTATATACACATAGACTACATGGACGGAATATTCGTAGATAATAAAGAATTCACTATAGAAGAAATTAAAACACTATCAAAAATTTCTACAAAAAAATTAGATATACACATAATGGCTGAAAACCCAGAACCAATAATACAAGAATTAAAAGGTTTAAATATTGAATATATCACAATACATTATGAAATAAATAAACCATTAAACAAAATAATAAATTTAATACATAATCAAGGTTATAAATGTGGTATATCGATAAAACCAAAAACAAATCCAAAAAACATTATAGAATATTTAAAAAAAATAGATTTAGTATTAATAATGAGCGTAGAGCCAGGAAAAGGTGGACAAAAATTTATACCAGATGTTCTAAACAAAATAAAAGAATTAAAACAAAATAATTTAATAATAGAAATAGACGGTGGAATTAATGATACAAATATAGAAGAATTAAAAAATATTGTAGATATAGTGGTTGTAGGAAGTTATATAACCAACAGTAGTGACTATAATAAGCAAATAAACAACTTGAAAAATTAGTTGTTTTTTTTAGTGTTTAAATTATGAAAAAACAGAACATTATATACATAGAATTATATGAAAGGAGCTAATATGATAAGTAATTTTAACGAAGAAGCACAAGAAATATTAGTAAATGCTAAAATAGAAATGCAAGAATTAAAGCACCCATACGTAGGAACAGAACATCTCTTATTAGCAATACTAAATTCAAATACAAATTTAAATAAAAAACTAAAAGAATACAACCTAACATACAATTCATTTAAAAAAGAACTAATAAATATCATAGGAAAAGGAACAAAAAAAAGTGAATTCTTTCTATACACTCCACTATTAAAAAAAGTTCTAGAAAATGCCATCATGGATAGTAAAGATAATAATAATGGTCTAGTAACAACAGAACACTTATTCCAAGCAATATTAGAATTAGGAGAAGGAATAGCAATAAGAATACTAATAGGTATGGATATAGATATAGAAGAAATATATGATAATTGTAGTATAAAATTACTTAATAAAAAAGGAAAAAAAGAAACAACTTCCATACTAGAAAGTATCGGAGAAAATCTTACAGAAAAAGCAAAAAACAATCAAACAGATCCAGTAATAGACAGAGAAGAAGAAATAAATCAAATTATTGAAATACTTTGTCGTAGATGCAAAAATAATCCTTTATTAATTGGTCTAGCTGGCGTAGGCAAAACGGCAATTGTAGAAGAACTATCAAGATTAATCATAGAAAATAAAGTACCAAATAACCTAAAAGGAAAAAAAATAATATCCTTGGATATGGCAAGTGCAGTAGCTGGAACAAAATATCGTGGAGAATTTGAAGAAAGAATGAAAAAAATAATAACAGAAATAGAAAAAAATCTTCCAGAGGGACCAGCATATTATGATGTAGAAGAATATACAGACCAAACGGAAAGACAATTGGTGGAAGAGCTAATAAGAGAAAAAGCATTAAGATTACTTGACCAAGAAGTACCACATGGAATATATGTAGAAGTAGAAAAAATGAAATTAAGAAAAACAAGCAAAAATCAAGATATATACGACATAGAAGCAACAATATATGTTTTAAGAAAGTCACATAAAGGAATAGTAATAGGAAAAGATGGAAGCATGTTAAAAAGAATAGGAACATATGCAAGACAAGACATTGAAAAAATGTTAGACACAAAAGTAAACCTAAAACTATGGGTAAAAATAAAAGAAGGTTGGCAAGATAATGACAGCATAGTAAAAAAATTTAAAAATGAATAAATTCATATAAAAAAACAAAAGATAAAATTAGAGGTAAAAGTACATATGCAAAAAGAAAAAAGGAAGTGTTTAATATGCTAAAACAAATTGCATGGAATACCTTTAAAAATAC